>Ga0172379_10001598_pt1 | contig 44480 bp, 48 predicted proteins | sample GrowelOW334metaG_FD_119756 | JGI IMG/M metagenome (GOLD analysis project Ga0172379, IMG submission 119756) | Groundwater microbial communities from an aquifer near a municipal landfill in Southern Ontario, Canada - Groundwater well OW334 metaG | ecosystem: Environmental > Aquatic > Deep... | reverse complement strand
TTAAAAAAGTTAACACATTAAGCATCCCGCCTGGGGAGTACGGTCGCAAGACTAAAACTCAAAGGAATAGACGGGGACCCGCACAAGCGGAGGAGCATGTGGTTTAATTCGACGGTAAGCGAGGAACCTTACCTGGGCTTGAAATGTAGCTGCAAGGCCGCAGAAACGCGGCCCGCCTTCGAGGGTGCTACATAGGTGCTGCATGGTTGCCGTCAGCTCGTGTCGTGAGATGTACCGTTAAGTCGGGTAACGAGCGCAACCCTCATTCCGTGTTAAATGTTCACGGGAGACCGCCTCGGATAACGGGGAGGAAGGTGGGGATGACGTCAAATCAGCATGGCTCTTACGTCCAGGGCCACACACGTGCTACAATGGCCAGATCAATGGGTTGCCAAGCCGCAAGGCGGAGCTAATCCCATCAAACCTGGCCCCAGTTCGGATTGTGGGCTGCAATTCGCCCACATGAAGTCGGATTCGCTAGTAACCGTGAATCAGCCTCGTCACGGTGAATACGTTCTCGGGTCTTGTACTCACCGCCCGTCACGTCAAGAGAGTCGGAAATGCCCGAAGGCCCCGATGAGGGGACGAAGGTAGAGCCGATGATAGGGACGAAGTCGTAACAAGGCATCCGTAGCGGAAGCTGTGGATGGATCACCTCCTTTCTAGGGAGTTATTTATCCCGATCTTTGATCGGGATCAAATCCTAGGTCGATACCATTCGATGCAAGTCGATTTTGGGAAAATCGCATAAACCGTTCGCGAAACCCTCGAAGGTTCGCGCATAGGTATGCGGAGACAAGTTTGGAGGACTGCGGTCACTTTTCTGACGTCAATCAGAAACAAAAACGCCCGAAAGGCGTTTTTAACGTTCCTTCTATGCCCTTTTTGGGGTTGACAAACCCCCTGTTCTGTGCTAGTTTTACCAGTCTTTCGCATGCGTTTGTGCGGAAGTAACGAGGCAGATGGGATTGGTATAGAGGAGGTTCACCATGAACTGGCGTACTCACCGGCTCGTTCAGGAGCTCGAGGATCTGTTCGCGCAGAAGAAGCTCACGGCGAAGGACTTCCTCCGCGCGTGGGCAGAGGATCGAGACGCGAGCTCGGACGAGCAGTATGGGGGCGCGATCGAGGCGGCTCGGGAACAGGTGCCCTACGCCGTGCGCGTGGAGCTCACGGGCAGGAACGACGGGCACATCGTCCAGCGCCTGCGCAAGTGGAGCCCGGAGTTCGGGGTTCCGTGTCCGGCGGTTCTGCGGTGGCTGTGCCAGGCCTGGGGAGGCGAGAAGTGGTTCGAGTCCGTGGAAGGGCTCGACCGCGAGGTCTTCATCCGCGAGCTCATGAGCCACCGGGTGTTCGGCCTTCGCTTCCGCTTCGAGCTGTCCCGAAGCCCCTGGTTCCTGAAGTACCTGCCCGAGGAGGAGCGTTGGGTGGTGCTCGAGAGCGTCCTGCGCGAGTTCGGACACTGCACCGGCTGGGGCTGGCCAGCGTTCGCGGCTGCGTGGGATCCGGCTCGAGCCAAGGCGCTCGTGCACGAGCTCATCCGAGAGCCGCACTTGGCGGCTGGGTTCCTGGCCGGGGCATGGGCGCACTCCGGCTGGAAGGTGTTCAAGACCCTGGGCGAGCTCAAGGACGTGCTCCTCAAGGCGGCCATGCTCGCGCCGTACGAGGCCACGCACAACCGGCTGTGGATCGCGACCATGCTCGGCGACCGGATCAAGAACCCGGCCAGCTTCATGGATGCGGAGGAGACCGCGGACGTGTGGCCGAACATCGAGGAGGAGTACCAGAAGGAGCTCGCTCCGATCGGCTCTGCGCTCGCAGACACGATTCTGGCTCAGGCGTGCCGCTCCTACGAGCAGGCGTTCCTGGGTGAAACGATCCAGCTCTCCGCGTGCTCCGAGCACATGGTGGAGCGGATCAAGGGCCTCCCGGAAAAGGTGGAGCGGGCGAGCCAGGCCGCCAAGGTCGCGCAGGTCCTGCTCGATCTCCCGGAGAGCGAGTTCTCCTGCGCTCTGCTCAGCCGCGTGCTCGACGGGCTTCCTACAAAGGAGCTCGGGTACGCGCTCCGCTGGATGCTCGTGCAGAGCGAGCGGTGGAATCGTGACCGCTTCCTGATCCTGCGCGGCAAGGAGCCGGCGGACAACGGGATGGCCTACGAGAGCACCGATTACGGCGAGGCGCTCGTGCGTCAGAGCTGGGTGTTCCAGGCCATGCGCCGTGGCATGGAGGAGTGGGGCTGGAAGTTCTGCACGGTCGAGCACCGGCGCAACGACAGGTATCCTGCAGAGCACCGCTTTGCCTGGGATGCGCAGGTCAAGGTCGAGTCGCGGCTGAGCGTGGACGTGTACACGCTTCAGCGTGGACGGACCGCGTATGGTGACTTCATCTTCGACAGGACCTCGCCCAAGACGCGGAGCGGTGAGGATACTCTGCCTCCGCAGGAGGTCATGATCCCTCCGGGCTTCCATCCAGGGGAGCCGGTCTTCCAGAAGGGCATGCTCCGCATCTACCGCGTGGGCGAGAGGCTCCACCTGGTGGAGCCTGTGCCCCACGATCAGCGGAAGTGGGGATGAACCTGACGCTCGCGTGACTCCTCTCTGGAGCACGCCAGCGTCTTTTTGTTTGACGCAAGATATGATGTCCACTAGGATTCTCTGACCGGAGGCATGTCATGAAGCGATTTCAGAACACGTGGAATTGGCTGGCGCTCTGTCTCGCGACGACCTTCTTCGTGGGATTTGCTCCTGGAAAGGTGCGCGGGAAGCCCGGATCCATGGGCGGGACGGCCGGCGCGTTCGTGGCGCTCACGGCGCAGATTTGGCTCATTGGGTACCAGGGGTGGTTCATCCCTTCGGTGATCACGATCGCGAGCTTTCTCGTGGGCATCCTCGTTATCGGCACTGCCGAGCGCTTTCTCTTTCTGACCACTGGCCCACGCATGCGCCACACGGGCGAGATGGTCATCTCGGACTTCAACGAGACCTGTATTGATGAGTTCCATGGCCAGTTCCTCGCGGGACTGCCCGTGTGGCTCATGGCCGGAACCCAGGGCACGAAAGTCGTGGCTCTGCTCGTGTCCTTTCTTGTGTTCCGCATCGTCGACTCTCAGAAGCCGTGGCCGGTCAATGCCGTGGAAAAGCACTTCAGCGGCACCTCCTTTGGCATCATGATCGACGACACAGTGGCCGCGCTTCCTGCGTGCGCCGCAACTGCCGCGATTCTCAAGATCGCCTCCTAGCCCCTCCTGTTCGCAAGGAGGGGCGTTTTATATCTCTTGATCTTGACTGTTTTGGGGAATCGTGTGAATCTTCGTCCGCTTGTTTCACATCAGGGGCTGATAGAGAGAGGAGCTTCCAGATGAAATCCGACACGGCATTAGCGGTGGTCCAGGGCAAGGATTGCCTGAAGCATGTTAAGGAAGAGCTGAAAAAGCGTGGGGCGAGCGAAGACGCTCTCAGCCGCCTTGAGCAGGACTCGGCGTTGTCCTCACGGGTGGTAGAGCTTCTCATGGAGAGTCAGGACACGACATCTCACCCAGGCGCGCTCTCGCCATATCGTGGATCCATCACGATGCGCGAGCCAACGCTTACTCCCTGCGAACCTGCTACGTTCACCATGCCCGCGCTGAGCGTGCAGGAGGTGATGAACCTTTTTATCGCTGAGTATCAGGCCAGCACTACCCCCAGAAGCGGGGAAAAGTACATTGACGGTGCGTACACGTTGCTTACGCTTGGGAGCGATCCAAATAGGAAAGCGTTGCACTTTCCAAAGCAGTCGTATCTTGTGGAGATCGGATGCGGAGTATCGTCCATGACGTACAACGAGGCGGCTAATTGGTTTGGATTGCCACACATCCCGCTTCATCCGCCGGTGGGGGTGATGCGGTTCCCTATTGATCCTTCTCGAACAGCTCCTCAGGGACATGAGTCGGCGTTTATTGCGTGTTGTTATTGGATGGCACGCACAAAAAACTTGAAACGAGGTCTCTATGTGCTGATGGACGAAGAAGGCTATGGGTGGAGTTCGAACATAGATGGCGGCGTCAAGACGATCCCGTGTTTCTGGTTCAAGCCCAAATGGAAGTTCCGGAGCAGTAACACGGCGTTTTCTTGTCCTTTGGACGTTGTGTTTCCTTGCGGTACCTACTTCGTCCTCCTGAGGGCCGTCACGGAATCCAAGAAATGAGACCCTGATCCCATGTGTATGCGTGGGAGTTTTTTTAAGAAAAGACGCTTTTTTGGTGTCATTTTTCTTGATGGTCCCATCAGGATAGAACTGAAGGTGTGAGGAAGGACCTTGACTTTTCTGGTTTTCCTGCTAGGATATGCTGTCGCAGATAGGAGAGAGTCTGCGCGGAGTTTCCGAGGAGGAAGCCATGATGAACTGGATGAAGTGGGTGCTCTTCGTGGCACTTGTGGGATGTTTGGGGGCAGAGCTCGATCAGAACGGGGCGATCCGCTGTGGACCGCCGACGGCGCCTGGGCAGGCAGAGATGTGCCCGCTCGACTGGGTGTGCCGGTTTGGCCGATGTTGTCCACAGGGGACGACCGAAGCCGCGTGCCCGAACCTGCCCGGGACCGTGGGGAGCGCGTGTACCTCGCAGGCGGACTGTCACGGCGAAGACACAGCCTCGTGCCTCACGTCTGCGGGCGGTCGTGCACTTCCTGGTGGCTACTGCGTTCGGCTCTGCATGACCCGCGGCGATGTCTGCGGCGACGGCCTCGGCATCTGCGCGGAAACGCCGCTCGGCCTTCGGTGCATGCGCGCCTGTACCCCCGGAACCTGGTGCCGCGGCCCTGGCTACACCTGCCGAAGCGAGCCTGGCCTGCGTCTCGGTATCTGCGTGCCGGAGTAAGGAAGCCCTGCGGAAGATCGTGGAGGAGTTCTCGCGCCTGTCATCCTGACGGCGCTTTTTTATTCCGTGGACGATTTGACAGGTAATTTGGATACGCGCAAGATGCCGTGGGTCATTACATGAACCCAGAGAGGACGTACTTGTGAAAACAACGATGTTGAGACTGCACGAGGATTACGCTCAGGAGCTCCTCCACGTCTACTACATTTGGCTCAGACTGGAACAGGAGCGTACGAATCGGTTGCATGATTTCACGTTCGAGATGAACCTCAAGGCGCGGGAGCAGGCTCTTGCGATCCTGAATCAGGAGATGGCCCGCAACGACACCCGTACGCGTGACAAGGATGAGCCGCCCTACGACGCGCTTTCCTTCAACGCGTTGAGAGTGCTGGAGTGGCAGGTGCGTCACCTCGTGCGCAATGGCACGCTGGAACTGCCGAAGGGGAATGCCACGTGCCAGGATCTGCTGGCCGCGCTCTGCATCAACGGCATGACGGGTGACCGTGTCACGGGGCCGAGGTTCCGGAGCATCACGCAGGAGCTTCTTCGGAGCTATGTGGTGCCGTACATGCTCAGCTTTGCCGTGAATCCGCAGAAGACCGGCGCGGTGATCCCGCTCCGTGGCTCTTTGCCCTTTGCCGAGGAGCTCAATCCGCACGGCGTGACGCTTCTGCCGTTCGGGATCTGCCGCGATCACGTGAATCCGCGCCAGACCAAGCAGTACTACGTCCCCGAGTTCACGGATGCCGCGCGAGCCTGTGATGTGTGGTTCGTGCCTGACCCCATGGGGGCCACGGGTAGTACGGTGGTGCAGGCGATCGAGTATCTACTCAATCACGGCGTCCAGCAGAATCAGATCGTGGTCCTTGCGCTCTTCGGAGTGCCGGAGTTCATCGCGGGCGTGTACAGGCGCTACCCCTTGGTTCGTAAGATTGTCGTGTGGCATTTGGGCACATGCCTGAACAACCGCGCGTACATCGTAGCCAAGTCTGACGCGTTCGCTCATGTGGGAGTATCGCTCGTCGGCGACTTCGGTGACTGGTGGATGCGCAGGGTCGGCCCGAGGTACGCCGAGTCTCACTGGGCATCAACCGGGATCCTTCCTCCGGAGCTCGCCCAGCGTATCCTCCACCTCGAGGTGTAAACGCTACTGTCTGCACCGTGTCTCTTGCGCAAAGCCTAGTCCCTCGCGACCTACGGCTTGTTTTTTTACATGAGGATAAACCATGGCGTATAAATTGTGATGAAGGGACACGCCTATTGTACGTGGTTGACGCAGGGAAGCGGTTTGGTTATGATGCTCCCGCTCAAGATGCCTGGACGGCTAGCTCAGTTTCCGCCAGAGGCGGACCCGCCTTTGGCGGGGGTTAGAATGGTCCGATGCCTATCGGGCAGATCAGAGGTTCGACAGTGGGCATCATTCAGCATAGCCTTGGACGGCTAGCTCAGTTGGTTAGAGCGTCACATTGACATTGTGAAGGTCAGAGGTTCGACTCCTCTGCCGTCCACCACAAAAAACAACGGTGAAAACCGTTGTTTTTTGTGGTGTTTGCATTGGGGAGTTCTTTCCGCTACGCTCTCGTTCTATGCAAAAACGCCTTCTTGGTTTTCTTCTCAGTGCTCTTGCGTTCGTCGTTGTTTTTTATGGGGGGTATGCGTATGGAGTGAGTCGGCGTGTGGCCACGACTGCTCCGGAGGTTGCGCCGGTGGTGCAGACAGCTGAGCTTCTTGTGAGCGTGATGGTGGATGAAGGAGATGGAACGATTAAGATCGTGCGCGATATTGCGTGGCGTGAAAATCAGACGGTGTTCGATGTTTTGAAAGAGGCAACGGAAAAAGGAAACATGAAACTTGGTTTTAAGGATTACGGTGGAGATATGGGGGTGTTCATCGAATCGATTGATGAGAAAAAGGGGAGCATGGATGCCTGGTGGCAGTATTGGATCAATAATACGTATGGGGAAAAGGGAGCGAGCACCGCGATCGTTAAGCCGGGTGATGTGATGGTGTGGAAACTTGTGAAGGGACAGTTTACTCCATAGATATGATAAAAAAGGAGGAGCTCTTTGCAGGAATCGTGTTGGTCGCTGTTGTGATTGCTGGACGATTATTGCCGCACGCATGGAATGCTACGCCCGTGATAGGCGCGTCTATTGTGGCAGGATGGTATGTGAGCAAGCGTATGGTTGTTGGTGTTCCGTTGGTCGCCATGCTTGTCGCGGATGCCATCCTTGGATTCTATGAATGGCCGCTCATGCTCACGGTATATGGTTCGTTTGTTGCGGTCGGTCTTGTGAGTTATGCCCTCCGTCGATGGAAGCGCATGGACGTAGCCGTGCTGACGAGCGTATTTGGCTCCACGATTTTCTTTCTCGTGACAAACGCCGCGGTCTGGATGTTTACGCCGTGGTATGACAAAACGTTTGCCGGCCTTCTGCATTGCTACCTATTGGCCGTGCCATTTTATCGCAATGGACTTGTAGGGGATGCGTTGTGGACCATGGGGCTCGTACTTGCCGCAGAGATGGTCTGCGTCTTGTGGCAACGAGATTTTCTTCGTGCTATACTAAGTCGCGAAGATAATTCTTTGAGCTCTTTGTATGTTCGCGTCCCTCTTTTCCAAAAAATCTCCATCCACCAAACGCGGGAAGTGCCGGCCGAGCAAAGCCATGGCTGAAGCCGCAGGACCGCTTCCGTGCGGGCCTGGCTCTTCTTGTGGGCATAGCAAGTGTGGAGAATCGTGCAATGTGCGTTATGTGGGTCCTGTCTCTCATATCCGCGATCATCATTCCTGGCACGCGGCACGGGGAGCAAGTCATATTTGGACCGCGGCCATTGTGAGCGGCTTTGCTGTGGTGTTGACAGGCGTGCTCGCCTATTCTGCGGCTGAGGCAAAAACCGTGCAGGCGCAGGAAGAGGAGCGTGCCGCTACGCATGCGGAGATGGTAGAGGTGATGCAAAAGCTGAATGCCATGGAGCAGATGCTCGTCGAAATCAAAGCAGTGACAGATCCAATAGAGGAAAGCGCACCAACAGACGAGGTGCAACAAGTCGAAGAAAAGAAACAATAACCACACAGCAACACAAACACCCAGTCAGGGTGTTTTTGTTTGTCGAAGTCGTATCCTGTATACTAGGAATTACTTACTATGCCCTTTGTTATTTTGTGTGCTCAGACCATCCTTCTTTGGCTCATTGCCATTATTTTGCATCGCAAGAAGGAACAAATCACCCTGATTCCGCTGTATGTGTATATTGCGCTTCTCACGGTTTTGACTCATAACTTGAGCGATCTTGGGCTGGCGATTGTGATGGGGAAGTGGTTTTTCTTGATTGCATCGTTTTCCTTTTTTACCACGCTCATGTTCGCAACGCTGTTCCTCTACCTTTTTGAGGGACCGCGTGCCGGACGATTTGCTTTGTGGGTCATTCTGGGCTCCTCGTTCTTCTATATCACGCTCGTGGCATTGCTGGGTCTGCAAGCAGATACCTCGCAGTGGGTGCAGTTTACCCCCGAGCGAGCAGGTTACTATTTTTGGTCCCTCACGGCTATTCTCGTTGACGTTTTTGTTTTGGCTGTTTTGTGGGAGCTTTTGTCGCGTCTCAAATCATTACCGCTTGTCGCCAGAGTGTTTCTCGTGGGTTTTAGTGTCTTTGCCATAGACACAATTATCTTTACTTCTGGCGCCTTTGCCTCCTCTGGTTATTATCAGTCCATCTTAACGGGGAATCTCATGATTCGTCTAGCGCTCTCCTTGATCGGAGCGCCTATCATTGCCTATTTCTTGCGGCTTGAGGGGTTTGAAGAAGCAAAGCGTGTCAAACCAAAAAGTTTATGGGAGATTGTGAACTTCCGATCGGATCTGGAGACAAAAATTTCTCTCCTTGAGGAGGAAGTGGGTGATTATCAAGCCCTAGAAAAAAAGTTAAAGCAAGCAGAAGAAACATATCAATTAGCCATTGCAGGCACAGGCGCTGGTATTTGGGACTGGAACGTTTTAACGAACGAGGTTATTTGGTCGCCAAGATTTTGCACGTTATTGGGTTATGCGCCCGGTGGTATTAAGGGCAATCTCGATGCCTTTAAAAAAATCTTACATCCTGATGAACTGGAGAGTACGTTTGCATTGGTAGAGCGTCGTTTTCAAGAGAAAAAACCGTTTGAGCTTGAGTATCGTCTCAAAACAAAGTCCGGTGCGTATCGCTGGTATTATGTGACCGGGGTGACTAAGTATGACCAAGCAGGAAAACCGATCAGAATGGTTGGCTCGATTATTGATATAGATAAGAGAAAACAAACAGAAATTTCCCTGAAGAAAAACGTCGACGAGCTCACAAAATTGAACGAGGTGATGGTGGGCAGAGAACTCAAAATGATAGAGCTAAAGAAACAACTCATGACACACGGAGAGGGGAAACCCCCTCGTCCATAAGGACGATCCCATATCGAATCAAACAAACAACCACCTCTAAGGTGGTTGTTTGATATGGCTCCGGGACCTGGATTCGAACCAAGATACACAGCTCCAGAGGCTGTAGTCCTACCGTTAGACGATCCCGGAAAGGTCGTTTGGTGCCTGCAGAATATCGGAATGGGGGAGGGAGGTCAAGGCGCTGTGGATTCTGTGCTAGGATGGCTTGGTATGGTTGAGTTGCCTGCTTTTACCCTACGAAGGAACCCACGTTCCCGTTGCGTACGTCTCGCGATTTACCGCGACGGTCGTTTTATTGTGACCGCACCCATGCATGCAGATCAGCGCTTGATCGAGCGTTTCGTGCGGGAAAAGGCCGCCTGGGTTCAAGAGAAGCTCGCCTATGTTCAGGCTCTTCCGCCACCGTTATTGCCCAGAAGTACCAAGAAGGATTACCTCATGCATAAAACCGCGGCCATGACCCTTGTGACGGAGCGCCTCGCGCATTTCAATACGCATTATCAGCAGGTATTTACGAGGGTTTGCATTCGAGATCAGCGATCTCGATGGGGGAGTTGTTCGCGAAGAGGGAATCTCAATTTTAACTATCGTATTGTATTGCTACCCCCATCTATTGCGGACTATATTATTGTCCACGAGCTTTGCCATTTACGCGAGTTCAATCACTCACCAAGATTCTGGGCTCTTGTCGCAGAGATGATTCCGGAGTATAGAGAGTGTCGGGCGACTTTGAGGAAACACCCGCTTCGTCTATCATGAGGGATCTATGCCACGCGCAACCGCACCGTTTGATCCGACGTCTGACAGGCCGTACCGCTTGTCGCGGTCAAAGATTGAGCTGTTTACCCAGTGTCCGCAGTGCTTTTATCTTGACCGTCGCCTGAAGATCGGGAGGCCAGAGGGGCCGTCCTTCACGTTGAACAACGCCGTGGACGCGCTCCTCAAAAAGGAGTTTGATGTGCATCGCGCGCGTGGATCCAGGCATCCTCTGCACGAGGCCTATGGCTTGGATCTCGTGCCTCTCCCACACGAAAAGATGGATGAGTGGCGTGACGCCCTTCGACGAGGCATTACCTTCCTTCACGCACCGACGAACTTTCTCGTGACCGGCGGCATTGATGATGTATGGGTAACGCCAGACGGGGAGCTCGTGATTGTGGACTACAAAGCCACGAGCACGCAAAAGGTGATCACGCTGGACGAGAGCTATCGAAGCGCCTACAAGCGTCAGATGGATATCTACCAGTGGTTGTTTCGTCAGAATGGCTTCCGCGTGTCCAAGACCGGTTACTTTGTCTACTGCAATGGGCTGACGGACCGCGAGGCTTTTGACGCCAAGCTCGAGTTCGACATCCAGCTCATTCCCTACGAGGGGGATGACTCTTGGATCGAGGATGCGCTCCTACGCGCACGCGCGTGCCTGGAAGCTCCTCAGCCGCCCAAGCCGCGAAAGGACTGCGCGTTCTGCCTCTATCGCGCCAAGGTCGCTCAGGCCCTCGGATAACCCACACCGCCGACCACTTCGGTGGTATTTTTTTTAGTTATCCCCATTGACAAGCCACCCAAATTATGGAACGCAGTAGAAGAGAGGGATTTACTCTTTTACTTCTCTGCTATGAAAAAAGCCCTGGTTGGACGCATGGATACGCCACCACCTGGCTACGGTCCGTTACCTGTTAAAACGCTTCGTTTTGTCACGGACGAGAAAGGCGTGACACGCGAAGATGATGCGCTTGTCTATTTTGATGACTGTCCCATTTGCGCGGCCGTAAAACGCGCGGATGAGGAGGGCCGTGACATTACCTTTCAAGAGCTCATGACCGCGTATGAGCTTTCAGAGATGGAAAAAGACGGCGGAAATGTTGAGGCGAACTCTATTCTTTCATCCACCATGTTTGAATAATCTGCTTTGCAAGCGTTTCATATTGCGGATACACGGTTGAAGGAGCCGCATAGGTAATGATGTGAATGGTTTTATTGTCCGGACGCATCACGGCAATCTGCCAACGACGAACATTGGCGCCTTGGAAATCAAATTCCGCGAGCCATTGTAATGCCTTGAGCGTTTCTTGTGTTGCGGTGAGGTATTCGACAGTTTCTGGTTCTGTGAGGCGCACATTTGTGCCAATGGCTTTTATTTCTGTCCGCTGTTCCTCTGCCGCGTCTGTGAGGTCTTTCCATGTGCCGCCGCCAAGCTCGGTTGCCGCAGTGAGGACTTGGACAGTGATGCGCTCTTCAGGTGTTCCAGCAGGCCCACGGAATGTCACGGCAATAGGGTCTGCTTTTGAGGTGCTGTATTCCCACCCTGTGGGGAGGCGCATGGCCCAAAGGGATGGAGCATCTACATATGTTTGTGCGAGGTAGGGCGTTTGTTGATCGGAAATGTTTTTTGATGAGGGCGCACGTTGAGCAATAAAGTAGACAGCTCCGCCTGCCATCAATAAGGCACCAGCAATGAGAATGCCGAGAGTTTTGATACGCATAGATGGCAAGATCATAGCATGAGAAAGAAGTCGCACGAAACAACACCGTGCCTCTAAAACGCAACAGCCCCACCTGAAGGAATCAGGTGGGGCCGCGAGGGACGCGTGTTTTTTCCGCTGTACACGCGTAGTCGGCAGGGGTTTCCTGCACGTGCCAAGAGGAAGAGTCCTCCGGCGGGAGAGGGGATTGGTGGTTTTACATCCGCTTCCCCAGGCAGATGCGCGTCTTATCCCACGCGAGGGAGTGCAGAGCCGGGTTCCGGCTCGTCAGTGAAGAGGCTGTGCACGCCGGGGCGTTCGCGTACTCCGGAGTCAGACTCCTGACCTTCCTGGACCGTGGGGTTGTTGGCGCCAATGGCGCCTGGTCCGAGGGCCGGGGTCGGAGTCTCACACGGAGTGCCGGACGCGTCGGCGAGCTTTGGTGCACTGGAGGGCTGTCCACCGTCGACCAGCCTCGCCAGATCCTCGAGGGAGGAGGGCGCGTCGGGGGGACCGACGGGCCGCATCGTGGGAACGTGCGGCGCATGAGGCGGCGAGGCGTCCGGTCCGTAGCCTGCAGACGGCGTGGCCGAGTAGGGGGTAGGAGTATGCGGCGTGGCCGCTGGTCCTGCCATTTCCCTCGTGACGGCCGGCCGCGGCCTGGCTACGGGCACCTCTGGTGCGCGGGAAGCGCGATCCAAGAGGCTGTACAGAGCGTTGAACTCTGCACGAGCGCCCTTGGTCGGATCGCTCTCCGGTAGGAGGTGCATGTATCCGTTGAGGCGGAACACCACCTCCGTGATGGCGATACGGTGAGCGAGGCAGGCCTCAGCCTCCTGCCGTAGCCGTAGTACCTCCGCGTTCTTTTCTCGGACAACGCGGTCGCGGCCCGTGATCAGGTCGAGCACCAGAGCCGGGAATGTCTCGGCATCCAGCGTGGCGAGCTGACCGCCGCGCTGTTCGCGGATGCCGTTGAAGATCCCGTACAACGCGATCGAGTGCGCGCCAAGGTGCTTGGCACGGTCCTCGGCCGCGGCGAGCTGAGCGCGCAGGCTCTTGGTCAGCTCGTCCTTGGTCTGGAGTACGGCCTCATGGAGTTCCTGCGCCTCACAGAGCACGGCGTTCTCCGCGAGCAGATCCTTGAGACGCTGGGTGCTGACCTTCTCATCCTCTCCGCGCTGTGTTTGGAGCGCCTTCACGTTCGCCTGCAACGCCAGCGCAAGACGGTCCATGTGCGCCACCCGCCCCTCAAGGGCCTTGTTTGCCTTTTCGAGCGCGCCGTTCTCTTGAAGAAGCGGCCCCAGAGTACGGTGCTTGATCCGTCGGACCTCGATGCGCGTCGCAACGTACAGGATGATGAGCGCCGCGATCAGTCCGATGATCGTTGTGCTCAGGGACATCCTCTCGTCGTCGAGGTTTGCGTACGCGGCCGTGAGGCGTGCGTGCTCGTTGCGGAGTTGCGCGACCGTACGCCCCTCGTTCAAGAGCTCGGCGTTGAGCGAGGCGATCTCGTTCGCCTGCGCCGTACGGAGCTCCGCGGTCTTGTTGCGGATCGCGGAGTTGTACGCCTCGAGTGCGTTCGTCGAAGGCCGGATGTTCGCCAGGCGATCGGCCATGCGCGTCTGCACCCAGGCGAACTCCTCCATGCTGTGCGTATCGCGGATCAAGTCCGCGAAGCTCATGAAGATCTCGTCCGGTGTGAGCATGGGTGTCCGGTCGATGTCGACCCAGCGCTCCTCGTGCGTGTAGATGCGCTTGCCTTCGCACCCGCGGGGCCAGATGTTTGCGAGCGAGAAGGTCCCGTTCACGCAGGGGAAGTGGTTGGTGGACCACAGGGTTCCGTCTTCCAGGCGGCATACAGCGCTGAACGGTCGAGCTCTGCCGTGGTTGTTGAGACACAGCATGCTCTCGAGCGTGTGAACGCGGGGAAGCTCCTCGGCCGTCACGAGCCGACGGCCAACTGGGTCTGAGACCTCGTGGAACGATGGCTGGCGCCGCGACGAGTTGCAGGCCCGAATCCAGGGGTTGGCCTGGCAGAAGTGGAATCCGACGCTCATCCTGAGCGTGTCCTGGTAGCGCAGGCGCACGATGTCAGGGTTGAACACGGCGTCCAGGCGCTGGGCCAGCTCCGGGGACGGAACCGGGGTCAGAGTCTGGTTCTGCTGAACCAGGGCCACGGGCGCGGAGTGTTGGGTCGGGTTCTGCGCGGCCAACATGGCCGGGCAGAGCACGAACCCGATGAAGATGGCGACGGCACAAAGCCAGCTCGCCCACGTCGGGAAATGGATGGTCGGCATCATGGAACGCTCCTCGGTTGAACGTTTGGTCTGGTTTTGAGGTTCTAGGCGCATCGAAATGATGGCCGTATCTCTATCGAAACAATAAAAAAGCTTTTTGTCAAGCTGTAGCACCAGGGGATAAAAAGGAAATATACGATAAAAACATCAAGCGAAGATTGACGTAGATTTGGCTAAAAATAGCGTTTTATAGGTACAAAATCTTCGCTGGTCTATTCTTCTGCAACAGGAGGTGTGGTATGTCTGCCGCGGCTGTGACTATCTTTCTTTGCATCCATTTCTTCTAAAGCCTCATCAAAATGCTCTTTTCGATCCTCTTCTACGAGCTGAAGAATGGTTTTGGCGACTTCATTTGGGCTAGGCACATCCTCGAAAATAAACCGTTCCTTTTCACCCGCTGTTTGAATCTCCACATTGCCGTAGTTGAACACGGTATGAAGAAAACCTGAGACCGTTGCCGTGACATCCTGAATGCGATACAGCCGTAGTTCAGAGACGCGACGATTAAAGAGACCTGTTTGCTCAATGCTTAAAATGCGTTTTGTTGTCACAACCCAGATGTCCAGGTAATAGTCCATGAGGGCCTGAAACAGAAAAAGCCATACGAACAAAAAGAAGAGCGAGATACCGAGCACAACAAGGGGAAAGAGACGTGGGTCATCTGAAATTGTGGGAACATTTGTGGCAAGATACCACAAGACAGCGAGGGGAGCAGTCAAAATAAAGACGTAGCTGACAAAGAGACTAGTGATGGTGATCACGTGCCGTCGTAAAAAGTACACGACGTGCTCGCCGGGAATCTCATTCGGCAAATGCCGCAAATCAAGCATGGGCATGGGATCAGAGTTCGAGAGTAGGTGCAGAAGAAGGGATGACATTGAGGCTCTGTGACCAATCAACAGTCATCAAGTAACCTCCAGTTGTGAGGATGACTCCTACAGCAACCAGGAGAAAAATCGCCGTGGCAGAATAGGTGCCTAAGCTTGCAAAGCCATAGCGCGTGTTGATCGCAATCGTAAACAGCGCCAGGAGGGCAAAGATGGCAACAAGGATGAGCCACGCAATGAGAAACCAAGAAAGGGGAATCATGGGATTTTTATAAAGCTATGTCTAGTATACCTTGTCGTGTGGGCGGCGTGAAGCCAAGGTGTTGATAGGCATGGTCTGTTGCCACGCGTCCTCGCGGCGTACGTGCGAGAAGTCCTTCTTGAAGAAGAAAAGGCTCAATCACTTCTTCGAGTGTTTCGATTTCTTCCGCGGAAGAGGCCGCGAGCGTTGCAAGGCCCACGGGTCCGCCGCGAAATTTGTCGATCAAGGTACGCAGAATACGACGATCGCTATCATCAAGGCCACGTGTGTCGATATCGAGCGAGGAGAGGGCACGTTCAACCACGTCTGTGGTGAGGATGCCGCCTGCCATCACCTGCGCATAATCGCGTACGCGCTTGAGTAGGCGGTTGCCTACGCGCGGGGTTCTACGGCTTCGCCCGGCGATCTGGAGGAGCGCATCATTCGCGGTTTCCATGTTGAGAAGGGAAGCGCTTCGCTCCAATATTTGCCGCATTTCCTCCACTTCGTAAAAATCCAGGTGCGCGGTCATGCCAAAACGATCGCGAAGAGGCGCGGTCAAGAGCGAAAGTCGCGTGGTTGCGCCGATCAGGGTGAAGCGCTTCAAATCCAAGCGAAGCGTCCGCGCGGTTGGCCCCTTGCCGATCACGATATCCAGGGCAAAATCCTCCATGGCAGGATAGAGCACCTCTTCAATGGATTTGTTCATGCGATGGATTTCATCGATGAAGAGAATGTCGCCTTGTTCAAGATTCGTGAGAATCGCCGCAAGATCACCCACGCGTTCCAGGGCTGGGCCGCTCGTCACTTTGATATTCGCGCTCATCTCATGCGCAATGACATGGGAGAGAGAGGTTTTCCCTAAGCCTGGCGGGCCGTAAAAGAGCATGTGCTCGCACGGCTCACTGCGGCCTTTTGCGGCTTCAAGAAAAATGCGGAGGTTTTCTTTGAGTTTTGGTTGCCCGATAAACTCGGCCAAGGTTTTTGGACGCAAAGCCGTATCAAAGGTTTGCTCGGTTTCCTGAACTTCTGGGGCTAAGATGCGCTCTTCAAAAGATTCCATGCGGACACGGTATCAGATGACACGCACAATCGCCATGCTATTGCGATCTGTGGAGAGTTGTTCGATGTTGTGATGCGGTCCTGTCCAGAGGTCTTGCCATTCTTGTTCGGTAAAGATATGGACATAGCGTTTTGTGTCCACGCCGTCTGCTTTCCAGCTCACCCACATGTCTCCAGGATCGCCTTCTGTCACAGGCGTCATGAGTTTTGCGGTGCTGGGCGTAAGATGCCAGGCCGTGGCAATGATGAGTCCTCCCGGTTTTGTGATGCGAACAAGCTCCGCGACAGCTTCCTTCCGAGTCTTGTCCGTGGGAATGTGATGAAGCACGGCAAAGCAGACAGTGATGTCAGCGGTGTGGTCAGGAAGGGGAATATCGAGAATGTCGCCCGGGGAGACCTCCCCTAACCCCTCCTTCGCAAGGAGGGGCATGGCTGAGGCGCGTAATTTTGCAGACGGTTCAAGCCCGATATAGATCACCCCCTTGGGGAGGAGCCGCGCAAATCGTCCATTGCCTGCGCCAATGTCCGCGACCGTCATGCCAGGCTTGATAAAAGTGACGGCTTTTTCCTCTTCTTTCCAGATCAGGTTCCGTCGTGTGCGCGAAAATGACGCGCCATACGTTTCATAAAAATCCGTGACAGATTGGGCCAACTCCTTGGCAAGTTCGTTATTCATGGTATGGTGGGCGTTATGCCGCAAGCCGTGCCTCCGCGCAAGCTTATGATGGCCATCATGGCCGAGGTTTTGGCGTGCGTCAATGTGACGCCAGAGATGATCGACGCGGCCATGCGCAAGCATCTGCGTGGCACAGACTATCGTTTTCCAAAGATTTCTGAGCTTATTACGGCCTATCGCACACTCACGAAACAGAGTGGACGCCGCGAAGATATTGAGCGTTGTTTGCGCTGTAAACATGTGCGTACGGACTCAGGTATCGCGCCCATCACGGTTTTGACAAAGCCGTATCCGTGTCCTGGCAAGTGCGTGTATTGTCCTCGCGAGGCACGCATGCCGAAAAGCTATGTGGCTACGGAACCGGCCGCCGCACGCGCGCTCACGCTCCATTTTGATCCGTATGCGCAGGTGGCACGTCGTGTGCAGTCCTTGGAAGGAAACGGACATGATGCAAAAAAGATCGAACTCATTGTGAAGGGTGGGACTTGGTCCGCCTATCCGTGGGCGTATCGCCAGTGGTTTATCAAGCGTTGTTTTTCTGCGGCAAATCATCTGGGTTCGCGTAACGCGCATCACGCAACACGTATCAAGAGATATGGAACGTTGAAAGCAAGCCAGAAGGCAAATGAGTCGGCGGAATATCGTATTATTGGTCTTACGATTGAAACGCGTCCTGATTGGGTCACGCCACAAGAGATCGTCCGTTTGCGCGAGCTCGGTGTGACGCGCGTGGAAATGGGTGTGCAGGCAATTGACGATACGATTCTCGCGCTGACAAAACGTGGTTGCACGGTCGCTGATACCGTGCGAGCAACAACGTTGCTGAAGGCCGCGGGGTTTAAAGTTGATTATCATTTTGTGCCTGGCCAACCAGGATCTACGCCAGAACACGACGTTGCGATGTTCAAGCAATTATTTTCGGATGAGCGTTTTTGTCCGGACATGGTGAAGATCTATCCGTGCGTGGTGATTCCAAGTGCAGAGCTTGCCGAGTGGCACCGTGCGGGAACCTTCAAACCATTAGAAGGGGAATCCCTACTCGAAGCGCTTATCGCCATGAAAGTCGCTGTACCATATTATTGTCGTTTGCCGCGCGTGGTTCGTGACTTCCCTGCGCAGGAAATCTCCGGAGGAAGCACTACGTCCAATCTACGCGATGTGATCAAGCAACGTATGCAGGAGCGCGGACTTGTTTGTCATTGTTTGCGTTGTCGTGAGGCTGGTCATCGCGAAGCATTGTCGCCAGGGGCAAACGTGAAGCTCTTTGTGGACGAATATCGCAACGCACAAGGCACGGAGCTCTTTTTGAGCATGGAAAACGAGGAGCGAACGACATGCTTGAGTTTTCTTCGGCTTCGTTTGCCTGACCGCCCCGCCGTCATCCTGAGCGCAGTCGCGTCCGACGCGACGAAGTCGACCTGTCCCGATCGGAGCATCGGGAAGGATCTTCGCGTAGACGTTCTCCGCCTCCTTCCCGAGCTCCGTGACAGCGCGATTGTCCGTGAGCTCCATACCTATGGCCAATTGGTGCATGTCGGCGACAAGAAGGCGGATGCGGTGCAACACCAAGGCCACGGTCAACGACTGATGCAGGAGGCAGAGAAGATCGCAAAAGCACGTGGCTACAAGCGCCTCGCCGTGATTAGTGGCATTGGTGTGCGTGGGTATTATCGTGCGTTGGGATACCGGCTCGCAGGCACATATATGCGAAAGACGCTATAATGCATTCGCTATGTCATTGCTTCTGAAATTCGTGGATATCTTTTTGCATCTGGATGTGTATTTGGGCGCCGTGATTGATCAGTTTGGTTTTGCCACGTACGCGATTCTCTTTGGTGTGATTTTTTGCGAAACTGGCTTAGTCGTCACGCCGTTTCTTCCAGGGGATTCGCTCTTGTTTGCGGCGGGGACATTCGCGGCTTTGCATTCCCTGAATGTCTTTGTGGTGTGGATCGTGTTGATGATCGCGGCAGTGCTTGGCGACACCGTAAATTATTGGATTGGTCGTCGTGGAGGGGAGGTGCTTCTCAAGCGTTTTGAGGGGAAGTGGATCAAGCGTGAACATCTAGATCGTACACATCGCTTCTATGAAAAACATGGCGCGAAAATGATTGTGCTCGCGCGGTTTGTTCCGATCGTACGTACACTGGCGCCGTTTGTCGCAGGCGTGGGCAAGATGACGTATGGGACATTTCTCGCGTACAATATTTTTGGTGGCGTGCTCTGGGTCACGCTGTTCACCTGGGCAGGATATTTCTTTGGAAATATTCCTCTGGTGAAAGAAAATTTCACGTTCGTGATTCTCGCGATCATCTTCCTTTCCCTTTTACCCATGGTTGCGGAGTGGTGGCGAGGAAAAACGAACACGCAAGGACCACATGCGTCCTCAGGTGACAAAGAGTCGTCGCTGTGATACAAACGTGTCTGTCCAAAATGCCCGGGTGGCGAAATGGCATACGCACCTGACTTAAGATCAGGCGTCGAAAGACATGTGGGTTCGATCCCCACCCCGGGCACCAACAAAACGTCTTGCAATATGCAGGGCGTTTTGTTTTTTTGTGTTATACTCATCACGCTAATCACTCTTTTTATTTTCTATGCCAGGAGGAACACCTGCACCCATGCCGGTTGCCACTCAGACAAAGTCTAAAGTCATGGTGACGACCGCCGCTCTGTTCGGCCTCGCGGCCGCGGCCGCACTCGGATATTTTGGATATCAAGAATATTATAAGGATCTTTTTGGGGGTGAGGAGTTGACGCCTGGTTACGGAACCCAGGGATACGAGATGCCGCCTGTACCAGAGTATATTCCATTGTCAGCTGGTGCTTTGATTCGTTCCTCGGGAGCTGTGTATTACTATGCGGGGAATGGCATGCGCTATGTGTTTCCGGACGACGTAACCTATCGAACATGGTATCCAGAGGATACGAATTTTAACTACGTCACCCAGGTGAGCGAGGATCAGCTCGCTTCCATTCAGCTGGGAGGCAATGTCACGGATCGTCCTGGAACCACGATCATCAAGATCAATACAGATGCGGGCTATTATGCGGTCTCGCGAGGAGGTATGTTGCATCGCGTGGATGACATTTCTATTCTCGAACAGCTTTGGGGTCCATATCAGTGGCAGAACAAGGTGCATGAGGTGTACGACGGGATATTCATGATGTATTCCATGGGGAACATGATCGCCAGTACGTCGGATTATAATGTTTCTGATGAACTCAACGCCTCGCCATCCATTGATATGGATGTACAGTGGCGTACACAGGGATTTGTGACACCTGGCTACGCAACGCCTGGCTACGTGGCTCTTGGCCCTTCAGATTGGGACTATTGGACGCCTGGCTATCAGCCGATCGGTGATTGGACGCCTGGCTATCAGCCGCTGGCGAGCTCCGCCTATGTGCCACAGGAAAACGATATTGTGAAAGGAGCAGGCCCGGCGTTGTATTTGATCGGTCGCGACGGACGACGGTATGTGTATCCAAACACAAAGACCTATTTCACGCGTGAGATGAACTTTGACCGCGTGCGCGTGATCACGGATGCAGAATTACGCGCCATTCCGATTGGCGGGAACGTGACCTATCATCCTGGCTCTCGCATGTTGAAGCTGACAACAGATCCAAGAATCTATGTGGTTGCTCGTGGAGGCGTTTTGCGTCCATTGGCAAACGAGAGCGTCGCAGAAGCGATCTATGGCCCTTATTGGCACCTCAAAGTGGACGATATCCCAGATGGATTTTTCGTGAATTATCGCATGGGCACCATCGTGAACTCTGCCATGGATTATAATCAGGCAAACGAATGGAATGGCGCTGGGACATTTAGTGATGAGTTCGGGATGTAGATCCTAGCAGAACAATCGAAAAAGGATGTCCCTTGCGGACATCCTTTCGTTTCCGCGATAATGCCCGCGATGACGATTACGTATCACGCAAAGCTCGCCACGCACATCGCGTCGTGTGTGTTGGGGGTGTTGCTCTTGTTGAGCGGCTTGTACGTCCTGTTCGGTTTTTACAGCTGGACCGTCGCTGTTTCTGCGATGTTGGTTGTGATGGTTGGTTGGGTAACGAGGCCGTGTCCACGTTCATCTATCGCACGACAGCCGGACGAAATTCCGCGCCTATCTCATGATGTACGTCTCGTAGTGGTCATGTGGTTTTTGATGGAAGCGGTGCTTGTCAGCCTACTTGTGTATGGACGCACGGCTACGGCGATCGTGTCGCCTTGGCAAGTTATCTCACCCGCGGCGTTCGTATTCTTTTTTCTCACGACGGTTTTGCTTTTCATGGTATGGACGTTTTTGCCTCGACGTTTGGCGATCATGATGGCGACCATACATGTAGGCGTGATGTGGGGCGTGAGTGCGATTATTTTCCCCTACGGTTTTGGCTATGATCCGTTTGTGCATCAAGCCACGGAACAGCATATTCTGACGCAGGGAGTTATCTTGCCAAAACAACCGATGTATGTCGGCCAATACGTATTGGTGGATCTCCTCGCTTTGCTGACGCATCTTCCCATCGCGTGGATCGATCGTCTGCTTGTACCGATCCTGGCAACGCTTGTCCTTCCCGCACTCGCGTGGCGATCCTCGCGATCGACCGTCTTGGCACTTTTTCTATTGCCGATCGCATCTTTCACATTCACGATCCCATTCCATCTGGGCGTGATCTGCCTTGCGAGTATTCTTTTATTATTGCGAGAGGACCCTGATCGTCGCACGCATATTTTATTATGGTTACTGGCGCTGTTTGCGTGCGCCTGCCATCCGCTTACGGGCATTCCTGCGCTGGCGATTGTCTTGGGCTCTGCGCTCTTCCGTCGCTGGCCGTCTTGGGTGACGATGATGTTGGTGGTCTGTACCATCCCCGCAGGTTTTCTTGCGGCCATGTATGCGTATGGCCTTCTTCATCATACGCAGACCGTTGTCTTCAGCTGGGATCGTGCGGTGACTGCCTGGCGTGTGTTGGCGCACTATCCCTTTCGTCTCGATGGAGCGCCATGGTCACTTGCGTTGCTGTACCGTTTTCATTACTGGTATCCCTATGCGTTTGTGGTAATCGGCTGTTTGGGATATTGGATGCGTGATCGTCTACGCTCCGCGGCAAGTCGCGTGACGGTCGCGGTCGCCCTTGGATCTCTTGCGTCTGCATTTGTCCTTGCGGCCTTTGTTCGTTTGCCAGACATCATTGCGCAAGAGCAGTTTGAGTTTGCCTTGCGTTTACGCACGCTGACGCCGCTTTATTTTTTGTCAGGTGTTGGCGTGATGGTCGCGACGGTCTACGAACGTGTTCGTGCATGGAAATACCGCATCCCACTTGCGCTGACGGTCGCCATTCTTGCGACGGCAACGTGGTTTTTATTGTATCCGCAACACAATCGTGTCCTGCATGTGTATGCCGCAAACATGGGTTGGACAGATGTTGAGACCGTGCGTCTCATTGAGCGCGAGGCAAAAGGGGAGCGGTATGTCGTACTTGCTCCGCAGTTGATTTCCGCGGCCGCGCTTCAAGCGTTTGGATTTGAACGGCGTTGGCAGATGTGTGGAGGCGACCAGTATTTTTATCCCATCCCCACAGGAGGGGAGCTCTATCGTTTGTACCTGATGATGACGCGATCTCCTGCGCCACAACAACTCCTTCCACGTATTTTTGATTGTGCAAAAACACAGATGCTCTTTGTGGCGGTGTTGCGTGCTTGGGATGCGTCCGGCGTTATGGATCGTGCGCTTGCTCCTCATGCGGAAGGGCGTTGGAGCGTGGGCGATCGCGTGACCGTCTACCGATTCCAACGACATCGACAAGTGCCGTAACTTGTAATATCGTATTACTGATATGATCCTGACGTTACGGAATAAATCAGCACGTGACGGTATTCGTCGCGCGGTACGTCAACTGAAAAAAGGCGGAGTCATTGCGTTTCCGACAGAAACGACCTATGGCATTGGTTGCGATCCGCGCGATGGGCGAGCCGTGCGTCGTGTATTCCGCTTGAAGGGGCGTGACCCGTCCAAGCCGCTCTTGCTCGTAGCCGCGTCTCTGGCGCAAGTGGAATGCGTGGCTGACCTCTCTGGTCCAAGCCGTGAACTCGCTCGTGCGCATTGGCCTGGTCCGCTCACGCTCATTCTGCCGGTTAAGCGCGATGCGGGTCTTGCACGCGGGGCATTTGTCGCGGGGGAGGTCGCGATTCGCGTTTCTTCTTCGGCAATCGTCCGTCGCCTCACGCATGCCTTTGGATTTCCCATCGTAGCCACTTCAGCAAACCACTCAAATCAACCAGAGTGCCGCAGTGCCACGGCCGTACGTTTCCTTTTTGCGGATCGTTTGGATGAAATCGTGGATGGAGGGACACTTCCGCGCCGTGCTGTGTCCACGGTGGCGCGTGTGCTCGAAGATGGTACAATCGAGGTCGCGCGCAAAGGCGCTGTGCGTTTGCCGAGCAAACTATGACCCCAACAGAGATCAATCAAGCATTAGAAAAGATAGGTGGCAGGCCGAATAAAAAACTCGGCCAGCATTTTTTGATAGACGCCGTGGCGTTGGACGCCATTGTGGGAGCGGCAGATATTCATCAGGGCGATCATGTCCTGGAGGTTGGTCCAGGGCTCGGCGTGTTAACGGACGCTCTTCTTCACCAGGGCGCGAACGTCACAGCGATTGAGCAGGACCGCCGTTTTCTTGCGCATCTCACGAGCCAGTATCCAGAAGGGCTCACGGTGATTCATGGCGATGCCGCGCGCCTTGATTGGATGGATTTTGTTCGCGACGGTCAATGGAAATTTGTTTCCAACCTTCCGTATAGCATTTCATCGCTCGCGTTACGTAAGGCGCTTTGGAATGAGAATCCGCCTGCAAAGGTCGTTGTCTTGGTCCAGCGCGAGGTTGCGGAACGAGCTATCGCGAAAGAGGGGAAGACCTCGCTTTTGTCTTTGATGGTTGCTCTGGCTTCGCGGACAGCGACGCTTGTCCGCCGCGTTCCGGCAGGAGCCTTTTATCCGCCTCCACAGGTCGAATCTGCCATTTTGGCCATAGAACCCCTGTCCCAGGCAGAACGCCTCAAAAAATGGGGAATAAACCCGGAGAAGGTCATGGCGCTCGCGAAAAAGGGGTTTGCGCACCCGCGGAAGCTTCTTTCATCGAATCTAGGCCTCACGGCTGATATGTGGAAGCCCATTGCCGACCGCCTCGGCATTGATCCGCGTGTTCGCGCCGAGGATCTTTCGCCGGAACTTTGGGTCGCATTAGCGCGAGATGAACAAGCGACATTGGTTTGTGGATAACTTTTTGGTCTAGATTCTGGTGAGGGGATTGACAAAACCTCCCAAATGTGCTACATTTTCTTTGGATAAGAACGTGCGAGTGTCCTTCCGTTGGTCGGGGAAGCAGTCATGCGCAAACGAGTATCCCGAGTTAATTGTTGTTGAGAAATCCTGAAAGAGGATTCTCATTCACGCATGCCTACAAAGCTTTTTGTCGGAGGCATCCCGTACCGCACGTCGGACGAGGAGCTTCGACAGCTTTTCTCCCAGGCTGGCGAGGTCGTCTCTGTGTTCATCCCCATGGACCGTGAGACAGGCCGCCCACGCGGGTTCGCGTTCGTGGAAATGGTTGATGATGCAGCTGCAGAAGCCGCCATCTCCATGTTCCATGGTCAAGAACTTGGTGGTCGCCGGATCGCGGTGAACAAAGCGCGCCCCATGGAAGAGCGCCGCCCGCGAACGTAAACCTACGAGAAAACAGAGTCCCCTTCGACGCACGTCGGAGGGGATTTTGTTTTTTTGTCGTTCTTCGATCCGGCCTCCCTCTCCTTACGAAGGAGAGGGAATGAGGGTGAGGTGGGGCCCGTCCGATTCGAAGATCCTTCGGCTTCACTTCGTTTCGCTCAGGATGACGGGTTATTCGGCGGGTCGGTCGTCATTCTGAGGAGTTGGACGACGAAGAATCTTCGTGTTGTATCCATCGGGCCGTACCAGTTGACGGTCGCCGCATCCTTTGTTTAGATTATGTTGCATTCACGGAGGGGAAAACGACATGCCTACACTGAAAGAGTCAGACGAGCGCAATGGCGGTGTCTCCGCAGAGGAATACAACCCGGCAGGGATATACGTGGCGATGCTCGTGGGGTTGGCGACCATTGGCCTTCTCGGATTCTGGGGAGAGGGAATGGATGGCACGAGGGTCTGCACGGCCGGAGATTGTGCGAAGACAGCATCGGCACCGCAGACCGCGGCTCAGGGATGCGTCCGTTACTATTTCGGCTTTGGACACGGACCCACGGGTGTTGTCACTCAATGTCCCGATCGCACGGTGAGGAGGTAGCCATGGCACGATCGCTGTTTCTCGATGAGGAAGGCTCTCCGGAGCCGCATACGTTGATTCAGTTGAACGCCCTGGACGCGTTCATTGCGTTCCGTGGCATGCGGGAGATCTTCGAGGGATATGGCCTGGGTCCTTTGTGTGCGAGGCGTATGAACGTTCGCAGCGCGACGGAGGATGAGGTCTATCGCTTTGGCGAGCGTTCGACGGGTCGTTTGTACTGGGGCTGGAAGCTCCATCCGGAGACGGGTGTCACGGTCAAAGCCGTGTTCGAGATCGGCAACCATGCGGCCGCGGTTTCCTTCTGGCAAGACAGCCGGCGCTGGGTCGCATTCGTGGACCCCACGACTTCGCGTCTGCATCCTGCGGTGCGCACAACCTCTGACCTGTGGCAGATCGCGGATTACGGCCGCATCACAAAAACCGAAGCGCTCGCGGCCGTGGACGCGCTCGCCCAGGGATATCTGATGCACGGTCGTTCGTTCGCAGGTCGTCGCGCCTCCTAACCGTCGCTCTCATGCGGCGTATTTTTATATGCCGAGCTGTTTTCGAATCTCTTCCTCTGCTTGCACAGGATTGGCGCGTCCCTCTGTGGACTTCATGACCGCGCCAACGAACCACTTAATGAGGGCAACCTTTCCGGCCTTGATCTGCGCGGCCTGCGGTGGGTTTTGGATGATAAGTTGTGTGACAACTTCTTCGATGAGCTTTGGGTCATCGCTCTGTCCGAGGTTGTGCTCTTCCATGATCTGCGACGGGTCTTCGCCATTTTCCAACATGAGCGCCAGAAGTTTTTGTGCATTGGCACTGTTCACCTTCCCTTGATCAATGAGGTGCAAAAATTCGGCAAAATCTTCTGCCTCAATTTTAACATCCGCGATCGTTTTCCCTTGTTGCGCGAGCAATCCCGCAAGCTTGCTCGTCAGCCATCCAGTCGCGAGTTTTGCAAGTTGCGTTTTACGCTCTGCCAGAAAATCTCCGCCGCGCTTTTTGTTCTCAAGGTCATCAGCCTCCATCCAGCCGCCAAGCTCTCCCATGACGCGTTCGGCGTACTCAGCCCAGCCGTCATTGGCAACGAGAAAACGTGCATCATCTGCGGTAAAGCCCCATTCATCCATCAAGCGCAGGCGTTGAGCGGTTGGGAGTTCTGGCAGATGTGATTTTTCTTCCTCACGGATCGTAATGAGATCAAGCGGTGGCAAATCTGGTTCTGGAAAGTAGCGATAGTCAGCGCTCGTTTCTTTGGACCGTTGCGAAACGGTCACGCCCTTGTTTTCATCCCAGCCGCGCGTTTCCGGAGAGGCGAGTTTTCCTTCGTTGTAAATCACGGTCTGTCGTTCGATTTCGTATTGTAGAGCGCGTTCCACAGAACGGAACGAGTTCATATTTTTCACCTCTACCTTTGGATTGAGCGTGTGCTGGAGCGGCAGATTATTCTCATCCACGGGCATCAGCGAAACGTTTGCATCACAGCGCATGTATCCCTTTTCCATGTCTGCTTCTGAGGCGCGAATGGCACGCAAAATCGCCTGCAACTCTTGCAGGAACGCTTTCGCTTCTGCAGGCGAGCGTAGGTCTGGCTCTGTGACGATTTCAAGAAGCGGTGTACTGGAACGGTTATAGTCGACAAGCGTTGCGTTGCTGTCTGCATCATGAATATTTTTCGCGGCATCCTCTTCGAGATGTGCGCGTGTGATCCCGATCGGATGCGCTCCATCAATGGCGAGCTGGCCGTGTTCGGCAATGGGGAAATCGTATTGCGAAATTTGGTAGCCCTTTGGAAGGTCGGGATAAAAATAATTCTTGCGATCAAAATGCGATGTGTCTGGGATGGTGCATCCAAGGGCAAGCCCTGTGCGTACACCAAGGCGAATGGCTTCGGCGTTTACCACGGGAAGCGCTCCTGGCTGTCCTGTGCAGACCGGACAAATCGCGGTATTTGGCGCTGTATCGTCTGAGACATTTGGACAGCGGCAAAACATTTTGGAGGCGGTTTTGAGCCGCGCATGGATTTCAAGTCCGATAATCGGGATATAGGATGGCATAACGTGAGTATCATAGGGTTTATACGCAAGGCAAGCAAGAAGCAAAGACGCCCGGTTGGGCGTCTTTGGGAGCTGAGTAGTCGTATTACCGCGTGACTTTGAGGATGCGGTACAGTTTGGTCAGAAAGAGGTAGAACACGGGGAGGAACAGAGCTTCTGGCAAGCGGTTGAGGAGGATGGAAATGGTTTCCATGCGGAAAGACTCCACGGTATAGGCTGTTTGTTCAACAGAGAGGTTGAGGAGGCTTTGGATAGCTCCAGCACCCGTGAAAAGACCAATGAACAGGCTGAGGGCCCAAAGAGAAACAATGATGAGCAAGAGAAAGAAAAACCCTCCTGCGAGTATACGCCAAAAGGTTGGCCACCAGCGTCCTTTGACGAGTTCAGCGGACGCGGCAAGCGCTTTGATGCCTCGTACGTTGCTGTCCACGACGAGCAAAGGAGCAAAGGCAAAGAGCACTCCGAGCCAAAGACCAGGGAAGAAGAGTAATACGGAACCGCCGAGCACAGCAAAGAGCGTGAGGATGTGCACCCAAATCATGGGGACGAAAAGTTCCCATCCAAGATGCAGATTTGTAACGATGCGACCTTCTTCTGCGGGATTTTGTGCGAAACACAAGCGAATGAGGCGTACCATGACCCAGGTGGTGAAGAGAGCGTCAACAAGGGCAAACACGACAAAAAGAATCGTGGCGATATCCAGAGAGAAAGGGGCGACGGTAAATGCTACAAGCAAAGAGAGAAGCGGAAACAAGAGGAGCCAAAGGGAGACCTCCATCATGTAGTTCCAATGTTTGACGTAGTGGTGCCAACTATCGGAAATGAGCAGGCGCGCGGAAAGAAGGGACGTGGTTGCCATAGATGAAGATAGTGTACGGCATGTGAGAAAAAAAATCGAGCCACGTGTGGTGGCTCGATTTTAGTGGACTTATTTGCTCGCCGTTGCTTTTGGATCGGAGCCAAACCTATTGTCGCCCTTTGTTCCATCGGTGACCGCCAAGACGAAACTATAGATTGGAATCAACAGGAACCATCCGCTTTTGTTTACGTCGTGCATTCTTCGGACACCTACGGCAATGGATGGAAGGAGGATACCAAGATTAAAGAGACCCGAGAGGATTTGTCCCTCAACATTAAGCAGTGCTTCGAGGAAGCTAATCGCAAAACCGATAATAACGACGAATAAATTAAAATACCAGAATTCTGCCCTACGTGCGCGACCATGAAACTCTGCATATTTTGTTAAAGCCGCAATAAAATAGTGCATAGCACGTAGTACGTTATTTAGGAATTATATGAAGGATTGTAACATGACTATGCATATCTATGGAATGAGAATGGCATAGTCTATTCGTAGAGAGAGGCTGTAACATGACTGCGTTTGTGTAGGATGAGGGCATCTTGATACCTCGCTTTTACAACGCAAGAGCTATGATGTGGCGCAAGGCTTCCGCTACGACCCGCTCTGGTGTTTGAGAGGCATCTACCTCTACGATGGCGGTCCCTGCATTTTTGTAGGGTGCGAGGACTTGTGGATCGCGATAGCGAAGGGCGAGTTGTTCTTGAAACGTGGCAATTTCAAAGACATCGCCGTCAACTTTACTCGTGCGTCCAGCAAGACGATCCATAGCTACGGCGGGAGCAAGGCGCAGGAGTAGGAGGAGTTCTGGGGGACGAGAGAGCTCAAGTGCGTTGCCCGGAAGGGAGGCGATCCAGGATTCTGTGACTGTTGTATCGCCTTTGATGCGTGCATCCAGCGGCTGATACGTAAGCGAGGTGATGCAACCGCGATCTTGAATCACCCAACGATCTGCACGGGACTGTAAAAATGGGAGAATGACGTGCTTGAAGAGGATAAGTCGATCTTCAGAAAAGAAGCGGGCGATGGTTTGTACATCGTAGATGCGATGCGGATGTGTTTTGATTACTTCTTCACGAATCGCTTTACCTACCCAGCAATACGTGGGCTCCGCAGAGATGAGTACGTTGATGTTTGCGAGCTCCGGACCGTCCACTTCGGGGAGACTGCCATGCTCTTGCATGTACGCAACAAGGTCAAAGACAGCTTTCCCTTGTGCGCGAAAATGATCCGCAATACCGCGGATCACGGTGCTTTTTCCCGCGCCGTCAATCGCATCGAGAACAATGAGGGGCATACAACGCCATTATACTCCTTTTGGTTTTGCGCCGACCGTTGACGTGGTTGCTTCGTTGCCGCGCAAATCCACGCGAATATATTTCGCGATCGTAGGATGCGTATCTTCGAGCGTGCGCCACACTTCCTGTGCCACGCGGCGATACTCTGGATGGCCTTTGATGCCAGAGCGTAATTCAATAAAATGGAAGAGCTCGCGGAGATTCCAGGATACGAGCATGCGTTTACGATAGGCCATGGGAATAATATATTGCGCCTCATGTGCCATGCCCTCATCTAGCATGTGATGGTAGAGTTCATCCGCTTTTTTCATCACGCTGGCATAGCGATCTGCTTGGCTTAAGATGCGCATTTCATCTGGCATCACATAGCCAAGCTCTGTGCCAAAGAGTTGGTTGGTTTGCGTACACATGCGATGGCGTTGGATGTCTTTCCACGCCCCGTAATCCGTGACGATCTCATGTTGAAACACGGCGTGCTCCAATTCACGTACCGGAGCATCGTGCGCTCCACGATTGGCAAGCGCCGCGTCGAGGATTTTGCCGCTGGCCTTTGGTTCTTGTTGTAGGGCCTCGAGCGCTTCTTCGTAGGAAATGCGTGACGTGCGCATCATGAGCGCCGCGGCCACGCGCATTTCCGCCCAGGCATCGTCGCGCGTCATGCGTGCACGTGGCAGATCTGTTTGCACGGTCTCTTGAATCGGAACAAATGGAGCGGTAGCGATCGTGACGTCCGTCAGTACGCGTTGAAGATAGGGTTTTGCATCCGCATATTTTAATAATGTGGGCAAAGCCTTTGTGTACAAGGCGGCATTCGCATCTTGATCTGCTGGGCCGCGTAAAATCGTTTTGAGCTCCTCGCCGACAATACGCGCTTCTTCCAACGGATGTGAGAGGAGTTTGCTGATGACCTGCTCCCAAGCACGCGCATTCGCGGTCATGCCAAGCGCCGTGAGATAGCCAGCAGGTAGGATGCACCGTGTGGCATCGAGTGCGCGCCCACGAATTTGTGCCTCGTATTGTTTTTCAGAAAGCTCGTCTGTGTTGGGAAAACGTTCACGCATGAGCGCGGCAACTGGCTGACGAAGCTCTTCGTAAAATCCAAAGAGCAGATCCGCAACTTTATTATATTCCGCGGCTAAACGGCTTTGTGCCACGATGGGCGGCACATACATGCGTGAGCGGCTAAATGGTTGATAGCGCGTGCTTTTTTCCGTGTATGACGCCAAACGTGCATCCTCAATAATTTTGGCAAGCACTTGAGAAATGTTTTCAATAGCCACGGAGCAGGTCGCGTGCTCTGCGACAGACGAATGGCCATAACCCACAACCCACTTCTCATGAAACTCCGCGGCTTTTTCCAAAGAAACATCGTCAAGATTTTGATCGAATGGCGTATCAAAGCGCGAACATTTTGCAATAGCAACCGCAATGACTTCTGGGGTGGGCCGCAGTTCTTCTGCAGTTCCATCTTCGCGTTGCACTTCCAAACGATTCATCCAATACATGCGGCGTGCATCTGGGTTGGTGCGTGGGGTGAGTTTGATTTTGTCAGACATATCCGCAAGACTTTTACATGCGTGCATGAAAAAAACAAAAGCAGAGTTATCAACAGTGCTTTTGTGCAAAAAACCTAGGATTTTGTATACCCGCCCGTAGATCCGATTCCGCCACGCGAGGGCTTTTCTGCGGGACCTTCCTGCCACTCTGCGCGCTGGATCGGGGTAAAATAGCCTTGGGCAATGCGTTCGCCTTTTTCCACGATGACGTCCGTATCGCCTGGATTCCAAAGGAGAAGGAAGAGCTGATCCTCTGGGCCACAATAATCTTGGTCAATCACGCCGATGGTATTGCCGAGGCGTAGTCCCTTTTTCTTGAAGAGAGATGATCTCGGAGCGATAAAGAGGCCGTAGCCCGTAGGAGAGGCAATGATAAGGCCGGTCGGAGCCGCAAAGAGACCGTGTGCTGGGATGGTCACGGTTTCTGATGGCGCGAGATCAAACGCAATGGATCCTTCAGTGGCGTAGGTGGGAAGGGGAATGTCCTCGCGAAGTCGGGTGATGTGAACCTGCATACCTAGCCTTTGAGAGAGATGTTAAGATCGCGCATCATTTCATGGATAGAACCCACGAACGCATCCATATCGCCATTGTTTGGGATGGTGCGCCAAGCGCGTGCCATAACTTCAGGAATGGTCACTTCTGTGGGAGCGTTTTCCACGGCTTGGAATTCGCTCCAGGTCATGTTGGTTTCTCCTGTTTTTTCTCCGCGTTTTTTCATGCGTTCAAAACGGAGTTGCGGTTCTGTATCAATGGCAATGAGTTTGAATTGAGGAAGCGGTTCCAGTGCCACAATATCTTGCACGCGTCTCACGCCATCTAAAATAGCAACATCGTGCGGCGCCTCCAGCATGTCGTGGAGAATGGCGTGGGAAAACACATCCTCGCCAAAGGCTTTTCGCATGGCTTCTGACACCTGGATAAAGTTTTCGCGGCTTTTATCAAGAGAAACACGCGTGAGAAGATCGCCCATGATTTTGCTAAAACGAAAATACGAAGCTCCGTAATCTTTTGTGATGATGTCTGCGGCAGTTCCTTTTCCGCACCCAGGCAATCCACATAACCCAATGATCAATTTTGGCATACCGGGACAGTGTAGAGAAACGTCTTCTTCGCGTCCAATCCTAACAAAAAATCCCCGATCGCGAGGATCGGGGATTCCTGGTTCTGGTGTGGACTAGACAGCGGCTCCTACATCCATGCGAATGCCTGGGCCCATGGTGGCGCAGACGGTCGCGGATTTGATGTAGGTTCCCTTGGAAGAGGCTGGTTTTGCTTTTTTCACGGCGTCGATAATGACGTTGAGATTTTCGAGCAAAGCGCCTTCCTCCATGGATGTTTTGCCAATGGTCTGGTGGATGTTGGCTTGCGCGTCATTTTTGAAAGAAACTTTACCGCGCTTGATTTCTTCCACCATTTTTTTGACGTTTGGGCTGACCGTTTCTGTTTTTGGGTTTGGCATGAGGCCTGCTGGACCAAGGAGTTTCGCGACCTTCGCGAGCTTAGGCATCATGTCTGGCGTGGCAACTGCGACGTCAAAATCCATTTTGCCAGACTTGGCGATTTCATCGATCAGCTGTTCGCCACCAACAATGTCTGCGCCAGCTTCCTTTGCATCCTTTTCTTTATCCGCGTTTACAAAAGCAATCACCTTTTTGGACTTGCCGATAGAGTGTGGGAAAATGATGGTAGAGCGCACCTGTTGGTCGCCCTTTTTGACGTCAATGCCAAGATTGATGTGAACCTCAATAGAGGCATCAAACTTTGCGGTGGATGTCTTTTTGGCTAATGCAACGGCTTCCGCAGGGGAATAGGTCTTTTGGTCAACCTGCTTTTTTGCCGCAATATAACGTTTTCCGTGTGCCATACGTGGTTCGGTTGGTCCGATGTTTGTCGGACCTCCCACATAAGAATAAGTGATTGAAGGTTAGTGAGAATGGGCATTTCTGTCAAGGAACCCCCTGGAAATGAAAGAGGCCCCCGGAACCGCACAGGACGTGCGGCGGGGGCCTCATGAGTGTCAGGGCCTCTTCTTGCCCTCGTACTGCTCCGGGAAGAGCTTGCGGTGGATGTCCTTGATCATCCGCCGCTCCTCCTTCCTGGTCCCGGCGGTCTGGTACAGACAGCCGAGCATCAGGAGGAAGATGGCGAAGAGCAGGACGATGCCCACGAAGCCCCATACCTGGATGTACAGAAGAATCGCGTCCGCCTGGCTCGGGAGCCCCCTGATGCTTCTCAGAATGGCGAGCGCCTGGTTGAGACTGTCCATGGTTGCTCCTCATCAACGCTTATTCTTGGGATTTCTCCCAGCGTCGAAGAAAGAAGAATACCACAAAAATGCCCCTTTGTCAAGGGAATCATAAGAAAAAGAGGCTTATCTAAGCCTCTTTTTCTGGACTGACCACGTTTTTATGGCATGAGCGGCTTCAGGGGTTGTTGCATTTGCAGGGGAGCTTTGTCTGAAAGGCCAAAATCCTCGGTGCCTCCCATTTCGTCTGCAAACTCCTGGCCAAGCTCTGCGAGCTCTTGTACAGCATCAAGATACTCTTCTGAGCCAGACTTCATGGCTTTGATCGCCGCGAACTTTGCTTTTGATTCTGCGAGGATCTCTTCAAGCCGGGTGGTGTCTTCTTTTTGGGCCTTGAGCTTTTTGATGGTGCGTTCTGCCTCGCGAATGATCGTAGCGTAGGTGCGGACAAATTGCGTCGCGTTCTTTGCGGCAGAGACGCGTTGGATGGAACTACGGATATCGTCTAAGCGACCGTAAATGTCATCTTCGAGGATGATTTCAATGTCATCAAGCTTTCCTTCTTTTGCGAGTGTCTGAATCGCATCGCGGCTGGTTTTTACCTGCGCAAGCGTGTCGCTTCCGTCGCGAACAGCGTCAGCCGCATTTTCCGGGGCATTTTTGATGGCGCGCGTCCATTCGCGTTCAACTTTGGTGATTTCTGTGTTGACTTGTTTGAGGATTCTTGGAAGTTGCGCCAAACGTTCCATGGTGCGGCGGCAATCCTCGAGTGTTTGAAAGTGGTCTTGTAAATCCTCCATGCCAGCGTCATCGAGCTCATCACGTGTGGTTGCCTTGTCTGCGGCGGCAAGAATAGCCGCAGAGGATGTTTCGGCTTCCGCGCATTCCGTTGGTTTGATGGCTCCTTTGGCGACGAATTTTGCGAGAGCTTTTTTGAGAGTTGTGAGATGTTTATTGATGGACGCAATTTCACGTTTGCGATTAGCAACGTCGCGCTTTTCCTGTTCTGCCTGGCGTTTTTCTTGTTCCTCCTGACGCTTCTCCTGTTCTTCTTGGCGTTTTTGCATCTCTGCTTCACCCGCTTCGCGATCTTGCTCCATGCGTCTGTTTGCGTCCGGGTTCATGCCCGGATAACCATCCATCTTACGATCATCTGGTTGAGGAATGAACCCTGCAGGCTCTGTACCAGAGGCGTATGTGCGTCTTTCGTCGGGAAAAGGACGTGTTCTATCTTCAGAAGTCGGGAGCATGTTCTGCGGTGGCCGAAAATCTTCACCCTCCATGCGACGTGGTTCATTCGGTCGATCGTCTCCGTTCAACGGATACGCTGGAGGCATGGGTGGTTGCGGCATGTCTTGCGCCAGCCTGTCTGCGCGCACTTCTTCACGCGCCATGGTTTGTGTTGTCATGGCTGTGCCCGCAACGGTCGAAGCAGTAAAAAGCGCACCAATCACGCCGACAAGCAATGGTTGTGCGTAGGCCTTGGTCAATATGTCATGGAACATAGAGGGTATAAAAAATATTCTATTGCCTAGTATAGCACAATTGCGATCATCGAGATGATGGGTAACAAAAAATGACGCGCTCTGCGTCATTTTTTGTGGAAATGATTATCCAACGACTTCGATCCCCATGTTGCGTGCAGTCCCTTCGACCTGACGCATGGCGGATTCAATGGAATTGCAGTTGAGGTCTGGAAGCTTTTTCTCCGCGATCTCGCGCACCTGTGCTTTGGTGACCTTGCCCACTTTGTCTGTGAGCGGTTTGCCAGAGCCCTTTTCAATCTTCGCGGCCTTTTTCAACAGGTCTGGAACCGGAGGCGTTTTGAGGATGAAGGTGTAGCTACGATCTTCGTAAAGCGTGATCACGGCCGGGACGACTTCACCGAGGCGATCCTGTGTTGCGGCATTGATGCGCTGACAGAACTCCGCGATGTTCATACCGTGCTGACCGAGAGCAGGCCCAAGGGGCGGCGCTGGGGTCGCACGACCTCCCATGATCTGTACTTTGATGAGGGTCTTTATTTTTTTTGCCATAGAGTTGATGAATCGTGAATGTGGCTTGTTCAAGCGCAGTTCTGCCAATGCTACGCAAGATTATGGGATGGAGGTGAGAAGCGCGCCTGGCAGAGGCCTCCGCCATCCCATCAAGGACCGTATTACACCTTTTTTATCTGGGTAAAGTCAAGTTCCAGAGGGGTTTCGCGGCCAAACATGCTCACGAGTACCTTTGCCTTGCCACGAGACCCGTCAACCTCGCTCACTTTGCCCTCAAAGCCCTTGAATGGTCCATCGGCAATTTTCACGGCCATGCCTGGGAGCAAGTCGATCATGATCTGTGGTTCTTCGGTGGTGCCCACACGCTTCAAGATGGAGTCAACCTCTTCTTGAGAAAGGGGAGTCGGCGTTGTGCCTGTACCGATGAAACCTGTGACGTTTGGCGTATTACGCACTACGTACCAGGATTCATCCGTCACTTGCATGTCAACAAGCACATAGCCCGGAAACACCTTTTCCTCGGTCACGCGGCGTTTGCCGTTTTTGATTTTGATTTTTTTCTCTTTGGGGACGAGCACCTGGAAGATCTTGTCGCCCATACCAAGCGTTTCAATACGCTGGCGCAGGTTGCTGGCAACATTTTCTTCGTAGCCGGAGTAGGTATGAATGGCATACCAGCGTCGGCCATACTCAGCTGTTTGCTTTGGCATAGAAAAGGAGCGAGTGATTAAAACTGTTTTGGTGCTGGAATGTTTTCCAAGTCCACCGCTGGTGTTGTTGGCTGTGCATCTACTTGCACATCTTGCGTCTGCACATCGATAGGCTGTGTTGGCAGAGTCGTTTCCGTTGGAGCCGCCACACGGCGTACGAGGACCATTTCCACGCCCTTCACAAGTCCGCGATCAAGCACCGCGAACAAAGCGGCAAGCGCTACGCTTCCTGCAATCACGAGCGTGCTGTAACGCAGGGTGTCTTGTCTGGAAGGCCAGGTGACCTTTTCCAATTCCGCTTTTGAGGAACGCAGATAATCAACGATTTTGTCGACGAAGTCCATATATTGTGGTTTTTAAAAGGCCCCTACCCGGGCCAACACCCATAATCTAGCAGAGTTACGTGGTTTTGGCAAGAGTTTCCTGTTTATAAAAAACCGCCCATACAGCAAGCCGGTGGGCGGGGGTTAGGTGATTTGCGTGAGAAGGACGCGGACGCGGTCCATTTGTCTTTGGACGACCGCCTCTTGGTCGAACAGCGATCCTTCTGCAAACGCCCATCTTTCCAGTCGCGAGGGGAGGAGCGTGGTCAGGTAGATGGCGAGCCAATTCAGACGGTACAGCTCCAGGTACGGGTCAAGTACCTCTAGGACGCTTTGATCCAGGGGCGTACAGCGCAGATATGCATCCATGAACGCGTCTATGTTTTTGTGTCCCATGCGTTGCGTTCTGTCGTGGGCAAGAAACCCTGCGATAGAGTGCATGGGGTGATCCCAGCCAGCGTATTCCCAATCCAACACCACGAGCGAGCCGTCTGCGCGCCAGAGCATGTTGTGCGGGCCAATGTCCACGGAGGAGAGGCAGAGGCCATTGTCTGGCGTTCTTCGCGTAACATCCTCCGGGGAGTGTTTCTTGAGGAATATTTCAAGGCGCGACTCCACGATGCTGGCTACAGGCACCTCGTGCAAAAACGCTTGGAGGTGCGGATGGAGCGTGCGGATTGCGTCTCCGCTGAACGGCACCATGCGCTTGCGAATATGCGTAATGGCGTCTGCGTAGGAGCGAACGCTCATGCTCCCCATGGGAAGCGGCTCTGCCACCTCCTCCATGGTGAACGCATGCAGACGCGCCAAGTGCGCCGCAATCTGCTCCATGTGCTTGGGTGTGAGTTCTTTTGTTGGAATGTTTTCACCTTCCACAAAAGAAAATACACCTACCTGCCACGCATCGAATCGCGCGATCGGCCGTGGGATGTCTGTGAACCCACGTTGGGCCAAAGCGGTGAGCACCTCATATTCATGCATGAGCCGCTTACGATCGTCAGGATAGTATTGCTTGATGACAAGCGAAACGCCTTCCTCGGTCTCCATGCGAAACAGGCGATTGTTTTTCCCGCCAGTCATTGGTACGGCGCTTGTGCCGTGGAGATGGGTCATCTCTGCGAGCGCTTGGAAAAGAGCATGCAGATCAAGGTCTTTGTTTTGCACGAAAGAAGCTTAGACAGGGTTTGAGAAAAAATCAAGCCAGCCTGTAGCTGGTGGCTGACTAGGTTTTTGTTCGACGAGGTAGATGCTGATATTTATCGACGCAACAGCTTGTAGAGACGCACAGCGAACCAGCCAAAGAGACTGCTGTAAAATAGAATGCTGGCCAGGAGGATAATCAGTGCTGTGAGAGCCAGGGCTCCGGGATGACGCGAACCCGCCCCGTCTAGAGGAAGCGCGGTCAGAAGATCCTGTACGATTACGATGGGAAAAGCAAAGGCCTTGAGCGCGTTAACAAGTGCGGCCAAGATAGTAGATGAACCTTGCGAGATGTCAGGCGGAAGGGCGATAGCGAATAGGCAGAGAACACCGATAGGAAAAGCAATGCCGAGGAAGAGGCGTTCTGTTGCCGGATTTGTTTTGATGTCTTTGAGAAAAGCTTGGTAGATGGAGTGTGGGAACATGTAGTTATGGTAAACCACGACAATCGTCGCGTCTATATCGTTTGAGCAAAAAACATCCCCTGAACGGAGGATGTTTTTCGGTTGTATGGGTTATTTTACCGCCGGGGTTGTCTTTGCGGCTTTGCGAGCGGCTTGGAAGGTCTCTTGTGCTTTTTTCACTGCGGCTTCAAATGCGACATTTGCGGCTTTGACGGCCGTGGTGCGGGCGGTGCGGGCGGCGGTCATGGTTGTTTTGTAGGACGTGAATGCGGTTTCAATGGATTTTTGGGATGTCTGGCGGAGCGTTTTGACAGCCTGCTTGAACGCGGCGTTTGCGGCCTTGCGTTCTTCTACGGTTCCTGTGCAACGCGCCTTCCATGTGGCAAACGCGGCATCGATGCCGTCACGTCGTACTTTGATCGCTGTGTCTACAGCCGTGCGTCGTACCTTTAGAGCTTCGGTCTGTGTGGTTGCGAATGTTTTGTGAGCGGCATCTATGGCAGTACGATGTGTTTTGATAGCCGCGTCTACAGCCGCGCGGTAGGCTTCGTTGGCTGTTTTGAGGGCATCGGTGTTATAGCCTTTCGCATCGCGTTCCATGCGATTTTTTATTTGTCTCGCATCTACCACAGCTCGCTGTGTCGCGTATTTTGCATCGCGTGCGGCTTGTTGCTTTTCCCAGGCGCCATCACGATCTGCACGCCGTTCTGTCCAGCGAGCGTCTGCTTCGGCGCGTACTTTTTCTCCGCGGAGTTGGTAGGTCGTGGTTTTTTCATTGCAAAGTGCAACAACAGACGCGGGAACCGTAGTGGTAGCTGTTGGTTCTTGTGCAAACACCACAACAGGCATGAGCGCGCTCGCGGTCATGGAAGCGACGGTAAGAAAAGCAAGAGTCCTCTTCATAAAAAGTAGTCTATTCTACGGATTAGGCTCCGTGATACTGAATAATATACATGCAGGCACAAAATGTTACATCTCGTATTTGTTCTTGTGAAACGGTATACTGCAACGTATATGCTCGAATCTGCCTCTCAAGAAGTGCGTATCGCTCATCCCGCAGAGCGTGCAGAAGAGGAAAAGAATCGATACGATGTTCTTGCACGTAAGATGGTGGATGATGTGTTTTATGACACGGGTCGCATTGCGCGCGATCGCAATCAGGGAACGTATGAGCGAGGCAAACGCTATGCCATTGACATGATGGAAGTACGAGCGCGTGTGCGAACGGCTCTGCGCGATCCTGCATTTCAAACCATCGAAAAACAAGCGCAACAGCTAAGCCGCATCGAACAGCTCGCGCGAGCTATGGCCGCACATGAGGAGGCGACAGAGCTCTTTCTTGGCGCGTGGCAAACGGCTTTACGAGAAGCGTTCATGGATCGTGATCCGCAAAATCCTCCGACCAGGCAAGAAGTGGCACGGGTATTTGAAAGCCTTCCTTCTCCTGTGAGAACACGTTTATTGAATGCGGAACAGGATGCGATTCAGGGGTATGAAGCGTATCTTCAGCGCTTTCCTGGGGATGTGTTTTCTGTGACGGATCGCATCTCTATTGACCATTATGACCTCGCGGCCATTATCAATGATCTGCGTGCTCTACAGGATGAGCGTGTCCTGGATGATCAGGAACGTGCGCGCCTCCAGCAAGAACACGCTCATGCATTAGCGGAGATTATTACGAAGATGCGTGCGGACATACGCATACAAAAACGTGAGGGTCTTGATGTGACAGAGGGGAGGGTGTGGGAGCTCGCGGAAATCTATCTGTTGCGTCGTTTGAGTCAACGAGCCGGGACAGGACACCTTTTTTCCGTTTTTCATGCGCCGCCTCGAGATGACCTTCAGCAAGCTCGTGGATCTGTTGATACGTATGTGACGGCGAGCGGTGAAGCATATGCGTTTCAAGTGAAGACATTCAAAGCCCTCGTCAGTTCAGAAACATTGGCGCGGCAACGTGAGATCATTGCCGCGGAAACAGCGCGTTTACGCGGAACGGGTACATCGCTGGTGGTGTTGACCACGGAAGAGGTGGAAGGAGCTTTTGAGAGCGCGTTACGACAACTTAAAACCGATCCTATTTCTCTTCGAGATAAGTATACGACACTTAAGCCGTTTGTTTCAGATATGGATGGGGAGGAGCGCGAACGTCTCTTTGGACTGATCGGTTTTACAGAGGAGAATTTCCAAGAGGAAGAAAAGGAATGGGAAAAGGGGCAGAAGACCATGGATGAGATCGGCGAAGTGCTTCTCAAACGTCATCGTGAGGAACAGGAATGGTTGCGTCTTGCGGAAGAGAAGGGGCGTCTTGAACAAGAAAACGCGGAGCGTCTTGCGGAAGAGCGGCGTATGGCGCGTGAACAGAAAAAGCTTCGTGAAGAGGAAGAGAGGGTCGCGGCTCTGGAAGCCAAGAAAAGAGCGGAAGAAGCGTTGGTTGCCTCTGCGGCTCGGTATGTGGAACAGCAAGCGCAACGAGAAGTGGAAAAACGTATCGCACGAGAGGAGGCAGAGCGTGCACGCCTTGAGGCAGAGCAAAAGGCCGCGGCAGAGGCAAGGCGACGTGCGGAACGAGAGGCGGAGAGAGAAAAAGGATGGCCACCGGAAACGCTTGCGGGAATGGCAAATATCAAGACATTGACCAATCTTGGTCTTGATCCCCTTCAAGATCTTGCTCGCGCGAAACAGCGATTCTTTGTGGCATTTAGCGATTCTCGTCCCAAAAAAGCCGTAGCAGACGAAAAGAGCTATAAGCCGAATAAGCGTTTTCGAGAGGCATTTCCTTCGAAGGAAGGGCATACATCGCCCACAGAAGCAGACATCGCAAGACAGCGAGCGCTGTTTGAAAAGTCTGGTGCCTGATTTTGAATAAAAAAAAGACGGCGAGGAGCCGAGGCGAGAACTAGTTATCTTCTTGGTCTTGCGCGAAGGCGAGTGCTTTTTCGCGCCATGCTTGCGGTACGGGAAGTCCGAGGCGTTCGTACGATGCGATGGCAAGGCCGTACGAGTTCACGCGGCGCATGGTCCGGGAGAGGATCGTGCCGCTGGGGAGGTGGATGATGTGACTGCGGGACGACGGGATGGGCACGACGGTCGCGCCAAGGGCCTCGTCAACGAGCGCTAAGAGATCATGAGGATCGCGTACGGGCATGAGCCCTCCCTGGGACAGGGGTGTCTTTGCTTTTCCTACCACAAATAAGGGAAAGCGTCAAGACCGCTTGCTATGTCTTTTCCATGCGACTATGATGGGAAAACTTCGTTCACTTTTCTTCCTATTGTTTTATGGAATATCAATTTACAGACGCGAATTTTGAGGCAGAGGTTTTACGAGCGAATACCCCTGTATTTGTGGATTTTTGGGCGCCGTGGTGTGGGCCGTGCCGCATGATGGGGCCTGTGATCGAAGAGCTCGCCAATGAGATGCCTGGGGATAAGATAAAAATCGGTAAACTCAACGTGGACGAAAATGGCACCATGCCAAATCGCTTCAATGTCATGTCCATTCCGACTATGCTTGTTTTTAAGAATGGGAATGTTGTAGATCAATTTGTGGGTGCGATCTCAAAGGAGGTGCTGAAAGAAAAGCTGGAAAAACACTTGTAATTTGGTGACTATGGAGTGGCTTAATACAGTGATTGTCGGTTCAGGGCCCGCAGGGTGGACAGCCGCCATTTATGCGGCTCGTGCAGATTTGAAGCCAGTGCTGTTTGAAGGAGAACAGCCAGGCGGTCAATTGACCACAACCACAGACATCGAGAATTTTCCGGGATTTGCCAAAGGGATCCTGGGCTCGGAACTCATGAACGTCATGAAGGAGCAGGCTCTGCGGTTTGAGACAAAGGTTGTCTCTGAGAAAGTCACGTCTTTAGAGCGGATCGAAGGTGGTTTTGCGGTTGTGGCTGGTGGGGTGACCTATCACACAAAAACCGTGATCCTTGCAACGGGCGCGTCAGCAAAGCGCCTGGGATTGGACGCGGAAAAGGCATTGTACGGAAAAGGCGTGTCTGCTTGCGCTACGTGCGACGGATTTTTCTTCCGTGGAAAAGAGGTGATAATTGTGGGTGGGGGGGATAGTGCTATGGAAGAAGCGAATTTTCTCACGCGCTTTGCAACGAAAGTGGTGCTCGTACACCGACGGGATGCCTTTCGTGCGTCCAAGATCATGCAGGATCGTACGCTCGCAAATCCAAAAATCGAAGTGGTGTATAACACGGAAATCACGGATATCCTTGGCGTGGATGTTGGTCATGTCACAGGCGTAAAACTGCGCAATACCGTCACCGGAGAGATGTCGGAACGTACGATTGATGGTGTGTTTGCGGCTATTGGTCATGAGCCAAATACGGCGCTTGTGCAAAATCTTGTCGAGTTCGATGAGAAAAAATACGTGAAAACAGAACCAGGCACCACCAAAACGACGGTCCCAGGCCTATTTGCCTGTGGCGATGTGCAAGATGCGCATTACCGTCAAGCCATTACCGCCGCTGGTTCAGGGTGCATGGCCGCGATAGAAGTAGAGCGCTTTTTACGCTAAAATTTTGCCCAATAAAAAAATACGACTATGTCTGCTTTTGAGAATGCCATGCAGCAGTTAGAGAATTCCGCGAAAACCGCTTCGTTGGACGTGGCCTTGATCGAGGCGCTTCATCATCCGCAACGTATTGCGGACGTAGAGTTTCCCGTGGTCATGGATAATGGTTCTCGCCGCTATTTTCACGGATATCGCGTGCAATGGAATGATGCACGCGGCCCCTTCAAAGGAGGGATTCGTTTTCATGCACAGGTGGACTTGGATGAGGTAAAAGCATTGTCTTTTTGGATGACCGTCAAATGCGCAGTCGCGGGTATTCCGATGGGTGGTGGAAAAGGAGGTGTTTCTGTGGATCCAAAGACCCTCTCTGCAAATGAGCAGGAACGGCTCATGCGTGCGTTTACCCAAGCCATTGCAGATGTGATTGGCCCGGACAAGGATGTCCCAGCGCCAGATGTGAACACAACGCCTCGGCTCATGGACATCCTAGCAGATGAATATGGCAAAATTCTCGGCCATGCCGCTCCAGCGGTTGTGACCGGAAAGACCATTCCTGCAGGTGGTTCTGAGGGGCGTGATACGGCAACGGCGCAAGGAGCATGGTATGTGCTGGAAAGCTATCGTGAATCGTTAGGTTTTGCCGGGAAGCCTATGACGGTCGCGGTCCAGGGTTTTGGCAATGCAGGCATGTTTTTTGCCAAGATCGCCAAGGAAGCGGGTTGCACGGTTGTCGCGGTGTCTGATTCTCGTGGCGGTATCATCAAATTGGATGGCTTGGATATTGATGCAGTGGCCAAACACAAGGAAACCACAGGAAGTGTCATGGGTTTTGCAGGGGCACAAGATACGGATCAGGCCGGTGTTTTGACGGTTGCTTGCGATGTTTTGGTGCCTTCTGCCCTTGAGAATCAGCTCACGGCAGAGATGGCTCCTCGCGTACAGGCAAAGGCGATTTTAGAGATTGCAAATGGTCCAACAACGCCTGAAGCAGATACGAACTTTGCCTCACGCAATATCACGGTGATCCCGGACGTGCTCGCAAATGCAGGCGGAGTTGCCACGTCTTATCTCGAGTGGGAGCAGAACCGCATAAACGAGCATTGGACGCGTGAGCAAGTGTTCGGGAAGCTCCAGCCTCTCATGCAAGATGCGGCTCGCGCGGTACAAGAAAAAGCCAAGCAATTTCAAACCACACAGCGTCAAGGAGCCTTTATCTTAGCCATAGATCGTATTGGACAGGCGATGAAGGAAAAGGGACGCCTGTAAAACATAAACCCTGTTGTGACAACAACAGGGTTTAAAAATGACGAGCTCTCAAGCAATCCGCACCCAAGAAATCTATCGAGAGGGGAGAGCGAGTCCGCAGACCCGCGGCACCCTGCCGAGAGATTCCATGCTTGTCGTGGATGCGGATTGCTAAAGTTCTCGTCAGCCGTTACTGGTAATACGGGAGAGTAACAGGAATTGGTTCTTTTGTCAAGGGTTAGCCCGAATTGGCTACTCACCCTTTCTCAACGAACCCCCTGTTCTTTGTATGACGTTTTGCGACAAAAGTCCGTGTAGAGCGCTAAAATAATGCACCACACGGTATCGGAAGTGCTAACATAGTATTACAACTCAAAAGCCCCTTGTCAAATGCTGTCAAGGGGACTTGAACGTTCCGATGGCTCGGGAAAAAGGGCGTCGTTAGGGGGTGGGTGTTGGGACTAGCGCCGACGAAGGCGTTTGCGGGCTACCGCTGGTGTCCGCACCCGGCGAGGAAAGAGTGGTGACTCCGGTGAGGCAAACAGCGCCCCAAGGTTTGTAGTAGCTGAGAAACGTGGTTGAGCTCGTGTGTCCATCTGGATAGGTGACGCTGTAGTCAAGGCTTGCGCTTGCGCCGGCATGAGCGGACTCCGTGCACTTTGTAGTTCCTGCAGGAATATCTGTGCTCTCGATGATTTTTTTAGGCGGTGGTGCAACAATATTGTAGATTTTTGGCTTTGCCACCTGCACAATGCGCTGATCTGACGTGCCCCACATGGTGAAAGAAAGGTCATTACCCGCAATGCGAGAGGTCACGAGGATCCAGTGTCCCGTATCGTTTTTGAATCTGAAATCCGGAGCCGGATCATAGATGGTCGCGTCTGTGCCAGCA
>Ga0172379_10001597_pt1 | contig 44483 bp, 47 predicted proteins | sample GrowelOW334metaG_FD_119756 | JGI IMG/M metagenome (GOLD analysis project Ga0172379, IMG submission 119756) | Groundwater microbial communities from an aquifer near a municipal landfill in Southern Ontario, Canada - Groundwater well OW334 metaG | ecosystem: Environmental > Aquatic > Deep... | reverse complement strand
ATTCGTTCCCGGCTCATATTTCATGCCTTTTTGGCGCAGGATGATATTTCCGGCGACGACTTTTTCACCGCCGAATTTCTTCACACCGAGGTACTTCGGCTGCGAATCGCGCGAATTTTGGGTAGAACCACCAGCCTTCTTATGAGCCATTGTTTGAAATTATGTTCGCGGATTTTACGGAAAAGCTGAGCTGATTGCAAAACCTTGAAAAGAATGTGATTTCCTGCTAAAATGACAAGAAAACAAAAATTGAAAAATGTGATTTTCATTTCCGATCTGCACCTCGGTGTCGGCCGCACCAACGATTTTCACGCGAGCTATTATCTGCACCGGCTACTTGACTATGCTGAGCAAAATGCGAACGAGCTCGTGATTTTGGGTGATTTTCTTGAGCTTTTGCAGTCCGATTTCCTTGCGATTTACTCGGAGTATCACTTGATTTTCGAGCACCTTTTTCGTTTAGCGAAAAAAATCCCCGTGAAATATGTCGTTGGGAATCATGATATTGCGGTCGCAGCGGATTGTGATCCGCACGGCGACTCGCATTTTCTCGGGTCGCAGGTTGAGGTGCTACCGGAATACTCTAATCTACCGCTCAAAATTTTTGCGCTGCACGGTCATCAATTTTCGCTCGCAAATCGCCGTGACGATAATTTCGATCCTTCCGAGATTTCGCTCGGCGATCGGATCACGCGTCTCGCCGGCTGGCTGGAAGAAAAACTGAATCCCAAAATTGATAATTTCTGTGAGCAGATTTATCTCGTTTACAAAAAATTTCTGCGGCGCATTTCACAAGATCCGAAAAATTTCGCTGATTTAGTCACGCCGGCAAATCCGAATTATCAGGCTTTGGGCGGTGATTTCAGCGAATACGAACGCGGGGCGCGTGAGCTGCTCACGGATGAACGATACTCGCTCGTCGTGTTTGGGCACACACATTTACAAAAGATTGAAACGCTCGGCGACAAAATTTACGCGAATTGCGGGAGCTGGGTGGGGGACGATCAGATTGAGTTTCCGCCGGTTTTTCTCGATGTCGATGCTCATTCTGTGCGGCTCATCAACGCTAAAACTCTCCAAATTCTCAAAAATGTTTCGCGTCGGACGACGCACAAATTAAAGCTTGCTAAAGCAAGGCCGAGTCTTTTTCGAAATAAAGTCTTGATTTAGTCAATCGAGCGTGATTGTTTATAGGCTTTAAAAATGCTAAAATAATCAGATTTAAAAACTAACAATGACCAAAACAAACAACAAACCAAAGGTGCGCGGCTCGACGGCGGATCTCATCATCGCGCATTCGCGTGCGCATCTGGCGGCGCGTCCGCATCTCTTGATTCGTGAGACGCTGCCGGATTTTTCGAGTTTTATTTCTCCGTTGATTTTCGCTTTCGCCGGATTGGTCGTGATTGCTGCGGCGGTACATCTCGTCATTGCGACGCAGGTCGGACCGTCAGAGTTTGTCGCGACGAATGCGACGGACTATGTCGCGCAGCAAAATTTCTACGCTGCCGCACCGGTCGAAACTTTGCATGGCGCAGCTGACATGACAGTCATCACTGAGAAGCTCCACGCCGCGGCGGCTGCGACTGAGCTTTCGAAAATTCTAAATGTTATCGGTGCGCTGCTCGTCGTTGCGGCTCTGTTTTATCTGCATCGCGAACACGATGTTTTCGCGCTCGGTAAAGTGAAATTTAAAATTCGCAGAATTCGCTAATTTTTGAGGTTAAAAGTTTGGAAATGCAAAAAGGCTCGCTTGGATGAGGCGGGCTTTTTTGTCAACTAAATTTTTTGACACCCCTGGGGGGTGTGATAAAATCAGCGCATGAAAACAATTGAGCAAAGGATCGAAAACTTGATTGGTCAATTGAGGGCTGTCCAGAAAATGCTTTCTACTAAAAAAGATTGTGTTCAGATATTGATTCAAGTTAAGGCGGCACGCGGCGCACTCAATTCGCTCATTGCGAAAATTTTGACTGAAAACTTGGTGCGATGTAGTTCTTTGCGCTCGGCGCAAAAGCAAAAAGAGTTTGAAAAAATTTTGACCGAATTATCTAAATTGTAATTTAATTTTTTAGAATGTCTAAAAACTTTTCACCTCTGGCTTGGCTCGCACCCCTCGGTGCAGGCGGGATTTCTGTAATTTCGTTCGCCTTTCTTAATTATTCGATTGAGCATCCAGCCGGATTAATTAATTTTTCGCAAACTGGCGGGGGAGCACTTGTTCGGATCATGGAAGCCAACGCTTTGATTTTTGTCGCGCTCCATTTTTTGCTTTCGATTATTCTTCTGAGGCCGCTAATCCGATTTTGGGGTACCGAAAATTATAAAAATTTTCGTGATGATCCTTTGCAAAATTCTGCCCTGCTCGCCCCATTTATTTCTTTCGCGATGACCTTAAATGTCCTGATTGGACCGATTCGTTATTTTGTTCCGTTTTTTTATAACAATTTTCAAAGCCTAATGCTACCGGGTTTTGTCGCTTGGTTAATTTTGTGGGTTGTCACATTGTATTTTGAGACTAAATTACTCGCACTTTCTTTCCAAAAGAGTTTTGATCTTTCCAAAATTTCATTTGCTTGGTTGTTGCACCCTTTCGCACTTGGCATGATTACTGTGATTGGGACAGGCATTGCTGCTCTTGCTGCTGACGCGCGCCTTGCGAATTCAGCGGCTTTTCTGTCATTGATTTCCGGATCGGTTGGATTTTTTCTTTTGCTTGTTAAAACCATCGCGCTTTTCAAATCGCACTTTGCTGCGAGCGGTTTGCCGACAAAACAATTCCTGCCGAGCCTTCTGATTGTCGTTCCGAACATCACGCTTTATGCAATTTCTGCCTTTCGGCTTGGTCATTGGCTCGAAAAATTTCATGACGCCGAACTCGGCAATTATTTCAAAATCGTAATCACGACGGCTTTTGCTTTTGAGACTTGGTATTTATTTTTTGGATTGATGCTTTTGCTTAATTATTTTCGTCATAATTTTTTTCGGGAATATCATGTCTCGCAGTGGGGTCTCGTTTGCCCTTTGGTCGCTTATGCCGTTTTGGGAAGTTTTCTTTATAAAGTTTTTGCCCCAATCTTATTGACTAAAATCGTAATCATCACGACAACAGTAGTTGTGGTTGCGCTTTTTTTCTGGTTGCTCAAAAAAATGTTTTGTTGCCGCAAAAATTGCAATCAATTCACTTGTGAATAAGCTTCAAAGTTGTTCGTCTGAAACTTAGTCAAGGTTACTTTTTATAATTTGCAGACTCCCGCAAGTTCAATCTTATAATCTGAATCGTTCATGTTCCATGTTTTTGAGTTTTGAAATTCGGGTTTCAATTATCCAATCATTCAATCATTTTCTTATTTCATCGTTTTCTCATTTTCTGATTGAATCATTAAATCATTGAGCTGACCTGGTGCTGGGGAGAGGACTTGAACCTCCATGCCTTGCGGCACTGGTTCCTAAAACCAGCGTGTCTACCATTTCACCACCCCAGCATCTCCTCAATTTTATCACGCACTTTTGACTAGTTCAGCTGTCACGATCAAGCGGCGGAGTGCAGTGCCGATTGGTGTGCAAGTCATCAATGTTAGTCGGTAGTCTTGCGTATTTTCCAAAACGCCGACATCGCTTGGCGAGACTTCTTTTTTGTCGCTCACGCGGTAGGTAAATTTGCGCTCGTTTTGCCAGACTTCGATTTCATCGCCAATTTTGATTTGCGGCAGCAGCGCGAAAACATCTTTATAGCGTCCCGGCAGAAGTGGGTAATAGCTCGAATGACCTGTAATAAAAGCGTTTCCGCGTTCGCCCGGTTTGGCTGTTCCCGGGAAACTTACGACACCATTTTGTAAAGCGTCCTGGATTTGTGATTCGATAGTCTCCCAATTCGCTGCGGTCAAATCGACATTCTCCGGCGTTTGGATCGGCGCATGGATTGAGAGCGAAGGAATGATGAGTCGATTGTCGGGCGGTGCGACCTCGGCCAGGAGCGGCGGCAAGGCGAGTCGATTATTTTTTGAATCTTTGGCGACGACAAGTTTGGGTTTCTGAAACTCAACTTTTTTCGTGACGGAATTAGTCGCGGCGACTGGTTCGCCTGTCTCGACTTTCGCGAGCAAAAAGGTCGCTTGTTTTTCGAAAGCGCCGAAGTTCATGCCGACAAAAACAATGACAAAAATAATCACAGCAGTGAGCCCGAATTTCCCGAATTCGGCGAGTGGTTTGGCTTGGCGCGCGCGGGAAATTCTGCGGCGGAAGCGCGCCTCGGCGCGCATGAGTTCGCGGCGCAGCTGCTCGATTTCCGCAGGACTCAATTCCGACTTTTGGTTTTGGTTTTGCAATTTTGTATTCCCGCCATTTTAGCAGAAAAAAGCTTGTTTTACAAGGGAAACAGAATTAAGATGACGCCTTGTAATTTAAATTATGGAGCTCTCAAACAAATCCGATGAAACGGCTGAAGTGTCAGAGCCAAGTCCTGATTTCGTAAAAATACGGCAGCTTTTGGGTAGAAAGCCGCGTGTAATTCCGCAAGCCGGAGAAAAAGAATTAATCGTGACTTTAGTTAAGACTCTTGCTTCTGACGAGAGACCTCTTTCAATCTCAGTTGTTGAATCTCCAGACTTCCATTTTCACTTGTTTGAAGACGGGCGGATTCGTGTTTTTGTAGATCCAGATAATCTTGGCGAAGAATTTGCAAGACAACTTTTGGTGAAAGTGAGCTGAAATCACTTCACTTCGCCTGTCGCGAGATCGACGCCTTTGGCAGCGACGCGAACTTTTTTATCGACCGTGGCGAAAAGTTTTTTGTCGGCGAGTAGGGCGGCGCGCGCTTTTTCCATGCCCTGATATTTCGTGCCTTCGATCTCGATGAATGCGCCAGCTTTGCCGATCACACCAAGTTTATTGCCGGTCAAAATCAAATCGGAGGCTTTATCAATTCCGACATTGTAGCGAATCTCGAATTCCGCTTGGCGGAACGGTGGCGCGACTTTATTTTTCACGACTTTCACGCGCGTTGAGTTGCCGATGGTTTGTTTTGCATCGCCAGTACCGGTGTCGATCTTACCTGTGCGGCGGATGTCGAGGCGCACCGAAGCATAAAATTTCAGCGCATTACCGCCGCTCGTGGTCTCGGGATTGCCGAACATCACGCCGATTTTCATGCGAAGCTGATTCAGGAAAATTAGCGTCGTCCCAGATTTCGCGACGATGGCAGTCAGTTTGCGCAAGGCTTGGCTCATCAGACGCGCCTGCAGTCCTGGCAGTGATCCGCCCATTTCACCTTCGATTTCTGCGCGGGGCGTGAGTGCCGCGACCGAGTCGATCACGATTACATCGACCGCGTTTGAGCGCACCAAAGTTTCCACGATTTCGAGTGCTTGCTCACCGGTGTCTGGTTGGGAAATCAGCAGGTTGTCGACATCGACGCCGATGTGTGCGGCGTATTCCGGATCGAGCGCGTGTTCGGCATCGACGAAGGCGGCTTGACCGCCGGCTTTCTGAAACTCTGAAATGACATGCAGCGAGAGCGTCGTTTTGCCGGAACTTTCCGGACCATAAATTTCAATCACGCGACCTTTCGGCAAGCCACCGCCGAGCGCGAGGTCGAGCGAAATCGAGCCGGTCGGAATCGTCGCGACATTGATGCGTTTCGCTTCGCCGAGCCGCATGATTGCGCCCTCACCAAAATTTTTCGAGATTTGTCCGAGTGCGGCTTCGAGCGCTTTTCTTTTATTATCATCCATGGTGAGGGGATTAGTGGCTTTAGTTTAAATAAAAAATTAGGAAATCGACAATTCCAGAATGGCGAAAAAGGCGACTGCGAGCGAAAGCAAAGTGAGAACGAGCTGCACTTTTTGAATTGAAAAAAAGTCGCTGGGTTGTTCGATTTCGCTTGATTTGAAGGTGAATTCGGTTTGCACGGGACGGGGATTAAGTTAGTTTTTTAAAATGCTGAGGACTTTCCCGACAATCGCGTCGCTGTCGCTCGTGTGCAGATAGATTGGTTTGTGAATCGGGTTCGAGCTCTGGGGTAGGAGTGAGATTGTTTCGCCAGCGCGTTTGAATTTCTTGACTATGCCGCAGTCATTCACGCTTGCCAAAACCAAATCACCATCGCGTACATCATGTGTCTCAGGTCGGACGAGGACACAGTCGCCGTCGTCGATGCCGGCTTGATTCATCGAGTCGCCCTCGCAGCGGAAAGCAAAAACTTTTTCAAAACTACGAATCAATTTCTTCGAAACTTCGAGAAAGTCGCAGGCGTTGTCTTCGAGTAAATTGGTCGCGCTGCCGCAAGAAACGCGCGAATCGATGAGCGGGATTTTTTGTGTCGTGAGTTTGTCGTCGACGAGCGTAATGCCGCGCTTTTTACTTTCGCGTGCGATGAAGCCTTTGTCCACCAAAGCGTCGAGATATTGCTTCACGCTATTCAGACTTGAGACTTCGCCCCAGTCATTCTCCTCCATCCAGACTTTCATCTCGGCGAGCGTCGGGGAGTCGCCGTGCAGCGCGATGAAGTTGCGCAGCAGCTCGAGGAAGCGATTTTGGCGAGTGGTTAGCATTTGTCAGCAATTTAAAGGAAATATGTAAAAAATCAAGAAATCCAGGTGGAAAATATGTAAAAAGATTGTTAAAAATGTTTTTATTTCCAAAATTGCCTAAATTTAAGTGCGCGACTAAAATACATAAGTAGCAAATCTTAGATTGCAAATAATCCTGCCAAAAGTGATTCCATCGGAATCGCGCGCAGGATTTTTTGTTTGTCGAAAAAAATAGTTGGAAAACTATCAACTATCAACTACCAACTTTCTACCACCATTTTTTCCAGCGAAAATACGCCAGCATAGTGATGACAGTCACGAGCATTACACCGGACACCGTGAGAAAGGCAGTCGGACTTTCTTGCAGCGGTAATGAGACATTCATGCCGAAGATTCCGGAAATCAAAGTCAGCGGCAACATAATCACGCTGAAGATTGTGAGAATTTTGATCGTCTCGCCACTGCGGTGCGAAATCAAACTTTCGTTCGCGTCCTGCAGAGTCTCGGCGACCTCCTTCAGTGAGTCGAGCGAATTCCATTGTTTCTCGATCTTATCCACGACATCATCGAAATAGGCTTCAAGCTTTTCCGGTAGAAACTTTTTATTTTTGTGCTCAAGCGAGGAGATAACCGGTCGTTCCGGCTGCAGAATTCTACGGAAAGTAATGATGTTTTTTTTCAGCAGCATGATGTCTTTCAAGAGGTCGCGCATACCTTCTTGGTCGAAAACATCGCGTTCGATTGAGCCGGCTTGTTGCCACATTTTGTCGATAATCGGGAAACAGTAGTCGAAGAGCTCACTCGTCAATTCATACAAGAAATAACCGCTGCCGCGCCCGCAATATTTTTCGCGTCCGTATTTTTTTTGGCAAGCAGTACGGATTTTTTCAATTGGCGCGAGCGCGTCATTGTGTAGCGTGACGACGAAATTTTGGCTAATAAAAATATCGACCTCTTCAGTCGTGATGCGTCCTATGCGCTGATTCCAGATTGGGAAATGCAGGACGATAAAAAGATAATTCGGGTACTCGTCAATCTTCGGTCGCTGAATCTCGGTGAGGCAGTCCTCGAGGTCGAGCGGATGAAATTTAAATTTTTTCGCTAAAAAATCAATAGTCGATTGGTCTGGTTTGGGAAAATCGTACCACTTCAAATCTTTGTGCGTGATTGGCTTGGAAATGCCGTTCATTGGCGAAATTGGTTGCACCCATTGTGCAAAAATTTAGCTCAAAAATCAAATCTTGAAAGAATGTCGCAGAACCTTTAATCTTCTCGCGATGCAATCGGTTTCCCAAAATCTCAAGAATCTCTCGCGGGCACGACAGATTGTCCTTGCGGGTTCGCTCCTCACACTCCTCTCAATTTTCATGCCGTGGCACACGATCGGGACTGCGGTGCTTGGTACTGAGAATTCTTACAATGGTTTCGGTGACCAAAATTTAATCATTGGTGTTATCACACTCGTTTGTATGTTGTTGTCGCTCGCGGTCGTCGCGCTGCCGCTTTTTGGTATCCGTTTTCCGCGGACTGGCTGGCGGGATTCCGTCTTGCTTACTTTCCTCGGCGGGGAATCTACACTGCTCGTTTTCGTGCTTACAATCATGCACGCGACTTCACTTACCCGCGCGGCGAATTACGAGCTCCGGCTGGGCATTCATCTCGCGCTCGTCGGTACTGTGTTTGTTTTCTTTGGCGGCTATTTACTCAGGAGCGAAGAGCAGCTGCGTGCACATTCCCACGCTGAACCAATCGCGCATTTGCCGCGGCGTCCGCAATTCGGCAGTCAGATTGATTTGCGTGATGACCCAGAAAAAACCAAAGAAGACGCGCGCATGCGCCTCGACATTTGAAGTTCTAACACCTCCAACATCTCCAACACCTTATGTCCTCCGACCTTCGCACCATCACGCCGATTCCCCAAAGCGAGGAAGCTATCCCGCCTGCAAAGCTCGTCTTTTTTTGCAAGAAGTGCCAGGAGCTGGTCGAGGCGAAACAGACCAAAAAGAAATTTACTTTCCGCTGTCCGAAGTGTGCCAAGACGGATGTTGCTTTCGGGACAGAGGAATCGATCAAAAATTATTACCGTATCAAAACTTGAATTCAAGCAAGCCTATCTGCCAAGCCTAAAAGCTTTTTTACGGCAGTGTTAACTTTTGTTTGAAAAGCTCTCCTCTCTCCTCTAGGCATTGAAAGCATAAATTCTCCTAGTTTTTTAGGGTCAGGTTTTTCGCTGTAGCCACTGTGGCTCAGCGGTTCGTCTTTATGTGTGTGGACTTCAAAACCAACCTGTTGCATTGCTGCTCGTATGGTTTCTGTTTCTCCTTCTCCTCCTAACTCAAAGCAATAAACATGATTAGCGATTAAGTAACCTTGGAGGTGGTTTCTGACGAAAGCAACTATGTATGGAGTTATTCGATCAATCTGTGGTTTTAGCTCATCAGCCCTCTCTGATGATAAGGAAAATGGAATCCAATTGTCATTCATAAAAGTGAATTTAAAAATTAGGATTGATTCTACAATAAAGCTAAAATTCATTCAATTTAGATGGCTTACTTTCATTTCAAAATTGCGGAGGACGAAATTCTGACTCGTCTCGATAAATTTTTAGCCAAAGAGTTGCCACAGTTTTCGCGTTCCTTGCTCGCGAAATGCGAGCTGCTCGTGAACTCCAAGCCAGCCAAGCCGGCGCAAAAAATCGCGGCGGGCGATTTGATTGAGGTCAAAGTTCCGCCACTCAAGACACTTAAAATTGAACCGGAAAATTTACCGCTCCAAATTCTCTTCGAAGATTCCGAAATTCTCGTCGTCGACAAAGCAAGTGGGATGGTTGTCCACCCGACGGATCACGGCGGGCATGTCGCGGGGACATTGGTCAATGCGGTCTTGTTTCATTTGAAAAAAAAGGCGAGCGAGGATCGACGACCGGGCATCGTGCATCGGCTCGACCGCGAAACTTCCGGCTGTCTCGTCGTCGCCAAGACGGAAGCCGCCAAGACTTTTCTCGGCAAGGAATTTGCCGAACGCCGCGTCGAGAAATTTTATCTCGCGCTCGTCGCTGGCAAGCTGAAAACTCCGCGTGGGCGCATTGATGCGCCGATGGGGCGCGATCCGCGTGATCCGACACGCCGCCGCGTATTGACTGGGGCTGGCGCACGGGAAGCGGTGACGGAATTCGAAGTCGTCGAGCAATTCGCGGAGGCGACGCTCGTACGAATCAAATTGCTCACGGGCCGGACGCACCAAATTCGCGTGCATTTCCAGTCGATTGGCTATCCGCTCGTCGGCGATCCGACTTATTCTACGAAGAAGCTGAATGAAAAATTTGCCGCGCCGCGGATGTTTTTGCATGCCGCCGAATTGAAATTTCACCATCCCAAAACCAAAGAACTCGTCGAATTTAATTCGCCTTTGCCTACTGAATTGAAAAATTACCTCAGGCGTTTAAAACGGTAACCGAGATTTGCAAAACCGTCGCGAAGCAAACCCACAGCAAATAGGGGATTTGCGCGAGCGCCAAAACTTTCGAGTGTTTCCAGATGGCGAAGATCGCCCAAATGAGCGTCGCGAGTACCAAGATGATGTCGGCAGCGGCGAGTAGATTATTTTGCAGACCGAATTGGATTGGTGAGAAAGCGAAGTTGTAAAGCAAATTTAGCGCGAAGGGGAGCGCGACGAGGCGCGGAATTTTTTTCTTTGCAGCGAGCCAAAACACGATGCCGAAGGTGATGAAAATAATCGGATACAAAATCGACCAAGCAATTCCAAAGGCTGCAGCCGGTGGCGCGAAGCTCGGCTTGATGAGGCTGGCGTACCAGCCCGGCGCATTCGTGGCAAAGAAATTCATTTTGGTTTTGTTAAATTTTTTGACGCAGTTAGCAGTTATTCGAAGCTTTGCAATAAGATTAGCAGAAAATATTTTTTATCGCCCTTCTTCGCCAAGGCTACAAAGGGCATTCTTCGCTGGTGCGAAGAATGGTGCCCGGGAGAGGACTTGAACCTCCAAGCCTTGCAGCACACGCTCCTGAAGCGTGCGTGTTTACCAATTTCACCACCCGGGCATTGGTGGGAATTTTAGCAAAATTTTATTTATCGTTGTTGCGAAAATTTTTATCTTTCATCCAGTGTGCGGGGTTTAGCCGGATATAATCCCGGATACGATTTAGTTCGTCTTCATCGCGGATGATGTGGTCATAGAAGCTGCGTTGCCAGCGAAATACGAGAGGCGTGGATTGTTCCACGAATTTGATGTTTATTTGTCGCGAGGAAAATGTTTTGAATCCGCGGATAATTTCTGAAAGACCGTGCAGTGTGGCGTGCGTAGGGACAGGTTCGGGATTAGTAGGGACAGGTTTAAAACCTGTCCCTACGGGTTCGAATAAATTATCAATCCAAATAATTCCATGAAAATGATTCGGCATAATGACGAATTCATCCAAACGACAATTCGAATAATGATTCGGCAAATCATTCCAGCATTTTTGTACGATTTTTCCACAATTATTCAAAACGATTTTTTCATTTTCGATTTCGCCAAAAAAGTTTTCGCGATTTTGCGTGCAGGTCGTGATGAAATATGCGCCGTCAGTCGAATAATCAAAATCCTTCAATCTCGGTGCGAGCTTGCGTTCGCGGATTTTATTTTCCACGGAAAAATTTTAGCCAATTTTTCTCAGTGGTGCGATTGAAATCGCGAGCTTTTTCACGCCGATTGGGAAATTCACTTCAATCACGCCGCCCATGACATTTACGACTGTGCCCTCGCCGAAGACTGGATGCGCGACGCGTTCGCCGACGGCGAATTCTGGCGCAGAGGCGGGTCGCGACTCGCCTGTACCAAAATTTTCGTCCGGCAACATTCTTTCGCCAAAACCTCTGCGTTTCAGCTCGCGCCGTGATTCTTCCGCCAGCAGATTTTCCGGAATGTCTTTCAGAAATTCGCTCGGCGCATTCATCTGTGTCTCGCCAAAAAACATTCTTTGCCTGGCGCGCAGGAGAAAAAGCGAGTCCATCGCGCGCGTGATGCCGACATAAAACAGGCGGCGTTCTTCCTCGAGCTGGCGCGGATCGAGCAGGCTGCGCGAATGCGGGAAGATATTTTGTTCGAGTCCGGAAATGAAAACAACCGGGAATTCCAGACCTTTCGCGGCGTGGAGACTCATGAGCAGGACCGAATTTTCCTTTTCCTCGATTTGGTCGGCGTCCGAGAGCAGCGAAATTTCCTCGAGGAAAGTCGCGAGCGAGACGGCTGGTTCGAGCGCGTCGTATTTCGCGGCGACCGAGATGAGCTCGAGCACATTTTCGACGCGCGTCTCGCCCTCAGCTTCGCCCTCGCTCAGCCACCATTCTTTCAGCTTCGTCCGCGCCAAAACATTTTTGATCAGGCTTGCTGCTGTGTTCGTTCGATTCAGATTTTGCAGCTCCTCAATCAGCCGGACGAAGCGCTCCAAAATCTCTTTTTTGCTGTCTGGAATTTCCGTATCGCGACAATTTTTCAGCGCGTCCCAAATCCCGCCGCCGACCTCAGTCGCTTTGCGCTGCAAAACTTCGACGGTGCGGAGGCCGATTTTGCGCGTCGGCACATTCAAAATTCTGAGCAGGGAAATGTCATCGCGCGGATTCTGAATTATTTTCAAATAACTCAAAACATCTTTAATTTCCTTGCGCGCGTAAAACTTCACACCGCCGATGATGCGGTGCGGTAGACCGTGCCGGAGGAAAACTTCCTCGATGACGCGGGATTGCGCATTCGTGCGGTAGAGAATCACGCAGTCGCGGTAAAAACAATTTGTCTCGCGAATTTTCCGTTCGATTTCCGCGGCGATGAATTCCGCTTCCTCGCGTTCATCATTCAACTCGAGCAGGAAAATCTTTTCGCCGCCGGTTTTTTCACTCCAAAGTTTTTTGTCCTCACGATTGCCATTGCGTGAGATCACGGCGTTCGCCGCGTCTAGAATTGTCGTCGTCGAGCGGTAATTTTGTTCGAGCTTCACGATCTTCGCCTCAGGATAATTCTTTTTGAAATCGCGAATATTGGAAATGTCCGCGCCGCGCCAAGAATAAATCGACTGATCGGGGTCGCCGATGACGCAGAGATTGCGGTATTTTTCCGCCAATAAATTCGTGATGCGCGCTTGCGCGAGATTGGTGTCCTGGTATTCGTCGACCGAGAGGAAGTGCCATTTTTCCTGATATTTCTCGAGAATCTGCGGAAATTTTTCAAACAGCTCGACGACTTTCAAAAGCAAATCGTCGAAGTCGAGCGCGTTCGCTTCCGCCAATTTTTTTTCGTAAAGCGGATAAAGCTCAGCTGCCAGATCGCCGAAGCGCGAGCCGCCGACGAAGCTCGTCGGACTGACGAGTCGCGATTTCGCGCCGGAAATCGCTGACAAGATTGCCGCCGGATTGAATTCTTTTTCCTCGATATGTTTATCCTTAAAAATCCTTTTCATCAGCAGCTTCTGATCCGTCCCGTCGTAAATCAAAAAATTATTTTCGCGTCCGAGGTGGTGAATTTCGCGCCGGAGAATTTGCACGCAAATCGAGTGAAAAGTGCCGACGACTGGCATTGTGACTTTTTCGCCGAGCATCGCGCGAATGCGGATCTTCATTTCGCCCGCCGCTTTATTCGTGAAGGTCACTGCCAAAATTTCGTGCGGCGAAATTCCGTTCGCGATCAAATTCGCGATGCGGTGTGTCAGGGCTTTGGTTTTGCCTGAGCCCGCGCCCGCGATGACGAGCATCGGACCTTTCAGGGTTTGGACTGCTTCAATTTGCGCAGGGTTCAGGTTCGCCAAGATTTCTTCGTGATCTGTCGAGCTTTTTTTTGGGTTTTCCACCGCCGGATTTTAGCAAAAGTAATTCAATCATCTCGCGATTTTTCTCAACAAATTCACAAAAAGTTTCGACGAGCTCAGGATTAAATTGTTTCCCGGATTCTTTTTCAAATTCAGCGATTGCCTCGTCGATTGTGAGAACATTATTGTAGGGTCGACAAGCAATCATCGCATCGAGAACATCACCCATTACTAAACTTTGGGCGGTGAGTGGTATTTGATTGCCAGCCAGTCCATTAGGATAACCCTTGCCGTCCCAGCGTTCATGGTGATTGCCGGCAATCTCGGCAGATTTTGAAAGTCTCAGTGTTTTAAGAAAATTTTTCGAAAAAACGGCATGATCCTTCATTTGATCAAATTCTTCGGGTGTCAATTTGCCTGTTTTTAAAGTCATTTTCAGACCGCCTCTGACAAAAATTTTTCCGACATCATGAAAGAGACAAGCTATTCTAAGACTTAATAAGTCCTGCTTTTTGATATTTTTTTGCTCAGCTACGAATTTATTTACCAAAATATTGACTCGAACATGGTGCCAAAATTGTTGAATTAAAGCACGAATTTCTCCAGCCAAGTCCAGCTGTTCAGGGTTTCTCTCAGTAGCAAGCGGAGACTCTCTCATGTTCGGCGCGTAAAATTAAGAGTGTGTGAGTGCTTTGCTTTCCTGGATTATTCCTCGATTTCGATTGCTCCGACCGGGCAGGCTGCTGCGGCTTCCTCGGCTTTTTTTAAATTTTTCAAATCAGTATCGGCGCGAACTTGGCTTTTGCCGCTGGCTGGATCCATCTCGAAAACTTCCGAGGCGATCGTGGCACAAATTCCGCAACCGATGCAGGCATCACTTATGACGATTTTGGGGGGATTTTTCTTATTCATCTTAGTAAATTTACTGTGAGCTTAAATCAAGACGGTATTTTAACCCTGATTGGTGAATTCAATCAAGTTTTTCAATTTTTGTTCTGCTGCGCCGGACTCGAGCGACTGACGCGCTGCCGCGATTCCCGCTGCCAAATTTGGTGCGGCATCGGCTGCGAAGATTGCAGCACCAGCATTCAGAATGACGATTTCAGTTTTCGCGACATCACTTTCTCCTGCCAAAATTTCCCGGCAAATCTGCGCATTCACTGTCGCATCGCCCCCGCGTAAATTTTCGCGCGCTGTTTTTTGAATCCCGAATTCCGCTAAATCAATTGCGAGCTTGGCGATTTTCTCGTTTTGCACCTCAAAAACAGTCGATTTTCCCGTTGTCGAAAATTCATCCAAACCGTCGCCGTGGACGACGAGCGCGTGCGTCACGCCATTTTGGCGCAGGACTTCGGCGAAAATCGGCGCCAGTCTTTCCTCGAAAACGCCAATCAAAAGGTGCTTGGCGCCGGCGGGGTTTGTCAGCGGACCGAGCAGATTGAAGATAGTTTTGCGTTTCAGCTTCGCGCGGACGGGTGCGGCGTATTTCATCGCCGGGTGAAAAATCGGTGCGAACAAAAAGCCGATGCCAACTTCTTCGATGCATTTTTCCACGCGTTCGGGTTCGAGATTGATTTTCACCCCGAGCGCCTCGAGTACATTCGCCGCGCCGCTCTTCGACGAAACCGCTTTATTACCGTGCTTGGCGACGGCGACTCCGGCGCCCGCGACGACGAAAGCGGCAGTGGTCGAGATATTGAAAGTATCCGAGCAGTCACCACCGGTCCCGACGATGTCGACGAAGCGCGCGACTTTGGGAAAAATTTTCCGTGAATTTTCCCGCATCGCGTGCGCACTGCCTGCGATCTCATCCGCCGTTTCGCCTTTTTCGGCGAGCAAAACGAGGTATTCCTCCAGCTCAGCCTCGCTCGCGCCGCCGGACATGATGACCTGCATCGCGGCAGCCGCTTCGTCTCGCGAAAGGTTTAGTCCGGTATTCAGCTTTGCGAGAAATTCTTTCATTCCGAAATTGTTAAATTTTCCGCGCCAGCTTGCAAAAATTTTTCTACCACTTCGCTCGCTTTCTCCAGAATTTCCGGAATCTCTGTTTCTTCGCCAGGCATGAATTTCCCCAAAACGAATTCATCAGTCGGCATCACACCGAGCAAATCATTCGCGATACCGAGTCGCAGCCGGGCGAAATTCGCTGTCCCGAAATGCTGAATTAAACTCTTCACGCCGTTATGTCCGCCGGCGGAGCCGCCTTCGCGAAATCTTATTTTGCCGAAGGGCAAATCTACATCGTCGAAAATCACCAAAAAATTATCGAGCTTCGGCTTGTAAAAATTCAGCAGGGCGGCGACTGTCTCGCCGGAGAGATTCATGAAAGTTTGCGGCTTCACGAGGAAGACTTTTTCTCCGCGAATCGTCTTTTCCGTCACTTCGGCTTTGAACTTTTTCTCTAATTTAAGCTCGGGAAATCCAAGTTTCTCCGCCAAAAAATCGACAGCGCGGAAGCCGAAATTATGTCGCGTCTTGCCGTAGTCTTTTTCGGGATTGCCAAGTCCAATGACTAATTTCATATTTAAAATTGAAAATTTAAGATTGCTTTTTGGAGGCGGATTTTTTCGACGCGACCATAATTGCGGTGATTTCTTTGGCTTCCTGTAAAAGTGGTTCTAATAATTTACTTGGCATTATTTTACTTTCAATAATTAATTCCAGCCAAAAAATACTTTCATCTGCTTCTTCGACGACAATCCCAAGTTTTGCGATGAAATCAGCGCGAGATTTCGCTAAGCAAACAGCACGATAATTTGCTGCAACTGATGTTCCTGAGCGAATTAATTGTTTACCAATTGTCCAAGCGGCTATGTTTTGCGGAAGTTTTTCGACTAGCTTAATTATTCTCAGGGCGAACTTTTTTGTTCGATCTTTTAGTTCGTTTTTGTCCAAAATTTTAAATCTAAAATATCTAAATTTTAAATTATTGTCCCCACCACTCGAATATTTTTCCGGCAATCTCGATCTTCGCACCCGGTTCGGCACCGGCGCGCGCGAGTTCGCGATTCGCGCCGAATTTCACGAGCACATCTTGGACGCGCGCAATCGCTTCTGGATTGGTCATGTCTGACATCACGACAATCTGATTCAGCCGCGGACCGTCGACGATGAAAAGCTTCTTGTTCTTTTTTGTCACAGTAAAAGACTTGGATTTTTGCTCGAGATGCGGGCGGAAGACCGGCAGCTCGATTTCAATTTGCGGCTCGGCCGCTTTCGTTTTCGCCAAAACTTCAAGTGAAAAATTCAGCAGCTCCTCAACACCTTCATGGATGGGCGCACAAATTTCAAAGATTTTCACCTTATTTTTCTCCATAAATTTCTTGCGCAAACTGACGAGTGTCTTCGTGTCGACCAGGTCAGTTTTCGACAAAACCAAAACCTCCGGCTTTTCCGCCAGCGCCGGATTGAATTTGCGCAGCTCCTCGCGAATGACTTTGTAATCCGTCAGCGGCGACTTGCTCGTCGCATCGACGAGGTGCCAAAAAAACCGCACGCGCTCGGCGTGTTTCAAAAATTGGTGACCGAGTCCTTTGCCGTGGCTCGCGCCACGGATGAGCCCCGGCATGTCCGAGACGACGAAATTTTCGCCACGGTGGGAGACGACACCGAGATTCGGTGTGAGCGTCGTGAAATGGTATTCGGCAATTTTTGGGCGCGCTGCAGAAACGACTGAAATCAAGGTGCTTTTGCCGACGCTCGGCAGACCGATGATTCCGATGTCGGCGAGTAATTTCAATTCGAACTTCAAATCTTTTGCCTCGCCAGGCTCGCCGAGTTCCGCGAAACGGGGCGCTTGGCGCGTCGAGCTGCAAAAATTGGAATTGCCTTTGCCGCCGAGTCCGCCACGCGCCGCGAGAAAAGTTTGACCGTCGCTCACCAAATCCGCGACCGACTTGCCACTTTCGAGGACGGTCGTTCCGACGGGGACTTCGAGTACCAAATCCGCGCCAGCTTTGCCGGCACAGAGATTGCCCGCGCCGCCTTCGCCGTTGCCCGCGGCAAAAAGTTTCACACCTTTGAAATGGTAAAGCGTGTTGCGGTTGGCGGTCGCGCGGATCAAGACATTGCCGCCGTGTCCGCCGTGTCCGCCGTCCGGTCCACCTCTCGTGACATATTTTTCCCGGTGAAAGGCAATTGCACCGGCTCCGCCTTTGCCTGCTCGAATCGAGATTGAGACTTCATCTAAAAACATTTCTGCTAAAATTTATGAACTTAATTCTAGCTGATGAACCTCAAAAACCGAATTGTCGCCGAATTGACCGATGCGATGAAAAATTCGCGCGAGGTCGAGAAGCAGACTCTACGCATGTTGAAAGCGGAAATTATGAAGGCTGAAGTTGCTGGTGCGCAAAAAGTTGAGCTCGCAGACGGTGAGATTCTCAAAATTATCAAAAGACTGGTGAAGCAGCGGCGTGACTCAATCGAGCAATTCGAGCAAGGTAACCGTCCAGAATTAGCAGCAATCGAAAAAGCTGAGATTGAGGTGCTTGAGAAGTATTTGCCCGCGCAGCTGTCCGAGGAAAAAATCGCTGAAATCGTTGCCATGAAAAAAGCCGAACTCGGAATTACCGACAAAGCCAAGATGGGAATCTTGGTCGGCGCGGTAATGAAAGTGGTCGGGGATAGTGCGGACGGCGCGACGGTTAAGTCCTTAGTTGTTAAGTCTTTAAGTCTTTGAGTCGCTAAGTCGTTAGGTCACTGAGTTATTAAATTGTTAAAATGGTTGCGGTTTATGATTATCGTGAATTAAAAGTTTGGCAAGCGGCGGAAGATGTGTTTGAGATGGTTTGTGATGATGTTAAAGAATTTCCTAAAAATAAAATTGCTTGGATTATCGAAGATCAAATCGTGCGCTCCTCTGGTTCGATTGGTGCCAATATTGCGGAAGGCTTCAGCCGGAAAACAAAAAATGACATAATCCACTTCTTCATCATCGCGCGTGGTTCGGCTGCCGAAACCGAAGTCTGGATACTGAGAGCAGAAAAGCAAAAGCTTATTTCAGCGCTGAGACGAGAAAAATATTTTCAAAAACTTAATGAAATCAAAAAGATGATAAATTCTTTCAACTGCAAGCTTAGAAATTCTACTTGCACTTAATCACTTTAAGACTTAAAAACTCAAAGACTCAAAGACTATGTGCCCGGGTGGCGGAATTGGTAGACGCGCACGACTCAAAATCGTGTGAGGCAACTTGTGAGGGTTCGATTCCCTCCCCGGGCACCAAAAATTAAGTTCTCCTCGCGTAGCGAGGAGGTTTTAATTTTGGCGGGGGAGGATGAGAACACTCAGGAGCACAAAATTTGCAAAAGCAAAATCGTCCCGGCGCGTGCCGCTGTGAAATTTTTAAATCAAAAAAATCGTCGAGCCAGCTTCGATTCCCTCCCCGGGCACCAAAATAAATTTATCCGAATCAGCCACGCTTGCTATTTTTATCAAATTTTGATATAATATAAATGTTCCTTTACTGAGATTGTCTGCTCTTCACAGGTCGCCTCGGCGGCTTGCGAATCTCTCAATCACTCGTCTCTCGATCTTTGGATTGTCGGCGAGATCAGCACTGGACCAAAAAGCAAAAATGGTTCGCTTCGGCGGGCTGTTTTTGCATTGCGGTAAAATGCGCGTGTGTTCGCTCAGAATATTCTCGAACTGATTCGCGCGGCAGCGACGAATTTGCCGACGGATGTCGTGGAGGCTTTGCTCGCGGCAAAAAATCGGGAAACCAATCCACGCGGGAAATTAACGCTCGGGATCATTCTCCAAAACATCGCGCTGGCAAAAAAATTAAACCGACCGCTTTGCCAAGACACCGGCTCACTCACTTTTTTCGTCAAGGCTGAGCCTCAGAGCTGGTCGAAAATCGCGAAGGCGATTGACGCAGCGACGCGCAAAGCTACGAAAATAGGTCTTTTGCGACCGAACTCAGTTGACTCTGTTTCAGGTAAAAATCTAGGCAACATTCCGAAAATCGAATTCGAATCTAAAAGCTCTTCAGGTTCTCTTTCCCGAAGGGAAGCCTTCGGCTTACGAAAGAGGGGAGCTGTCGAAATTTCGCTTTTGCTGAAAGGTGGTGGGAGTGAAAATGTCTCGGCTCAAGTTGCTTTGCCGCTCGAAACCAAATCCGGACTCGCCGGGCGCGATTTAGCGGGCGTGAAAAAGGCGGCGCTCGCAATTCTCGAAAGCTCCGTCGGCAAAGGCTGCCCGCCTGGAATTGTTTCGATCGTGATTGGGGGAGACCGTGCCGAGGCTTTCAAAATTGCTAAAAAAAATCTGCTCCAAAAAATCGGTACGCCAAATTCTGATTCAAAATTAGCGAAGTTGGAGGCTGAAATTCTGCGCTCAATCAATTCCAGCAAAATTGGACCGGGTGGACTCGGCGGTCAGACGACTTTACTCGATTGTCGTATCGCCTCGCTCCCGCGCCATCCGGCCTGTTTTTTCGTGACTTTGGCTTATTCCTGCTGGGCGACTCGGCGTGGCAAAATTATTCTCGACGCAAAAGGTCAAATTCTTAGAAATAATTATTCCAAAAAGTTAACTCACCACCTAGGTGGTGAGTTAACCTCTGTTATTGAAAAAGCTAAGAAAATTCAGCTGCCGATTTCCGAAAAGGCCGTGCGTGAATTACGAGCGGGGGAGCTGGTCGCGATTTCCGGTCGGATTTTCACGGCGCGAGATCAAGTGCACAATTTTGTAGTGGAAGGTGGTTCTTTAACCCCCGAGTTAACTCGGGGGTTAAAGGGTTCTGGTGTTTTTCATGCCGGACCGATTGCCATTCTCCGAAATAAAAAATGGAAAATCGTCGCGGCTGGTCCGACGACTTCGGCGCGGCTTGATGTATTCACACCCAAGTTTCTCGAAAAAACTGGCGCGCGCGTTTTGATCGGCAAAGGTGGGATGGGCGCAGCGACGGCGCAAGCTTTGCAAAAGTTCGGCGCGGTTTACTGTCACGCGATTGGCGGCGCGGCGGCTTTTTATGCTGACGCGATTCGCGAAGTTCGCGGTGTCGATTTTCTCGATGAGTTCGGCATGCCGGAAGCGCTGTGGGAATTGGAAGTCGAGAATATGCTCGCGATTGTAGGGATGGACGCGCGAGGTGGCGTGATTAGATAATTACAGGCTGCCCAAAAATTTCAGAATCAAAATTCCAAAAGCCGTGAAAGCGCCAGCTAAAAACAAAACTCTCGTCAGCAAGCTGATGGCTTTTTTCGCCATAATATCCATTTCTGCTTCCTCATTCATAAACTAGTTTATTAGTTAACTTAAAAAAATGTTTGCGAGAGGATAAAGCGGCTTTCCGATCCGGTCAATATCTTTCGAAAAAAAGACTTGTCAAAAATTACCAATTCTTTGATTTTGTCTTGTAGAAGCTGAATACAGGCTTTGGATTTTTTGCTTGGCAGTGAGTAAGTCTGCTTGAATGAATCACAATGTTGTTGAAGGCAAAACTATCGCTATGTCTGAAGGCGGTTATGTACATTTCACCGACAAGTAGGATCGTAGGGATGGATGCGAGAAGAGGGAAAGAAATAAAGAAATTTCTTAAAGAGATTATTGTTTTTACTGATGAATTTAGTAAAATTGCCCACTAGTAATTTTTTAGATTATGGATTCTCAGAAAAATTTTTCCGAAGCGTCAGAGGTTTGTTCAGGTGATGCAATATCAAATGATGGAGATTATGATGATTTGCCTTTTGCATTTAATTGCACAGTACCTAAAAAAAAGTGCAAACATGAAAACCAAAGATCTCCTCGTGCTAATTGGAATAAAGACAGAAGAAGATTAAAAAAGTCAGCGCATGATCAATGGCTCGAGAATTCCGGCGACGCGGGTTTAATGCCATTAGATTCATTGATCGTTCTAACACACTTACCGCAGTATCCTTTTAGAGAAATGTGTCCTCAGACTAAACAGCATGCCCAAAAATATAGAGCGGTATTGGAGGCAATACTAAGTGGTAAAAAGAATCCTCAGAAAATAGTCTTGGCTATAGAAAAATTAGAAAAAATTAAAAAAAATATGGTTGCAAGGAAGGTTGCATCTAAAAAAATAAAGGAAATAAATCTCAAGACAGAAGCAGCGAAAAAAATGTTGCAGCCTATTCATCGATTGGCGTATTTTAATTTAAAGAGAGCAAGAGGGCTTATCAACACTACGAAGAGGAAATCAAAGAATTATAGTGGTGTGACTGGCAAGTCAGCGAAAAGAAAATCTCGTAAAAGAAGGGAACTGCCAGATTTTGTTAGGAGAACATGGAAGGAAGTTGTAGCTCAAACCAGGGTTGCTATTAATAAGTATGTAGACTCTCGTATGCCTGGTTTGCGGGTCGATTCAGCCTCATAAGACTATTTTCAATCGCTCTTTTCCTGCGATGATTTTATTCAGCGCGTTCAGATAACTTTTCACACTCGCGACGACGATGTCGGTGTGGCTGCCCTTGCCGGAATAAATCCGTCCGGCTGCCGTCTCGACTTTCACCGCGACAGTCGCTTGCGCGTCGATGCCTTCGCTCACGGCGTCCATGCGGAATTCGAGCAGCTTTACTTTTTCGCCGACGATTTTATTCACCGCCGAATAAGCAGCATCGACCGGACCAGTTCCGCCGGATTTTTGCTTGAAAATCTTGCCGGCAGAATTGCGCAGCGCGATTGCCGCTTTTGGTTTCTTGCCCGTGCCGGCTGTGACTTCGACCGATTCGACTTTCCATTCCGCCGTCGCTTCCGAAATTTCATTCACGACCAAAGCTTCCAAGTCCTCGTCGAAGATTTCTTTTTTCTTGTCTGCCAAAATTTTGAAGCGCTCGAACGATTTGTCGAGTTCGTTCTGCGTCAATTTGAATCCGAGCTCATTCATCCGCGCGATCAGCGCGGCGCGTCCGGAATGTTTGCCGAGTACCAATCTGTTTCGCTCGACACCGACATCTTCGGCTTTCATGATTTCGTAAGTTTCGCGTTTCGCCAAGATGCCGTGCTGGTGAATGCCTGATTCGTGCGCGAAAGCATTCGAGCCGACAATCGCTTTATTCGGTGGCACGACGAAGCCAGTCAGACTCGAGACTAAGCGGCTCGTCCGAAAAATTTCTTTCGGTTTCACATTGGTCTTCAGCTGGAAAAAATCCTGGCGCGTTTTAATCGCCATCACGACTTCTTCGAGACTCGTGTTGCCCGCGCGCTCGCCGATGCCATTCATCGTGCATTCGACTTGGCGTGCGCCGTTTTCGACGGCGGCGAGCGAATTCGCGACGGCGAGACCGAGGTCATCGTGGCAATGCACTGAAATTACGACATCTTTCACGCCGCGCACATTTTTCCGTATATTTTTAATGAAATTACCGAATTCAGTTGGAGTGGAATAGCCGACGGTGTCCGGAATATTCAGAGTCTGCGCGCCAGATCGGATCGCGATCTCGAGTGCCTGATAAAGAAATTTCGGATCAGAGCGGCTCGCATCTTCCGGGCTGAATTCGATGTCGGCGGTTAGATTTTTCGCGAAGCTGACCATTTCCTGGATCCTGACCAGAGCTTCGGCGCGGCTCATCTTCAATTTGTATTTCAAATGCATGTCGCTCGTCGCCAGAAAAAGATGGATGCGTTTTTTCTTGGCGGGCTTCACCGCTTCGAAAGCAGTTTGAATGTCTTTTTCAATCGCGCGCGCCAAGCCGCAGACCGTCGATTTCTTCACCAGTTTGGCGATTTCATTGACTGCGCGAAAATCGTCCGGACTCGCAATCGGGAAACCTGCTTCGATGATGTCGACGCCGAGCTTTTCGAGCTGCGCTGCGATTTTCAATTTCTCATCGTGATTCAAGCTCGCGCCGGGACATTGCTCGCCGTCACGCAGTGTCGTGTCGAAAATTTTGATGGTTTTAGTCATTTTAGGAAGTTTAAATAAAAAGCCTCTCAGTTTCGAGAGGCTTCAATTTCACAAAAATCGAGCCTCTCAAAAACCGAGGAGAAGGAGCTCGAGAAAGAATTTAGGTGTAATCATTTTTTAGCTTTGTGCTCAACGAGATGGAAATGATGACCAATCGCCCAGTGCGGCACCATGATGAGCAGACCGGTGGTGATGCGCGCAAGCGGAGTAATCGCGTAAAGCGCATCGAAACTCACATTGATAAATAGGATGCTCAGCATGTATTCAAATAAACCGTAAAAGCCCGCAGCGAGGATGAGTAGTCCGACGAGAGCGGCCGTGTAAACATAGATTGCCTTGATCAACTTGAATGGAGTGCTCATTTTGCGGGGGTTAAGTTGGTTGAATTTTAGACAACTTTTTTCGCGCGAGCAAATCCTGTGTTCGCACTATTTGCTAAAATCTCTTCATGAAAAATATTTCTGGCTCCGCGCAAATTTTCGCGCGAGACGACATCGATACCGACCTCATCATCCCGGCGAAATATCTGACTTCGTCGGATTCCGCTGAGCTGGCGGCGCATGCGCTCGAGGCGCTCGGCGGCGCGAAATTAAATTCCGCCGAAAATCCAATCGTCATCGCGGGCAAAAATTTCGGCTGCGGTTCGAGTCGCGAACACGCCGTGTGGGCGCTCGTCGGCGCAGGAGTGCAGGCGGTGATTGCCGAATCATTCGCGCGGATTTTTTTTCGCAACTCAATCAATTTCGGTCTGCCGACTTTCGTGCTCGCTGATGCTGCCGCCAAATTCGCCGAGAACGATGCGCTCGAGATTGATTTCGCTAATTCCAAAATCAAGAATTTGACGCAAAAAACTGAATTTACAGTTGAGCCGCTGCCGGAATTTTTACAGAACATCGTCGCGGCGGGCGGACTTTTGAACCAGGTTGGCTAATTTTTAAATTTCATAATTTTGTAAATAAATCTTAATTTCCAATTTTTAAAAATTTGGGTTTTGAATTTATCTCAAAAGTTAAAAATTTTTCGGCAATCTAAAATCTTCAATTGAAAATTTTTTCCAATCACGGCATCCTTGGAATCAATGCGCGGAATTTGCAGTATCTTCATCCTTTCAACCGCAAAAAGGCGGTGCAGATGGCGGACTCCAAATTGGCGACCAAACGCTTTCTGGCGGCGCGCGGCATTCCTGTCCCGAAGATTATTGCGACGATTCGCAATCACGCTGAATTTGAAAAGTTTGATTTTGACGGCTTGCCGGATTCATTCGTACTGAAACCAAATGCTGGTTACGGCGGCGAGGGAATCATCGTCGTGAAAGACAAAATTATCGATGGCGTTTGGCAAAAAGTCGGCGGTGCCAAAATCACCGAAGCCGAATTGCGCGAGCACATCGAGGATATTTTGGACGGTGAATATTCCATCGCCAATTTACCGGATATCGCTTTTTTCGAAGCGCGCATTGATTCGGTCGAATTCATTCCGGGCTTGGCAGTCGAAGGTTTGCCGGATGTGCGCGTCATCGTCCACAATCTCATTCCAGTCATGGCGATGCTGCGTGTGCCGACGCCGGTGAGTGGCGGCAAGGCGAATATCCACCTCGGCGGAATCGGGCTCGGCATCGATTTGGCTTCCGGTAAAACGACTTACGCCGTCCAATTCAATCGCCGACTCGACGAATTGCCGGGCGGCATGGCGACGGCTGGTTATGTGATTCCTGAGTTCGACCGCATTCTCGCGATTGCGAGCGCAGCGCAGCTCCACACGAATCTCGGCTACCTCGCGGCAGATGTCGTCGTCGATCAAAAAGAAGGACCGGTCTTGCTTGAGGTGAATGCGCGCGCCGGTTTGTCAGTGCAAACTGCGAATCTCGCGCCGCTCAAAAAACGCCTCGAACGGATTCGTGGTTTGAAAGTTGATTCGCCGGAAAAGGGCGTGAAGCTCGGCAAGGAGCTTTTCGGCAAAATTCAAAAACAACGGAAATATCCCAAGAAAAAGATTGTGGATTTCATCGAATCGGCAGAAATTCTCCTTAAAGAAAATCTGATTTACCGCGTCAAGGTCGAGCTCGATGCGACGCACGAGACGAGCGCGGTTGATGCACAATTAGCTGAGAAATTGAATCTGCCGCGCGTCGGCGAAAGTGTCAAAAATGTTCACCTCAAAATTATCATCGCGGGTGAGCGCATCACGACCGTCGCGGAAAAGACCGATTTGAGTTTAGCCAATTACAAAATTATTCTCGGACGGCGCGATCTCACCAATTTCCTCATCAATCCGGTTTTGCGCGAGGAGAAAATTTTGCCGCAAGAAAGTGATTCCGCCGTCTCGTCCAAGATCGACTTCGTCGCAATCGACCAAAAGCTGTCCGAGCTCGACAAAAAAATCAAGCTTCTATATTTCCTGAAACCGACCAATTTGCTTGCGGAAAAAGAGAAATTTTTCGCCTCCAAAAAATACGAGCCGGTTTTCACCTATCGCAAATTAGCTTTCGTGCCGCAAGATTTGCTCGACGAGCTGGCCGCGATCAAGCTCCCGGAGACGCCGCTTTGCGCGATTTTTCGCGACAAAAAAATTGAAATTCGGCGCAAAATTAATCTACTCGCAGCAATCGACACACCGGATTTTTCACTGAAATCCAGGCAACTTTACGGTTTTCCGACCGAGGAAGATCTCGCCATCGCGCGCAAGCAGCTCGCCGCCAAACCAAAAACATTTCCAGCCGAAAGTGCGACGCTTGATTCCGCCATGGCGGCAGGGGAATTCGAAAAAGTCTTCGCTCAATATGGTCTCAAAAATTGGAAAGTTGTCTTGCGCGAGGATCTCGTCGCGGACGCGCTCGCCGGGAAATCCGGCACGCTTTTCGTGCGGCGTGCGGCGCGTTGGTCGCCGGCAGGTTTGCGCGCGACAATCGCGCACGAAATCGAGACGCACATTTTGCGCGGTGAAAATGGTAGTGCGCAGCCTTTCAAAATTTTCGCGCGGGGTTTCGGCAATTATCTCGAGACCGAAGAAGGCTTGGCGATTTTCAATCAAAGCTTAGTTCTCGCCAAAAATTCCGAGAAAGAATTTTGGCCGGCACTGAATTATCTTGCGGTCGCTGAATCGGCGGAAAAATCTTTCCGGGGAATTTTCAACTTCGTCAAAAAATTCGGCTTCGACGACGAACGCGCCTGGAAAACAGCGGTCAAAATCAAACGCGGTTTGACCGACACGGCGCAAAAAGGCGGCTTCACGAAAGAAGCGATTTACTTTTCCGGCTTCCGCAAAATTCAAAAGTTCGCCGAAGACGGCGGCGACCTCCAGAAACTTTACCTCGGCAAAATCAAAATCGCCGACCTCGAAACACTCGGGAAAATTTCCTCAGTCCGTCCGCCCAAAATTCTGCCGGAGTTTTACAGAAACTAATTTGCAAAAAAAGAGTAAAGGGTTAAAATCAATCCCTTTAATTTTTTTAAAATGGGTAACCCTAATAACACCACCCCCGAGCAAGTTCCTGTTCCTGAAAAAAACTTTGAGGTTTTCAAAGGTCTAAAATTAATGCGGAAGGGTGTTAGAAATACGGACAATGTTCGAAGAGCTTCATCGGAGTTGAAACAGGGTCAGCAAATGCCATTTTTTACTCTTGCCGATTTTGAGCGAGTTACCACTTACTTAGGACAAATACTGCAAAAACTAATCGCGATAGATGCTAAAGGGGAAACAGCATTGCCAGAGTTAAATGAAAAATATGGTCGTGTTTATGGAAAAATGACAGGCCTAGGATTAGATGGTGTAAATTATGATGATCCAGAACTTTATACAAGAATGCAGCGTCAAAATGTAAGGCTTAAAATTATGGGAATTACTACTCCGGAAAATGATGGATATGATTCTGAAGGTGGTTTTGATGATGACTTTAATCCTTCTATTAATCCCAATAATAATCCACTCTTGGCTACGGTTCGAGATTTGCTAATCGTTCTCAGGTCTCATAACTTTGTCCAGGCTTTGCCGATTCTTTCACAACAAGAGATTTCAGATTTGGTTGCAAACTTGCGAGGATACTTGGCTGAAATGGAACAAAAGCAAGAAAACTAATTCCGCGGACTTTTTTTGCCACGCCATTTTCGACTGTATTTCCAGGCATCGCGCAGGTGTTGGCGCAGTGTCCACTTCTGGAAAAAAGCGAGGAAGCCACCTGAGGAGCAGCGCACGCCGTCCGCCGCGACAGTGACTTCAGGTAAAAAAACAACTGTTTTATTAGCCTCCCAAGTGCGTCGGCAAAAATCCGGGTCGGACATGAACAGAAAAAAGCGCTCATCGAGTCCGCCCAATTCTTCCCAAAGATCGCGTGCGACGAGCCAAAAGCTTGATTGCAGCCAATCGACTTTTTGGATTTGCGCAAGATCGAGATCACGGCATTCGTCGTAGGCGACGCGCTCGCGCAGGATTGGCAAGCGACGCAAAAAAGTTCGGCGTGCAACTTGATTCGATAATTTCGGGAAAGCGCGCATCGTCATCTCAGTCGCGCCGTCGGTGTCGCGAATTTGGCGCGGTGCGAGTACGCCGATCTCCGCATCTCGCGCGAAGAAATCGACCAATTTTTGTAGCGAGTTTTCCTCGCGACAAATGATGTCAGGATTTACGATTGCCAAAATTTCACCACTCGATTTTTTGACCGCCTCATTGATTCCGCGCGGATAGCCTAGATTTTCAGTGTTAAAAATCAATTTAATTTTCGGCTGACTGACGAGTCCCGCGAATTTCTGTTTTTTGGCATCAGTCGCGGCATTCACGGCGACGACAATTTCAAAATCAAAATTCGTTTTTTGGCGCAGGAGCGCAGCGATATTTTCGAGCGCGCGCGTCGATTTGGCGAAGTCGAGAATGATGATTGAGAGCTTCATTTATTAGGTTCGGAATAGGTTCGGAGGGTGATTGGCTATTGAGTCGTTAAGTCTTTGAGTCTTTGAGTCTTTGAGTCTTTGAGTCTTTGAGTCATTGAGTTGGCTGGTCGGAAAAAATTAGACCAATAATTTTTCAATTTCACGGGCGGAGATTTTCCGCTTCGCTAGTTGTAAGTTTGCGCTGATTGCGTCGAATTTTCGAATGCCCGCGCCTTCCGCTTGGCTGAAAATTCCGAAAATCCGCAGTGCCAGCAGCCGCAATTGCATTAGAAATTTTACGCGCCAGGAGAAATTTGCGTCGAAGTTTTTCTTCCAAACGACGAATTGTCCGAACGCGGAATTCTCTCTTTCGAAGTTCGAGCGTGCAGAGCGCGCTTTGCTCGCGCCGAGTCCGCGCGCGTGCCACGCCACGATTTCCGGCGAAAATTTCGCCTGCCAGCCGAGCCAATTTAGCCGAAAGGCGAGATCGACATCATTTTTGAAATGTAATTTTTCATCGAAAAATTCGCCATTTTCCGCGATTTCCTCGATTGCGCTGCGGCGCAAGATTGCGAGTGCGCCGGAAATTCCGAAGACGATTTTTTCCTCCGCGAACTTTTCCGAATTTTCGCCCGAACCGATTTCGAAAAATTTCCCGGATCTTTTTGCGCCGATGCCGGCTGAGTCTAGAATCCCCCCGCTCGGAAAATTCTGTGAATCTCGCGAGTGTGTTGGCTCGCGTCCCCCTTTTACAAAGGGGGATTCAGGGAAATTTTCCCATTGCAGCAATTTTCCACCGAGCGCGCCGACTTTCGCATTCTCCGGACGCGCCAAAATCTCAGCCGCTCGCACCAAAAAATTCGGCTCGTAAAGTGCGTCGGCTGAAGCTGCGACGAAGAATTCGCCGCGCGATTCGCGAATCAAAAAATTCATTCCGCCGGAATGCCACAAATTTTCACCGCGAAAAATCTTGGCGCGGGCAGCGATGTCGGGCAGGTTTTGCTCGATGAATTTACTCGCGACGAAATTGGGCGAATGATCGCGGAGTAAAAATTCCACATTTGCAAAATTCTGAGCGAACAAAGAGGGGAGCGATTGCTCCAAAAATTTGGTTTCAAATAAAACGATTCCGACAGAAAAGAGGGGAGGCAACGCGAAGATTTTAGCAGTTTGGCTTAGCCGACTTATTCTGTTTTAAAACTAAAATTATTTTTGTAAAGACAAGCGCCGAGGCTATTTTTTGGGCTTTTTAAAGAGAAGTTGCACATTTTTTATTCAGCCGATGCTTAACCAAAACCATAAATTTAGTTAAAATTGAAAAGATGAATGAAATTACCAAGGCTTATCTCCCGAATGAGGTTGAGTCGGAAATCGCGCAGAAGTGGGCGGCGGCGGAACTTGGTCATGCTGTCGGCAAAGTGAAGAAAAATGTCTTCACGATGATGATGCCACCGGCGAATGTGACGGGCGCGCTGCATCTCGGGCACGCGATTACGCTGACGATTGAGGATATTCTTGCGCGTTTCGAACGGATGAAAGGCAAAGATGTTTTGTGGCTGCCCGGCACGGATCACGCCGGAATCGCGACGCAAAATGTCGTCGAGAAAAGGCTGCTCGAAAAAGGCATTTCCCGTGAGAATCTCGGTCGGGAGAAATTTGTCGAAAAAGTCTGGGAGTGGAAAGACAAATATCACGCTCGTATCTCCGATCAAATCAAAAAAATGGGCGCGAGCTGCGATTGGTCGCGTGAGGCTTTCACGCTCGACGACGAGCGTTCGGCTGCGGTCACGCACGCTTTCGTCGATCTTTACAAAAAGAAGCTGATTTACCGCGACAAAAAACTGGTGAATTGGTGTCCGCGTTGCCAGACGGTTTTGTCCGACATCGAAGTCGAGCACCGCGAAGAAGAAGGCAATCTTTATTTCATTCGCTATTTCGTCAGTGCGACGGATCGCTCGATTTGTGTCGCGACGACGCGACCAGAGACAATGCTCGGTGACACCGCTGTCGCAGTCCATCCGGACGACCGCCGTTATCAGGATTTCATCGGCAAAACCTTGATTCTGCCAATCGTGAATCGTGAGATTCCGGTCGTGGCTGATGCGCGCGTCGATCCGAAATTCGGCACAGGCGCGGTCAAAATCACGCCGGCGCACGATCCGCTCGACGCCGAAATTGGTCGCACGCACAAATTACCTTCCATTGTCGTGATCGGACCGCACGGCAAAATGACGAAGCACGCCGGTCGTCGTTTCGTCGGCATGCCTTTACACGAAGCGCGTAAAGCGGTCGTCAAATATCTCGACGACATCGGTAATTTGGAGAAAATTGAAAAGCACGCGCATTCCGTCGGGCACTGCTCGCGCTGCGACGCGACGATCGAGCCGCTGGAGTCGATGCAGTGGTTTGTCAAAATGCAGCCGATGGCAGAAAAGGCTTTGAAAATAGTCAAAAAAGGTCAGCTCGAATTCGTACCGGCGCGCTTCGAAAAAGAATTTACGCGCTGGCTCGATGAGATTCGTGATTGGTGTGTTTCGCGCCAGCTATGGTGGGGACATCAATTGCCAGTTTGGTATTGCAAAAAAGTCCCCGAATTCGCTGACAAGAAGAACAAAAAAAAGGAAGGTTGTCAGCGGGTGATTGTCTCCGAGACGCCACCGAAAAAATGCCCAACTTGTGGCAATCTCAGTTTGGTCCGCGATTCAGATGTACTCGACACTTGGTTTTCGAGTGGGCTGTGGCCATTCGCGACGCTCGGCTGGCCGAAGAATACCAAAGACCTCAAGACTTTTTATCCGAATTCAGTTCTCGAGACTGGCTACGATATTCTCTTTTTCTGGGTCGCGCGCATGGTCATGCTCGGCGCGGAATTCACTGGCAAAGCTCCATTCAAGACAGTTTATTTGCACGGACTCGTGCGTGATGAGCAGGGTCGCAAAATGTCGAAGAGTCTCGGCAATGGCATCGACCCGCTCGCGATGATTGAAAAATACGGCACGGACGCGCTGCGGCTTTCGCTCGTGGTCGGCTCGACGCCGGGCACGGATCTCAAATTCAGCGAGACGAAAGTCACTGGTCAACGCAATTTCGTCAATAAATTGTGGAATGCGTCGCGCTATGTCTTCGGAGTTTTGGGTGACAAAAAAATTGAAATTCCGTCTGATCCAGCGCCGCACGGTTTGCCCGACCGCTGGATTTTGTCGCGTCTGAATCGTCTCATTCTCGAAGCGAATCAGGCTTTCGAGAAATACGCTTTCGGTGAAGCCGCCGCCAAAATTCAGGAATTTGTGTGGAGTGATTTTTGCGATTGGTATCTCGAAATCACGAAAGACACGCCGAACAAGAAATTGCTCGCGCATGTCTTGGCGCAGATTCTCCGACTTGCGCATCCCTTCATTCCGTTTGCGACTGAGAAATTGTGGGAGAAATTCTTCCCAAATGCTAAGAAGCCGAAATTGCTCGCGACTGAAAAATACCCGCGTTCACTCAAAGCGCACATCAATCCGAAAATTGAAGAAGAGATGCAAATCGTGATTGCGATTATTTCCGCCATTCGCTCGGTGCGCAATGAAATGAATGTCGAGCCAGCGCGCCAAATTTCGGCGGTTGTCTACGCTGGGAAATTCGAACCATTTCTCAAAAAACAGTCGAGCGAGATTAAGAAGCTCGCGCGTCTGAGTTCGCTCGTCGTGAAGAAGAGCGGCAAAAAAGTTGAAAACGCCGTCGCGAAATTCGAAGCCGGGCTTGAGATTTACCTGCCGCTTGCGAAATTGCTCGACCCCAAAGTCGAAAAGAAAAGACTCAAAGCTGATCTCAAAGAGACGGAAATTTATCTCGCCGTCATTCAAAAAAAGCTCGCAAACGAAGACTTCACCGCGCGCGCGCCGAAAAATGTGGTCGATGCCGAGCGCGCGAAATTGCAATCCGTCGAGGAGAAAATCGCGAAAATTCAGGAACGCATTAAGGTTTTAGGCTGAAGTTAGGGGATAGGGTGTAGGGTATAGGTGACAGGGTTTAGGGTATAGTAAATTTATGATTAGAAATTTTAAAGAACTAATCGTTTGGCAGAAAGGTTTTGTTTTGACCAAAAAGATTTATCAATTTACGGAAAATTTTCCGCGAAGTGAAGAATGCGGTTTGAAATCCCAAATGCGCCGGGCGGCGGTTTCGCTGTCTTCAAATATCGCCGAGGGTTCAGCTCGTTCGACACGAAAGGATTATGCTAATTTTTTAAGCACAGCACTTGGTTCGGCAGCGGAGCTTGAAACGCAAATTTTGCTCGCGGGCGAATTTAAATATTTCGATGAAAATCAAACTGAAAAAATACTCGCTGATTTGTCCGAAGTTGCTAAAATCCTCTTCGTGATTCGTAGAAAATTACTACAACCTACAACCTAAAACCTAAACCCTATCCCCTAAACCCTACCACCTAAAATGTTTGATTGGATTTCAGCTGCGATGAAACGCGATCCTGCGCTGCGTGGCGGAGTGCGCCCGCTTGAGATTTTGCTTTACCCGGGGATGTGGGCGCTCGTTTTTCACCGCATTGCGCATCCGCTGTTCGAGCTTGGTGTTCCATTTTTCCCACGGCTGATTTCGCAAATCGGACGCTTCATCACCGGAATCGAGATTCATCCCGGCGCGCGGATTGGCAAGCGCTTTTTCATCGACCATGGTTATGGCGTCGTGATTGGCGAGACGGCGGAGGTCGGCGATGATGTCATGATTTATCATGATGTGACGCTCGGCGCGATTGGTTGGTGGCAAAAAAATCTGCAAAAAAAGCGGCATCCGACGATTGGTGATCGCGTCGTGATTGGTGCGGGTGCGAAAATTCTCGGACCGGTCAAGATTGGCAGTGATTCCAAGATTGGCGCGCTCGCAGTCGTGATCAATGATGTGCCGAAGAAGACGATTGTTGCGGGTTCGCTCGGCAAGATTTTAAAAAAGAAAAAATGAAAGTCGTTCTCATTTCCCACACCATCGATCCGGAAGCTGTCGTCGCGGCAGCGATCAATCAGTGCTATTCCGCGAAAAGCGGCGAAGAATTGAAAGAAACGATTTCGCTCGAAAAACGCGAACGCTTGATTGATATCGTGATGAATTCCGGACATCTCTCGACGATTGAACACGCGAGTTTCACTTTCGCTGTCGAGGGAGTTTCGCGCGTCACCGAGACGCAGCTAGTGCGGCACCGCCACGCGAGCTACTCCATCAAGTCCGGGCGCTACAACAAAACTCACACGGACTTCGTCGTCCCGGCCTCCATCGCGAATAATCCGGAGGCGCTGCAGGTCGTCGCGGAATTCAAAAAAAGCCTAGACCAAACTGTCGAGAAGCTGAAAGCACTGGAAATCAAGCCTGAGGATGCGCGCTATCTCACGCCACAGGCGACCAAGACCAACATCATTCTTACGATGAACGCGCGGGGCTTGCTCAATTTTTTCGAACACCGGCTTTGCGTCCGCGCGCAGTGGGAGATTCGCGAGCTGGCGAACGAGATGCTGAAGCTCGTGAAGCCAATCGCACCCAATATTTTCAAATTCGCGGGACCGACTTGCGAGACCCAAAAAATTTGTTGGGAAGGTGATTTGTCCTGCGGCAAGTGGAAGGCGATTGTGGGGGCGGAGCTGCGAACTCGAATCGCGAAAAAGTCTAGTAAGTAAAATTTTAAATTTTCAATTTTAAATTTAAAATTGAGCCATGAGCTTCGACCCAAAACCAATCGGCATCGGCAACCTCGCTACGAATTTGAAACGCCCGCAAAATGTACCTGTGCCGGTTTCGACCTTGCGCAAAGTGACACCGGAAATTGCCGAAAACGAAGACAGTGAAGTAGCGCAGCTCGCGGTCGATGTGCACGAGACGAACAACAATTTGATTATCGTCGCGCCGCTCGCCGGGGTGCACCCGGATGATGTGCGTGTCGAGATTACCGAGGATGTCGTGACGATCGAGGGTGAGCGCATTTCGCCTTTGCCCGAGATGGCGGACGATGATTTCCTCGTTCAGGAATGTTTCTTCGGACCATTCTCGCGCTCGATTGTTTTGCCGGAGGCGGTCGATTCCAAAAAGGCGCGTGCCGAATTTAAAAAAAGCGTTTTGGTTCTGACGATTCCGAAGCTCGACAATGTGCGCACGCGAATCGTCAAGATTCAGCCGACTGAATAAAATCGAACATTGAAAATTTCCAAATTCATCTCACTCGTTCTCGGTCTCGTTGTTTTCGCGACTCCGCTCGCACTCGCGGCGACTGAGCGGGGAGTTTTTGACCAGGCGAGCAAGACGGTCGATGCACTCATCTTCGTGCGTAATGAAATCGACAAAAAATACGAGACCTATCTCAATTCCGCTGGTTCAGTCGATCAGGTCGTGAAAGATAAATTGCCGCTGCTCGAAGCGCAGGTCAATACGCTGGCGGCGCAGATCGCGAATCTCGACCAAAACCTGGCGCGGGAACAAGCCAATCTCGACAACTTGCAGGAGGCGACCAAGTCGATTCAGCTCGAGCTCGCCGACCTCGAAGAATTGTCCGAGATGCGCGAAGTGGCGATGGCGCGTTCGCGTGATTTGCTCGATGAATTCATCCGGCTCGCTTATTCCGAGACGATGCAATACACGGATTGGAAAACCGGTGAAATTTCCACACTCAAATTTCTTTTCACGGACGAATCGCTGGCAGATGTCGAGACGAAGAAAACTTACCTCGACATTCTTCAAAATATCTCCGCGAGTCTGATCCTCGATTTACAGCAAAAACAGTCTGATTACGAAACCGTGAAAGCGAATTTGCTGGCGAAGCGAGGCGAGCTGATTCTGCTACAGCAGGAAATCATGCTGCGCACGCGCGAGCTGGCTGAGACGCGTGCGGCGAAGCAATCTTTGCTAGATGAGACGCGCGGGCAGGAAGAGCAATATCGCCAGCTCGTCGAGGATTCGAGAAAACAGCAACTTCAGGCACTCGCTGAAGTCGCCGAATTGAAATCGCAACTTGGTGTGATTGATAGCCAGCTCAAAACCCTGAAGGGTAGCTTGAGCGAGGAAGATTTCGCGAAGCTATTGGAGGATCAATCAGTGGCTTCGTTTGCAGGAGTGATTTTCCCTGATCGCATTCCGCGCGTACTCTGGCCGGCGAGTCCGGGGCGCGGCATCACGGCTTATTTCCACGATGCGAGCTATGTCACGCGCTTCGGCGTCAAGCATGAAGCCATCGACTTCCGACTCACGCAGGGTTCGCGCGTCTCCGCAGCTGCGCCAGGAATCGTGTATAAAGCTCAGGATAACGGTAGAGGCTATTCTTATATCACGCTCGCACATTCTGACGGGCTCGCTACAGTATATGGTCACATCTCCAAAATTTTTGTGAAAGAGGGTGAAGCTGTGCGGGCGGGCGATTTGATCGGGCTCTCGGGCGGCATTCCCGGTACAGCTGGTGCGGGTTACATGACGACCGGCGCACACTTACACTTTGAGGTCATCGACAATGGCGACCATGTTGATCCGCTCGATTATCTGCCGCTCGAAAAAATGCGGCTTGAAGACATTCCCCAAAAATATATGGCTGGGGCAGTGAAATTGTGAAATCTCACCGACTCGATTAAAATTTTTTCAACCCCACCTTTAAATACCACCAATGGCTAAAACAGCGCAAAAAGCAAAAACCAGAAAATGTTTTTTACATTCGGCTTGGTTGCCGTTCTTATTTTGGCTAATTTTCGCCGGACTTTATTACTTCTGCGCTTACGACCTGATGGCGATCAAGCACGCTGATATCGCCAATTCACAAGTGACAGAAATCTTCAGCAAATACAGCATTTACACTGGTTTGGCTGCGGGTTTCTTGTCGCTGCTCGGAGGCTACGCCGTTTACTTGATTCTGAAAATCACCAAGCTGAAAAAATTCTCACTGAGCTATCCGCTGCTGGCGGCGCTGATGGCGTTGCCTTGGTACTTATTTGCTCGTGATGCGCTGCTCGAAAATAAATACACCGACATCGCCAGAGCCACCACTTACTACATTGCCGAGCCGCTGCTCTCGACCACCAAGTTTTTATTTGGGTTAATCGTTATTTGGGTTTTGATTCTCGTCGTCAAATTAATTCTCAAAAAAGGTCTCGGCAAAAACAGCGGCACGCTGGCAGCGATTTTAATTTTGCCTTTTTTCTTGTCCGGTTGCGGTACGATCAATGAATGGGCGTGTAGTTTTTTCGACAACCCCGATCATTGTTTGCAGAACAACGCGATTCAGGACGCCAATCCCGACGCGTGCGCGAAGATCAAAGGCGCAGACTTCGAAGATACTGGCTCGAATCCGCCACGAGATAAATGCTATTTGAAAATCGCGGAAAACACTGGAGATTTAGGTGTTTGCGACAAGATTGAAGGTGGTATTTATTCCTACACGAAAGCAGAGTGCATTCTGAGCACTGCCATCAAATTCGAAAATCCGAGCGGCTGCAAAATGCTGACCGGCTCCGACAAGGCTCAGTGCGTCACTGCGGTGTCGCCCTCGGTCACTTCCGGCAGTGTGATTGAGATTGATGAACAAATCGATTTTTTGAAAAATGAACTTAAAAAAGGCGATGATCCGGAATTGCAAAAACAATTAGCAGGTCTCGAGTCCAAGAAATCGGACTATCTCGATGTCATGAATGCTAATAATAAAAAGGATTATGAATCTCTGAGCGATCCGCTGAATAAGCAAGCGGCGGTTGATTACGCTAGCGGTAAGCTCGATCAAAAATCAAAAGACACCTTGGTTGAGCTGAATAATCGGCTGAGAGATCAGGGTAATAGCATGACGGAAAAAGAGTATCAGACGATGCGTGATTTATTGGCTTACAAAAACGATCCGAACAACAACATTGAAAATATGGATGATGCGGAATTACTGAAGCTTCGGTGGGATGAAAAACTTGGTAACGCCAAAGACTATCTCAAATTTTGGAATTCCAATCCGACCGAAAAGGAGAAGAAATACGACGAGCAGCTACTTTTTTACGAGCGCATGTTGGAGCGCCAAGCAGCGATTGAGAAGGGCTTGAATCAACAACAGCAGGATTCAGCCAGGGAGCTGGATCGCGTGACTGGTTATATCAAAGATCAAGTTTTAGAAAAAGTGACAGACGAAGCTAAGAAGCAGGCTTTCGGCGAACTCATGGATTTGGTCGAATCCGATGCGGCGGCTCCGGTCGCGGCAATTCTCGGTGAGGCGATCGATACTGTGAAGAAAGAAGCCAAATCAGCTGAATTCAGAGGTTTGGTGCGCGCTTACAATCTCGGCATGCAGGAAGAATTGGCTAAAGCGGGTGGCGATGTGGACAAGGCACACGCAGCTGTGACAAAAAACCTGCAAGATGATCCGTACAAATATGAGGACAGTCACACTTTCGCCCACTACCAAAATTTACTTGAGAACAAAGACTGCGATGGTACGAATCCACACTGTATCAGCCGCGATGTTTTTTGGAAGGCGATGAAGAAGTCCTACAAGTATCAGAATTCATAAGGATTTTTGATTGCAAAGCAAGCTCGAGCTTTAGACGAGATTTGCCAAATTTTAGATTTGCTTTAGAATCCGGTCTTAATTTTTCAAATGAAAAAATATGAAACAGAAGCGCTGAGCGGAGTTGATGGCTTGACCACTGAAATGGTCGCGCAAATTCGCAAGCAAGTTGAAGCACTAGGTTTGAATTGGCCGATTCCAATTGAAACCCAAAAGGCTATTGCTGCGAAAAAAGAACAGATAGAAAAATTTGCCACTGCCACTGATAGGGAAGCTCCTCCCGACATAACGGAAGTGTTTAATCCTGAATCAATAATTCGGGCTCAATTAGAGCTTTACAAGAAGGAAATTTCACGGCAAGAAAAGCTAAACCAGATTCAGAATCTATTAGACGAGCTTGATCCTAAGCCTGATTCCATTAGCTTAATTTTGAAAGCAACTGAATTACGTTGTGAACGCGGTCATGTTTCGAGGATAGACATGAAAAGTCGTTTTTTTGACGAAATTTTAGAGAGATTAAAAAAAATTAAAGAGTCTTTTGGGGCGGGGAGACTAGAAGGTAAAGATGCTTGGATAATCGTTAAATACGGCAACAGAATCGAGACAGTCACCCTACTTGGAGTTGATGAGAAGGGTTATCTTCAGGTCAAAGGCGTTAACACGGTTTTGTTTTTGGGTTCGTCAATTTTTGCAAAAAAAGAAGATGCTGACAGCCACTTGGATAGCTTGGATTTAAAGCGCGAATATAGGAATGGAAAAAATAATGGTGAACCTCAAAAGTCTAATCCCGTAGGTCATCCAACCAAAAAACCTACGAAGTCTGAATTGAGGCCAATTCTGAAAGGCTCGATTAGCCATTGATTTTCAAAATCTCCAGCTCCATCTCAAATTGACGATGACCTCTTTCGCGGCGGTAGCGTTTGCGCTGTTTCATCTTGAAGACACGAATCTTTTCACCTTTCTTCACTCCCAAAACTTTCGCCTCGACGCTCGCGCCCTCGACGATTGGTGCGCCGATTTTCACGGCATCGCCGTCGGCGACGAGGAAGACATGATTGATTTTGATCGTGCCGGCGTCCGCTTCCGCGACTTTCTCAGCGATGATTTTGTCGCCTTCGCTGACGCGGAACTGTTTGCCGCCGAGACCGATGATTGCAAATTTAGACAAGGTAGGAATAAGGATTAAGCAGTGAGGATTATTTTTTGGAGTGGAGCCGCCTTCGGGACTTGAACCCGAGACCCCTTCCTTACCATGGAAGTGCTCTACCACTGAGCTAAGGCGGCGGGTTCGTTATTTTAGACTATAAAACCGCGTCGCGGACGAAGGGGACAAGCGCTGCAATGCGCGCCTTTTTAATCGCGTTCGAAAGCATACGCTGGTGTTTCAGGCAAACGCCCGAATATTTGCGTGGTTGAATTTTGCCATCGAGATTGATGTAGCGGCGCAAAATGCGCACATCTTTGTAATCAATAAACTCGGCGTGTGCGGCGCAAAATTTGCAGAGCTTGCGAACTGAAGAATTTTTAACCATTTTAAAAATTAAATTTAGCTTTTTACTTTATAAATCAGCGAGAATATCGTCGAGCTGTTTGTCGATTTCTCCGGCATCAGCCTGAGGTTCGATTTTTTTCTCAATCTTTTTCGTGGTGGCTGCGGCTGGTCGTTTGGCAGCGGCAGTGCCTTTTTTCACGAAGCGCGGCTCGACGGCTGCTTCGGTGCGATCCAATTTCGTGAAATCGTGTTCAAGATCTTCTTCAGTGTATTCGCGCCATTTGTAATTTTTCGGAGTCTTGCAGATCAAATGCCGAATGATTTTCGGATCGAGGCGCAGGGAATTGTCGAGCTTGTTGATTTCTTTACCTTCGGCTTCGAAATGCGTGACGAAATAATTGCCGGTCATTTCACCGTCAATCTTGTAGGCGAGTGGGCGGCTGGCCCAAACAACTTTGTTTAGAATTTTCGCGATGCGCGCGAGCTCGGTTTCTAGCCTCTCAAGCTCTTTCTTAAATTCGCTTTCACGCAAACTGCCCGCGAAGATAGCGAGGAGCTCGTACGAGTTGGTGGTTTTTTCAGTCATGCTTCTTGTGGAATTAGGCTTGGAATTCGACAGAGCGAATCCCAAAAAAGCTGCGTGATTCTAAATTTACAGAAGCCAACCGTCAAAATTAAAAGCTTGACTTTTGTTTATTTAGTGGTAAAATATCAAGAAAGCTTTTACAAACTTAATAAAAAAGTTTAAAGTAATCGCTTAAATTTCAAGCAATTTGAATTCGACTCCGCTCCAACAGATCGTAAATCTCCTGCGCCAAAGCGAAAAAATCCTCGTGCTTGGTCACCAAAATCCTGACGGCGATGCGATCGGGAGTGCGCTGGCTTTGCTGCTCGCGCTGCGCAAATTGGGCAAAAGCGTGATTGCGGCCGCGGCGGATCCGGTACCGGAGTTGCTGGATTTTCTCCCGGCACTTGAAAGTTTCGAGACGACGATTGCTGGAGCGAATGATCTCATCATTAATTTTCCGCTCGCCGAGCGCGCGTCGGCGGAGGTTTTTCACAAGATCGAAGACGGCGTACTCAAGATTTCTGTGCGACCGGTCGGCGGTGCACCTTTTTCTAAAGACGAAATTGAGTTCGCGGTCGGAGAGGCGGATTTCGATTTGATCGTCTGCGTCGATGTGCCCGACCTGCCGCAGCTCGGTGGACTTTTCGACGCGAACCCCAATATCTTTTACGACATTCCGGTCGTGAATATCGACCACCACGCGAGCAACACTGGCTTCGGCAAAGTGAATTTCGTCGATACGACAGCGGCGAGCTCGAGTGAATTGGTCCTGCGTTTGCTGCGCTCACTCGAATCAGAATTCAACAAAAAATTACTCGATGAAGATGTCGCGACGCTTATTTTGACTGGAATTATCACTGATACTGGCTCGTTCCAAAATTCCAATACGACGCCGCGTTCGCTCGAATTGTCCGCTGATTTGATCGAAGCCGGCGCGCGCCAGCAAGAAATCATTCGTCATGTTTACAAAACCAAACAGCTCTCGACTTTGAAATTATGGGGACGCGTTTTGTCGAAGATTGAATTCGACGAGGCGCACAGAATCGTGTGGAGCACGGTGACGACTGAAGATTTTCGCGCGACCGAAGCGGTCGAGACGGCGACAGACGGACTGATTGACGAGCTGCTTTCGAATGCGCCGGGCGCGGAAGTCGTACTGCTCCTGAAGCAGAAAGGCGCGACTGTCTCCGGCAGTTTGCGGACGACGACGCCCGCTATCTCGGCGACTGCAATCGCCGGAATTTTCGGCGGCGGGGGACATCACGCCGCGGCTGGTTTCAAAATTCCGAATAAAAAAATCGAAGCGATTGAATCGGAAATTATCGCTAAAATTCAGGCGGTTCAGGCGGAACGACTCGGTTTGCTGACTGAAAAAATTGAATCCGAGAAACTGAAAAAAGACTTAAAGAAACAGAAATGACTGCTTCCAAAATGTCTGCGGATAAGTTAGCCGAAGCTGGAGTTTCGAAAGAAAGAATTCTGCGCGTGGTCTTCGCTGGGAGTAAAGATCCTTTTCCTCGATCAGCCAGTGAGTGTTGCCTCCGGGTCGCCTTGGCTCAGGCTGGTTGCGATGCCCAAAGAATTGAATTCTGGCATTGTCGATTGCGCTTCAGGGATCGATTTAAAAAAATAATTCCGGGGTTTTATCCCGCAGATGTGGTTGAGTGTAGAGTTCCGATGACTCTATCTCTTGATATTTTGAAGCACGAACTGAGTAAGAATGCCGACAAAAGAGTTAAAAAAGTCTCTTTTAAAACAATAAGTTAATTTTTATTACGGAAGAAAGTAAACTCATCATGCCAAAAAAAAAGAAGCTCGATAAGTCAGGCGAAGAGGAATTTAGCTTTGACCCCAAACACGGATTGGCGGAAGATTTGGAAAAATTTCCAGAGGAATCTCGCCCGAAGATTCGCGCGCTTTTGGCAGCATATGCGACGCCTTCGCCTGAATTTGAAGAATTAACAGCAGAGAGCCTCAGGCATGCTTCAATTGATCCACTAACCGGCTTGGCGAATCGGAGATCTCTTGACGCAGACTTCGATAAAGAAATCGAGCGCGCAAAAAGAAGTCACACTGCGCTTTCAGCGATTTTTATTGATCTGGATCATTTCAAAAGTGTGAATGATGAATATGGTCATGATGCCGGTGATGCAGTTTTGCGCTTCGTTGCTAGAAAGTTGAGGACGAGTGTCCGCGCGACCGATGTCGTGGCTCGTTGGGGCGGCGAAGAATTTGTCATTCTTTTATCAGAGACAAATCTTGATGAAGCCAAACAAGTTGCTGAAAAAATTAGGGCAAATATCGAAGAAGACAGGAGCTCTTTTGACGAGAAAGAAATCAGAATTACTGGGAGTTTTGGTGTCGCCGAGCTAAACCTAAAAGATGGAGAAACAAAAGAGGGTTTTATAAAACGAGCTGATGCCTGTTCTTATTATGCTAAGCAAACCGGGCGAAATAGGGTTTGTGCATTGTCTCCTGAAAAAACAAAAAAACACAGATTCAAAAAGTTTATTCGGAAAATTCGCTTGTCTGCGCGCCGACTATTTTAAGTAAATCGGTAGCGTGAAAAAGCTTAGAATTCGCTTTTAGTTTTTTGGCTTGCTTGTGACTGAAGCAATGTTCGCTTCTTTCAGCTGCTCAGCTGGCAAAATATCGGGCGCACCGAGCATCAAATCTTCGGCGCGATTCGTCTTCGGGAAGGCGATGACTTCGCGAATATTTGGCTCGCCCGCGAAGAGCATCGCGAGACGATCGAGCCCCCAGGCGATGCCGCCGTGCGGCGGGGCTCCGTAAGAAAAAGCCTTTAAAATATGTCCAAAACGGCGTTCCGCGTCTTCGTCCGAGATTTGTAAAATGTCGAAAATCTTTTTTTGCAAATCGCGTTCGTGGATTCGGACTGAGCCGCCACCGACTTCGTAGCCATTCAAAATCACATCGTAAGCCTCGGCTTTCGCTTTCAAAGGATCGGAGTCGAGGTCGGCTGGATTTTTTGGTCGGGTGAAAGGATGGTGCATCGAGGCGAGTCCGCCGGTCTCCGCATCGCGCGCGAACATCGGGAAGTCAGTCACCCAGGCGAAGGCGAATTCATTTTCTTTGCCAGCGAGTAGTTTCAATTTCCCGGCGGTCGCGATTCTGACTGCACCGAGCGAGTTGCAGGCGGTCTCCCATTCGTCCGCAGCGAAAAGCAAAATGTCTCCCGCTTTCGTTCCACATTTTTGCGCGATTTTCTCGGTCAATTCTGCGCCGAGTTTTTCGACCGGCACTCCCTCGAAAGCGAGTTTGTAGTTCGTAGTTTGTAGTTCGTAGTTTTTGGAGCTCGCTCCGCTCGCGTTTTTTTTATTTTCACTGTCGCATGACTTGATCCAGGCGAGACCTTTCGCGCCGTAAATTTTCGCGGCGTCGGTCAATTCTTCGATGTCTTTGCGCGAGAATTCTGCGCCACCGGGCACGCGCAAAACTTTCACAAAACCGCCTTTTTCAAGCACTCCGGCGAAGATTCCGAAGCCGCAGCCGCGACATTCTTCCGAGACATCGACCATTTCCAAATCGTAGCGGAGGTCGGGTTTGTCTGAACCGTATTTGTTCATCGCGTCGTCGAAACTCAGGCGCGGAAATTTCGCAAATTTCAATTTCACATCCGGTCGGCATTCTCGCGTGACCGAGAGTAGGGCGGCTTCATTCACCGCCATCACATCTTCAGCATTGACGAAACTCATTTCCAAATCCATCTGCGTGAACTCAGGTTGGCGATCGCCGCGTTGATCTTCGTCGCGGAAACAGCGGGCGATTTGCATGTAGCGGTCGAAGCCGGCGACCATCGAGAGTTGCTTCAGCTGTTGCGGCGACTGCGGTAAAACATAGAATTTTCCAGCATGAACGCGGCTTGGGACGATGTACTCGCGTGCGCCTTCGGGTGTGCCTTTGATCAAAATCGGCGTTTCGATTTCGATAAATCCCTGGTCATAAAAATATTTGCGCGTCGCTTGTAAAAGTTTGTGGCGCAGCACGATATTTTTCTGCATTCTTTTTCTGCGTAAATCGAGATAACGAAATTTCATTCTGATTTCTTCGTTCTCAGCATTCTCATCCGCAATCTCAAATGGGGGAGTTTCGGCTTCATTTAGCACTTTGATCGCGGTCGCGAGGATCTCAATTTTGCCTGTCGCCATTTTTTCATTCTCTTGACCAGCCGGTCGCGCGCGCACTTTTCCCGTGATTTGCAGTACCCACTCTGGTCGGACAGTTTCGAAAATTTTGTGTGTGTCGCCGGAAATTTCCGGATCGGTGACGATCTGGGTGATGCCGAAGCGATCGCGCAGGTCAATGAAAATTAGTCCGCCATGGTCGCGGCGGCGATCGACCCAACCGACGAGCTGAACTTCTTGATCGATATTCTTGTCAGAAAGTTCGTTGCACGAATGCGAACGGTAAAAAGTTTTGAGCATTTAAAAAGTTAAATTTTGACGATTTTAACATATTTTCAGATTGATTTTTCCCCTTATTTTTGCTAAAATGTCAAGATTTTTTAAATAAAAACCAAACCTAAAAGAATTTCTCCCAAAAATTGGAAATCAACCCCGCACCAACTCGTCCCAAAAAGCTCTTTGCACTTTCCGGCGTACTCGCCGCGTTGCTCTTGTTTTGCCTGGTCTTCAATCTTCCGGTCAGCACCTGGCTCTCCGCAAACATCTCTACCACCGAGCTTAATATTCTCGACAATGTGAAGCCGGAGCTGACTCAGCAAACTGCCAACGCGGAGGTCTTCATTCAAAAAGATTCCGACACGCTGACGACCACTTCGACCAAGTTCGATTCGGAAATCCCGAAAGGCAGCGACGAAGCCCTCGTCATGGCGAAT
>Ga0172379_10001596_pt1 | contig 44485 bp, 50 predicted proteins | sample GrowelOW334metaG_FD_119756 | JGI IMG/M metagenome (GOLD analysis project Ga0172379, IMG submission 119756) | Groundwater microbial communities from an aquifer near a municipal landfill in Southern Ontario, Canada - Groundwater well OW334 metaG | ecosystem: Environmental > Aquatic > Deep... | reverse complement strand
TGTTCCACCGGTACCAATGTTTAATGTTGAGTTATCAGTTCCACTCAAAGTTAAAATATTGTTGACGGTCAAACTTTTTCCTGAAGTGACAGAAAGTCCAGTGACACTTCCTGCGGAACCGGTCACACTGCCGGTAGCATTTCCAATATTTGGAGTTGTAAATACTGGTGAATCAGAAAATACTAAAGCACCTGTTCCTGTTTCATCTGAGATAACTCCTGCAAGTTGAAGAGAAGTAGTTGCAGCAAATTGAGATAAGGGGCTTCCTACTAATGCATCACCACCTCCAGGTAAAGATTGCCACGAAGGAAGGCCGCCAGAGACGATAAGTGCCTTGCCATCAACTCCGATACCAAGTCGAGAAAAATTACCGCTACTGTTTCTATAAAAAATATCACCAGTAGCATCAGAACCGAGTGTTAAAGCAAGCCCACCAGAAGACATTGTTCCTGTGATATTTAATGCTCCTAAAGAATCTAATACAGGAATTTGACTAGCAACTGGAGTTTGAGAAGGAGTAAATCCACCTACAGTTTTAGAATTGATAGCGTAGCCAACTGAAGCTATTCTTTGACGAGGATTAAGATTTTCAAAAGAAGAAACGCCGGCACAAGATCCGCCAGAAGAATTTGCAACTTCGACGTTTAGATAAACTTCATCAGTGCTACTGAAATCAAAATTGAGAGTGTCCCCACCTATCGTCGTGTCTCCGATGTCAGTATTTAAAATTCCGTTCTTGACATTGACTGTCATTGTAGAAGGAGAACTTGAAGGCCATAATTTAGTTCCAGCTCCTACCGCTCCATTATCATAAAAAGAAAATTTGAAGCAATAATTTGTGCCAGAGGATCCTCCTAAAAGATTTCCAGATGAGTCTAATAGTCTTCCTTGGTGGTGTAGGAGAGAAGGCACACCCGTAGCAGAAAAAACTGTACTAAAAGAGAAAATAGAAAAGAATAAAACCATCAACGTTAAAAATTTGATGTTTTTTCGGGAACAAGATTTTCTTATGAATAAATTCATTTTATGACGAGTAGGTACACTACCCACCACTTATATATTATAGGTTAAAAATGTAATGCAAGCAATGAAAAATAAGCGATATTTTGTGGAGAATCACTTATTTTACAAAAATATAAAAAATTGAATAAAATCTATGTTTTTAAACGAGTTTTTTGAGTTCTTCTTCGTGTTTTTTCATCACTACCATACCCGCCTCTATTTGATCCATGCCGCTTTTTACTTTTTCTTCTACTTCTTTGGCGATAGTTTGAAAAAGTTCTGGATTTTTCTCCATCATTTTTATAAACATATCTATTTGAGCTTCAGGTATTCCTTGTTTTTGAAGCATTTTTTTAACTAAAAAGTTTTTGAACATACAAATATATTACCTTATTCATCTATGATTTCAAAATCATCACCGGTTATTTTTATTTTTGGTTTTCTATGATAACTACGAATAAAATAGGCTGTACCTCCACTGAGTGCAAGAAAGATAAATAATCCAAACATCCCGTATTTAAAATTAATTGCTTTTTCTGTATCACTTTCTATTGCATTTGCATTTAAGTTTAGGGCGGGCATTTGTTTTTCTGAGTTTTTTTCTGGTGTTACTTTGTTTTGAATAATTTCTGCAGATTTCGTTAGAGATGTTGTAGATATTTTTTTTGAAATCTCCGGTGTGGTATTTTTTGGTATAGCCTTAGTTGGTTCGGTGATGGGATATAGGTAATTAAATATTATTTCTCCTGATGGGTTTGCTAATTTTAAAGTATTTTTATCTAAAATCGAAAAATTAGTGATTTTGGGAGATAAAATGATTTTCTTTTTTAGTGGGATAATCGTATTTTTAGGTAAAATAAAACTTTTTGTTTCACTTACGAGTATCCACTTTGAAAGATCTGCATCATAGCTGGTATTATTTGAAATTTCAATAAAAAAGTCTTTTTCATCTCCGGTTTTGGATATTGAAATATCGGTTGGTATCACTTTTATAAATATTTTATCCGATGCATCAGGATTTTCAGAAAAATAATTTTCATAATATTCAAGAGCGATAGTATAGTCACCTACATAAGAAAAGGCGTGCATTAATTTTGTCGTGTCGTTTGCTTTCATTTCTCTTGAATCTCCATCACCAAAATTCCAGAAATATTTTCCAGATAAAAGTATTTCGTTAGAAGATACTGTAGTATTTGCTTTTAACTCAATTGGGATTCCTCTAAAAGCTAAAGTTTTTGCTGTGATTTTTGTTTTAATTTTGGGAATTTCCGTTATTTTTGGTTTTATTTCAGTAACATTTTGTGTTTGTACTACAGAATTATTTGTAGAGTTATCTGAGTCATTTGTATTAGAATCTGTATCGTCAGAAATAATCTCAGAAGTAGCATAATTTTGTGTTCCTGGTGTAGGATTTCCAAGAATTAATAAATTATTTTGGTCTCTTTGTATGCTTTGGCCTTCTACAGGATTAGATGCTATTGATGTACCACAATCATTTATTTCTCCCCAACAAATTGTGCCAACAACTTCTCCACTAGAATTTTTTATTTGAATTGTATTCGATTCTGTAAGGGTTAAACTACTTAATACAACATCAGAATTTGTCATCGAATTACGAGAAATCAAAAAGTAACCATTAGCATTAATTTTTTTATTTTCTAAATAAGTTTTTGATACTAAAGATCCGAAGCTATTTCCGGTCAATGTTTTTCTTTGTATATACCAATTTGTTAAATCGACTTCCTTATTGTCAGTATTATAGAGTTCTATGAATCTTTCTTCTGTAGGATACAGCTTTACTTCATTAATAACTACATTCGCTTGTGCTAAATTACCTCCAAAAAACAAAAAAATTCCTGCCAAAACAAGGATTATCTTTTTTAACATGATTTATTTTTATTATTTAATAATTATGTTATGATTATAACATGAAAAAAATAGATTTCCTTGCGATAGGTGATATAGTCATAGATGCTTTTATAAAAATTAAAGATGCGCATGTACATTGCAAGTTGGACACGGAGGTTTGTGAGCTTTGTTTAAGTTTTGGAGATAAAGTTCCTTATGAATCCTTACACGTTATTCCAGCAGTTGGCAATAGTCCAAATGCTGCTGTAGCTGCTGCTCGACTTGGGTTAAGTACCGCTCTTATGACGAATATTGGTGATGATCAAAATGGTAAGGACTGCTTAGCTGTTTTAGAAAAAGAAAAAATTGATACGACTTTTGTTAAAATAGAAAAAAATAAAACCACAAATTATCATTATGTACTCTGGTATGATGTTGATCGTACTATCTTAGTGAAGCATCAAGAATATGAACGTGGATGGGTAGACACTAAAGAGGCAAGTGAAATTTCTAAACCTGATTGGATTTATTTGAGTTCTTTGGGTGGAGATTCTTTAGCATTTCATACTGAAATATCAAACTACCTAAAAAGACATGAGGAAGTAAAGCTTGCCTTTCAACCTGGAACTTTTCAGATGAAATTTGGTGTAGAGGCTTTAAAAGATATTTATAAACGCACGGAAGTTTTTTTCTGTAATTTAGAAGAAGCTGAAAGAATTTTAGGGGTAGAAAATAAAGATGTTTTATTTTTATCAAAAGGGATAGAAGCTTTAGGTCCCAAGATAGTTGTTATAAGTGACGGTCCAAATGGTGCTTATTTATATTTGAATGGAGAGTTATGGCACAACCCTATTTATCCAGATATCAATCCTCCGCTTGAACGTACAGGCGCTGGAGATGCTTTTTCTTCTACGTTTACCGCTGCTTTAGCATTAGGAAAAACTCCTCTTGAGGCGTTTTCTTGGGGGCCAGTAAATGCAATGTCTGTGGTACAAAAAATTGGTGCACAAGAGGGGCTTCTCGATCGAAAAAAACTTGAAGAATATTTAAAAAATGCACCAGAGAGTTACAAGGTTAATAAAATAAATTAATTATATGGTAGAAAAATATTCGTTACATATAAAAATAGAAAAAGATCAAGAAAAAGGGTTTATTAAATTAATGAGAGAATTAGAAAAGTTTCGCGCTGAATACAAAACTTCAAAGAAGAATTACAAAATTTTGAGATTAATAACTCAGAACCAGAAGATTATGCTCGTAGTTCGAGGGAAATAATAAAAATTTTTAATAATATCTCTCAGACAAGGGACATAATGGATGTTTTAGAAAATCATATATTATCATTAATAGATTTGGTAAAAAAGGAAGTAAAAGAAGATACTAATTAAATTTTTCTTTTTAAAACTTTCTCCACTGCCAGAATAATATCTGGTACATCCATTTTGTAATGTTTTATTAATTCATCAGGGGTACCTGATTGTCCAAAAGTATTTTGAACTCCGATGAATTCTATTGGGGTAGGATAATTTTGTGCCAAAATTTCTGCGACAGCTCCACCGAGCCCTCCAGCTATCTGATGTTCTTCAACTGTCACTATTGCTTTTGTTTCTTTAGCGAGAGTAATTATCGCATCTTTATCAATAGGAATAATAGAAGATAAATTCATGACTTTTGTTTTTATCCCTTTTTCTTCTAATTTTTTTGCAGCAAGTATTGCACGATGAGTGAGGCTTCCTGTGACGATGATACCTACTTGTGCGAGTCCTACATCAGGCATCCAATATATTTGTGCCTTGCCGATTTCAAAAGGAGTTTCTTCTGTGGTTATGATAGGTGTTTTGTCACGAGCAAGGCGCAGATATGCTGGCTTTTTAGTTTTAGCTAAGGAGAGCGTTGCCTTTTTTGCTTCTATTGCATCACAAGGAGAGATGACATCCATATTTGGTATTACTCGCATTAAAGCGATATCTTCAAGTGCTTGATGTGTTCCTCCATCGGGGCCAACAGAGATTCCAGCATGATTTCCGACGATTATCACTTTTCTGTCGTTGTATGCGATGGTCGTCCTTATTTGTTCCCAATTTCTTCCTGGAGAAAACATTGCGTAAGAAGAACAAAAAGGAATTTTACCCATTGCACTCATTCCAGAAGCGACCGTCACTAGATTTTGTTCAGCTACTCCCATTTCTATAAATCTTTTTGGAAATTTCTCAGCAAATAAATGCATTTGAGTTGATTCAGTTAAATCAGCACAAAGAGCAACGACATTTTCATCAATTTCTCCTGCTTTTAATAATCCTTGTCCGAAGCCTTTTCTTATCGGTGCTTGCTCGACATCTTCGTTGAATATTTTTGGATTAAGTTTTAATTGTGGATTTAACATATAAGTTAGTTTTTAGTTTCTAGCATGCTAGTCACTAGAACCTAGAACCTAATTCTCTTAGTTCTTTTAATGCCATTTCACCTTGTTCTTTATTAGGTGGTATACCGTGCCACTTATAATCATTTTCCCATTCTTTTATTCCTTTGCTAGGAGTAGTATGAGCGATGATGACTATCGGTTTATCTTTTATTTTTTGTGCCTCTAGAACAGCATCATTTAATTCTTTAAAATTGTGTCCACCTGTCTCTATCACATGCCAATTGAAGGCTCGCCATTTATCTGCCAATGGTTCGAGTGGCATTACTTTTTCTGTGTATCCATCTATCTGAATATTGTTTCTATCAACAATGGCAATTAAATTTTTTAATTTATTTTTACCCGCTAGCATTATCGCTTCCCAAGAATTTCCTTCATTTAATTCTCCGTCAGACATAAAACAATAAATATATCTATCTTTTTTTTCATTTATTTTATCAGCAAGTGCCATACCCACTGCTTGAGAAAGTCCTGCTCCCAATGGTCCTGAAGAATTTTCAACAAATGGTAAATATTCTCGATGTGGATGTCCTTGGAGACGGGAACCTAATTTGCGAAGTGTTTTTAATTCTTCAATAGGGAAGTAACCGCTATGTGCCATAGATGCATAAAGTACGGGGCAGATGTGGCCGTTTGAGAGAATCAATCTATCACGATCCTCCCAAAGTGGATCTTTAGGGTTATGTTTTAAAATATGAAAATAAAAAAGCGTAAAAATATCAGCCATGCCAAGGGCTCCTGCTGTGTGTCCGCTTTTTGCTTCGACAAGCATTTCGATAATACTTTGACGTATAAGATTCGCTGTTTTTTTTAACTCTAAAATTTTATTATCTGTTAGATATGTCATATTATTTTAATAAACCATTTCTCGCCCCGTACTCAAAAATTTGTGCATTGGATTAATTTTTTGTAGTACTGGGGTCATTTGCTTTTATTTTGAGTTCTTTTATTTTTGAGTCAGTTAAAAAAGCCATTTTGTTAATAACAATTATAGCAAACTAAATTTGTAAATACTATTTTTATCTTTTGCAAAATAAATCAAAATAAACTAAACTGCTAACATGCCGTCGTAGCTTAGCGGTAAAGCACGTCATTGGTAATGACGAGACCAAGGGTTCGATCCCCTTCGACGGCTCAAGAGCGCCACCCTAGCTCAGTTGGTAGAGCACGTCTTTCGTAAAGACGGGGTCCCGAGTTCGATCCTCGGGGGTGGCTCATGGTTAAAAATAATAAAAAAGTTTTTGAGGGAGAGGATGCTGTATTTGATTTTTTAAATCCAAACTCTCTTTCTATGACTCCTCTTGTAGAACTGCCTTCATCTGTTAATCATTTTAAAAAAGATAAAGTTAGAATTTTTATTAAGCTTTCTCAATTTTTACCCCTAGCGAATATCAAATCTCTTTTTGCTTGGGGTATGCTTTCTGGTATTTCGAAAGAAGTGATAAACGCCACAGAACATTTAGTAGAATATTCTTCAGGTAATACTGTTTTTTCTTTAGCTATTTTATCGAGACATTTTGGTATACGAAATATGCATGCGATTATCACCCCAGATGTACCTGAAGAAAAGAAGAAAATCCTTAGATTAGTCGGTGCAGAATTATTGATCTCCGATGGGCCACGCAGTCCGGATGTTTTTGCGGATGAAGGAGGTGTCTATGAGGCGAAAATTTTAGGTAAGAAAAAAGGATGGCTTAACATGAATCAATATATAAACTTAGATAGCCCCGTAGCGTCTGAGAATTTTATTGGTAAAGAAATTTGGGAACAGACAGATGGTAATATAAGCATTTTTTGTTCAAGTATTGGGACTGCTGGTACTATATATGGCACTGGTTCTTATTTAAAGAAAAAAAATAGAAATATTTTTATTGCAGGCGCGTCTATCAAACGTGGTTCTTCTATTCCGGGTCCTCGTGGGGAAGACGCTATTTTTAAGCTGGGATTTCCCTGGAAGGATGTAGTAAATAAGACAATGTCGATAGGCCAGGAGCTTGCCTATGAGAAAAGTTTAGAGCTTATTCGTTTGGGTTTACTGGTTGGACCTTCGACTGGGATGCAGCTTGCCATGATTGATAAAATGGTTGCTGAAATGAAAGAAAAAAAGACTTTAAATAGATATAAAAATAAAAATGGAGAAATTGTTATTACTTTTGTAGCTTGTGATACAATGTTTCCATATATTGATGAATATTTTTCTGTTCTCCCAAACAAATATTTTAAACCAGAAAAAGTATTAAATATCAAAAAGAAAATTCTTAGAAATTAGAGAGTTAAATTCTTGTAAAATATTTTTTTTTCTCAGGTCCTCGACCCAGAGGCCCAGACCATTTGAAAAAGAACATTTTACAAGAATTTAGGAAATTATGGAAAATAATAAAGACCAATTAGATAAAGAAATAGAAGAGCTAGAAACTGAAACACAGCAGATAGGTTTTTGGGATGATAAAAATAAAGCACAGGCTACTTTAAAAAAAATTACAGAGCTTAAAGATAAAAAAGAGGGTTTAGGAAAATATGATAAAGGCAATGCAATTTTCACAATTATTTCTGGTGCAGGAGGAGATGATGCAGAAGATTTTTCACGAATGCTATTGGAGATGTATATGAAATATGCCGATAGGAAGAATTTTAAAATTTCTTTTATTCATGAACATAAAAATGATCATGGAGGATATAGAAATGTTTCTTTTGAGATGGAAGGCAAAAGTGCCTACGGGACTTTAAAAAACGAAGGTGGGGTACATCGTCTGGTTCGCATTTCACCCTTTAACGCAAAAAAGTTAAGGCATACTTCTTTTTCTTTAGTAGAAGTATTGCCTAAATTTTCAAAATTAGAAGAAAAAGATTTTATTATTCCTGAAAATGATTTAAAAATTGAGTATAGTCGTTCTAGTGGCCCTGGAGGACAAAATGTAAACAAAAGAGAAACGGCAGTCAGGCTTGTCCATATTCCGACGGGTATCGCTGTACATGCTTCAGGTGAGCGTAGTCAAGAACAAAATAGGGAACGAGCAATGTCTATTCTTCGAGCGAAGATTTTCAGGAAAGCCGAAGAGGAAAAGAAGTCAGTGGAAGAAAGTATGAAAACAAGTAAAGGTACAGAAATAGAATGGGGGAGTCAGATACGTTCTTATGTGCTTCATCCTTATAAAATGGTCAAAGATCATCGTACAAATGTTGAGACTTCGAAGGTAGATGAAGTTTTAGCAGGGGATATTGATATTTTTATTGAGACAGAGAGGGATTTGTGATAAGATAAAAAGGTGATCTATTTTAATAATGTTTCGAAAGTTTATAACAAAGATTCTGTTGCGTTAGATGACGTGACCTTGACCATCACCACAGGTGAGTTTGTATCTATCGTAGGTCATTCTGGTGCAGGAAAGACTACTCTTGTTAAAATGATTTTGGCAGATGAAGTTCCATCAAATGGGACAGTTTTTTTTGAATCCATAAACGTAGTTAAGGCAAATAATAAAGATTTGACAAGGTTGAGGAGAAGGATAGGAGTAGTATTTCAAGATTTTAAACTACTTTCTAATAAAACCGCTTATGAAAATATCGCTTTTGCCATGGAGGCTGTCGGTAAAAATAATGAAGAGATAGAAAGTGATGTTCCACATGTATTAGAGCTTGTAGACCTAAGTAATAAAATGCACCATTTTCCACATCAGATGTCAGGTGGAGAGCAGCAGCGCCTTGCTATTGCTCGTGCTATTATAAATCAGCCAGAGCTTATTATCGCAGATGAGCCGACTGGGAATCTTGATGCTGTAAATACATACGAAATAGTTCAAATTTTAAAAAAAATAAATGATCTAGGGACAACAGTTATTTTGACTACGCACAATAGAGGTGTTGTCGATTCAGTCGGGAAGAGGGTAGTGACAATGGAAAAAGGAAAAATTATTAGAGATGACAAGGATGGCAAATATGTTATATAACCCCGTAGTAGAACTTTGAAAAAGTTTCACTACAGGGTATAATTGGTTTTTAATATAATGACTGATTTTAAAAGGATTACAAAAGCAGGGTTCGTTAATTTTTGGAGAAGTGGAGCCATTTCTTGGGCTGCTGTTCTTGTCGTCACCATTACTCTCTCAGTTATTACATCGATTTTATTATTACAGGCAGTACTTAGTTTTTCTTTAAATCAGATAAAGGATAAAGTTGATGTGACTATTTATTTTACTGTTGGTGCGCCAGAGAATAAGATTTTATCTTTAAAAGATTCCTTGGAAAAGTTGCCAGAAGTACAAAAAGTTTCTTATGTTAGCGCTGATGAAGCGTTGAAACTTTTTAGGGTTCGTCATGAGAGTGATTATCCGACTATTCAGGCATTAGACGAGATAAAAGATAATCCTCTAGGAGCATATCTTAATGTAAAAGCAAAAGAAGTTTCTCAGTATGAAAGTATCGCAAATTTTATGAAAGGAGATAATGCTCTCGTCATAGGCTCTTCTTCTATAATAGATAAAGTTAACTATTTTCAAAATAAAATAGTCATTGATAGATTAAACAATATAATATCAGGTGCACAGAAATTAGGTTTTATTATCACATTGATTCTTATAATTATTTCTATAATAATAACTTTTAACACTATTCGTTTAGCCATTTTCATTTCTAAAGAAGAGATAGGTGTGATGCGTTTAGTAGGGGCAAGCAAGATGCGCGTCAGGGGGCCTTTTATGATAGAGGGTGCTATTTATGGAATTATTTCTACGATAATAACATTAATTCTTTTTTGGCCTACCACAGCATACTTAGGAAGTAATATGACCAATTTCTTAGGACTTAACTTATATGACTATTATATTTCAAATTTATTTCAAATTTCCGTGATTATTTTATTATCAGGTGTCCTTTTAGGTATGTTTTCTAGCTTGATTGCAATCAGAAAATATTTGAATAAGTAAAATGGCAAAACAAACGAAGTATATTTTTGTGATAGGAGGAGTTATTTCTGGAGTTGGAAAAGGTGTTACTTCATCTTCACTTGGGCTTATTTTAAAAAATCGTGGATTAAACGTCACTTCAATAAAGATAGATCCATATATTAATGTAGATGCAGGGACGATGAATCCTACAGAACACGGGGAAGTTTTTGTGCTCGCTGATGGTGATGAGACGGATCAAGACATGGGTAATTATGAAAGATTTATTGATCTGAATTTGACTCGTGTAAATTATATGACTACCGGCCGAGTATATAAATCAGTCATAGAGAAAGAACGCAATTTAGAATACAAAGGAAAGTGTGTAGAAGTCGTTCCGCATATTCCACTTGAAGTTATCGGGCGTATTGAAAAAGCAGGTAAAAATGCTAATGCTGATGTTGTCGTCATTGAGATAGGGGGAACTATAGGGGAATACCAAAATATGCTTTTTTTAGAAGCTGCCAGAATGATGAAGCTTTCTTCTCCCAAAGATGTTTTTTTTGTTATGGTTTCATTTTTACCGACACCTCAAAAGATAGGTGAGATGAAGACGAAGCCTACTCAGCATGCAGTGAGGACATTGAATGCTTCAGGTATACAGCCAGACATATTGATAGCGAGAGCGGATGTGAGCCTGGATAATAAAAGAAAAGAGAAGATCTCACTTTTTTGCAATATACCGATCGATAGAGTTATATCTGCTCCAGATGTAGACAGTATTTATGATATTCCCCTTAATTTTGAAAGAGAAAAGCTTTCAGAAAAACTTTGCGAGATGTTGGGACTTACTTCTAAAAAGTCAGATGTGAAAGCTTGGAATAGTTGGAAGAAATTTGCTAAACATGCACACAATGGCAAGGAGATAGTGAAGATAGCGATGATCGGTAAATATTTTGAGACGGGAGATTTTATTTTGTCTGATTCCTATCTCTCAGTTATCGAAGCAATTAAATATTCAAGTTATATTCAAAATAGAAAGCCCGTCATGACTTGGCTCAATTCAGCAGATTTTGAAAAGAATCCTGCAAAATTAAAAGAGCTTAAAAAATATGATGGGATTATTATACCTGGAGGTTTTGGTTCACGTGGGGTAGAAGGGAATTTAAGCGCAGTAAAATTTGCTCGTGAGAATAAGATTCCATATTTTGGTCTTTGTTATGGCATGCAAATGATCGTCATAGAATATGCTAGAAATGTTTTGGGTTTGAAAGATGCAAATACTCGGGAAGTAAATCCAAATTCTAAAAATCTTGTGATAGATGTGATGGAATCTCAAAAAGAAATTTTAAAAAATAATTCTTATGGAGGGTCTATGCGTCTTGGAGAATATAAAGCAGTATTACGTGATGGTAGTATTGCAAGTCAAGCTTATTATGGTCAAAAGCCTGCCCGCAATGCTACGCATCGTGTTGCAGGCGGGGAAATAAAAGAAAGACATCGTCATCGATACGAAGTGAACCCTGCATTTGTTGCAGATTTAGAAGCCAAAGGGCTTGTCTTTTCAGGGCGTTCTCCAGACGGACATTTGATGGAGATAGCTGAGTTGCCAAAAAGCAAGCATCCATTTTTCTTGGGTACCCAATTTCATCCAGAGTTTTTAGCTCGTCCACTTTCACCTCATCCTCTTTTTACAGCTTTTATAAAAGCTTGTATTAATAAGAAAAAATAGTTAAGAAAAAGAAGTTTCAGGAATAGATTTATTTTTATATTTTCTGACTATAAAAACAATAAACATAGCAATCAAAGCTCCTACGAGAGCATTTGCCATATCTTCTGGTGTGTCGAAGATATCTCCTTGTGCGCCATAAAACGAAGCAGCCAGGATAGGATTTACAGTTATTGCTACAAGCCATTCAAAAATTTCATAAATGGCTGAAAAAGAAAGCAATGTCTCAAAAGGAATATAATAATTCCAATTGCTTTCTTTTCTATTAATAGATATTACGAATTCATATATGGGGTAATATCCTAAAAATCCAAATGCAAAATGAGTGAGTCTGTCGTACATGTTTCTTGTTATTCCCATCCAATGACCAATTGTCTCCCCGAAAGGTACACCAGTTACTCCATAGTGTGAAGCTATGAGAGGAAAAACCATATATATGACGATTAGAGTATAAGAAGTATTTGAAAGTTTAATATAACGTCCTAATATTGCAAACAAGAAAACTGCGAGAAGTATTGGGCTAGTTTCGAGTAGCCAATATGAATAGGGGATTGGTGGATTTATTCCAGACCATGCAAAAGCAAGGATAAAAATTATTAATAAGATTAATTTATACTTATCCATATTTTCTATATAATAAACTATTTTTTATTAAATTCAAGGATAGTTATTGGGTATCTAATATGGTTTTGGAATATATTTTTAAAATTAGGATTTGTCGCTTAGGTATTTACTTGCGACACTCAATGCAAATGAAGGCAATATGATAAAGACAGTTGCGAATAAGAGCCTAATAAGTATTTTACTTACATTTGAATCTGGCGCATCTGATCCAGAACCAGTTATGACAACCAAAATGCCAATAATTCCAAAAACAATTGATGAATAAATAAAAATTCGTGTTGCTATTTTTTGCATAATTTTAGTATATCATCTTTTTAAAAAGTTGGCTAAGTGTCTGGGTACAATACTGGAACCGTTTTTTTGATTAAATTAAATCAAAGATTATGATCTATTTTGTTGTTTCTTGCAATACCTACAGCATTTGATAAATGTTTGTATTTCTTAGTTAATGCTTCTAGCTGTTCTAGGGAGACATTAGTATTGTTTTTTATGGACTGAAACACTGACATAATAGCATCAAGATCTCTTCGAGCAGCCATTCTTATTTCATACATTCTTTTTTCTTCACGACTAAGAACAAGAGCTTGTAATCTAGCAATTTTTTCTTTATATATTGGTATGTATAATGGATTATGGTGTTCGTATGTCTGTATATCTTTTTCTATGCGTAGAGGATCCGCTAGTATCGGTGTAAAGAGAAATAATTCTGAAAGATCTGGCGAAATATCCACAATTGAGTGCAATTCTTCAAGAGAATGAGTTGATTCGAATGAAATAACCATGTTCTCAAATTGTGCAATTTCTGGTCCAGCTTCTCTTAAAGTTGTTGGTTTTGGATTCAATCTATTATATTCCTCCAACCACGCATCATCATTTAGTGCTTGTTCTTCTTTTTCTTTTCGTAATTTTTCATCTTCTTGGTTTAAACCTATGTTTATTTTTTCTTTCATAATAGAAAATTATTATTTTTAAGACCCCATTGCTATTTTATTGGTACCCATCCAAAACCATAAGCTTTCTTTTGAACTGATAACCTTCCGAGTTATGCTTCAAATATTCAACGTAATCTTTAAACATTCTCATGTTTATATTATAGCAAATTTTTACGAGCTGGGTGTTTGGTACGACGTGGGAACCTGTTTGACAGAAAATAAGGGTTAATTATTATAAATCATAATCTACTTTTATCCAATCTGCTCTTTCTTTTAGATATGCTTTAATTTTTTCATGCTCAGGGTTTTTACCAAAGTTTTTCATATCTTCAATATTTTCAAAAGAAGACACTTGGGCAAAATCATAGAGTCTATCTGATTTTTCTCTCTGCACTCCTATCTCCCATTCCTTAATTTCAGGGACTTTTTCTTCCAAAGCTCTAAGCATTTCTATGCCTTTATTTTTTTCTTCTTCACATACTCCTTGTTTAAATTTAAAAAGCAAAATGTGTTTAATCATGATTTTATTGTACCAAAAATTAGAGTAGTTTAAGAATTATGTTATCTATTTGATTATAGAAATTTTCTAGACTCCCATTATTTTCTATATGAATATCAGCCATTTTCATAATTTCAAATAGACGTTGTATTCTTTCACCAGAATTTTCATTTATTTCGTTTCTTATAAACTCCTCAAGATTTGTTGCTTCTCCTAGTTTTGCTCGAGCTAAAGTTCTCTGGAATCTAATTTTTGGGTCAGCTTCTATTGAGATTAAGATGAAATTGCTATTATTTTTAAGATATTCAATTTGTGCGATTTGACGCATTCCAGCAAAAATACCTGCTGAATCGATTTTACCTAATAAAATTTTTGCAAAATAATCAGCACCAAATTCCTGTGCTAACGGTGTGCCTAACGCGACAAGATTTTCACGAGTAAGTTCAATGTTTCTTTCCCTAGCAATGTCTTTTAAAGGTTGGCTCATCTCAAATGCAGGAATATTTAATTTTTCTGAAATATATTTTGCGGCGGTGTCCTTACCACTGCTGATTCCTCCTACTATGCCAATAACTTTTTTCATAATAATATTATATCAAAACATAGTTAAAAGTGTTGGCTGGGAGACCTGGACTCGAACCAGGATAACCTCCTCCAGAGGGAGGTGTCCTACCATTAGACGATCTCCCAATGGCTATCTTTACAATAATACAAAAATAGCTTTTTATCAAATAAGTTTTAATTTGCTATAATAAACTTATGGAAAAATATTTTAATTTTAATGGCTTAGTTCAGGTTTGTGTTTTTTCTTTTACACTATTAGGCTTTTTACTTACAGCACTAAAGTTACCAGAATGGGGGCTTGTTAGTAATTTAGTGGCGCAACCTTTTTGGTTGTATAGTTCATATAAATCATGGAAGAATGCAAATCAAATTGGTGCATTTATTACCACATTGATGATCACTGTCGTTGTTTTGTTGGGTGTGATTAATTACTGGCTTTTGTAATTTATGATAAAAAATATTATTTTCGATTGGTCTGGTGTGATAAAGGATTGTGTATTAGATTATCTTACTATTTCTAACAAGATTTTTAAGCATTTTGGGGCAAAGGAGATTTCCTTAAAAGAATTAAGAGAAGAATATTGTCAACCATTTATGCTTTATTACAACAAGTACTTACCTGACATAACATTTGAACAACAAGCTGATGTTTATAGAAAGGCTATCTCAGAGATTCCTGAGGTTAAACAATATAAAGGTATTAGTGATTTAATAAAGGAATTTAAAAATCAAGGTAAAAATTTAGTGGTTATAAGTTCTGATAATCCTGAGACTCTTTTACAGGAGATGAAGAGTTTTGGTCTTGATGGTGTCTTTAATGAAGTTATTTTTAGAGCTTATGATAAAGAAGAGACGACTCGTAGAGTAATTGAAGATAATAATTTTAAATTAGATGAAACGATTTTTATTGGAGACTCTAATCATGAGATAGAAGTAGGGAAAAAAGTTGGAATAAAAACAGGAGCAGTCACATGGGGCTTTTGTACAAAAGAAAGGCTTGAGGCCCTAGAGCCAGATTTTTTAATTAATTCTTTGGAAGAGTTGAGGGATATTGTTTTAATGAGTTAATTCTTATAAATTAAGACTATTTATTTTTGAGTTCAGTAATGTCTTTTAAGATTTCGATACCATGATGTGCTGGATCTACTTTTGGGTAGACTTTTTCTATCACGCCATCTGGACCTATTAGATAAGAAATTCTTTTTGTTGATATAGCTCCGTCAGCTCTGTATTTTTTTATAACTTCTTTATCTGGGTCAGACAACAAAGTAAAGGGAAGTTTGTATTTCTCTTCAAATCTTTTGTGACTTTCTACAGAGTCAGAACTAATACCAAAAACTTTCACATCATTACTTTTGAAATCATTATACATATCTCTTATGACGCAAGCCTCTTTCGTGCACCCTGGGGTATCATCTTTTGGATAAAAATAAACAAGAACGTGAAAACCACGATATTCTGAAAGTGAATGTTCTTCTCCATTTTGGTCTAAAAGTTTGAAATTCGGGGCAAGTGTTTCTATTTTTAACATATCTTTCATATGTGAATATGATTGCATATGAAACATGAAAGGAAAATGAATATATTTTTGATAAAAAATCTCATCAATTATATAATTCTTAATATTGTTAAGAGGCTTTCATTTAACTATATGAAACACGAAATAGAGGTAAAAGCGAGGGTGAAAGATGTTGGCGTTTTAATTTCTAAACTTAAAGAGATAGGTTGTGTTTTATCAGCCCCGATTATTCAGGATGATTATATCTACAATCAAAAAGGTTTGAATCTTAAAGATCATAGTCACAATACTCCTGTTTTACGTATTAGAAAGCAAGGCAAGAGAGTTATTTTTACAGTGAAAAAGAATCGTAGTGGCGAGCTTGATTGTATAGAAAAAGAAATTGATGTGAGTGATGAAAATATATTAAAAGATATTATAGAGTTATTAGGATTTGAAAAAACTATTGAAGTGCATAAAAAAAGGATGAAAGGGGATTATAAAGGTTACGAGATTTGTGTGGATGAAGTAAAAGGACTCGGATCTTTTATAGAAGTAGAAAAGATGTCAGATGAAGATGGAGAAAAAGTTCAAAATGAATTATTTGATTTTTTAAAAAAGCTGGGGATTTCGAAAGAGAACAGGGTATTTATAGGCTATGATAGCCAAATTTGGTTGAAGAATAATAAAGAATAGCAGGTTGTATTATTTGTCTTTTTCTGGTATTTTTATTAGACCAATGAAAAAGAAAATCAGTTTTTTCAAATATGATATTTTAGTTCCAATCTTTATTTTTACAGGGCTACTTTTGGGTGGAGTATTACATTTTTTTAATTATAAAAATTTAGACAACGAAGTTTGGTTTGTCACTTTAGTGGTAGGTGCACTACCTTTTTTGTTCAGACTTATTAAAGCTTTAATTCAAAAGAAAATCGGAGTTGACCTCATAGCGATAGTTGCTATCTTTGCTTCTTTTTGGGCTGAACAATATTTAGCAGGTGTGGTTATTTTACTCATGCTCTCAGGAGGAGAGGCGCTAGAAGCTTATGCTCAAGCCAGAGCTAAAAAAGAATTAACACAACTTTTAAATAAAGCGCCATCTATAGCTCATATAAAACAAGAAAATAATAAAATAAAAGATATTGATGTCGAAGAAGTGAGGATTGGTGACATTTTAGTTATTAAGCCTGGAGAAGTCGTACCTGTGGATGGGATAGTGACGAGTGGCATATCAAACTTAGATGAAGCTGTTATTACTGGAGAGTCTTTGCCTGTAGAAAAGAAAATTGGATCTATGGTTTATAGTGGTTCTGTAAATGAAGAACGAGTTCTAGAAGTTCGTGCTATCAAAAATAGCATAGATAGTAAATATCAAATAATAGTTAAATTAGTCAAAGAAGCCCAAGACGCAGAGGCTCCTGTAGTGCGACTCGCAGATAGGTATGCTTTATTTTTTAACATCATTACGTTTGTTGTAGCCATTTCTGCTTGGATTTTATTTGAAGATCCTATTCGAGTGTTAGCAATACTCGTCGTTGCTTCTCCTTGTCCTTTGATTTTAGCTACACCGATAGCAATGATTTCTGGTATTAGTAAGGCCGCTAGTCGGGGGATTGTTATAAAAAATAGTACAGCTCTAGAAAAACTTGGCGAAGTGAAAGGTCTAGTTTTTGATAAAACAGGAACTCTAACGTTAGGAACTCCAGAAGTAGCAGGAATCGTTTCAGTGTCTATATTATCTAAAGACGAAGTTTTGCGTGTGGCTGTATCAGTCGATCAGATATCGGCTCATGTTTTTGCGAGGTCTCTCATTCAGCATGCTCAAAAGAAATCTTTGGAGTTAGATTACCCAGAAAGTTTTGAGGAATTTTTTGGACAAGGAGTAAAAGGTAAATTGAAAGATCAATTATATTTTTTTGGGAAATTAAAATACATTGCTAGTCAGGGTGTAATAATAAAAAAAGAGATCGAAGATAGACATAAAATTTTTCAACAAGAAGGAAATACAGCGGTGTATTTGAGTACTGAAAAAGAATTGTTGGGTTATATTATATTTGCAGATATCATAAGGCCAGAGACTAAAACTATGTTTGAGTCAATAAGGGATCATGATGTGTCAAAAATGATTATGTTGACGGGGGATAAACAAGCTGTAGCAGAAAATATTGCAAAGAGTATCGGTATCACAGAATTTCAGGCAGAATTATTACCAGAACAAAAAGTGGAATGGCTAAAAAAAATACAAGAACAATATGGACCGATGGCTATGGTGGGTGACGGTATCAATGACGCTCCTGCTTTAGCTGTCGCTAGTGTCGGCATCGCTATGGCTTCTCATGGAGCTACAGCTGCGTCTGAGACGGGAGATGTAGTGATCATGGTGAATAATATAAACAGAGTGCATGATGCATTACATATTGCTCAAAGTGCTATGCGATTGGCTAAACAAGGGATTTTCTTTGGTATGGGGGTGAGTATGATTTTGATGGTTTTTGCTTTACTTGGATATATTACTCCTGTATTTGGAGCTCTTGCACAAGAAATTCTTGACGTGATTGTTATAATCAATGCATTGAGGCTTAATTTTCAGAAGGTGTGATTTAGGTTAATTAATATTATTGAAATTTGTTATAATGGGTCTATGAGTTTTACTGTAAAAACAACGACAGAAGTTGAGGAAGTTGCTAATTTTGTTGCTTCCTCTATTTTAAAACAACTAAACTTGAATAAACGAGTTTTATTTTTTGTAACAGGTGGTTCTTCTATTCCTGTTTGTGTGAAAATTTCAGAAGTCATTAGGAAAAATCCTCATAAAAATCTTGTTGTCACTTTGACTGATGAAAGGTATGGTGTAGTGGGGCATAAAGATTCTAATTATTTCAAATTAATAAAAAGCGGATTTAGTTTACCGCAAGCTAGAATGATTCCTGTTTTAATTGGTGATGATTTAGATACTACGGCTCAAAAATTTAACTTTAATTTGAATGAAGAATTTAATAGTGCAGAATATAAGATTGGTTTGTTTGGTGTCGGAGCAGATGGGCATACTGCGGGTATTTTACCAGATAGCGTAGCAATAAATTCAAATGATTTGGCGTGTAGTTATGTCACGCCTATTTTTTCTCGTATCACCATGACACCGAAAGCGATAGAGAAATTAGACGAGGCAGTAGTTTTTGCACGAGGTCAAGAAAAATGGGAGACATTAAAAAAACTTATAGAAGAAGATATGGATATTAAAAAACAGCCAGCGCAAATATTAAAAAAAGTTCCATTATTAACAATATTTACAGACTATAAAAATATATGATGATAGCAGTTGCAGGATTGGGCAAAATGGGGACACAAGTCACGAGAAAGCTTCATGAGGGGAAGCATACAGTTATTGCTTTCAATAGAAGCAGGGGCTCTATAGATGAAATGAAAGCTTTAGGTATGACGCCAGCTTATACAAAAGAAGAAGTTGTAAAATTGTTTGGAGAAGAACGTGTGGTCATCTGGATGATGATACCCTCAGATGTAGTCGATCAAGAATTAGAAGAATGGTTAAAAATAATACCGAAAAAAAGTATTTTGATTGATGGAGGCAATTCTGATTTTCGTTTAACAAAAAAAAGAGCTGAAAAAGTTTTGGAAAATGGTTCGACCTTAATAGATGTCGGGACAAGTGGAGGCATTTGGGGTTACAAAAATGGTTTTTCAATGATGGTAGGTGGTGATGAAGAATCATTTAAAGTTATTGAAACGATTTTACAAATATTATCAAAACCAGAGGGCGCGTACTATTATTTCGGGGAAAGTGGAGCGGGACACTATGTGAAGATGGTTCACAATGCCATCGAGTATGGTATGATGGAGAGCCTTGCAGAGGGATATATGCTTCTTAAAGAAGGTCCATATAAAAATCTTAATTTGGCAGAAGCAGGGGAAGTTTGGCAACATCATAGTGTTATCACTTCATGGTTGAATGATCTTTCTAAAAACGCTTTAAAAGAAAATCCTGAATTAGCTGGCATAGAAGGAGTAGTCGTCGAATCAGGTGAAGCGCGTTGGGCACTCGAGGCGGCTAAAAGTTTAAATATAGAAATGCCCTCGATTCAGTCGGCTTTTGATGTGAGGCTCGCATCACAAAAGGGAAAAGTTAATTTTGCTACGAAACTTTTAGCCGCTATGCGCAATGCATTTGGTGGACATAAAATAAATAATGGATAAAAATAAACCAACTTACATAATTTTTGGTGCTTCCGGCGATTTATCAAAGCGTTATTTATTGCCTGCACTTAAAAATATACAAAATACGGGTTACGTAGGTGCGGTTGTACCTGTCTCCCGTAAAGATTATGGAAATTTAAAAAGTTTAATTACAAACGAAGGAGGAAAAATTTTTCATTTAGCTATTCCACCTCTGGCTGTGACGGATGTCGTAAAGATGATTAGTGATAATTTTGGTAAAGATAATGTAAAAATAATGCTAGAAAAACCTTTTGGCAAAGATTTGGAATCTGCGAAAAGTTTGATATCCCACGTCGATCAATATTTTTCAGAACATCAGATCTATAGAGTGGATCATTATTTAGCAAAGCAATCAATACAAAATGTGATAAATGAAAAATGGGGAAAAGACAAAGTTTCTGAGATAGAAATAATTGCTAGTGAAAAAATAGGCATAGAGGGGAGAGTTCATTTTTATGAACAGACGGGAGCGTTGAAAGATTTTGTACAAAGTCATCTTCTAGAAATGGCAGCTATAGTATTGTCTCAATCTTTTGAAACTACTAAACGTTATGAAGCATTAAAGAATCTAGAGATCGTTTGTGATGTCAGAAAACATGAGTGTGTAAAAAGAGGACAATATGAGGGCTATCGCGAAGAGGTAAGTAATCCAAACAGTATGGTAGAAACATTTGTCTCGATCAATATGGTATCAAACGATAAAGCTTGGCGTGGAGTGCCGATAGTTTTATCTACTGGGAAAGCTCTTTCAGAAAAGTTGACGCAAATAATAATCAAATATAAAGATGGCAATAAGAAGATTTTTAATATTGAACATGAATCAGATGCTTATGAGAGAGTTATCAGGGCTACCATAGAAGGGAATCATGATTTATTTATCTCAAGTGGTGAGATACTTGAGACTTGGAGAATTTTAGATAAAATACAAAGAGCGTGGGAAGATTCAAAGGATGATTTGATAATTTATCAAAAGGGAAGTACTATAGATGAGATTATAAATAAGTCTGAGAATTCTAAATGAAAAGTAAAATTTTACTTAAAATAAAAAGTACATCTAAAAGTACATACTTTTGGTTTTTTGTTGTTTTATTTTTTCTAATTATTTTATTTTTTTTAGTTCCAGAACTTTTAAGTAGTAGGATATTAAATGAGGGAGAGAGTAAGATAAATGAAGTTACAAAATCTTTAGAAAAACTAGTAAAACCTGTTACGCCACTCGATACTATAGCTTATGATAAAAAATTAGAAGAAATTGCCAACAATCCACCTGATAAGATTGTTTACCAAAGTATTAAAACTATTGAAAAAGACCCCGAAGGAAAGCAAGCTTCCTACGGGGCAGGTAAGAATGGCAAGGTAGTGACTAAGATCATTAAGGTTCCTATGGATCCCCAGCCAGTTGTGTCACATCTCTGGCCGGTGAAAACAGTTTATCCTAATGCAGGAGCCATATTACCGTTTAATCGTATTATTGCTTATTATGGAAATCTTTATTCAAAAGGAATGGGAGTTTTAGGGCAATATGAAGAGAAAGAAATGTTAGAAAGGCTAGACGCAGAAGTGAAAAAATGGAATATTGCTGACCCTTCTACTCCTGTCATTCCAGCACTTCATTACATAGCTGTCGTTGCACAAGGCAGTGCTGGACAAGATGGTAAATATAGGGCCCGTATGCCCGACTCTGAGATAGATAAAGTCTTAGCTATTGCAGCAAAAATAAATGCTATTGTTTTTTTAGATATTCAAGTTGGTTTAAGTAATTTACAGACTGAAGTTCCTCTGTTAGAAAAATATCTTAAAATGCCACAAGTGCATTTAGGTGTCGATCCAGAGTTTTCTATGAAAAATGGTATTCGTCCTGGGAAAGTAGTCGGTACTTATGATGCGACAGACATAAATTTTACTGCAAATTATTTATCTAAAATTGTAAAAGAAAATAATCTTCCACCAAAAATCCTTATCGTCCATCGCTATACGCAAAACATGCTTACTAATTACAAAGAAATAAAACCGCTTCCTGAAGTACAGATAGTGATGCATATGGATGGTTGGGGAGGGGCAGCAAAAAAAATAAATACCTATCGGCAATTTGTCTATAAAGAACCTGTTCAATTTACTGGCTTCAAGTTGTTTTATAAAAATGACATCCTCACTCCAGGCACTACCTTAATGACTCCAAATGATCTACTAAAACTTTCCCCTCAACCTGTCTATATACAGTATCAGTAAAATTCACTCTAGAATTTTTGGGTTAAATATGATAATATAAAAAGATGTTTTCAAGTTATTTGGCTACAAGTGCGCATGGATTTTTTTTGCCAGTCATTATGGCTTCAGCTTTGATAGATAGCATCAATCCTTGCGCTATCTCTGTTTTATTTTTAACTATTACCTTTCTTTTTAGTCTTGGGAAAAATAGAAAGTTTGTTTTAATATCCGGAGGTGTTTATATTTTAGCTATTGCTATCGTTTATACATTGATAGGACTTGGGGCACTTCAGGCCCTTAGTTTTTTTAATGTCCCGAACATCATGGCGAAAGTCGGAGCATCTATATTATTGATTTACAGTATTATCGGTTTGATAAATGAATTTTATCCGAGCTTCCCGATTAAATTAAAAATGCCAGAAAGTACGCATACGACTCTAGCGAAAGTCATAAATATGGGTTCTATCCCAGCTTTCTTTTTATTGGGAGGATTAGTCGCTATGTTTGAATTCCCATGTACTGGAGGCCCTTATCTTTTCGTTTTGACCTTACTTCACGACTACATGAATTTCTGGAAAGGTTTCTGGTATTTGATTATGTACAATTTTGTTTTCGTTTTACCTCTCATTCTCATACTTTTGTTTGCTACAAATAAAGTAATGACAGAAAAGATAGATAGATTGCGCAGGTTGGAAACGAAAAAAGCTCGTGTTATACTACTTCTTGTACTTATAGCATTCGGTATTATGATGTTTTTATTATAAAATAATAGGAATTTATGACAATTGATCCAAAATTAATGAGTTTTGAAGAATTACAGAAGAAGATTAATTCACTTAAAGAAAATAGGGGAGTAGATTTGTCTACGGAGGAGGATTTGAGTATTGCTGTGATGAATTTGATAAGTCTTGAAGAGCATTTCTTTTTTTCGGGTGCAAAGACGGGTAAAGATGAATATTATGAGATGTTAAGAGATGTGCGAGAAATGCGCAAAGTTCTTTTGGCTCGTATGATAGACAAGACAGAAGCAGAGAGTTGGTGTATTTCCAAGCATTTGCTAGGTACAACGATGCGACTCATGGAAGTTGGCACCAAGTTGCAAGGTGATGGCAAGACAGATGAAGCGAAACAAATGTTTAGTTTTGCCTATAAAGCTTACAATTTATTTTTTGGACTTAGATTAAAAATAATTAGCACTGCAGACGTCAAAGGTACTTTGGAAAAAGAAAAGCCAATGAATTTTGATGATATCATGGCGAAGCTCGTTGATTGTTGTAAAGAATAAAATTAAAATAATATGACTAACAAAAATATTTTCATTTCTGTAATTGTACTTCTGATTCTAGGAACGATTGCGACTGTACTAATCAGATCGGGAAGTGGCCCTACTGTTCCATCTACCAAGTACGATGTATTCGCTCAATGTTTAGCATCAAAAAATCTGACAATGTATGGAGCTGTTTGGTGCTCTCATTGTAAAGCAGAGAAGGCTCTTTTTGGAGATTCTTTTAAATATGTGCCATATGTAGAATGTACAGAAAAAGCTGATGAGTGCTTAGCGAAGGGAATAGAAGGTTATCCTACGTGGATAGATGAAAAAGGAGTGAAATACTCGGGTGGACAAAGCTTAGAAAAATTATCAGAAATAAGTGGTTGTCCACTACCAATAAATTAATGATTTGTTTGAGAAAGTACAAGATTTTTTAAATTTTCAATATTTTCTAATCCCGCCTGGTACCTATCAGATTTTATTGAATCCTTAAAATATAAATACCAATCAGTCAGGTATGGCTGATTTGTTTTTTTATCTACCATGATTGTCATTCCAGTAGGATTACAATGAATATATCCTAATTTTGCAGCTTCTGTGTATACTTTTTTAATTTTTTCTATTATGTTAGTTGTTTCTTCTGGTGAATTAGAAACATTTTCTTCAATAAGTGATGAGCTAAAATCATAACCATCGATAAATTCTTCTAAAATTGAACCTTAATCTTCTTCATCAACAACACCATATAATTTAGGGATACCATTTAATCCCTGTAGTTTACATAAAGCTGTTTCTTCATTGTAAAGATAATCGATGATGACCGTTTTTTTTAATGTTTTGTCGCTGTCTGAATTTTTATATCGAGGCTCAGAGTCAATTTTTACATATGGGTCGTCAATTTTTACAACAGAGAATCTTTTACTGATTCCTTTATTTTTTGTAAATGTTCGTTCTATAATAAATTTTTCTTTGTTAGTATTGAAATCTCGTACTTTAAGACGAAAGATGGGTCCAAATATTCCACCACTTAAAATTTCTCTATCCCCAACTAATTCCAGTTTCTGTTTTGAGAGAGCCTCTTTGATCTTAGATAGATTTGGATATTTTATATTTTCCTGTTCTGTATATGTATTAATTTCTACTTCAGGAGTAGGGTTTTCCTGAGGGGGGGGTAAATTTTTATTTTTTTCTATCATATTATTTTAATAATACATTAAGTCATAATTTGTGTCAAAATTAAAAATCCGCATCTCCTTTGGTGGAAATGCGGCTTTTTCTCTTTTATATTCTCATTTTACTTTTTGTAAAAAATTCTGGTGTCTTTATACCAATATACATTATCTGTTGGGAAAGAGTCGATATACCATCCAGTATACCAGCACAGATAAATAGTGCGCATGATATTTTTTTTATCTCTTACATGGAAGACATTTGATTTTCCATTGGTGATGAGTACCCCTTTATTCCCATGAGATTGTTTACTCATTAGAAAATAGATGTCTTGCAAATTGGTTTCTATTTTTTCTTCACCAATCCACATGACTATAATACTGTCACATAAAAAATTTGACAGTTTCCCGTAATAAAGAATTACCGGATTAATTCTGGTGGGAGTTTCGATTTTGTTGCCGAACCATTCCATGAAACTTTCTCCGATTTTCCCAATTTTTATTGAATCGTTGTTTTTTGTAAATTTTTCTTTTGCAACAAACGGTATTGATTCAATAGGAATTTCGATTGATGAAATATATTGGATATTTCTATCAATCTGAGCACTGGCATTTGTTGTCAATAAGATTAATAAAATACCAAATATTATGCCTATTAATTTCATAGTCATCACCTTTTTAAATTTATGAAAGGAACAGTGAATTTTCCAAAACAAAGGTTAAGGAAAGGTTTAAAAAACTAAATGAAGTATAGCATATTCAAGTTTAAATGTCAAGGGGTATTTTGTGGAGGTATTTAAGCTCTATATGGTAATATTAGTATTATGAAGCAAGCACGATTGGATCAATTAGCAGACAGTATCTTTGCCATAGTCATGACGATTTTGGTTTTTGAGATACGTATTCCTGAATATGCTGGGGTAGTTAGCGAACAAACTCTTTGGAAATCTTTACTAGAACTTTCTCCGATATTTTTGAGTTATCTCTTGAGTTTCTCTCTTCTTTTTACATATTGGCGTTCACATCATTTTATTGAATCAATTTTAGCGAAAAATATCGACACTCAATTTTCAAATTTAAATGCAATTTTCTTTTTCTTTGTTGGGCTTGTGCCATTTTCTTCTCATCTTCTTGGTAAATATAGTTATTCAGAAACGGCTATTATCTTTTTTGCCATGAATATCATTTTGATTGGTCTTTCATTGTATAGAATGCGCCAATATGTGATTCATTCTAAAACCATAGAAAATGCTTCTGTCACAAAAACACAAAATGAACATGCCAATATGCATATTTTGTTTCCTGTTGGGGCTGGAGTCGTCGCTATTGTCGTTTCATTCTTTAGTAGCTACACAGCGATCTTTCTATTTACAGTTGCAATATTATTTAATCTTCTAGAAAAGAGTACTAAATATACTTTCTTTTTCATTGATATTTTTAGAAAAAAACATTAGGAATATAGTTATATAAAAATGGATTCACAAAAGGAAATAAAAGCTTGGCGAGAAGTTAAAAAAAGTGAGCGATTTATGAATGCTTTTCGTGGTTTACATGTTTTTGGTAAAACTACTAGGAATTTATATATTCACATACCCGTAGCCTTGGTGGTGATATTTTTTGGTTTTTATTTTAATGTTTCTAGCTTTGAATGGATTGCTTTGGTCTTTTCTATAGGTTTTGTAGTAATAACAGAGGCTATTAATACGGCTATAGAGATAGATATAGATTTAACTTCTCCGGAATATCATCCTTTTGCTCGAGATACGAAAGATGTTGCTGCAGCGGCTGTACTCCTTGCTGTATTTACGGCAGTAATAGTTGGTTTAATTATCTTTTTACCAAAAATTTTTTAATATGTTAGAATACATAACCTATGAATAATAAAAATATATTTATTTCGGTGATAATAATTTTAGTCTTAGGAACGATAGGGGCCGTTCTGTTGCGTTCTTCTAGTGGACCGTCTGTTCCTGGTAAGTATGATACTTTTGCTCAATGTTTAAAAGACAAAGGAGCTGTTTTTTATGGAGCTTTTTGGTGTACACATTGTCAGGCTGAGAAAAAATTGTTTGGTACTTCAGAAAAATTGTTACCCTATGTAGAATGTTCTACTCCTGACGGACAAGGTCAAACACAAATTTGTAAAGATAAAAAAATAGAAGGTTATCCGACGTGGGAATTTTCTGATGAAAGCAGGTTAAATGGTGAAGTACCCCTTGATCAATTAGCTACTAAGACCTCTTGCGTATTGCCTCAATAAAATAAAATGAGTATAGATACCTTACATTATCTTAATGTTGTATTAGGGTTGGGGGCAATAGCCCTGCAGATTTTTTCTGTGTTGATTTTATTTGTATTTTTTGGGGGACACAGGAAGAACATTTTTTTAGATTTTATTGAAAAGCATTTTTTAGTTATTGGTTTTTTAATTTCTTTTTTTGCTACTTTATTTTCTTTAGTTTATTCTGAAACAATACACTTTCCTCCATGCGAGCTTTGTTGGTTTCAAAGAGTATTTCTATTCCCACAGGTATTTATTTTTGGTGCCGCCCTTTGGGAAAAAAATAAAAAGATAATGAAATACACCTTGCCACTTTTGTTTGTTGGATTTATTATTTCTATTTATCAGAATCTTGTTTATTATTTTGGTGAGAGTAGTAATGTTCCTTGTGATGCTTCAGGTATCTCTTGTTATAAACATTTAGTATCAGAGTTTGGTGGATACATTTCTATTCCAATGCTTTCCTTGACTAGTTTTCTTGTTCTCATCGTACTTGTACTGGTTGTGTATTTTTATGGGAAAAGAAATAGTATAGATTTGTAATTTATGTATCCCGTTAGAAATAACGTAAATATTGAAAACGGGATATGAAGATTTGGTATTATTAATTAATATAAATTTCTAACGGGATGTATATAAGAGTCAAAGTTTCTCCCTCGGCCAAGAAAGAAATCTTTAAGAAAATAAATGAGGATCATTTTGAGGTTTCTGTTAAAGAAAAAGCGGAGCGGAATTTGGCGAATGATAAAATTATTGAGATTTTTTCTGAATATTTTAAAGCACCAAAAAGGAAAGTACGTATTGTAAATGGGCACCGTAGCCCAACTAAACTTTTAGTAGTAGATCTGTGATACCCCGTAGTGAGTTTTGAAAATGCTCAGATTTTATCTGAGCGCTTAAAGCCTTTCCAAAATCTACTACAGGGTGATACAATATAAATATGGATCCCGTTAGAAATAACGTAAATATTGAAAACGGGATATGAAAGTTTGGTATTATTAATTAATATAAATTTCTAACGGGATGGATCCAGAATTAAATAAAAAGTTAGAAGAACAAGGATTAAAAATAGATGCTATTTATAAATCTGTAGAAAAAACAAGGAAATATTTTTTGATGATTATTTGGATTACAGTTATCGCTGTCGTATTGCCACTTATTGGTCTAATATTTGTTATGCCTTCATTTTTAAGTAATTATACGAGTACTCTAGGTGGTTTGGGTATTTAAAGGTCGAGTTATTAGTTTTAATATTTATTATTATTTATGAATAAAAATAAAATCGGTTTGGTTTTTGGTTCTATTATGGGCTTGTTCCATTTAGTATGGGGGCTTTTGATAGCTTTTGGTTTAGCGCAATATCTGTTGGACTTTGTTTATGATCTTCATTCTCTTAATAATCCATTTTTCGTAATGTCTTTTGATTTGGTACGCACTATAGGGTTGATAATTTTTACCTTTATAGTGGGTTATATTTTTGGTTACATTTTCGCTGCTGTTTGGAATAAACTTCATAAATAGGATTTAATTTAATATTTACAGACGTTGGACGTCTGGGAGTTATCCACATTCCCAGACGTCCAACGTCTGTAGCCGTTTATGTGAGTTATCCACAGGTGCTATTTATACTTAGAAGGTTTGGGAATATAATTGTAGATGGATTCAACTTCGTTCATTGATTTTTTTAAGGATTGCTCTCTTTGAGCGTCCGTCGTTGTTTTTACTCACAGTGTCAAATACATTTATTTTCCGAAAGGGTGATACATATATGAAAAATCGAACCAGCTACTCGCGCAATAATACCATGGCCAAAACCGATCGCCGCCGCCGCAACACCGTCATCACGAATTCTGCCAGCAACGATGTCGTCACCTACGATCAAAGTGCAGGCTTCCAATACATGGTAATTAACGGATAACAACGCCGGCTGACGTCGGCGCATCCAAGGTTGCACATGTATTTGTTTATTTGTTATTTTTTTTAAAAAAAGTGGTGTCTCTCTATGAGGCACCCTTTTTATGTTAGAATTAATAAATGCTAGTGTTTACAAAAAAAGAAAAAGAATTATTAAAAAAATTAAATACACCAGCAAAAGTGCAGGATTTTTTGAATAATTTGGAGTTTAATTTTGAAAAGGGAGGGGAGACACTAAAATCTCCAGTTATGGTTTTGAGAATCAAAAATGCCCATTGTATAGAAGGAGCTATTTTAGGAGCGTATATACTTTCTTTGCATGGTTTTCCTCCACTTGTTTTACATTTACTGGCGACAAAAGATGATTTTGATCATGTTATTGCGCCATTTAAAATAAATGGTCTTTGGGGGGCGTTATCAAAGACTAACCATGCAGTATTGCGATATCGTGAACCAGTTTATAAAAGCATCCGTGAGCTTGTGATGTCGTATTTCCATGAATATTTTTTAGATAATGGTGTAAAAACATTAAGAAAATATTCTGAACCATTAAATTTAAATGTTTTTGAAAAAGGATGGGAAAGGGAGGAGGATGACCTATGGGGGATAGATGAAGAGCTAGATAAAATAAAACATTATGATATCGCACCAAAAAATGTTTTAAAAAATCTTAGAAAAGCAGATAAGGTAGAGATAAAAGCTGGAAAGATTGTTGAATATAAAAAAAGTAAATCATAAATCTTTTCTGGCGGACAAAACGAAGCCAGTGCCCGCAGGCGAAAAGCTTTACGATTTACTTTTTTATTAGAAAAAACTAAAAATTTTATCTAGTAAATTTCTAAACCAGCTTTTTTTTGTTGATTGTAAATTGTTTTCTTCTAAAGAGTTAATCACTGTGGCAGTATTTTGTGATGCTAGATCCTGCAGAGTTTGTGTTTTTGTTGTTTTTGAGGGTTTTTTGATAGTATTTTTTGTAATGATTGGTTTTTCCCCTTCACCTGGTGAAGGGGAAATTGAATTGGATGTAGAAGGAAGAATTTCTTCTGGTTTTTCGAATTTTTGCATTATTTGATTCCAGGTTTTTTGAGAGAGTGCCGCGATGACATAACTAGTTTCCCAGATTTTACTTTGTAAATCAGTATTTTTTATTCCTCCATCAGTATCTTGTTTTGCCCCTAAATAATCAAGTGGTGTATTGTTATTTTTAGTCCAATCTTCAGGCTTTTCTGATAACGCGGTGATGCCTCCTATCGCCCAAGCAGTAGAAGAGACATTACCAAATCCTCCATCATCTTTTTGATTTTGTTTTAAGAATTCTTTTGCTTTTATTAAAGCATTTGAGATTTCTCCTCCCCCTGCTAAGGGGGAGGTTGGGAGGGGATCTTTTTCATTATTAAAAAAAGCTAAAGTCTGTATGACAGCACCTGTCATATCTACGTTATCATTCCAAGACCCATTTTCTTTTTGTTTGGATATTATATAAGTGACAGTATCTTTTATTATATTGTCTTCTTTTGTATATCCAGCATTTTGGAGAACGATTAAAGCAAAGATGTCATCATTATCTTCTTCAACATTACCAAATTGTTTTCCATCATAACTATCTAATATTTTTTTAATGTAATTTTCATTGTTTACATTATATGGATTAATACCCAGTGCCATTAGTGACATTGAATGTCTTTCGTAATCAGTAATTAGAGAACTGTCTGGTAAATTATTTTCTGAAAGGTATTTAGTTAATTTTATTTTCTGTTCAGGGTATGAAATATCTGATGCAATAGCTAAAGATGCCCAATCAGTGTATAAATTTTCACCGAAAGATCCATCTTCTTTTTGTTGTGAAAATATGAAATCAGTAGCTTTTTTGAGATCGAATTTTATTTTTTCCGGAGGGGGAGTAGGGGCAGAAAATGTTGGTCTACCACCTCCTCTATGAATCACTATTGGTTCAGGTGTTGGTTCAGGTGTTGGCTCTGGTTCTGGGAGAGGAGGGGGTATGACCGGGTCTGGTTCGATAGGGTCAATGAATTTTAAAGAAATTAAGTCATTAGGTTTTAATTCATATTGGTTTAATCCGACTGTACCTTCAGTAGAATTCAATGACCAGCTCCAATAATGATAGACATCTTTATCGTCTTTGTCTTTACTCGTGTAGCCGGATATATCATTAAGAGAATTTAAAAAGGCACCTGGAGGCCAGCTCCAATTCCAGTCATTTTGAATTCCTGACTGCAAGATCGCACAATAGGCTGTGACTTTTAATTCTGTTGTACTTGCATTATCGCTATTACAAGCTTCGACATCTATATTTTTATCGTATATTGAGCTCGTGTTAGTACTTATAGTCAGATGAATATTTATAGATGTTGGTGGTATTACTTCTGGTGTTATATCTTCAGCAAAAATGTGAAATGGAAGGGATATTAAAATAAATGACAAGTATAAAATTTTTTTTATGTTTTTCATAATTTTTTTTGTCCCGTACTGAGCTTTGCTCTAGTACTGGGATTCATATTTCCATGAGACTATATCTCCATAGTTAATTTTATAATTTGAGATCCCTATTTCTGCTTTTTTACCATTCACATAATAAATCCAATATTTATCACTGTTTTTTATTCCGTTTATTTCTTCTATGAATTTTCCCATGCCAGTGTATTCTTTATCTTTGAAATTTATTTTTCCTTCTTTTTGAAGTTTGTTCATAAAGTCATAGACAGTTATTTGCCCGAGGATATCATCAGTAAAAACTGTATCAATTTCTTTTATGCCTATTTTATCTTTTCCTACATAAGGAGAGGGAAAAGGAGGGAGTATGGAGTTTCGTGTTTGAAAAAATTTTAATGAAAATGTCCCTAAAAGAATTGAGAAAATTATAATTACTCCTATTTTTATTTTTTCTTTTTTATTCATAATAAATTGAGCACAAAAAAATCCTGCTATGTGAGCAGAATTTGGGGCCTTCAAAAATAAGAAGGTATATCCTGCTCGGGACTAATAAAATGATTGGTAATCGGACTTGTTCCCTACACCTATCGGTGTCTGGGACTTACCGTAGCGGCACTGTACTGGAATCCCCGCCTGCAGCATGTGCAGCATTTCGAGCAGGTCACCAGTTTCCCCAAGCATTTTTTTGATTTTTTAAATGAACTCTTTTATTTTATGCTTTTATATTTGTCTGTCAATTTTTGTTGTGGATAACAAGAAACTGATATAATAAGATTATGAGAGCTAAAAAAATGAGAGTAATGGTTTTTGGGACATTTGATGGATTACATAAAGGGCATCTTAATTTTTTTAAACAGGCCAAAAGCTTCATGAAGAATTCATTTTTAATTGTTTCAATAGCAAGAGATGAAAATGTATTTAGAATAAAAGGAGAGAAGCCAAGATTAAGAGATGAAGAAAGAAGGAGATTAGTAGAAAAATGTAGTTTGGTGGATAAAGTAGTATTGGCTGGGAAAAAGAAATATTTGTCTCATATATTAAAAGAGGCTCCTCATATTATCGCGTTGGGATATGACCAAAAAGCTTATGTCAAGAATCTTAGAAAGGATTTAAAAAATAAGGGTATTTTGATAAAAATAATACGCTTAAAACCTTATAAAGAAAAAATTTACAAAAATCACTTGCTAAATAAAAATAGATAAATATAATCCCGTAGTAGAATTTTGCAAAAATTTCACTACAGGATATAATTTTATATTATTAGTAATTATTAAAAAATAATATGCAACAGTTAGATATAATAAAAAACATAAAAAGAATATTTTTGAATAAAAACTTTATTTATATATTGCTTGTCAGTTTTATTTCTTTAGTAATTATTTTAGCTATTGGGCTGGGAATAATCTGGCATTATCGTGCGAATGTTTTTGATTATTTTGCTAAAGAATACTTACAAGAAATTCAAGATCCTAATAATGCTTTGGGAAATAATGGAAATTCTACCGCTGGGAAAATTATTGAAAAACAATCTATTTTTTCACAAGAATCATTTGTTGTAGACGCAGTAAAGAAAACCAATCCAGCTGTTGTTTCCATTATTATTAGTAAAAATGTTCCTAAATACGAACTTTATACTGATCCAAATCAGCAACAAGATCCATTTGGTGGTTTATTTCCTAATTTTTTCTTTAATATTCCTCAGTATCGACAAAATGGTACAGAGAAAAAAGACATTGGTGGTGGCTCAGGATTTTTTGTATCAAGTGATGGTTTAATCGTTACAAATAAACATGTGGTTGATCAAAAAGACGTCGAGTATACCGTTTTTACGAATGATGGTAAGAAACATACTGCTACTGTTGTGGCTCGTGACCCAGTGCTTGATATTGCTCTTATAAGAGTCACAGGAACTGGTTTTCCTTATCTTTCATTAGGTAATTCTGATTCTTTACAAGTGGGACAGAGTGTCATTGCTATTGGTAATGCTCTCGGTGAATATAGAAATACTGTTTCTGTTGGTGTCATTTCTGGACTTGCTCGTTCTGTGACAGCAGGAGATGCCTCGGGTAATACTGAAGTGCTAGATCATGTTATCCAGACAGACGCTGCTATTAACCCTGGAAACTCTGGTGGGCCTCTACTTGATTTATCTGGACGGGTAGTAGGTGTGAATGTGGCAATGGCACAAGGATCTCAGAGTGTTGGTTTTGCACTTCCTATAAATAGTGTAAAGGGTGCTATTGAATCTGTAAAAAGTACTGGGAAGATTGTACGGCCGTATTTGGGTGTAAGGTATGTTCCAATAACTTCTGATATGAAAGATAAGAATAATTTGACTGTTGATTATGGGGTACTCGTCAAAGCAGGGCAGAACGCTAGTGAACTTGCTGTGATACCTGGAAGTCCTGCAGATAAAGCAGGGATAGTAGAAAATGATATTATTCTTGAAATTGATCGTGTGAAATTAGATGATAAAACTACTCTAGCCTCAGTTATTAGGCAGAAAAATATTGGCGATGTTATTACTTTAAAAATTCTTCATAAAGGGACAGAAAAAACTGTTCAAGTGACTCTCGAAGCTGCTAAAGATAATTAATTTTTATTGTTTTTATCTCACGTCTTGAAGTCTCAAAGTGATGAAAAATCCGATGAGTAGTATCGCGCCTAAAACAAAGAAAAGATATTCAAAAGAGGGAACAAGTAGTAGAACAGGTATAGCAATAAGTGGGGCAATAACATAGGAGATAGAAGGAGCGTTACGGAAGAAACTGATTTCATCAGCATTCTTTTCAGTTATTTCCTTAAAAAAATAACTTTCATTCATAGTTTCTATCATAGCTGCTCCAATACGTGTAATAAATAGGGCAGAGGCCCATATCCAAAGTATGGGTTTTGTGATTAATGGAATGGTTAATACAGACAACGAAAGAATTAAAAATCCGATGATAAGCATTTTTTTTTCACCAATTTTATCTGAAAGCTTGCCCAATGGAAAGTCTAACAATACAAAAGGAATAAGCATTATTGAAAAGATAATTCCTATTTTGTCCCAACCAAAACCCATGTATTCATGTAGATATATTGGTGTATAAATTATCATCCATGCATAAAAGAATTGTAAAATTAGGTGGCTCAAATATATTTTAGAAATATTTTTATTTTTTATAAAAGATTTGATAGTTTTTAAAATAGGAACCCTTTTATATTCTGGGTCTTTAAAGTCATGAAGGAATAAAATAAAAATAAGTGATACTAAAATCATAAATCCCGCTCCAAAAAGATAGATACCGGTGAAAGAACTTTTATTAATTATTGATCCGGAAATTAATTGGGCCACAATCCAAGCAAGACTTATTATCATAAGATAAAATCCTCTCAAGGTTCCAATTCTTGAGTTTTTTGAAAAATCTTCAATAAAAATATCTAATGAAGCGATGACAAAATTGATTGATATAAAGTAAAGGATGAAAGCAGGGATCACGAGGTAGATACTATTTCCTAGGGCAAGTAATATAAAGGATAGAAAAATTAATAGACAAAAAAACAAGATAGTTAAACGGTTGCCTAATTTAGTCAAAATTTTAGGCATTTTTAATAGTCCCCAGATAGTTAAAATAGAGGCTATTATATAAATAATACCCACATAATATTCACTGATATAAGCTTCTAAAAAACTTGAGTTTATGTAGGATGTGAGAGCTACAGGAATAGAAAATAAAAAACCAGCTAAGTAGATTATTTTTCTATTGTGCTTCATTTTTAACATTATCGTTATTTTAGATACTTAAAACTACAGGAATGACTAATGGTCTTTTTGCTGTTTTTTGATATAGGAATTTTGAAACTGTCTCACCAAGGTTAGCTTTTATCTGATCGAGATCTATAGGCATTCTCACATTTCCATCTTCTACTCCTTTTTTTATGATGATTCTTACCTGACGTAGAAGTTCTTGGTTTTCTTTTAGATAAACAAATCCGCGTGATATTAAGTCAGGAGATTTTTTTAATTTTCCAGTTTTCTGATCGACGAGAGCTATAATGACAAACATTCCGTCTTGGGCAAGCATGACACGATCTCTTATGACGACGTCTTGTACATCACTTATTGCGAGTCCATCTACCATCATAGGGGCTGAGGGGGCTTTTTCTTTTCGTAATGTCATTTTTTGTCCATCAGCAGAAATTTCTATAATAGATCCGTTGTCTGGAATAATAATATTTTCTTCTGACATACCGATTTCGAGGGCGAGTTCTTTGTGGAGTTCTAACATGTAATGGTTGCCGTGAATTGGAATAAAGAATTTAGGATGAGTTTTTATATGGAGCCATCTTATATCTTCCTTGTTTCCATGTCCTGTAGCATGAACGAAATCTTCTCCAGTAGTACGATAGCTTATTATTTTTACTCCTTGACGTGATAGATTGTCTTTTATACGTTGAACTTTTATTTCGTTTCCAGGTACGATAGAAGAAGAGAGAATGATAGTATCTCCTTTTTTGATTGAAAATTTTGTATGAGATTTATTAGCGGCTCTTGAGAGGGCTGCAAATTCTTCTCCTTGTGAGCCGGTCATGAGTATGACTACTTTATTTGGTGGATAATTGTTTGCTTCTTCAATAGGTATGATTGTATCTTTTTTTGGTTTAAAATATCCGGCTTCTATGGCGACATCAATGTTTGTTTTCATTGAACGTCCATCGATAGCGATTTTTTTTCCTAAAGATTCAGCGACTTTGACTATATGAGTGAGGCGAGTGATATGAGAAGCGAAAGCAGCGATTATTATTCTTCCATTTATTCTTTTTATTAAATTTTCGAGTCCCTGATGTACTTTTATTTCAGGTAAGGAAAATCCTTCGTTTTCTATGTTTGTGGAGTCAGTCATCAAGAGCAACACTTTTGCCTTGTCAAAAATCGAATATTCTTTTTCTTCCTCTTTGGATACTACTCCGTCTACTTGATCTAACTTGTAGTCTCCTGGGGTCACTATCAATCCGTTTTTTGTTTCTATGATTACTCCTAATGAATCAGGTATGGTATGAGTGACACCAAAAAATCTCACTTTAATTTTTCCACAAGTGACTGATCCATCTTTTTCAACGATATTTTCTTTCATGGCAGGTAGTTGAGGGAATTCGGCTTGTCGTTTTCTCATCATAAGTATAGAAAGCTGACGAGAGTATACAGGAGGATTACCTATACGTGAAAGAACTATTGGTACTCCTCCTATATGATCTAAGTGTCCATGAGTTATAAATAAGCCTCGTATTTTATCTTTATGTTCTTCAAGATACGTCGTGTTGGGAATGACATAATCTACTCCTGGAGTGTCTTCGTTCGAAAAATGCATACCTGCATCTACAATGACTATGTCATTATCTATTTCTATCGCTGTCATATTTTTCCCTATTTCTTCTACTCCTCCGAGTGGAATGATACGGATTACTCCTTCTCCGGGTGGTGGGATTTTATTTTCAATTATATTTTTGTATCCATTTTTGTTTCCAAAGCCACGATTGTTGTTTCTGGATTGGCCATAGTTTTTCTTGGAATATTGATAAGTAGAGTTTTTTGTATTTTTTTTCTTATTTTCTCCAGACGTTGGACGTCTGGTTCCCAGACGTCCAACGTCTGGAGCCCTTGTATTAAGACGTGGGACGTCTATTTTGGTAGGTTTTTTCTCATCGATACTTAAAGCGCTAAAAGGCAGTCTAGTTTTTCTCATTATTTTTTATTTATTTTATTAATAAAAATAGTTTTTATTTGGAAAATATTTTCCAAACATTATCTGTTTTAGTATACCACATATATGAATTTAGAAATCTGTCTCCTGAATTGGTGATATGATCCATAGTAAACCCTTTTAGGTCTTTTGAGACAACATATATAAAATCAGGACTATATAAAAAGATGGCAGGCATATCTTTTTTAATTTCATCCTCAAACAGGGCATATTTTTTGATCCTTGATTTTTCATCGATTGTGATGGAGGCATCTTCTAATATTTTGTCTACTTTTGCATTGGTATACATCGCAACATTGAGCCCGGGGTCTTTACGTTGTGATGAATGCCAAAATGCAAATAGATCTGATTCGTTATTGATAATTTGCCCAAAGAGTAAAGCGTCATATTGACGTGGGCGTATGACACTTTGGTTTAGGTTGCCTATCTCGAAAGTTTTTACAGTGACCTTCATTCCTATATTTTCTAGATTTTTTCTTATAAGTTCAGCAGTTTTGGCAAGTTCTCCTGCATTACTTGTTGAAATAGAAAATTCTATGTATGTGGTAGTTTTTTTCTTATTTTTACCAACAGTAGTTTTTTCTAGAAATCCGTCTATGCCTTTTTTCCAACCATCTTTTGTTAGTATGTCTTGTGCTTTTTTAATTTTTTCTTCTTGAGATGTATTGTTTTCTTGATTTAGTTTTTGGTAATTTATCATGTTGGGTGGTATCGGGTCATTGATGACTACACCATATCCGAGCAAAACATCACGCACAATACTGTCTTTGTCAACGGCTAAATCGATAGCTTTTATGACGTTTTTGTCTGTAAAAATTTGATTTTGATTTTGATTAAAAAAGAGTCCAAATACTCGAGGGAGTGTCAGAGATTCTATTCGATAATTTTTTTCTTTTAATATTTGGGCATTTGCTGGAGTAATCGAACTTATTTGATCTATTTCTCCTTTTTCTAACGCTGATATTAAAGCGTTTTCATTTTGATAAAAATGTAATGTCATTTTTGTTATATATGGTTCACCGAGATTAAATTTTTTAAATGGAGCTAGATCATAATAATCTATTAGACCTGTAGATTGTTTGCTTATTTTTGCTATTTTATATGGTCCTGAACCGATTGGGTTTGTATTTGAATCATTGAGTTCGATAGGGGAAGTATTCCATAGATATGCAGGCATTATTCCTAATGTTGTATTTTCTAGAAAAGATGCATAGGGTTGTTTTAATATAAATTTAATTGTTTTATCATCAATTTTTTCTACACTGACTCCATCCCAGCCTCCTTTTTTAGGACTTTTCATCGTTGGATCTTTTATTTTTTCTATAGTAAACACTATATCATCGGTGGTTATAGGTTTGTTGTCATGGAAATAGATTTTGTCTTTTAAAGTAAAAGTGTATATTAATCCATCTTTTGACATCTCATATTTTTCTGCTAGATCTGGAATAATGGTGCCATCTGTATTTTTTCTCATTAACCCAGAATAGATAAGGGCTACCATATCTTGATCAGCTTGGGAAGTTGCTATGATAGGATTTATAAAACGTGGAGTACCGACTATACCTTCAGAAATAGACCCTCCTTTTAAGGCTACAGAGGTCATAAAAGATGTATTAATACTTTGAAGAATTGCTAGTGTGCTTATAAGAAAAATAACAACAAGGCTAAAAAAAACCATATATTCTTTTTTTGAAAAATGAGAGATAGCTTTCTTTATTTCGTTTTTTGACGGCAATAAATTAAGTATACGAATGTAAAATTTTTGCATAAGAAAAATTTAATGAGAGTGTTGTTCTTTTAGATTTTTGCTTTTATTATGATGGTGAGAAAAGCAGATAAAGTAAAAAGAATCCCACAAACAATAGATAAATAAAAAAGAAATCTTTCGAAACCTCTGCGAGTGTGATGAAAAGAATCCCCATCACTTCCTCCGAGCGCACCTCCTACCCCTGCTCCTGATTGCTGGAGCAATATCGCTGTCACTAAAACTACTGAAAGCACTATTTGTGCATATGGAAGTATTGTAGCTACTAATTGCATAGAGCTAGTATCTCATAATTTGGGCAAAAAGGCAACAAGTATGTTTTTTTGTTTGCATATTTTTTTTGTGAGTTTATAATATCAATATGAAAAAAGAAATTACAATGTTAGCTTTGTTTCAAAATTTATTCCATAATTTTAATGCTCGTGCTTTTAAAGATGCTACTCTTGCTTTCAAAAAACACTTAGATGACGGTGGTAAAATGTTGCTTGCTATGGGTGGAGCTATGTCTTCCGCTCAGATGGGTATCACTCTCGCTCCCATGATCAAAGAAGGGAAAATACATGCTGTTTCTTGCACAGGAGCAAATCTTGAAGAGTCTGTCTTTAGATTAGTAGCACACAATAGCTATAAAGATTATCCAGATTATAGATATTTTACAAAAGAAGATGACGAGGCTATTTTAAATAGGGGGGAAAGAAGAGTGACGGATACATCTATACCAGAAGAAGAAGCTTTTCGTGTAGTAGAACCAATTATTTTAAAAAGATGGAAAGATGCACAAGCGAAAGGGGAGAGATATTTTCCTCATGAATATTTTTACCAGATTTTATTATCAGATGAATTGAAAGGTAAATACGAAGGAAATCCAGAGCATTGTTGGCTCCTTGAAGCTGCGAAGAAAAATTTGCCGATTGTTGTGCCAGGCTGGGAGGATTCTACCTTAGGAAATATTTTTGCTGGATATTGTAAAGCGGGAGAAGTGAGTCCGACTGTCATGAAGACTGGTGTGGAATACATGATGTATCTTTATGACAGATATACAGAGCTCTCAAAAGCAGGTCCTGGGTTAGGATTTTTCCAAATTGGAGGAGGAATCTCTGGAGATTTTCCTATTTGTGTAGTGCCTTCTATAAAATATGATTTGAAAAAAGAGGTTCGACCTTGGGGATATTTCTGCCAGATTTCTGATAGTACAACCTCTTATGGTTCATATTCAGGTGCTACTCCAAATGAAAAGATAACTTGGGATAAACTCACAAAACACACTCCAATGTTTGTTATAGAATCTGACGCTACGATAGTGGCTCCACTCATGTTTGAAGCTATTTTAGATAGATATAATATAGTTGAAAAATAAGTTGTGTATAACTATTTTGCTATTCCTATAGGGGGGGGGTATAATGGGTTTATTAAAAACTTAATGAAGATTATTTAAAAATATGAAGAAATATATTTTAGGCTTGTTTTTATTTGGTTTTATTCTAGTTCCCTCGTTTTCTTTTGCTGATCCAGTAGATCCTGATCTAATTACTACGGGGTCTGACTGTGTAGATATAACGCATAGTCTTTCTTATGCTAATAGAAATAAAAAAAGTAATGATGTTCAAGATGTTTCAGCACTTCAAGATTTTTTGCAAACTAACGGATATTTAAGTACTGATCCAACTGGGTATTTTAGTAAAGCTACGCGAGATGCTGTCAAAAAATTTCAGGCAGCAAATGGTCTTACTGCTGATGGATCTGTTGGTCCTAAAACAAGAAAGGTTATTCATGATTTAACTTTTTGTGATGGAACGACTCCAATTGATACTTTCTCCATTTTATCTCCCAAAGCAGGAGAATCTTATGGACCAGCTTCAGTTGTTGCTATAAGAGTTGCAACAGGAGAATTGAACAAGAGAGTGATTTTACGTCTTTATAAAGGGAATCAAGTTGCACAAACTATTACTGAGGGTTATTCAAACAGTACAGATGGTATATTTTCATATTCTTGGGCTATCCCTTCTTCTTTATTGATTGGAACAGATTATCGTATTCATGCTCAATTGCCAGATAACATGTTAGCATCTGGTTCATCTAAATTGAGTGGCTATTTTAGTATTACTACTCAGACTCCAACTACTCCTTCGATCACAGTTCTTTCACCAAATGGAGGGGAGACATTGCAGGTAGGAAAAACTTATAACATTACATGGACTTCTATTGGAGTAGATAAAGTATATATTTGGTTAGCAGGAAAAGATGCGACTGATGTGGCAGAGTTAATAACTGAAGAATCACCAGCTTCTATAGGTAGATATTCTTGGGCAATACCAACTAATAATTCTGATATTAACAGAGGTGGTCAATTTAAAATTAAAGTTGCTAGAAAAGCAGCTGATTCTAGTGTTGTGCTTTATGATTCCTCTGATAATTATTTCACTATCACTTCTGCAACTACTCCTTCTAACCAACCCACTATCTCTAAAATAGAGGGACCTCAGACATTAAATATTGGACAAATGGGAACATGGAAGGTGAATGCATCTGCTCCTTTAGGGAATCTTTCATATTCTGTAGTTTGGGGGGATGAAAATCTTAGGACAACAACTGGTTTACCCACTCAAAGTATGCAACAAGTAGCGACATTTAATCATACATATGGTGTAGCGGGAGTATTTACGCCTACCTTTACTGTAAAGAGTGAAAATATGATTAGGTGTAATGTTGCTCCATGTCTTGGAGACAATAGTGGAACCGATACTTCAAGTTTAACTGTGAATGTTGGAAATAGTGTTGTTCCAACAGCAAGTTGTACTGATTCTGATGGAGGGATAAATCTTGATATTGTAGGTATAACAGATGACAGAGTTAATGGTATTGGTACTTCCTATACAGACAAATCGGTGGGTATTAATGGGAGTGTTTGTTCTGGTGCAAGTTGTACCGGAGTTGCAGAAGGGTATTGTGAAAATAATCTTGTAAAAAATTTGGTTTATCAATGTTCAAGTGGATATTCAGTAAATGGTGCATGTGCTAAAAAGGTTGTTGTCCCTTCGATCACCGTTCTTTCTCCTAAATCTGGTCCTGTAGGGACAGTAGTGACTGTAAGTGGCTCAGGTTTTATTGGTAGTAAGGGTGTAGGATGGTTTGACCAGCCTGGTAGTGGAGGATATTTGATATCATCTGCGATTTCTTCAGATAATTCAATGAAATTTACTATTCCTTCAAAAAATCCTGGGACTTATTATGTAGCAGTACAGACATCTAGTGGACAGAGTAACAATTTACCATTTACTATTACTTCTCCAACCCCCATCCCTCCAATCGTTGGTCAGACTATATCTGTTGTATCTCCTTCAAAAGGACAAACTTTTATGACACGCTCAATTTTGCCTATAAATATTAAGATAGGAGCAAACAGAAGAGTCGCTGTGCGTCTTTACAAAGGAAACGTCTCAGTGCAAAACATTATTGAAGGTTATCCTGACACAACAGGTGAAGTTGAAGATTATGCATTCACGCATTCTTGGACTATCCCAGCTACACTTGTAGCAGGATCAGATTATCGTATATATGCTCAATTACCAGATGGTGTTCAGCAAGCTATAATTAGTGATTATTTTAGTATAACTACACCGACAGTAAGTATCCCTCAGAACTCAAACGCGTTAGATGCCTTTAATAGTGCAACAAATGAGAATAAAGGAAATTCACAAACTTCAAGTTGTTCGTCATTTGTTATGAATCTAAGTAAGGGTATGAATAATCCTGAAGTTAAATGTCTTCAACAAATGCTTCTTGAGAAAGGTTATAAAATCGATGGGATAACAAAAGGTGAAGAAACGACTTACTTTGGTTATTCTACTTTAGTAACTCTCAAAGCATTTCAAACCGATCATCAACTTACAGCAGACGGAATAATGGGAGTGAACACTTTTTCAGCTTTAAAAAATTAGGCTAAATCATTCCAGACCAATAGCTTCCATTCGTTTTTTGTAAACCAATGGGGGATATAAGAAACTATTGCCATACTAGCATTGTCTACAGGGTTAAAATAACTTAGGTTGTTGTATTCAGATGCAGTAAGTTTATCCCCGTAAAGCATATAAGACATTATCATCTTTAGAAAAATGCCGTGAGTAACCATGACGATTCTTTTTTCGCGTCTTTCAGTAATGTAAGCTAACAATTTTTTCGCCCTTTCTTTTAGATCCACAAAATTTTCTTCATCAGAATATCGGTAATCATCTGGATGATAACTTTTATCGATACGATTTATAATATCTTCCACTAATTTTTCTTTTCCTGAGTGGCCGATTATTTCAGATGGATTTCTCCTCTCTTTTAAAAGGTCAGAATATTCTACTGGCATTTTTAATTCTCTTGCAATAATTTCTGCTGTTTCTTTTGTCCTTTGAAATGGACTTGCGATGATGACTTGAGGACGTCCTTTCTTTTTTGGGAATCTTATTGCTGTAGCAAAGGCTTGAGATCTACCTTTTTCGGTAAGGGATCCTTCTGCTCCTTGCCTTATACCTTTAGCATTACTTTCTGTCTCTCCGTGTCTCACAAAATAGATTAATTTATTTGCCATATATGTTATTCTACTATATTTTTGTGTTACCCGGTAGTAGATTTTGGTAAGGTAAATTTTTTAAAAAATTTACGCACTTCGTGCATTACCAAAACTCACTACGGGGTGTTATACTTAAGTATTATTAGGTTAATAAATAAATAAATTTATGGCAAAAGGAGATGGGCATAGAAAAGAGAAAAAGAAACCAAAAAAGGTAAAGAAATAAAATAGCACAAAAAATGCCTAAAATATAGGCATTTTTTGTGCTTTATCCCGCTTCTTTGGCGGGGTTGACTTCCAATTTTGCTTGATATATACTTGCTTTTAGCGCCTCTACCAACTTGATAGGACGCTTTTGTTTTAATCTTTGACAAGTGAAGAAAAAGTACAAGCCCCGCCACTGCGGGGCAGTGCAAGTTTGTTTTGTTTTTTTGAGTAAGTATAAATAATTTTTAGAGCAATGGTTAAACTCTAACGAGCAACAAAAATATGGCTGAGTGCTGTTTTTTGTTTTGTTTCGTTCTAATAACTTTTAGTTAGAGTTTGATCCTAGCTCAGGATGAACGCTGGCGGCGTGGATAAGGCATGCAAGTCGAACGGACCTCATTTTTCCTGAGATGCGATTATATCAAGTCAAAGGTCGTTTGAGGTTAGTGGCGAACGAGGTAGTAATACATAGGAACTTCCCCCAAAGTCGTGAATAATTCGTTGAAAGACGGACTAATACACGATGGTCTCGCAAGAGTAAAGATTTTTCGCTTTGGGAAAGGCCTGTGCGATATCAGCTAGTTGGTAGTGTAATGGACTACCAAGGCTATGACGTCTAGGGGAGGTGAGAGCCTGACCCCCACCGATGGTACTGAGACACGGACCATACACCTACGGGTGGCTGCAGTC
>Ga0172379_10001595_pt1 | contig 44507 bp, 45 predicted proteins | sample GrowelOW334metaG_FD_119756 | JGI IMG/M metagenome (GOLD analysis project Ga0172379, IMG submission 119756) | Groundwater microbial communities from an aquifer near a municipal landfill in Southern Ontario, Canada - Groundwater well OW334 metaG | ecosystem: Environmental > Aquatic > Deep... | reverse complement strand
TTATGTGTTGGTGGGGAGCGAACCCACGGTTCGATAATCAAGCGAGCGAGGAAAGAGCAAAAGTCATCTTAGGTGACTTTTGCTCTTTCCGAGCGAGCGCAGATTATCTGGCTGGACGAAGCGTAGCGAAGTCCAGACAGATCCCCACCCGGCGCACCATCCCCCGTCGCCCAACTTTGTTGGGCTATGGGGGATGTCCCTCCGAAGCTCAACTTGGTTGAGCGAAGGGGGACAAAAAAATACGACCTTGATGGGGTCGTATTTTGTTATGCCGGATGGAATGAGGAACTACAGTCCGATAAAATATTTGCCGAGAACTTCTTTCAGTCATTGCGAGCGTAGCGAAGCAATCTAGGGAAGATTCGATCTTTCCAGCAAAGCCGGATCCAGCTTTGCCGGACGTCGGACGATTGCATCCTCCTCGCAATGACGGAAACTCATTATGAGTTCAGTAACAAAAATGCCCTCAGTGTAGAATGATTCTATCTAAAATATTGCATAGATTTTTTATGATCATAGACAGTCATATACACATTTCCTACTTAGAAAAAGGAAACCGAGCCCTTTCTGATGTAAAGAACGAACTCTTAATGACCATGAAAAAATTCGGCATCGACTATTCAATCGCCATCCCTGACAACGTACCGAATCCTCAATGCGCCGATCTTGAAACACTTATAAAAATGGCAAGTGAAAATGAAGGGATATTTGCGACAGGAACCATAAACGTCTTCGGGCCAATGGATGAACAAATTGAAAATCTTGAAAATTTGATAATAGCAAAGAGAATCTGTGCAATAAAAATATTTCCAGGTCACGACCCCTTCTATCCGACGGACGAAAGATGCTCGTCAATGTATGAACTTTGTTTGAAATATAGCTTGCCAGTCATAGTCCACACTGGAGAAAACTCAGGAGACCCTGAATGTGCAAAATATAATGATCCAAAATATTTGGTCGAAATCTCAAAAAAATATCCGGCATTGAAAATCGTTATTGCGCATTTTTTCTGGCCAAAAATGGAATACTGCTACGAAATAACAAAGGACGTACCCACAATCTACTACGACACTTCAGCAATGGCCGATTCAGAAGTCGTCGAAGCAACGGGCGGATGGGATAGCGTGCTAGACGTCTTACAAAAAACAATTTCTAAAAAACCGAACAACGTACTCTTCGGAACTGATTGGCCGATGTGTCCAATAGATAAACATATTCAACTCATTAAAGACTTACATTTAAATCCAGAGATGGAAGAGAGAATTTTTTCAGGTAACGCCATCGCACTTTATAAACTTACAATTTAAGAAAGGAAACAAAAGACACCCAGCGCAACAGGCCGCTGGGGTCTGTCACACTGGGCGTGCGTGTTGATGCTATTCGCCGAGCATCAACGTGTTGCCGAACACTGGGTCGAGAATCGAGGACTCTGGATAGGAGTCAGGATCGTCGATGCCGTACCAGGAGACTCCACGCTCAACCGAAGCGCGGAACAAATCGCTGAACGACGGTTGAAGTCCTTCCGTTCCGCCCATCCGAATCTGGAGGGAGAACGAGAAAGTCTCGTCCTCTGGGATGAGTATGGGCAATGGGAATGTGAGGTCCCAGACGGCCGTCATTTCGGAACCGTCATCGTAGAGATCAACAGGCCTAGAGCTACACAAGCCGAAGCCATCGAAATGGCCCATGTCGTCCCAGTCGTAGCAAACTCCCGAGACAACGTTGTTGATGTCACCGATCCAATCGATCCCCTCGATATCCGTTCCGGAGAAGTCGATGTAGATGTGCTCAAGCACAGCGTCACCACACGCTGCCGAGACGTTGACGGTGATGATGTCGTCGAATCCCGGTTCAAGAATCCCTACCGCGGAGTCGATGTCGAGCGAAAAGACGAGGTAGGAATTCACTACATACCAGACACCATCGGTACCCTGGACTTCGAAGGTGCATCCGTCATCGACGGCCGAATCTTCGCCGGAATCATCAATCTCGGTATCGGCCGTATCCATCAAACTGTCCGTCGAGGAATCGACCGAGCTGTCCGAATCTTCATTTGCTGTGTCGACGGCGGAGTCGGAATTGCTGTCTGAGGTGTCAGCCCCAGTTTCAGCGGTTTCGATGTCGTCGATGGTCTCGGTATCTTGGAAACTGTCGCCGTTACCTGAATCGTCAGGTTTGACGATGCCGCAGCCGGCGAGGACGGAAACGAGGACGGAAAGGAGAAAACGGGTCATGAGCTACTCCTTGGAAAGAACGCAAAAACGCGTCACTGTAACGAACAATCATAGCAAAAAAATGGCTTTTTGTACAGAACGAATCTTAAAAAGTTGTTTAATATTCGCAAAGTTTTAAACAATAAACTTCATTCACAATAGGCGGGGCTCCCACGCCCCGCAATATGAAACAAAGAATAAGAAAAAGGCCGCTCATCAGAGTGAGCGGCCCGTATGCGGCGCAGAGACTACTTGATCTTCATGGCCAGCTTGACGCCGACCGATGCACCGCAAACCACTGGTTTGCTCGTCACCGTGCACCCGATTCCGAATCCGGTTCCCACGGTTCCGAAGGTAGTAATGAACATGGGAGTGACCGCCGCGCTGAGCGCGGTTGATGCTGGTGCCCCTCCGTAGCTTGGAGTGAACTTCAGAGCCACACCCTCGCCGAGAAGAACGTTCTCCGAAAGCGGTTGAGCGGGTCCAGTCGATACGTAGCCAGACGGCGTGAACGCAGAGAAGGAAGCGCCGAATCCTCCTTCTACCATCCACCATCCGCGGATCACACGAACTCCTTCGCTGATGCTCGGCGCCCCTCCGAACGGTTCCTCGAACCCAATCGGAAACGTCACACCCTGGGTGAAGCAAACGCTGGTCTTCGGCGACTCTGCGAATGCTGCCGGCGACGCGATTGTGAAGGCGAAAAAAAGACCAACGAACCTTCGAAACATAGCTGCTCCTCTCAACATGATCGGCTTGCCCTGCCGTAGGGTTCCCCTGGCCGAAAAGGCGCAGGAGGCATGATGTTTTCACAAATGGAGCAAAAAAGCAAGCTCGCGCCGCCATCGACGGTCACAAAATGGTGCATTGAATTCTTGAACTTCCAACGAATCACTAAAGAAAGAACCCCGAAAGCGCGTGGCTTCCGGGGCTTCGTTTCGGACGAACGTTATTCCGTAGATTCACACACAACGTCAGCCGTGAAAAAAGAATTGGCACGTGCAAGCACGGCTCGTACCCTTTCCAAGTCGCCCTGTACGGCGTCCCGATCGGAGTATCCGTTGGAGACAACCAGGCTTCCAGTGTCTTCGTCCCGAAAGGTTTCCAGCGTCACCTCAAGTTCTTTTATCCAACCCATCCTGAGACAGATGAGTATCCACTCCCTATATTTTCCCCCCGCTTCAGTGCCACTCGATGCCCCTCCTTCAAGAAGACTGAGAGTAGTTTCGAACAAGGAGAGTGTTTCTCGAATAAGCTCAGCGGTCGCCGATTTTTCAGCGAAGATGCCAAGATCGGGTTTAGGTTTATCCTTTCCCAACTGATTTCCTTCCATCCCAGAACCCTGAGATATAAATGGGTTGACTTCTTGCTCTAACATCGAGAAGGCGTCTCCGCCGACTCCCCTTTATTTGTTTCTTCGAGCAAGTGAAAGGGAGTCGGCAGAAAACATAGCATCTTATATAAAAATCAGAAAAAGTCAACAACAAAACCCCGCGCCAGAACGACAGCACCCCAGGTTGGGGCTTTGTCCCGCCGTGTGAACGGCGGAGTGTCGTGTTGGTGCGGGGTAGGCGTAGTGGTTCACTGGAGCCAGATCTTGCCACGAACCTCTTCCCGAGTGAACTCACGACCGAAGAACATCAATCCGTTCCGCCCATCCACTTTCTTGGCAACCAGGTAGACTCCGGCATCTGTGAAAACGGCACGCATGACCATGACGCCAGTCGTCGCCTCGAATGGGTTCAGCTCACCATCGAGAACGAATCCAATTTCACGGGTCTTCCACTCGAGCTCTGCCCAACCCTCAGGGATACCGAGCTTCTTGACGACCAGTGGATTGTCAGCTCCGACAGGATTGTACTCAAGTGCGTTGCCGTGAACCGCAATCCCACGCCACCTTTCTACCTCATCATCAATGGAGACAATGACAAGGCGATCATCCACGACCTGCGCACGCGCTTCATCGAGGCTAGAGAACGCACGGATGAGAACCCGCTCCATGCCCACCTGGATCCATTCATCCTGAGAGACGATCTTCCAGGCGGAAGGATCAGCGATCTCTCTCTCGGAGATAGCCACGATCTGGATCTTGTTGCCGTCGTCTCGGTTGATGGCACGGGAGAGAAGAATGTCGCACGGATCGCCATGGCCGTAGATCGTAGCGACCAAAACGCCCTCGCGAACGTAGTGGAGCTGGAATTTCGCATCGGCCACCACGACAATTTCCTCGCCAGGATCCGGACGAGGAACGGGACTTTTAGCGTGCACATACGCCGAGACACGACCGTAGCGACGGAGAACATCGACGATGTTCAGGCAGACCGGATCGGTCGACTTCAGCTCGGCACCAACGATTTCGAACAAGGGAACGGGCATGGGAACCTCCAGGTTTCAACACACCAACAACGGCTGATGTGGCCCCCAAAATTCTGAATATCTTCAGAAGTCTGGGCGCTCAATGAACGGAAGATATTAGCAGAAAAAGAGAGTATTGTCCATTTTTAGCCCCACAAAACAAAACCCCGCGCCAGAACGACAGCATCCCCAGGTTGGGGGTTTGCCCCGCCGTGTGAACAGCGGAGTGTCGTGTGGTGCGGGGACGCGACGGTCTAGAGGAAGATTTTACCTTTAACTTCCTCTCGCGTGAACTCTCGAGCGAAGAAGCGAATCCCGTTTCGCCCATCCATCTGTTCAGCGACTAGGTAGACCCCAGCCTCCGTGAGGATGACGCGCGTAACGTTGACGTGATCCTTGTCTTGAAAGGGGAATGGACTCTTGTCGAGAATCCCCTTGATCTCACAGACATCCGACTCAGGCTCGAGCAATCCATCGGGGATACCAAGTCTCTGGACAACATAGGCATTGCAAGCTCCAACTGGCTGGCCCTCTATGTCGTAACCATGGACGAGGACGCTGCGCCATCCCGTTACTGCGTCATCGAAGGGAACAATGACGAGACGGCCATCGACGATCTGCATGCGCGCCTCTTCGAGGCTGGGGAATGCACGAATGAGGATCCGATTTTCGCCCACCTGGATCCACTCATCGCTCGAGACAATCTTCCAAGCGCTCGGATCCTTACACGTCTCCTGCTCCAAAGCGGCCACGATCCGAACCTTGCCGCCGTTATCTTGATCGATGACGCGGAAGAGGATGACATCGCACGGATCACAACGCTGGAACCTCGTGATGACGAAGCCGCCCTCAGGGACACGGTAGAAGGGAAACCACGAATCGGCCACCACGACGGTCTCCTCGCTGGGATTCGGAAGAGAAACGTCACTCCTCTCGTCCACAAACGAAATGACAGGCCGACAAAAACGGAGAACATCACTGAAATTCGCACGGGCCGGATCGGTTGGCTTCAGCTTTCCGCCGATGATTTGAAACAGAAACGGACAAGTTGGCATGGGAACCTCCAAGGCTTCAACACATCAACAACGGCTGATGTGGCCCCCAAAATTCTCGAGCATTCAAGAAATCTGGGCGATCCTTTGAGATATGAACATTGAAGGTTAGCTAAAAAATGTGAGTCTGTCTATGCCTCGCCCCAGTATGTCTCGCCCCAGTAAAACAAAACCCCGCGCCAGAACGACAGCGCCCCAGGTTGGGGCTTTGCCCCGCCGTATATGAACGGTGGAGTGTCGTCTTGCACGGGGTAAGCGTGGGTCACAGTCTGAGAACGCCCTCACGAATGAAGTAGTCACGAGCGCGCCAGTTGTTGCTCATCTGAATGATTAACTCGATTTCAGAACCATTAATCAAATGAAGCCGATGCGCCACGATCAGCATGAGCATCTCGTCTGCCCACTCAGCAAGCCCAGAGAATGCCATGACGAATCGATCGGTGATTGCGATGCCACCTCCATAACGCCCCCTCGCTGAATCACGAGTCTGCCAGCTCGAGCGAAGACTATCATCGCTGATCCGCTTCGCCTTCTCAGTCGCGTTTTCCATAAAGACTATGGATCTCAGACGGCCATCGTGATACGGGCCTACAACACGACCAATCATGCAGCCGAAGATGGGTTCAGATGAAAAGCCCCTGTCTCGGGAAATGCCCCAAAGAGCAAACCATCCGCCAGTGTCAGTTGGATCTTCCGCTTTCGCAAGTGGACCAACGATAGTTCTCAGAACCTCCTCAATGACAGGAACGAAATATCCCATCAAAACAAAGGGACCTACAGAAATCGTAAACATGAATCACCCGAAATCAATGAGCGTGTAGCGAATCCTCGCCACCAGGTGGTGCCTTGGAGAATCCTTGGCAACGCCCTAAATTAGCAAAGATTTGTTTTTTATGCAAAAAATGCCAACCCGTTAAAAACAAAAAACCCTGGAACACGTACTTCCAGGGTTTCGCCTTGAGCAGACATTCCGAGTCTCTACAAAGGCGCGAGACGAATGCGGCTCATCAACCTTGCTGATCCGTAGGTCGATACTCAGGATGAAGCGCAAAAAAAACTTTGAGACGAGCAAGAATGGACTGCGTTCTATGCAAGTCTTTCTGAACAGCCTCCCGATCGGCGTATCCACCGGAACCAACCAAGCCGCCAGAACCTTCGTTCAGAAAGACCTGGAACATCGTCTCGAACTGTTCTATCCTACCCGCCGTAAAACAATCAACGATCCATGTTCCACCCTTTTTCCCATGTACTTCACCACTCAATAGCTCTCGCTCAAGAAGGCCAAGAATGGCTTCGAACAAGACGAGTATTTCCTTAACAAGTCCAGCAGTATCCGCTTTCGTAACGAAAGGGCAACCATGGAATTTAAACGTTTCTTGCTCCAACTTCTCTCCCTCCATCCTGAAACTCAGGATATTACGTGGTTGACTTGTGACTCTTACAAGAGAAATTTAGACACATTTCCCCTCCCCCGTCAAAATCCTCTCAGCTTCGTAAACAATTCTTTCATCTCCATTTGTTGGAAAAACGGCACGGATTTTTGAGCTTAAGGCGTCGCGCTTTTCGGGATGGTCGACGTAACGAAGGATTGATTGAAGAAGCGTTTGCGGGGTGACGTGATGAAGAACTTCTGCAGCGCCACGGTCTTCTAGCGCTTTGGCGTTCACCTCTTGATGCCCCGCAAGCGGAAGAATGATTGCTGGTTTTCCAAGAGCGACGAGTTCAGAAATGGTGCCCATACCGGCTCTGCAAACCACAACATCGGCAACGGCATACATGTCTGCCAAGCCCTCCCCAACAAATTCACGAGCGACGTATCCGTCACCAATCTCCTCAAGAGCCGATAACATTTTTCCCCTGCCTGTAACATGCAAAACATTTGCGTGACGAAGAAGCTCTGGGCCGATAACTACCAGAATCTCATTTATGCTCTTTGCACCAGTTCCACCTCCAAGAACGAGCACTGTCGGCTTCTCTTTTCGCAATCCAAAGAGCTCGCGTGCTGTTGTTGCATCACCCAGTCGCAAGAATGAACGAATCATTCCGCCAACAATAAATGTTTTTTGAGTGCCAAAATCTTTCACATTCTCCTCCCACGTCACACTAATTCGCTTGGCAAAAGGCGCCATGAGTTTATTCGCAAGCCCTGGAACAATATCGAGCTGATGAATCCATGTTGGCACTCCAAGAATTTTCGCCATCCAAGAAAATGGAACGCTCACATATGCGCCAGCGGAAACAATGAGCGACGGTTCAAGTTCCGAAATAATACGAAATGCCTGAATACAACTTCGCGCCATGGAAAACGGCAAAGCAATCCATGTCCACCAACGAGTACGGTCAAACTTTGGTGCATGCATTGCAATGAACGGAATCCTTGCCGCATCGACAAGAATCTTTTCCGGACCATCTGGAGTTCCAATCCAAGTCAATTTTACTTGCGGATTACGCTTTCGCCATTCTGCAGCAACCGCAAGAAGCGGCGTTACTGGCCCGAGCGTACCGCCTCCTGTAAAAACAATGTGTTTTTTGACTTCCATATTTTATGCAGCTTTTGCGTGTGCAGAAACATTAACTACTACACCGAGAGCGGTAAGTGTTACTGCGAGTGCGGTTCCTCCATAACTTACCAGCGGTAAAGGAACGCCAGTAATTGGAAGTATCCCAACCATAGCTCCAATATTTACAATCGTTTGAGCGCCAATCCAGCACATCACTCCAGTTGCGAGATACCTCCCAAATGCATCACTTGCGTTTGCGGCAATACGGAATCCGCGCTGCAGAAATGTTACATAAAGCACAAGAAATGCTGTCGTGAGAAGGAATCCAAGTTCCTCACCGATCACTGCAAAAATCGAATCACCTGCAACTTCTGGCAAATATTGAAACTTCTGCAATGAGTGGCCATATCCTCTACCAAGAAATCCACCACTTCCAATAGCAAGTAATGCTTGATTAATGTGGTAACCCGCACCTTTTGGATCAAGTTCAGGATGAAGAAACGTAACAAGACGCGCGTAACGATATGCTGAAAACTTCAAAAGAAGAGCAAACATCACCACTCCAGCACCACCGAAAGCAAAAAAGTATCGAATCGGCGCACCGGCAACAAAGTAAACGCCAAGCGCCATCGCAACGATGATGCCGAGTGTTCCAGTATCGTGTTGAAGAAGCAAAATCCCCATAACCACTGAAAGCACAATAACGAATGGAATGAGTCCAGCATGAACATCCTGAAGGTCACGTTCTGTGCGCTTTTCCATCCATGCAGCAATGTAAAACAGGAACGTGAGCTTCACGATTTCAGAAGGCTGAAGCGTAAAGGTTCCAAGCGCAATCCATTGTTTCGCAAACGTTCCCAAATCCGTACCAAGACCAGGAATAAAAACTGAAAGCAAAAGTGCGAGGGAAACTATGAGCATGATTCCAGCAAACCGACGAAAAATACTATACGGCACGCGACTTGCAACAATGAACCCTATCATTCCTGGAAGAAAGCCGAAAATGAGTTGATGCTTGAGAAGGTAATAAGAATCGTGAAATTTCACGAATCCAAGTGGACCAGATGCAGACGCGAGAAGAACAAGGCCGAGCAAAACCACTCCGCCCAAAAGCGCGAGAAATGTTTTGTCTCCATGAAAGATTCCTCCTTCTGCCATATCAAAATTATCTGACCGGAACATCAAGGATCGCAAGAAGCACACCGAGCACGGCAGTAATCCAAGAAATGACCCAAAAACGCATAACGACTTTTGGTTCTGGCCAGCCTATCGCCTCAAAATGATGATGGATCGGTGCAATACGAAAAATCTTTTTTCCGAAAAGCTTTTTTGAAAGAATCTGCAGAATCGTCGTCACCATCTCGATAACGAAAACAAATCCAATAAGCGGCAAGAGAAGCGGTTGATTCGTTAACATCGCAACAACTCCCAATGTAACCCCAAGCGACATCGCTCCAGTGTCTCCCATGATGAATCGAGCTGGATAAATGTTAAACCAAAGAAAAGCGAAAAGCGCGCCCATGACCACGGCACAAAAAGCTGCGAGATCGTACCTGCCCTGCATGACGGCAATTAAGGAATAGGCGCCAAATGCGCTCGCAACTGTTCCACCAGCTAAACCATCAAGCCCATCGGTTTGATTGACAGAAAATGAAGTCGATACAATAACGGCAATAAAAAAGAGTGCATATGGAATTGGACCAACAACTAAGTCGCCAATAAATGGAACGTGAAGCGCGTCAAAACCAAGCTTCATCGTAAACCACCATGCCCCAACTGCAGCAACGAGTGCGTACAAAAAAAGCCGATGACGAATATGTATGCCACCGCCATGTGGCCCAATCTTTAAAACATTCATGAAGTCATCTGCAAGTCCAATAACTCCTGCGGCAATAAGCGCCGCAATCGGGAGCCAAGTCTGCGAACGAGAAAGAAAGCTCAATTCTCCAAGCGCACTCTGCGGCATCCAATATGCAAATCCCGCAAGAACAAAAGCCAGTACGCCAACGGTTCCCCAAACAAGAGCACCTCCCATAGTCGGCACCCCAGCTTTCTTTGCATGAAGCTTTGCAAACATTGGCGCCGTTACTGCGCTTCGAATTGTTTTTCCAAGACGATATTTATACAAAAAGTGCGTCAATGCTGGAGTCCACGCTATAGCAATAAGAAATGACGCGGTGCCAAGAATGAGAATTTTTGTAATCGCAAAAGCATCAACCATAAACAATATTCAAAGAAACAACAAAGACCATGGCAAGGAACAGGAAAGCCGTGAGAACAATATTCGCAATAAGTACGACGTTAACGAGCATTGCATCTCGACGAAGGAAAAAAATGGCAAGACCATTATTCACAAGAAAAAACACGATTCCCATTGCTGGCAATGTGAAAATCTGCCACCACATACCGGTCCAATCAACACCGTAGTGAATGTTGTAATGGAGCGGAACAACAGGCTGACCATAGATACCTGGAAAAAGACGAAAGAGCGGTAATACTATTGCGGCGAAAATCGCCAAAAGAGAAAACCCCGCCGAAATACGAAATAACCGCATTTTTAGCAATGCAGAAAAACGCCCAGATCGTTCATTCCTATTTTTTGTCATGAAGAAGAACAATGAATTTTTTGAATGGCCGGTACTTTCTCGCACAAAAGAACCTCTACCCCCCTTTTTAACGTCATCGATGAAAGAGCGCAGTTCGCACAGGCTCCTGTAAATCGCAAAACAAGTTCACCAGTTGAATCGTCCCAAGAAACAAGCTCAATTCCGCCATTATGTCGTTGCAGCATCACCCGCACCTCTTCGAGCGCATCCATTAACACATCCATCATAACGCCCAAAGTATACCCCAGTTCTCGTCCACGACTAGTGCTTGACGCTACACAAGAATTGGGCTAACCTACCACCCGTTCACCGACTCGGTATCAAAAAATCGACGCTCGGCTTTACCCCTATTTATGGCACATAAATTAGCCCAAGGCTCTACAAGTAATGGTCGCGATTCTCAGGCAAAACGCCTGGGAGTAAAGCGCTCAGACGGTACTATTGTTGGTCCAGGAGACATCATTGTCCGCCAACGTGGTACAAAGATTCATGCAGGAACTGGAGTCCGCGTCGGCAAAGACCACACGCTCTATGCCATTGCAGAAGGCGCTGTTTCTTTCATGAAGAAGCGCATGCCAGACTTCACCGGCACGCTCAAACTCCGAACATTCGTTTCAATAAAGTAACTTTAAAAAAACTCCGCATTCATTGCGGAGTTTTTTGTTACAAAAATTCTCACTGTGCCGAATCAGGAATCTCCATCAAGAGCCAAGAAAATGCACTCGGAAATCGTTCGCGGAGGCAATCAAACATTGCAGAATACACATCTCGCTCCTCTTTGGGAACATCGGCGTGAAGCCCACGGTCTGCATATACAAGATTTTTTCGAGCTTCACGCAACACTGGTTCAATATCATCAATCGAGATCAAATCGTCCTCACGCGAATGTACTCGTACTATCCGCATCGTGAACTCTGGAGCGAGCAGCTGCCACGTTAACGCAACGCGTCGGCCATGCCACTTTGAACATAAAGCCCAACAAGAAAGATGAGGAATCTTTCGCATCATTCGAACTTCCGTCCCTGTATTCGTAGCGCAAGGATCTAGTAAAAATGTCTCTCGAGTTACGGATTGATTCTGCGATTCAGAACATATCCAGTTCACGGTTGCTTCAGACTCAGAACTTTTTGAGTCATCCCAAATTGTGCGAGACGTTCCTGTTAATGCACAAAGATATACCGACTTTGACGGAAGATGGGCAAATGATCGCGCAAGGAGCTGAATGTGCCGCAATTGATAAGCTCCGCCATGTAAGACAGTCACTCCGTCACTCATGCCTGGAAAAACACCCAGATCAACAAGTCGATCAAGACGCTCAGTCCCTCGACGAAGTTCAAAAATCGTAGCATCAAGATACTTCGAAAATATAGAGTTTTCTAGTAATTGCTTAGCGATGTTCTTATCAAGGTTCATACAAAGCTATCGATTCGATGCGGCTCTCAAAAAAGCAACAAATAATGGATGCGGGCGCAATGGCCTAGACTGAAATTCTGGGTGGAACTGCACACCAACAAAGAATGGATGATCTGCAAGTTCGACGATCTCAACAAGACGATTGTCTGGCGAAATTCCTGCAATTCGAAGCCCAGCCTTCGTCAACTGATCGCGATAGTCATTGTTAAACTCATACCGATGACGATGACGCTCATTGATCGTATTGGTCTTATAGGACCTATAAGAAATCGAGTCCTCAGCAAGAACACATGGATAACTCCCCAATCGAAGTGTCCCACCGATCGCGGCGCCCTTCTCTTGGTTATACAAAATATTAATCACCGGATTCTTCGTTTTCGGATCGATTTCGGTTGTATTGGCATCAGAAAGACCGAGCACAGAACGCGCAAGCTCAATTACCGCGCACTGCATGCCGTAACAAATCCCAAAATACGGAATCTTGTGTTCTCGAACATACTTCACTGCGACAATTTTGCCTTCAATGCCCCGAGATCCAAATCCTCCAGGAACAAGAATCCCGTCGAAGGCGTCGAGTTCACCAAGCTTCGAAGGGTCAGTTTCATACTCTTCACTATTCAACCATTCAATCACTGGCTTGCGCCCCAACGACCATGCTGCATGCTTAATTGCCTCAAGTACAGAAAGATACGCATCTGAAAGCACAAAGTCTCCAGTTGAAAAATATTTACCAATAACACCAATACGGACAGGCCTCTCCACCGATTCGATTGTTTTGACTAGCGCATTCCAAGCCTGAAGATCCGGCAACTTTCGTGGTTTTACGCGAAATGATTTTAAGACTGAATCTGCAAAACCTTGCTCATCAAAAAGTTTCGGCACTTCATAAATCGATCGTACGTTTGGAGCGGTAATAATGTGCGCAGGCAAAACGCCACAAAAACGGCTGAGCTTCTCACGACGCGGAACATCGAGCGCAGCCTCAGAACGACAAACAAGAAAATCTGGATTAATACCAATACGATTCACCTCTCGAACAGCGTGCTGAGTTGGTTTTGTCTTCATCTCGCCAATCGAAGGCGGCACAGGAAGGTAGCTCACAAGAACAGTTCGAACATCATCTGGTGACCGACGTTTCATCATGCGGATTGCCTCCAAAAACAAAATATTCTCATACTCCCCCACGGTTCCACCAATCTCCACAAGTGTGAAATCCGCCTTCACTTTCTTCGCCGCACGCTCAATACGATCAATAACTTCTTCAGGCACTCGAGGCACAACCTCGACACATTTTCCGTGATAATCCCCCCGTCGTTCTCGCTCAATAACAGACAAATAAACACGACCAGTCGTCATGTAATTCATTGACGTTATATTCTCGTCCAAAAACCTTTCATAATTTCCAATATCTTGGTCTGTTTCATCGCCATCGATGGTAACGAATACTTCACCATGTTCAACTGGATTCATGGTCCCTGCATCAACGTTCACATATGCATCGACCTTCACTGCAGTAACAGAGAAGCCTCGCGCCTTTAGTGTTAATCCAAGCGCAGCATTTGACGTTCCCTTCCCAACGCCGCTCATAACACCACCAACAATAAAAATATATTTCCGTCTCATAAAATAAAACAAAATAAAGAGACCGCTATGTTGCGGCCTCTGTGACTACGGACACCATCGCCTCGAAACCAGACGGAAATATAACCGGCACCTCAAAGGATCCAATGTCGTCAATTTTCTGACGTAACTTAATCGACTCAAAGGGTACTTTAAAACCAAGATCTTTTAACCCCTGTCGAATAATCGCACTCGTAACATCTGTAATAACTTTTCCTTTTTCTATTTTCACTGGAACAACAACTTCAAGTCCATCAATTTCACCTGCAAGTTCTCGATCTTCTCGTTCTGTTTTACTCTCTGCTGGCCTGTCATCAAGAGCTTTATCTCGAGCTACAACGTCTTTGGACGCGAGAACGGCGAGATGTTCTGGAAAAAGGAAGCTTTTGGCGTACCCGTCTGGGACGTCGACAATGGCGCCTTTTGGCCCAAGGGACCGGACGTCATCGAGGAGGGAGACGAGCATAATCTGAGTGCTTTCTTAATAATACGAACCATGTCTTTGTAACTAGAACGTTTTAAGAGCTCTTTTGCCGGCACCCAACTCACTGCCCGAATAGTCTCCCCTGTCTCCTTAGGCTCTGGTGCACGAACCACTGCATTCGGCGGAGCCTCGAGAAGAAAGTAGTGAATATATTTATGGACGAGCTTTCCTTTGTAAACATACCGGTCTCGAAACCATATATCTATGGTGTCCAGACGACAGAGCACTTGAAGGCTTTGCAAGTCCATCTCCTCACGAATCTCACGAATTGCAGCGTCCTTATATGACTCCCCTTGCCGAACATGACCTTTCGGAAACGCCCACTTACCATATGAGTCCTTCACCATTGCGAAGTATATCAAGCCGTTAACACGCTTAAACACAAGCCCCCCTGCAGAGACTTCAGTACGATGACGTTCCTCCTCTCCTTTATTGCGTCTGGAGGATATGGAGCGCCGCGTCGAATTGTGGATCGCGTTTTGCATGAATGTCTTCATCAGTAAATGAAACTTCCTGATCTGGAGCAATGCCTTGTTTATCAATCGAACGGCCAAGCGGAGTAAGCCATCGAGCAACAGTGATCTTTACAGCCCCACCATCTGGCAGGTCGTGATACTCCTGCACAGATCCTTTTCCAAAAGTCGTCTCTCCAACAACAACTGCTTCGTCAGTATCTTGAAGTGCACCAGCAAGAATCTCAGACGCAGATGCAGAACCACCGTTCACCAAAACAACCGTTGGAATATTCGCTAAACTTGCTGTGCCGTTTGTTGAAAACGACTCTTGCTTTCCACCAACACTTTCCATTACAGCAACCTGACCTGCAGGAATCCAATACCCGGCAAGATCAATCGCAGAATCTAACAAACCACCAGGATTGTTTCTCAAATCAAGAACAATGCCAGTCGCTCCATCTGTAATAGCCTGCTCTGCAGCACTTTTGAACAATGAGGAAGTATCTTCGTTGAACATAGAAACCTCAATCACTGCCACGAAATCATCTCTCATTGTATACACCACACTATCAATCGCAATATCGTCACGAATAATCGAAACATCAATTGGCGACTCTGTATTTTTATGAAGCAATGAAAGTATCACTGAAGTGCCTCGTTCTCCTCGAATATGCGAAACTGCCTCGTCGATAGTCATGCCCTCTGTCGTTGCTCCGTCGATAGCGAGAATAACGTCCTCAGACCTTACTCCAGCACGCTCCGCTGGCGTTCCAGGCAATGGAGCAACCACAACAATCTGATTTTCTTTCATGTCGAGCTGCGCGCCAATGCCTGAAAAACTTCCTGCTAATTGTTCATTAAACGCTGCAGCGTCCTCTGGAGTGAAATACACCGAATATGGGTCATTGAGTCCAGCAACCATTCCAGCAATTGAACCGTGATACAAAGCTTCCTCTGAAACCGGCTGATCAACATATGCAGATTTCACCAACTTCCACACATCCCAAAATGTCTCAAAATCGGCATCTTTGCTTAAATCAGTTGCGATGCTTCCTTGCCCAAGAACACGTGATTCACCATCTGGAAGTACAGAAAAAACAAACTCTCGAGAACCAAAACCGTACCCTATAGCAACGCACACTAAAGCAATAGCAATAACACCAAGTACCCGCAAAGGTGCGGCAAGCGGCGAACGCGAACTCATCATATAAAAGCATGGTACCACGATGGTCTGCGTGATACACTTGCACTATGCATTATCGAATTCGGAAGGTTATTTTCCTTATTTTCCTTAGCATTTTCGTCATCGGCGCTCCGACAATTGTTTTCTATACTGCAGGATATCGCCTAAATTTCACCACCCTAAAAGTGCAACAAACCGGAGTCATTGCACTCTCAAGTATTCCAAAAGGCGCAACAGTTTTTTTGAATGAAATATCAACAAATAACAAAACCCCATACGTCATTCAACGTCTGTCACCCGGAGACTATACGATCTCAATGAGCAAAGAGGGGTACAAGCCTTGGGAGCAGCGTGTGAGCGTAAACAGCGGAGCTACAGCATATGTAACAGGGGTTCTTTTTGCAGATTCAACACCGGAGCTACTCCTTCCACTTGAAGCTATCGCAATTGCCGGAGATCGTAATGGACGTTTCATAAACATCCTTACGAAAAATCTTTCAGAAGAAGACTCTCAAGACATAGTCCGATTCGATACCGTAACGCAAATCTCCCGTACGCTCGCCACAATCCCAGGTTCGTACACTTCTCTAAAACTCAGCCATGATGAATCAATACTCGTACTCGACGATGGGATGCGAGTGATTGCAGTGAGCGCAGAGACCGGTACGATATTGGGAGTAGACGCTCTCGACTCTGCCATCAACCCACTCCCCGACTACATATTCCTCGACAATGGAACGAATACGGAACTGAAAAATGCGAATGACAATTCCCTTGTCGCACTCCTGCCTCCTGGCGAATACTCCGTAGCATTTCGAAATACTGCATACGCCATTCTGAACGATTCACGAGATCGAACGTATCTTTTTACGTTTACAACTGGAGCCGTCACACAAATCAACCTACCAACAACACTCATTGCAATGAATGAAAGCGAGATGCTCTTTGTTGGAAGTGATGGAAACGAAATAGACTTCTACGACCCAAATTCTGGCACTACCACGCTCATTGCCAGACAAAGCACACCTATTATCAGCATTGGCTGGTATGGAAATGGAGAAGCGGTCATTTGTGCAACAAAGGAAGAAATCTTCGCGATCGCTAAAGACAAATACGAAACACGAGAAGTAACGCCATTGGTCAACGCCTCAGATATTCTTGGTATGTGGCCAGACACCACCGGAAAAAGCGTAACCTTCTTTGGAAAAATAAATGAAGTTTCAGGAATCTGGACCGTTGCGCTTATTCAATAAAACCAAACGTCGCAAACATGGTTGCCGCAACGTCTAACGCAGGATCGTCAGAGGTAAGAAGAAAAGTTTCAGAGTCATGGGCAACGGCAAACTCTATTCGCCCACTCCCGAAAACATATTTCAATGCAGGATAATTCGCGATAGTCACTTCAACAGGCTCCGGATACGCCTCATCCATAGAACGAGCAATACGAAAAGCGTCGAGCGACGTTTTTTCTTGTTGTACAGAAAAATATACTTCTTCCGACGTGGAATCTTCAGGAGCAAACAAGAAAAGTCCCTCACTCGTATTCTCTTTCACGTCAAACTGCGAAGGATGCCCAATGAACCATTCATCTGCTCGGTACGTATTCCATCCTTCAGGCAGAAGAGGCGATTCAAGCGCAGAAAATATTCCTCCATGTGGCGCCACAAAAACCTCAGAAAAATATCCATAACCAACGAACACTGCAAAAACAAAAACTCCAGATGCAAGAGCAATTATGCTTAAATATCGGTCATGCGCTTTCATAGAATCTGCAACTATCGTACCATGGCCACCGTATGAAAATCCTCCTTTTTGGTGCGTCTGGAAGGCTTGGTACCGCAATGCAACGCGTACTTTCTCATCACGAATATCTCACGCCAAATGGCAGAGAAGTCGACCTCACAAATCCAGAAATTGTTGCAGCATACGTCGCCACGCATCCCGTAGATTTCATTATCAACTGTGCAGCGTACAACGACGTGAATGGCGCGGAACAAAATCCAGACCTCGCAAATACGCTCAACGGATACGCACCTGGATTCATTGCAAAAGCTGCTGCACTCCAAAACATTCCCTTCATTCATTTTTCTACAGACTACGTTTTTGATGGGAACAAAACAGAAGGCTACGGAGAAAATGACGTTCCGAATCCAGAAAGCGCATACGCAGAATCAAAGAGACTTGGCGAAATGGAAACGCTTGAGAAAAATCCAAAAAGTTACGTCATTCGAACTTCAAGACTCTACGGCGAACCGGGCGCTGAAGCTACGAGCAAAAAAAGTTTCGTCGAAATCATTGTCGATCTTGCTAAAGAAAAATCAACGTTCGACATTAACGCCTCCGAAGTCTCTGCGCCAACTCTTGTTGACGACATTGCGCACCACATCGAAACATACATCTTTCCACTCCCAACTCCAGGCATTTATCACATGGCAAATCAAGGCGGCTGTACATGGTTCGAATGGGCAACTGCCATCGTCGAGATTCTCAAACTTCCCGTCACTATCACCCCTCGTGACCCTTCACTCAACATTCAAACCATAAAAAAACCTGCGCACTCAATTCTTCTCTCCACAAAAATTCCACCAATGCGTCCATGGCGCGAAGCGCTAGAAAATTTTCTTCTCAGCCACTATGTCCAATCATAAAATTGAAACGGAAATCGAAGGATGCGTTGTTGACCTCATGCCAATATTCGGCGACGCAAATGGCGGCGTTCTTCACATGCTTCCAAATGGAACATCGAATTCCGATTGGTTCAAGGGCGAAAACATCCTCGACGTTTACGCCTTCATGAGCACAAAACAAAACACACTTCGCGGCGGACACTATCATCCAATACTCGAAGAAATGTTCTTCACCATAACCGGCACAGCACTCTGGATTCTTTCCGACTTCCGTGAGTCCTCACCAACCTACAAAAAAACAATCGCGATCATTCTCGGCAATAAAGCTCCAACAAAGTCGACAGTCCTCCCCGACTACACCCAACAAACAACTCAATCACTCGCCCGTCTCACCGTCCCTGCCGGCGTCTACCACGCCATCTCCCCCCTTTCCCCAGAAGGCTTCACTACAATCGCACTCGGCACAACGCCATACAACAAAGATGACTATCAATATCCAAATACTGAAGACGTCCCAAACATGAAAAACATTCTCGAAACCTTCAACATCAACCTCTCCTAAAAACAACGACCCGCGCCTGAAAGGCCGGGTCGATTTCGTAGGGCGTCGCTCTAGAATGTAACTGTCACCTTTTTGTTGGCGACGAGGAGCGCCAGCAGCCTCGCGACTCCAGCCGACGTAAACACGTCGCGGGTCTGGATCGCTTCCGTCCAAGGAACGAATGTGCACGCGTCAATTACTTCGTACGGCGATCCCTTTGGACGCTTGCTCCGCACCACAGAACTGACACGCCAACCTCCAGTTTCGGAATCGAGCTCCATCTGCCCCTCGTCGACGCGAAGTGCATAGATCGTGACTCCGCCCTGCGCAACCGACTCACCATCCCTTCGTTCATCGCGATAAGTGATCCAGGCGTTGTTGCAGTTTAGATTGGCGCCAGAGAGACGAGCGATCTCGCCGGTCAGTGGGCCAACTTCTTCGCTGATCTCTTCCGCGGCGGTCAGACCAGGCTCGCAGTGGGGATTGTGAAATCCTCGAGGCGAATTAGGGACGAAACCGTCAGGGTTGTACTGAGGGTTCCGTTCGCAGCTCCTGAACTGACGCACGAGGCCGATGAGCAACTGACCGTTCACAATCGCGTACAGGAGAGTGACCGATCCACCGTTCTCCAGAAACTGGAAGGTATCGTAGCCAGAAGGCTCGCCATCCTTTCCAGGCTGCTCGCCGTACTCCAGACGCCCGAGCTCATCACCTGAATTCGTACGCGCCACGATCACGAGCGAAGTGATCTGCCTCCTCAAAAGCACAGAGAGCAGCCCACTGTTGGCATAAATCTTCCATGCTCGCGAATTTGGAGTTCTCGGAAGAAGTTCCGAAGCAAGGTTCCCTTCATTTTTCGATGGTTCCATTTCCCACACCTCTGAAATATTGTGACGCCAGTCTAGTAATGACCGACCAAAAATCATAACAGATTCCCCCATTTCTATCAACCGCAGCCCCTACAAAATCCTCTTAATCAGCCCAAAATACGCATTCAAAACCGGATTTACAACGTAGGTCAACATGGGATTTTCAATGTCTTGGTTCGTGATAACGCCGCACAACATGGGCAAAAGCTCAGCATCGCGGACCTTTCGAAAAGACGCGACTTTCGCTCGACGAGTACAAATAAACTGCCAGGTCGAGGGCTTGAAGAAATAAATCCAAGATCGAAGCTTTTCCTTCCACCATCCAGACTTAATCGCAAAGATCATAGTGCCAAGCTCCATGATCAACGTCATCGGCGCAATAACGAGCAAAGTCTTCCACTCATAATTAACTAAGTTTGTAAGATGACGGTTGCGCTCCATCCAGAAAAACTTTGAAATGCTTCGTGAGAATTCGTAATGATGAAAAACAACTGAATCCTCAACATAGGCAATGTCGAATCCGGCCAATCGAGCACGCCACGAAAGGTCAACATCTTCGTGATACATGTAGTAACTCGGTTCGAAAAAGCCGATGAGATCGATCGCGGAAATGCGAATCAACACTGCCGCACCGCTCGCGTAAAACATTGGCAACTTCGCTGTCTCATTCGGAATGTACTTCTCGCCATAACCGATGGAGAATCCGAAACCGAGATAATGAAGTGCGTTTCCTTGCGAATTACATTCGTCAGGCGATTGTTTCAGCATGAGCCGCGATTGCATGATTGCAGCATTCGAATGACTTTCCGCGTACTGCACAATTCGCCACAAAAAGTTCGGATCAACAACGGTGTCTTGATTCAAAAGATAAACGTAATCCGCTCCCCAGGTTCGAGCCGCAACTAATCCGACTCCTGTTGCACCGGCATATCCAACGTCATCAACATTTGAGATATATTCCATTTCCGGCATGGTCACTCCAGCTTTTGGAAACCAATCACGCTCAATCATTGAACGCGATTGTCCATGTTTTGATTTATTTTCAACAAAAACAATCATCATTCTGTCTTTTGGATACTCCGCGACTTCAATCGACCGCAAACATTCCGGAATGTCTTCAGCAGAATCCTTCGTGTTGTATGTGAGGTAAATAATTGCGATTTTTGGCATCATAGAAAATCTCCTGCTCTCCACTTCCATTCATATTTCAACCAACTAACAATGTGAGCATGCGCCATAACATTTGTTAGCGCATTCCAGATGCTATTCTTTTTTCCTGCCGATGCTTTTCCGTATGCATGACGAATAGCAGTCTCTGGGAAATAATACACTGGGTGACCGGTGTTCCATACACGTCGACACAAATCAATATCCTCAAAATACATCCAAAATCTTTCATCAAAGCCACCAAGTTCTTCAAGAAACGGCTGAGAAATACAAAGCGCAGATCCTTGCGCCCAGTCAACCATTCTTGCGTTCTTATGATCGTAATCACGCATTAAAAAAGCTGAGGCGTACTTCTTGCCAAATGCAGTGTTCCCAAGAAATGTTCGCTGAATAAACGGCATGAACCACTTTGGAAATCGACGACAAGTTTCTTGTAGTTCCCCGTCGTAATGATGAATGCGCGGCGCAACAATTCCAGCCTCAGGATTTGCATCAAGAAAAGACTTTACGCGATCAAAAAACTGGTCATCTGCAATAATCGTATCTGGATTCAAAAAGAGTACGTACTGCGCTTGAGCTTCACGAATCCCACGATTCGACGATCGGCCAAAACCAAAGTCACCATTCCGAAGAATCGTTACTGCATCTTTTGAAAAATACTGATCAACAAGTTCATTTGCACGATACGCCGCTGAAGCATTATCAACCACAATAAGCTGAACTCGTTCTTTCGTTTTCGCAATCGCTGATTGGAGTGATGTGAAATATTGTGCGTTCAATTCATTGTGCGAGACTGTAATAATTGCGAAAGTATATGGCGCTGCTGGATGCGCCAATGGCACAAAATGTCCTTTCGAATTTTCACCCCGAAGCTGCATCATAAACCGCCGTTTCCGAAGAATGTTGCCCCATTCATGCACGGTTTCTTTCCAAGCGTCAATCACTACCTTTGGACTCTTCGCAAGCCAATAAAAAAACTTCGCCAACTCAAACGGAAAAAGCGCCCATGTGCTCAAAATAATTCTTCGAATCGGCCAATGCATCACAAGAATCCAAAGATGATTTCTATACGACTGAAGTCTTGCTCCGAATGACTGTACGGCATGCGACTGTAAACCGAATGTTCGGCGATGATACGCGATAGCTTCGTGCACGATCGCCGCACGCATTCCGATTGCTGCGAATCGATACGCGAGCTCGACATCTTCTTTATATGCTGTAAACGTTGGATCGAATAAAGTGCTATCTGCCGATGAAGCAAGAACGGGCTGGCGACGATACATTGGCAAACATCCTGAAATGCCAAAAACATCTTGAACAAAAAAATCGCGTTCTGGAATTCTCGTCAATAAAGTCCCCTGAAATCGTTCTCGCACCATTCCCGTTGATAAACGTTCAAAGCCGAGAGTATCGATGATGTCAGTCTTCCCTTGCGTTGCGGAATTTGCATGATCGAAGTCCCATCGGAAAATACATCCAGACGCTGCGGCATATTTTGGATGCGCAACCATGAACGTAACAACCGATTCCAAGTATCCTGGCTCAAGCACGGCGTCGTCATTCAAAAGCTGCACAAACTCTGCACTGTGCTTTTGGAAAAGCATGTTGTGACCAAGAACAAAGTTCAATGTTTCTTCAACACGAATGTACGTAATCGGAAATCCTGCCGCATCGACCGCGGCTTTTATCGCATCTCGTTCTTCTGCATTCGAACCGTTATCAAGAAAATACAATGTCCAGTCTTTGTTTGTCTGCGCCGCTAACGACGCAAAAAGAAACGGGAGATACCGCGCGCCGTTGTAGCAAGTAAGCTGCAAAGCAAGGCGACTCATACATTCTTCTTCAAAATCGATTCATACCAATCCACAGCACAGGCAACGGCGATGCCAAAGGGCCTCGCTATTCCGATGAGAGCAGCTTGCCACCAAGAATTCCACTTGAAAAAATAACGCTGCATGCTTGCAGTAAAAATTCTCTGCTTTTCTCCATGCTTCATTTTCGCGAAGCCTTTTCCCACAAAATCATGACAAGAAACGCTTGCGTCGTATCTCACGCGAAGGCCGGCGTTTTGTACGCGTTTACAAAAATCCACTTCTTCAAACCAAAGGTGATACCCCTCATCCAAAAATCCAATCGACGATAAAAGCTCTCGACGAAACGCAAAGTACGATCCACGAACCTGATCAACGTCTTGCGAAATGCCATAGTCAAGATCTTCTGCCATGTATCTAGAAACAAGCTTTGGAAAAAATCGGGCCAGCTTTAGAACAATCGCAAGTTGTGAGCCAAGATCTGGAAATCGTCGAACGGAACGCAAGACTTCCTTTTCTCCAGTCAAAAGCCTTACTCCAAAAACTCCGATCGTCTTGTCTGCAATAAGTTCATGATACGTTCGCTCGAGAACTCCAACATCAATAAGCATGTCTGGATTCAGCAGCACGCAAACTTCTCCAGAAGTTACGCGAAGACCTTGATTACATGGGAACGCGAATCCAGCATCCCAGTCATTTTGAATAAGCTTCACCTGCGGGAATTCATCTCGAACCATGTGCGCACTTCCATCTGTCGAACCGTTGTCTACTACAACAACTTCAAACGACACCAAAGGTGACAATGAAAAAATCTTGCGAAGGTTAGCCTCTAAAAGCTGTCGCACATTCCAGCTCACAATAACGAGCGATATTTGCTTGACCATAGACAGATGGTTTCCTACAATCGAATCAACTAAGGAATACTTCATTCTAGATGCTTATGGCAATCAGTCAATCGCTCCCAGTCGTTCTGTGGTGCGGAGGAAAGGGCTCCCGTTTGAAGGAAGAAACAGAGTTTCGCCCTAAGCCAATGGTCACCATTGGAAGCAAACCGATTCTTTGGCACATCATGAAGGGATACGCGCATTACGGACACAATCGTTTCATTTTATGTCTTGGGTACAAAGGGGAAATGATTAAACAATATTTCATTAATCATCGACTTCTCTCCGGCGATTTTCATCTTGAAACAAGCACCGGCTTTACTTCAACTCCACAACATACCGACCGAGATGACTTTCTCATTACCTTCGCAGATACCGGAGAAGAAACACTCACCGGAGAACGCCTTTTGAAAGTCATGAAATATATTCCCGGAGAAAGATTCATGGTGACCTATGGCGACGGTCTTACAGATCTTAATCTCGATACTCTTGTTGAATTTCATGAGAAACAATGTAAGGAGCTCGGAACAATTGGAACGATTACCGGCGTACATCCACGATCGAAGTACGGACTGGTAAAGACATCAGAAAAAGGAACAATTACTGACTTTACCGAAAAACCAATTCTCCAAGAGTATACAAATGGCGGGTTCATGGTTTTTGAAAAATCTGGGATCCTTCCGTACTTAAAGGAGAATCAACCCATCGAACACGCGCTTGCCGACATGGCAAAAGACAGCAAGCTCGCACTCTATAATCACGACGGTTACTGGCAGTGCATGGACACCTATCAAGACATGGAGGCCCTAAATAAACAATGGGCAAACGAACCAAAATGGAAAATCTGGTCGTAATAGAAAAAGCTCCGATTCAATCGGAGCTTTTTTGTTATTCCCAATGATACGGATACGCTTCAAGCGGAATTGCGACGACCTCTTCTGCAGACCATGGAACCGTTGCGCAGTTCAAAATCGTAGCAACACTATCGTCTTCGTTTTTCCACGCGTATGCCACGCCCACCGGAATCACGAGCAACTGATATAAATCGCCAGGTCCGAGAATGACTTCTTGAAACTGCCAGCGAGTCAGAGACTTTTCACGAATGTCATGAAGAACAAACCGGACTTTTCCCATCGGAACGGTCATATTACTCGTCGATTGCTTATGAAGCTTCCAACCCTTCATCATGTTTGGAAGTATCGTCGAAAAATATGCCTCACCGAATTGCTGAAAATGCGGCGCATCTGATCGAAGCACGTGCATAATACTTCCTCGATCGTCTCCGATGACTTTTAAAGGCACAACCAATACACCGTCGATTCCAGACATAAGAATTTATGAGAGCAAAGCATCAGAAGACGCTGGAACAATTTCTTCGTTCGATTTTTCAAAATACTTTTTGTACCACGCAACAGTTTCTTTCATCCCTTCTTCCACGGTGTATGCCGGTGCCCAATGCAGAATTCTTGCGGCCTTTTCACTTGAAAGCGTCTGATCATGGATCTCTGCCTTTGCTTGATTCAAAATCTTTGGCTGCAGCGTACTTCCCATTGCCTTTGAAACATGACCGATAATGTCCAAAACCGTAAAGCGATTTCCCGTGCTCAAGTTAAACGCCTGTCCAACAACTTCTGGACGATCCATATTTTCCGCAATCGTGATATATCCAAGTGCAGCGTCTTTTACAAAGAAATAATCACGAATGAACGTGCCGTCACTGCGAACCAACGGCTCTTCATTATGAATAATATGCTTGATCGTCTCTGGAATCACACGGCTCCAGTTCAAATCACCAGGGCCGTAAAGATTACCGCAACGCGTTACACAGACTGGAAGTTTATACGTGTTGTAATACGTGTTTGCGATTAAGTCAGTACATGACTTTGAACAGTCATATGGATGGTCACCTCTCAGCGATGCGTCTTCGGTATACGGCAGAATCGGCTGCGGTCCATATGCTTTGTCTGACGACGCAACAAGAACACGCTTCACAAGTGGCGACAGCCTACACGCCTCGAGAACATTCACGGTTCCCATGACGTTCGTTCGAAATGTTGGGAGCGGTGAACGATTTGCGATCGGCGCAATTGCCTGAGCCCCAACGTGAAAAACTGTTTCTATTTCATAATCATTGATTGTTCGATAAACGGTTTCATAATCTTCAAAATCACCATTCACTACAATAACGTTCTTGTACTCTGGAACTTCGAATAAACGGCTCGTTGGAACATGGTCGCGCTTTAATACCACAACCCGAGCATCTAATCGTGTTAAAAAGTCGACAATTGTCGATCCGAGCAGTCCGTACCCACCCGTAATAAACACATGACGATTCTTCCAAAATGCTCTACGTTCCGGCGTCAAAAAATCTTCCATGTTTGGCATAACGGGAAAAGCTATCAATGATTAAACAACGAGTGAATAGTAGGTTTTTAAGCCCTAAGAGTCAATAAATCAACGGAAAAACTCAAAAAAACAAAAACCGCGCCTGTTTAAAGGCGCGGCACGAGTCGCAAGCTTTCAAACGCCTAGCGCGTGTACCACTGAATGGTAGGAATGGCAGTTGTTCGAAACTGAATCCAAATCTTGCGAGCGCAAAGCTTCACCCTGCCATCTCCGAACCAGATACGCGGAGAGAATGCCCACGGCTGAGAACCTCGCACGTTCAAAAGAAGTGCTCCATCAACAGCAAATGGAACGTTTTCTCCATCCATTTGCTCTACCCATCGCGGATGCTGATTTGCAGCAAAGAGCGTTTCAAGGGCCGTGAGTCTATTCACATGATCGTGGTAAGTCTCACGAATTGCTATTCCTGGGCTTGGGCTCCAATTGGCGCTGAAATCAACAAAGCGAAGCGTGAGTTCGTGCGGAATAAATGCTGGCGCACCAAGAACAAGTCTGACTCGTTCTTCACTCAAGCCACCGTCATACGCTTCTTTGAACTCATCGTATCGACGTCCCCACTGTTTCTTCATGAGCACACGACCGAGAAGCAATGTCTCAAAGAGGGACGAACCTCTTGGAACAATGACTGGAGCGAGAAAACGATTCTTTTGCGCTTCAACCTTGAACCTTTCTATCTGCACTCCTTCATGAGCCGTCCTCATCATCCTGTCGATCCTGTCACCAGTCATACCGTCATACTCACGAACCATCGCAACAACGTCACTAAGTGAGTTCCACAAATCCGTTCCCTCCTCATTCGTTGTTATCAAAATTCACGAACGAGCGAAACGCTCGCATACGACCAAGAAAAAGTCAAAGACTCTCAATTTCGAAACGAATCTTTTCCGCAATCTCTGCAAGCTCATCACTCGACGGATGCGTTCTTTCAAAGGTTCGAAGAACGTTGTTCCAACGAGGCATAATGTGAAGATGAGTATGCAAAATCATCTGACCAGCGCAAACACCATGATTCATGCCAAGGTTGTAACCGTCTGCCCCAACCGCCCTCATAATCGACGGAGCAAGCCGATAAACCGCATTCATGAGATGCAGAGCAGATTCCACAGTTCCTTCTGCAAGATTTTCTGCATGAATTTTCGACGTCACAATTGTGTGGCCCTTGCTCATCGGACTAATATCCAGAAAAACAAAAACTTCTTCATTTTCATAAACTTTTTCACATGGAATTACTCCAGAAATGATTTCACAAAAGAGACAGGACATAAGAGATAGATAAGATGATTCAAATTAAAACTTAAACTTTTCTCCGTCATTGCGAGACGGAATAAGAAATCTGCAGAAACATTCATCTATTGAATCGAAGGGGCACTATTGGCAGCGCACCGACTGCTGCAGCAAACCAGAATCGTGCAGCATCGAACGGTTCGCCAAGTTTCCAGACAATCAAGCCGAAGATGATGCCGGCAAGAATCGAAAGTACCAAGACCAACTTCGATCGCGGAGGAACGAAGTTTCGACTCATACACTCAACGATGCACAACGGAACGATCACAAGCCAAATGCCGTGAACATTCATCGCCGATGATACGAATCCTGGACGCAGATACTCCGCAAACAGAAGCACGATGTAAAGCACGACAGATATTCCGAGCGCAAATCGGATGTTCGAAATAGCTACCATAGTCGTTCTTCTAATGCATGCTTCCATAATCTAGCCTCCTCCCAAACCGCACGCCACAATGAAATCGGATCCTTGTGAAAAGTAACCGAAATCTTATGAACATCCACCACTTCACCATCGATTCCTTGCCCAGGCAACGATAGCGCAAACTTATACGCTCCAGATTCTGTAACAAGATCGGAAAGTGCAAATGTTGCAGAAGCTGTGCGCCAACCATCTCCAGTCTTCGAAATCGATGGGAGATTCGCAACAACGAATTCAATCGATTCAGAATCGATATCGGTAGTCGCAGTAAGCGCCCGAGGATCTGGATCAAAAAATGCCGTACGACTCAATGCAAATTTCCCTTCTCCAATCATCTTCACATCACCTGCATCGGTGACTCCTTCAACAATGCCACTGGCATCGCTCACTGTTCGAACTTTTGTATACGGTGCTGGTATTTCAACATCTGTACCATCGAACGAGATTGATTGAGCAGAGTTTGCGTGAAGTGTTTCAAAAACAACCGACGTGCTATTCGTGACAAACTTAGTTTGTCGATCATTCAACAAATAGCCTTCGTCATCTGCAAGAAATAATCGATTCTTAAACGCCATGTATCGCTGACCAATCACAAACTGTCGCCAAACAATGTCTGACGTTCCAGAAAGCTCGACCCGATAAACGCCCTCTGGCCAACCGTTGCTAGAAAGCGAAATCGAATGAGCATTTTGTGCTTGATCTTCCGAAATATTTCCATCATCAACGATCAATTCGTTAACCATTACCGTTCCATCCTCGCTATACACTCGAACATACCCTTCGTCCGCACCAAACGTTCGATTGATGTCTTGATACATCACATCTAATCGGAAAGGCTCATTCTTGATATACGTTACATATTCATGACTCCCCCGAAGTGAAACGTTAAACGTCTGATTCCCATTCAGTGGAACATACGACGACTCTCTATACACACCCGGCAATGTGGCGCGATATGTTGCAATAGATGATCGTGCAGGTTGATGATTCAAAAAATCTTGCACTGATAATTTTGCATCGTCTTTCGCGAAAACGAGAAAGTTCGATTGCTCGTCCGAATTCAACCGCGTCCAATCAAGCGACTCAATGGCTGAATTCGAAAACGCGTGAAAGTCGAAAGCGTATGCAGCAATATTCGTTAAGCCACCGATTTCAAAGGCGTATGCCGAATGAGGGTCGAACTCCACGGAAACCGTTGCACTCGTGAATGAATTTGAAGGAGAAAAGACCCCGATGTATGTCGGATCTCCGATGAGCGAAATAAAAGATCCGCGATCGCTCGTTTGAAGAGAAGAGACTCGTTCTCCTGGTAATGGTGACGTGATGAATGGCGAAAATTCACCAGGAACCCACGACACTGTTCGCTCACCGTTCGGAGACGCAGAAAGCCAAGACAACCAAACAACTGGAGCGATCGCAACGATAAGAATACAAATTTTTCCAATGCTCTTCATACGATTCCTATTCATTCGCTACGCGAGAAATGCGATACAACGTCTGGTCCATTATTGTTTCGATCGCATCAATCCGCAACGCATTTTCTCCAAGTTTCTCCTCATTCAAAAAATCAACGTCTCCTTGGGGAAGCGTTAAGCCGAAATAATAAATCGGAACAATGTCGATGAGCGTTGGAAGAATCGCGTACGTCGCGTCACTCCGAAGAGGAACAATCACTCGACATGTCGGAAACAGATATTTATCTGCATGATCGACAACGACTATCGGACGTAAATCTCCACCCTCCGAGCAACGCACAAGTTCAAAAACTCTTTCCTGTTTTTCTTCGTATGAAATGAGCGCTGATCGTGTGGCGAGTAATCCATCTGTTCCACCAAAAACTGTTTGCGCGCTCAAAGTTCCAACACATAGCAACATCACAATCACAATCATCGATGCGGCACGAGATCGACGAGTAAATGCGTCAACTGCATATGCAACAAATACACTCGATGCAACAAATAACGGCAACCAATATCGAACATGAGAGTTCCCAACAGTCACCGCATTCGGATCAATATTATCTGCCATGGACCAGCTCCCATACACCATTCCCATCCATACCGAAGTAATAAAGAGAAGCGCAACAGCAAGTCTCCAGCCAAGAAGCTTTGTTCTCCACGCCATAACTGCTCCAATAATCGCCAAAAATGAAAGCATTGGATACAACTGAAATCCATACGTCAACACATTCTTCATCATCGCTCTTGGATGAAAGCCGAATGGGAGCAAAAGTCCGGATGCGCGATCAAACATCGACGGCGCAACAGCAACGATCGAATCGGCCGAATCGGCAGCAGCACGGAGATCTGGAAGCGTGTATCCCGTTACGAATGGAGATCCATAAATCATCGCACTGAGCGCTGCATACAATCCGAACACGAGTATCACACTTCCAGAAGCGAAGAACACAAGTTTCCACGGCACCGATCGTCGATAGAAAATAAGAGCAATCGCGATAACGATAATAAAAATCGGCGCCTCGACAAGCCGCATGGTCATGGCCAATGCAGCAATCGCTCCAGCAGCACTCGCAAGCCAAACTGATCGTCGATCGATCGCGAGAATCGCTATCGATCCCGCGATGAGAAGGAAGGAAGCGAAGGGAACGTTATGCATCATCACTCTGGCGCTGTAATACCAAAATGCAGGATGAATCAACACAACAAATGCAGCAATGTCTGCCATGGATTCCCTTCCAGTAAGTCGACGAACCGTCCACCACCAAGCAGCGATGCCAAGACCAGCAAGAAACGGCGTTACGCACATCGCGGCAATAGATGCGACAGTTGAACCGAAAACTCCGAATACCAAAATAACTATTCCAATAAAAACTGGAAGACCTAAAAATGACGACGGTAAAATGCAGGTTCCTGGAGCAACCGTTGACCTTGGATGAACAAGTCCTTGAGCGATGACGTTCAATGGCTCCTCAGAACAAAAGCTTAATTTTTCTGCGAATGTTTGCGCAAAAAATGCATTTGCACGCTCATCTGGAGAAGGAAATACACCAGATATTCCGGCAAAAAGCCAAAACATTGAAGCAATAAAACAGGCAAGAATACCGCCTCGAATCCACCAATACACGTGAAATTTCATACCTACAATGAGTACGTCACTGCAGCAATTAGCGCAAATCCAAGAGCGAAACAAAGAACAATCTCACCGACAACCATTAATATCGGAAGGCCGAAGAACAGTCCAAGTAAAAGCAAAGTCAATGATGAAAACTGCAACACCATTTTTATCTTTCCCCAAGTATTTGCAGACATCACACGTCTCTCCTCCTTTTTTCGAGATAGAAAAAGTATTCCTGGAAGAAGGTCTAAAGCGACTGCAGAAAAAACAAGAGCGGGATGAAAATACTGAATAGCAACAGTCAAGGCGACTCCACCAATGAGAATCTTGTCCGCAACGGGATCGAAAAAAATTCCCCAAGCAGTAATCCTATGTCTTAAACGAGCAAGAGAACCGTCGATCGCGTCAGTAAAAGCTGCAAAAACAAATAAAGGTATGCCAAGAGACAAATCACCAACAGATAAAAACCAAATCACCGATGGAGTCATTGCCATTCGAAGCATCGTAACGTGATTTGGAGAAATCCATCGTGGAATAAGCGGTATTACCGTGTATTTCATGATGTAATCGTGCGGGTAGAGCTGAGAAAATGGACGCTGTGCCATACAAGAAATTGCCTGTACTATTGAATTACTTTTGAGTATACGCTATGTGGAATGTAATTTTTAACGCGCTCATCGCCACTGGGGTTCTCACGATTCTTGGACGAAGAATCGGAAGAACTTTCTTCGAAGAAGAGTCACGAGGTATCGCTACCCTCGTTGGCACTCTTTGTTCGATAGCCCTCTTTTCTCTTGTTGGAACCGTAATGTTCTATGTTGCGTCAATCAACATCTTCACACTCAGCATCGGCGCCGCACTCGTCATTATCGGAACAATGATCGTAACGCCAAAGACGAAGCAGCGGGTTTCGACAAAGCCGATTTCTGAAAGTCCAATGCTATCTCAACGATCGATATTGCCGCTACTCACTATCGGAGCTATCTCATTGTGGGCATGGTGGAGTGCCGTTCTTGCAATGCCAATTACCGATGCAGTTCGCTCACCGTGGCTCGTTCTCTCCCCCGTCTCCATTATTGCTCCAGCGACGGCGCTCATTATCAGCTTTGTACTCATAAAAGTTCATAAACCAATCGGGTCATTCCTTCTTTTTTCTACACTTTTCTCACTCTTTGCGAGCGCATCATTCCTGTTCCCACTTGGATACGGCTTTGATCCGTTTCTTCATCGAGCGACAGTTCTTCATATCGCCGAATTCGGAACCGTTACACCAAAACCGCTCTACTACATTGGCGAATACGCAATCGAACTTTTTACGCACTTCTTTACCGGCATCTCCATCTTCACCATCGATACGTTTCTCATTCCAATCCTTGCTGCTCTTGCCTGCGTCGTCGCCTCTCGTCGTCTCCCAGCTGGAATCGCAATTCTTCTTATCGCCATGAGCAACTTTGTTGTTTCTACTCCGCAATCACTTGGATACATTTTCGTATTACTTTCAATAGTAACCACCGCAAAACACATTTCATCGAAAAAAGATCTTGTTGTTCCAAGCATTTTCGCGATCGCCGCATTTGCTGCACACCCAATCGCCGGAGTGCCAGCAATTATGTTCGTTCTTTTCAACGCGGTTCGCAATCGAGCTCCTCGAATCATTCTTGCCATTTTGAGCGCTATTGCTCTTCCAGCGATGTTCATTCTTCAAGCGATTCTTAGTAACGCAGCGATCTCGATCACATGGACAAATCTCTGGCGGCTCGATCTATTGCCGCTTTCAAGCTTTCTGTTTACAAACGGAAGTCCATGGCTCGACGCACTTTATCTTGTCATCGGGAATCTCTCGCTCATTGCGCTTGTCTTTGCCGTTATTGGTGCAATCGTACGTCGCTCGTCAATGGATTCTGTGGAACGAAGCGGCGGAATCATCAGTATTACGCTCATCATCAGTTTCATTCTCATCTCACTAGGCCTTGACTTCACCTATCTCATTTCATACGAACGACAAGACTTTGCGCTTCGTCTCATTACTCTCGCAACACTCTTTGCACTCCCTCTTGCTAGTGCCGGCATCGAGACGATATGGAAACAAGTATCACTTCATCGACTTCATGTTCCGGCACTCCTCATCTATTTTCTCTTCGCCGCAGCATCAATCTACAACCTCTACCCTCGACATGACGGCTATGCGAGGTCATCGGCTTTTAATGTAAGTCAATATGACATTGAAGCAGTGAATGCGATTCACGAAATGGAATCAGAAAACTCAGACTACATCGTTCTCTCAAATCAGGCGACTGCGGCAGCAGCGCTTCAAGAATTCGGATTCAGAAAGTATTATCACGGAGATATTTTCTACTATCCCATTCCTACTGGTGGCGTTCTTTATCAATACTATCTTTCTCTCGTTGATGGCGCTCCAATGAAAGAAACCATGAAAGAGGCCATGAATACTGCAGGCGTTCATAAAGCCTACTTTGTTGTAAGTGATTATTGGTGGAATAAAGATGCAATCATTGAAACAGCAAAACAGCAAACCGATGATTGGCTTGCTGTTCATGAAGGGAAAGTAACCGTTTTTGTTTTTACTGACGAGGAGTCCGCGCCATAGCTTCTGTTAATAAGCCGATGAGGCGATCTGCATATTTCACAGATTCATACGGAGCAACACTTTCACGCATTAAATCCGCACGCCCTGCAAATTCCGCTTTTTCACGATCCATTGTTTGGATAGCGCAAAGTAAATCTTTTTCATCACCTGGAGTAAATAACAATCCAGTTTTTCCGTCCTGAATAAGCTCGCCAACTCCACCAATACGCGACGCAATCAATGGGATCCCAGCAGAAAGAGCCTCGTAAATAACGGTTGGAGAATTCTCATAGCACAAACTCGGAACCACAACCGCGTCGACTGCAGCAACACACTTCATAATCTCTTCTTGTGGCGTGTATCCAAGATAAACAACTCGACTGTCATATTTTGCGCGTTCCTCAACCATGGTTCGCAAAGGCCCACCTCCGATGATTTGCAATCGAGCGTCACCGTCATATTTCATAAACGTATCAAGAAGGAACATTAATCCTTTATGATATCCGAGCTGACCAATGAACAATAAACGCAATGGACCGGAGCGCTGCGTATTTCGAATGACTTCAGAAAACTTTGGCAATGGATTCGGCACGCAACGAACGTCAACATTCTCAAAAAAACCAACCTTCTTATGCTCATCAATCAAAAACTGTGACGGTGAAATCACCATGCTCGGCCTTCCCATTCGTCGACGACAAATTGCTCGATACATTGCATACGGAAATTTTGCGTACCAAGGTTCCTTTTCCTGTCCGAACATTCGAAGTCCAGAAGGAACCACAAGCTGAAGATCGTGCAAAACATGAACATGCGGGATGCCTAAGTCTTGAATGGCTCTAGGAATCTTGAGTCCGATCCCTTTCAAGTTATGCGTTACAACAACGTCAGGCTTTTCCTCGAGAAGAATGGATCGCACTGCGTCGGCACCGCTCGTACCAAACGCATCAATCACGTGCCAAAACAAACGAACGCTCCAATGATATTTATAATCATCAAGTGTAAAGTAGATATTTTTTGGAAAAAATCTGTAAACACGTTCAACGGTGGATGTTCCTAAATTCGTACGTGTTCCAGCGGAACGTGGTTGTCCAGTAATCACAAAAATGTCATGACCCATGGCGAGAAGTTGTTCAACCGTACGAACCGTCACATTTTCTGCACCTCCACGAGCATGAGGAGGATAGAGATTTATGATAATGCCAATCTTCATACAAAAATACTCTACAACCATTTAAGAAGAACGACGAGCCGCTGCATAAATCTCGAGTAATCGATGAGAGAGCACGGAATCTGAAAAATTCTCTTCTGCAAACTTCCGAGCATTTTTTCCGCAGTTTACTCGAAATTCTAAGTCTCCACACAATCGATCAAGCGCCTCAACTAACTTCGAAGCATCGCCAGGCAAAACACGCAAACCAGTCTTTTCCTCAATAACTAATGTTCTCACTCCAGGAAGGTCTGAAACAATACTTGGAATTCCAGTTGCCATTGCTTCCTCTGTCACGATACCAAACGCTTCTGAACGATCGATAGATGGCAAAACATGAACATCAGCAGATTGATATGCGAGAGGAAGGCTTTCAGATGCGATCGATCCAGCGAAGCGAACACGACCTGCGATTCCAAGACCAGCAGCGATCTGTTCAAAATCTGCTCTACAGTTTCCATCACCGATGATAAGAAGCTGAGCGTATGTTTTCATCATCGCAAAAGCACGAAGCAGCACATCAAGCCCCTTAAAATAATGTGCCGCATCAAGTCCACCAACGAAGATAATCACCGGTCGCTCATTCGTAAGCCCAAAATGCAAACGAGCGGCAACACGATCCCCAGGTGTGAAACGTTTCACATCAACTCCAAACGGCAATACACGACGATTTCGATGCTTAACGTTCTGTGCATCTGCGTAATCATCAGATGAAACAAGAACAGAATGAGCAGCGCTGAATATAAATGGCTGCAATATTGTGCGATAGACAAAAAATGTTGCACCAAGAATGCCGCGAGCTTTTGGCTTCATGTGATACGTCACCACAAAAGGAATGTTCCAAAGTCTACAAGCAAACGCAGCAAGAATGTCACTTCCGAAAAATGGGTAGTGCAAATGCACAACATCAAATCCCTTCAGAGCAAACAAGAGATCAAGAAGTACGGCACCGTTCCCCCAGGAATAAAAGGGCTGCAATCGAGTAATACTCGCTTCCTTTGCAGACTGTTTTTTATACGCAGGAGTAAAAATCTCCACGGTACAACCATGTTCACGAAGCTGTTCGGCGTCATGCGCCGCAACAGTACCGATGCCACCACGATACGGTGGGTACACTGGCGTAACAATCGCTACACGCGTTTGCTGCTCCATACCAACCTAAGAACGTTCCGGACGATCGACCGCAATTTTTCTTACAAGCTCAGTAATATCTTCACTCATTTTTTGCTGATGAACCATGGAACGATACGTTGCGTACAGTAAAAAGATCACCGCAAGATAGACGAATAAATCCGCTCCCCTGCCAACACCAACAGCATTTGCGACAACATCTGTTACTTGCGGCATAAGTGCAACAGCAATAACAAAAAGCCACATAAACGACCACACTACCGCCCAGTACCACGATGCTTCTCGCCGATGATATTGCCGTCTTGCTCGTGCAATAGCGTAAAGGGAAAAAACAATGAGGAAGATTTTAAATACCATATTAGCCAACAATTTTCTTTTTAATAATCTCTTTTGCCGTCATCATTGCCTTCACTGTTGACTGGCCCTTATGCAAAGTGTCCATCGAATACGAAATGGTCACTGGGCGCTCAACATATCGAAGTCGTCTTGTTTTCACCAGGTCTAAAATCTCAGATGCGTGAGCCATGCCATCAAGGGTGATCCGTATTTCTGCGGCAGCTTTTCTTGAGAGCGCACGAAAACCGTTATGCGTGTCTGTTACACGAATACCAGAAAGTAAAATTGTAAATAAAGTACCAAGGCGAATCATGATCTTACGAACGAACGGCATGTTAAGCGCGTCCTTTCCAAGAAAACGAGATCCAAGAACAACGTCTGCTTCACCAGAAGCAATCGGTGCGACCATGGCCGGAATTTCATTCCCTCGCATCTGACCATCAGCATCGAAATGCACGATTACGTCTGCAACGAGTGTTTTCACTGCGTAGTCTGTGCCAGTTTGAATCGCAGCGCCTTGCCCTCGATTAATGATATGTCGCAAAACAATCGCCCCAGAACTTTTTGCGACTACAGCAGTTTCGTCAGTCGAACCATCGTCTACAACAACGACGTGATCAACAAATTGCCGCGCATCAGCAATGGCAGCTGCGATGCGAGCGCCTTCATTATGAGCCGGAATAACAGCAACAATACGCATATAGAGGCATGGTGACTGGCTAAACGCCATTGGTCAAGAGAAGCTTATTTGCTCGCACATATTCAAGCGTTTTCGCCAAACCATCATCCAATAAAACCAAAGGCAACCAACCCAACTGACCTCGGGCCTTTGTAAGGTCTGGCAAGCCGATCTTTGTTAAAAATGGTGGAGCTGACTCATACACAATCTCTGAAGAACTTTCCGCAAGCTTGATAATCGCCGCTGCGACATCTTTCATACCAATCTCAACATCGCTACCAATATTCACTGGGCCAATCCCATGCTCAGCACCCATAAGACGAATCAACCCATCAACAGCATCAGAAACGTACAAAAGCGCAGTGGTGATCGACGCATCTCCCGCAATAGATAACGGCTTTCCATCAAGCGCAGCAAGAACAAAGTCGGAAATCTGATGCCCCTGAAATAAAGGCATTCGCGGACCATACGTTCGAAAAATGCGCGCAATTTTCACATCAAGACCATGAACAGATCCATATGTGGAAACCATAGTTTCCGCAAAACGCTTTCCTTCGTTATACGGCGCGCGCGGACTCAAATGGTCAACGATTCCCATGTCTTGCTCTGTAAAATGTTTCTTCCCGTCTTGCTGGTTTCCATAAACCACCGCGCTTGAAGCGAACAAGAACTTTGACTTGTACTTCACCGCAATATCGAGCACGTTTCTCGTTCCAATACTATTCGTAAGCAATGTTGGAATGCGAAACTCTTCAAATCCTTTCGCAATCGTCGGCATGGCGAGATGATAAATTTCATGAATACCAATGAACTTCACCTTAAACGCATCGAGTTCTACGAATGACTCGAGGTCGAATGGAACATTGATATCGAGTCGAAGGAATTGAAAATCTGGGTTCCGAAGCAACCCTTCGATATTTCGAACATGGCCTGTTGAAAAATTATCAATACAAATCACTCGGTATCCATTTCGAAGAAGCGACTCGCAGAGAAATGAACCAATAAACCCAGCTCCCCCGGTCACTAATGCTGTTTTCTGTTCAAGAGACATAAAACGCTTTCAAATAAGAATCAAGGCATTACCACGCTGCGAGAAACGCACCAGTCGTTGACGCGAATGTTGGCGCATTGAACGACCCAAGAGGAGTTTTCAAATCCGATGAAAGCAGAGTCACCAGTCCTCCGTTTCGGTTCTCTGCAATAACAAGATCCTGCAACCCGTCGAGATCAAGGTCTGTTCCGATGATGCGATTTCCTACAAGCTCATGATCGACAAGCGCTTTCGAACCTCGCAATGCACCAATCTTCGTAAAAACGCGTATGTCATTCGTTCCAGACAAACCGGAAACGGCAATATCGTCGTAGTAATCTCCATCAAGATCGACGCGGGCAACACTAATATCTGACTTACCGTCATACGGAATGAAATCAACAAGATACGTTCCGTCACTATCGTACAACGCAACACGTGCAACGCCGTCAATGACGCCAACAACAGCAATTTCTTCTGCAGGATCATCGTCATAATCAACGGCGGAAACAGAAAGTGGTGACTCTATTGGGAACAACGAAGCGGTAAATCGAGAAAGCTCATCTCCAGATTCAGACCACGTCACAATATCTTGACTTACTCCAGATCCAACAGAAGTGACTATTTCATCTTTCCAATCACCGTTCATGTCTCCAACAGCAACGTTCACTCCATGATCCGACCCAGGATCATACGCAAAGAACTCAGAAGCAAGCGCGCCGAATGCTGTAAACACTCGAACGTGCGGACCGCCAGACTCACCAGCACCAGTCACGATCCGCGGTATTTCTCCACCGTCATTATTCAATGTTGCGACATGAACGCCGCCGCTAAAATTACTTGAATACGCTTGAAAACGTGCATACTGTGTTCCGTTTGCTCTATACACATCCACCTCTGGCAAAACACCAGCAGGAGCGCCGAAAGCAACAAAAGAATATTGCAGCTCGTCTTCAGTAGTATCGACGTTCTTCGAAGAAGCATTGTCAGACGCCGATGTCTCAGTTGTCGCGTTTTCTCCGGATGATTCAGATGAAGAATATGAAGCTGCAAGCTCTAAAGCTCGAGCAATATTCAGCTTCCCGGCACCAAGTCCACCAGACGGATATCCTGTTGCACGAATTGGATCTACAGAAAGCTTGAGAATATTTCGAACGTCATTTGCGGAAAGCGTTGGGTATTCAGAAAAGAGCAATGCTGCCGCGCCGGCAACCAAAGGCGCTGCCATAGAAGTTCCATTCCAAGAACCAATATACGCATCTAAATATCCAGCTGACGGGTTCCGATAAGACAGCCCATAAATTTCCGTGCCTGGCGCAGCAATGTCTGCGCAAATAGATCCGTAGTTCGTAAAATTCGCACCAAGATTTGTTTCCGTAATCGCAGTCACACCAATCACCCAATCATCAGAACTTGTTCGAAGACATGCTGGGTAAACCGGTTCAATATTCGTGTCTCTTCCGTCATTTCCCAAAGCCGCAACAACCACAACACCTTTTGTATACGCGTCCTTAATTGCAGCCGTTAACGCTGTATGTGTTTCATTCCCTGTAAAACTTAAATTAATCACTCGCGCACCATTTGCTACTGCATATCTAACCGCATTCGCTGCTTCATATTCAGAACCACTTCCGTCATCTCCGAGCATTCGAACCGACATAATAGAAACATCCCAAGAAACTCCGGAAATACCTACGCCGTTATTCCCCACTGCGCCAATCTCACCAGCAATCAACGTACCGTGAGATCCTGCGCCAAAATCCTCTCCAGTCAAGAACATTGGGCTTGGGTCGTTGTCACTATCAACAAAATCCCAACCAGAAACATCATCAACGTATCCATTGCCATCGTCATCAATTCCATTCCCAGAAATTTCATCTGAATTCGTCCAAAGATTGCCACGAATATCCTCGTGGTTCAAATCAATTCCCGTATCAAGAACCGCAACAATAATCGAAGAAGATCCTGTTGCAACATCCCACGCTTCAGGCGCCGAAATTGAACCAAGATACCATTGCTCTCCATACTGAGGATCGTTCGGTGTACGCGCAAAAACAAGTGAAGGAATCATGAGAATACTGAAGACGGTGAGTACGGTTCTAGAGGGAGAAAAAGCGCGCATAGAATGCACAAAGTATCCCATATTCACCCAAACAAAAATACGCGGTACCCACAGTGGTTTCCGCGCATTTTCTCTACACTACTTCGCCGTACACGCCGCGTATTTCTCTTTCGCGTCAACGGCGATACTTTCACTCTCTGGAGCCAATGTCTTCGCGACTGAATAGTGATCGTGACCAAGCTCACAGTCATGATGCTCAAAAAACCAATCTCCGAGTGCAACCATTGTCCAGGGAGTCTGACCGATATTCTCAAAAGCATCATCAAGGACTTGTTTGTACCAATCTTCATGCTCCGGATAATTCTCCGCCAAATATTCTGCGTAATCACGATAATATTCCTCTTCTGTTTTCAACTCGCTGATTGCTCGCTGATATGCCACACCAGCATTTTCAATATCTCCCATTGTTTCCAAAAGAGAAGCGTATGCATTCCATGCAACGTACGAAACCGGATTAAGATCAAGGTACGTTTCGTAAGCCTTTCGCGATGCAACAAGATCGCCAAGCATGTGCTCATGTTCTGCAATAACGAGGTATGAGTTCATATCTACTTTCTCTCCCGCCTTTTCACTCGCTACAATCGATGACTTCGCCATTGCTAATCTTTGTTGAACCAACGTACGAGTCGCATCATCCATCTGCACTTCGATCGTGGTCTTCATTCCATAATATGGATTAAACCATCTTGGAGATACCAGCCAAACGCCATAACCCACCAAAACACAAATGACTACAATAGAAATCGATAAAACCGTTTGTTTCCTCGTGATTTTCATATAGGCGCAGTGTATCGGAAAGACAGAAATGAGAAAAGGCTCACACAAAAGCCACCCTTTCGGGTGGCTTTTGCTGAGTCAACACTGTCTCACAAGAAACAGCCCACGTTCATTAGAACGAGATGCCGTAACCCGTGAAGCCGTTGATCAAGTGCGAACCGTAGTATTCCTGCGTTGAGGATGTTACCGCGGTCGAACCGTCATCCTGCCAGAGCAATGCACCTGGCAAACGCTGGATATCATCAGTGACTTCATAGTCATCTGAATCAGCATCTGCGTCTGCTGCCTCAACTGTTGAACCGAGGTAACCACGGATTACTGTCAGGGCGTTGGTATCGATTGCTGTGATCAGCATCTTTTCCTCGTCCGAGTCAGCAACACCGCTGTCATCCACGTCCATGTTGATTACATCTCCAACTGCGAATGCAGCACCACTGTCAACGTTTACCGTGGTTGCAGTGATTGCGATGTCCGCATCATTGGCCGCGTTAGAAACGTTAAGGTATGTGGATGTGATTGGATCTGATGCAAGGCCCAACTGTACGGAGTCGTCATTGTTTGACGAGGCCGTATCAGAATTGAACCAAACTGAGTAAACCATTGACTCTCCTGCTGGAATAACTTCCGCAGTCGTGAGTGCCAACTTTACAAAGTTCACGTCTGCATCGTCTGAGTCACATGCTGCACCTGTTGACTTCAACAAGCTGTATGTTCCTGCGAGTGCCGTTGTTGCACTTGCATCTTCTGTCAGGTTGTAGAGTTTGAAGTCTGCACCTGATGCATACAACAACGTACCGTTTGTGATGTCTGTATCACACTGGTTCCAGTCTGAACCCGCGTTGTCTGAAGCCGAGAATGTGAAGACGAGGTTGTTCAACACAACATCTTCTCCAGAAGCTGCAGCAACATTAAAGCGAAGTGTTTCCTGGTTTCCAGGTGTCTTTCCAGCTCCTGATGGGCTTGACGAGCTCAACGTTATTGTTGGCTTTGTCTCACGCACCACGAACTTGTTCATAAGAGCACCTGCTGCGTCGACACCAGTGATTGTTGAATCATTGATGGTCTGGTTTGATCCAGCGCCGACTGCACGAAGTTCGCCAGTACCGTCGTCAAGCACCATACGAACTTTTTCGTTTGATGTTGCCGAACCGCCTGAACGATCTGTTGTAGGTACATTTACCTTCACCGTGACATCTGCGCGGGAATCCTTTCCAACGTAGAAGGTCAAATCGTTAAAGGTAATAGCACTACCGGTCAATGCGCCGGTTGCAGTCTGTGTTGTGCCGTTAACATCTGGGTAAGACAGTGTTACGAGCGATACGTTATTTGCGTATCGTGCTGCAACTTCAGTGTCTGCAGTTCCCTGAGCTTCTTCAACCGTCAAACGGTTGACGGTGAATGCTTCACTTGTTGCACTGAAACGGAACTTTGAAACTGAATTGTCATTGCTGCCTGTCATTAAGAAGGCTGCAACTGGAGCATCAGACGCCGCGGTCACTGCGAGGGAACCTGTGTTCGCAACGCTAATGATCATGGTTGGTGCGATGTTTACGTCTGTACCAGTCACTGTTGCTGAGTCACCCTCGGTATCTAATGCGGTGAGGTCAGCTGGCAAAAGCATTGCCCATGCGAAAAGATCCGCAGTACCTGGGTCAATATTCGCCAAGTTACACTTGATTGTTACGGTCTGTGTTGTTCCCGCGCTCACTGTATATGAGAAGTCCTCAAAGTTGATTTTTCCAGTTGTTGCACTTGCAATAGAACGTGGGCCATCAATCAAATCGGATCCATCATAAAGTGAACATGACACAATGCGTTCTGTTGAAATCGTTGTGCTGTCTGTACCAGCAACGAACGTTCCACCACCGTCATGGTCAACTTCTACTGTTGGTGAGAAAGCTGTCACGTTAATATCGCCGCCGCTTGCTGCCGCGAAGTTAAATGCAACCACCTCAACATCTGATGTTCCACGGACGTAGGTCTTTGTGCCAGTTGGCGTTGATGCCAAGCTAACCGTCAAACCAGAAACCACAACGGTCTGTGCGTTTCCATCCAAGTTTGCAGTTGGAACAATGTCGGTGATTGCATCACCATCACTGTCTTCTGCTGTCAAACCAGACGTAAGATCCATAGATATCGTAAACGTGTCGCTTGCCTCTGCGTATGTTGATTCCATGTCTGCAATTACCATGAAGTTCAAAACTTCACCCGCTGCCATGTCGAAATCATCAGTGAATGAAAGAACTTCTGCTGTGTCATCTGCATCAGTTGAAGCAAGATCCAATGGTCTCATGATGAGATCACCAGTATCTGCATTCACAATGCGGATGTCTGAAATTGGGTCTGTTTCAAGACCAGTTGAATCATCATTAGTCATTGCCAAGTTCATTGGCATAGCTGTGATGGTCATTGCACGCTCTGCAGTGAGAGTTCCTTCGAAAAGTGAGAAATTCTGAGTGGTGTTACCCACGTCGCTTGAGGCTGGGCCACTAAATGCGACCGAGAGTTCACCACCCTGAATTGTGGTTGTTGAAAGGTCACCTGTGGTGCCATCAAAACCAGTTCGTGTAACGGTCACGCCGTAACCGTAGTCTGAACCAACAGCATAAAGGTCTGCACTGTTGTCCAAGTACACGTTAAGAGCATCTGCTGCATTGCCACCAATGTCTGCAGTTACTTCAAAGGTTCGGTCTGAACCCTTGTCGATTCCGTATGCATTGGAGCCGAGATCGAACATGACAAGCTTGTTGCCAATGTACGAACCGTCTGCAATCCATTCATTGTTCTGCCAGAGCTGGAAGTCGCTGTGATCTGCAGAGTCATCAATCTTGAGAGTGATGCGCTCAACAGAAATGTCTTCCGTTGCTCCTGCGGCAAGTTTGAAGTACGAAATTGTTGCGTCATTTGCGCCGATCACAGGATTCGTTAACGAACCCGTGTCTGTGATGGTGATGGAGCCAACATCCGAGTTCACAACGCTCATGGTGTTCCCAGTGATTGGGAATGATCCAGAAACATCGCCACCCGCTTCAACGTCGCTAGCTCCCTCAAGACCAACAGCAAAGTTGGTGGTGAGTCCTGCGTTCGCCATGTCGACAACTACGGTGATGTAGCGAGTTTCGCCAGCACCAAAGTCAAGACCAAGGGAACCAAAGGTTGCCTTTCGTGTTGAAGAGTTAAAGCTCTTTCCGTCAGTCAAACGCTCGCTACCTTCATAAAGGTACACGCCATTCGAAGAGATTGTTGATGTTGCTGCAAGACCTGAGAGCGCCACATACATGACGTCAACAGTTGCTGCTTCATCTGCAGTCATCTTGAATGTTGCAACCTCTACTCCAGCTGCTGCATCTGGGATCGTTGCTGCTGCTGGTGATGTTGATGCGAGCGAAATGCTCACGCCACCAGTCACAGTTGCCTCGTCAGTCTCAGTCTGTGCGACATCCATAATTGATGTCAAACCAGATGTGATATCTGTTCCAGCAGACAGGCTGCTGTCATCGATACCAGTTCCTGTGAGGAAGAACGATGTCTGAAGGTTGTTTGCGCTGCGACCAGCTGAGCTGACCATGCGCTTTTCACCACCCTTAGAAATGTAGTAGTTCCCACCATCCATGTACAACATGCCATCAAATGCTGTTGCGGTCATGAGTGATGTTCCTTCTGTGTAGTCT
>Ga0172379_10001594_pt1 | contig 44516 bp, 49 predicted proteins | sample GrowelOW334metaG_FD_119756 | JGI IMG/M metagenome (GOLD analysis project Ga0172379, IMG submission 119756) | Groundwater microbial communities from an aquifer near a municipal landfill in Southern Ontario, Canada - Groundwater well OW334 metaG | ecosystem: Environmental > Aquatic > Deep... | reverse complement strand
TTTAAGCCTTGGCGTAAAAGAAAGCGGAGCGCCCGAGTCGGGTAAAATCACTTTTCAAGTGATCGACTCTTTGGGCAAGGCAATTGATTTTGCCAATTCAGTTGCTGTAAAATTTACTATTGGGTTTGGACCGGGCGGCGGAGAATTTTTAAGCCCGGATTCTTCTTACACAGATGCTAACGGTCAAGCTTCGGTTTTTCTTACAAGCGGAACAAAAGCAGGAACTGTACAGATAATAGCAAATATTTTAGTTGGCTCTAATAAAGTTACTTCAATTCCGGTTACGTACGCAATACACGGTGGTTTGCCGGATCAAACACATTTTTCTACCGGACCTCAGTATGTGAACATTCCCGGATTAGTTGTTTACGGAGTAATCGATAAAATTACCGCTTTTGTAGGAGATAAATATGCAAATCCTGCGCGTCCGAATACTCCGGTTTATTTTACTACAACCGGCGGAATAATTGTAGGTTCAGCGAATACAGACGACCACGGACGAGCAACTGTTGATCTAATCTCTGCTGCACCGGAACCAATTGATGCCATTTTGGGTCCTGGTTTTGCGCGTATCACAGCAACTTCATCTGATGAAAATTTTAATCTGGTAACACATACAATTCCAATTCTATTCTCCGGTTCGCCATATATTACGTGTACTCCCAGCAGTTTTGATATTCCTAATAGAGGAACAGAATTTTTCAATTATGAAGTTAAGGATCAGTACGATAATCCCTTATCAAGCGGACAGTCAATAACCGTTGAAGTTGATGGAGACAATGTAAAAGGTCGTGGAGATGTTTCGATGAATTTGCCGGATACTCAAAGTAGAGGGTGGACTCAATTTTCTTTTTCGATTACCGATACCGATACGTTAGAAGTCCCGAGAAGTGTCAGTGTTTCTATCAAAACAACTGGTCCTAACGGAGGAACGAAATATTCTTTTTCGGGAATTGTCCGTTAAAATTTTAAGCAAAATAATTAAGTAGAATTGCAGATGCCGAAGCCACATTAAGTGATTCGGCATTTCCAATTTTAGGAATAGTAATTTTATAATCAGCAGCGGAAATTAATTCTGAAGATGGACCATCCGACTCGCTGCTTAAACAGAGAATTAGTTTTTCCGGTTTTTCAACTTCAGAAAAGACTTTTCCTTCCAGATCGCTGCACAAAATTTCAAATCCAAGTTTTTTTAGATTTGTAAGAAACGGAAGTTCGACGTTTTCAGAAACGGAAAGATGAAATATTGAACCCATGCTTGCCCGTATAACTTTTGGATTGAACAACTCCACACAGTTTTTACTTAACAAAATTTGTCCGAACCCAAACCAATCGCAAGTGCGGATGATCGTTCCCAAATTTCCGGGATCAGCAATATTTTCCATGTAAACAATTTTACGTGAAAGCAATTTAGGTTGTTCTTCATTATGCGGGAATTGAAAAACCGCGACGATTCCTTGTGGTTGTTGGGTGTCGCAGAGGCGCTTAAAATCAATGTTGCGGATAATTTCAACAGGAAAATCTTTCAACAAAGAAAAGACAAACGCTTCGTTCTTTTCATTAAATTCATTCGTTATAAAAATTACTTCGCACTTGTATCGAGTTTGTTGAATCCCTTCTTCTACAAGTTTCTTTCCTTCAACAAGAAATTTCTTTTCTTCTTGTCTGAATTTTTTTTGTAGCAGGGAACTATAATGTTTTAATTTCGTTTGAGAGATCATAAGAGGGGTTCGTAATTTTGTTTTGTTCCGCTTGCTTGTTCCGCGGCTAATTTTTTCAGGTATTCCCATGTATACATTCCGGTATCGTGGCCATCCTTCCACCAAATCTGCACGGCGTATTCTCCAACCATTTTTAAATTTTTGATCGTGTACATATCGGGATGCGCGATTGGCAATTTTGGGGGGCGGTAACTGTGGAGTAAAATTGTTTCTCCTTTGCATCCGGCGCAGGGACACTCTTCACGCAAGTAACGGAGTTCAATCCGGCTTTCATTCGAATCCCGCCAAAGGATTGAAATCACTTCTTTTTCAACTTTAATTGATGTTGGTTTCATAATCTTTTCTATTTTATAACTGAAAATAAGGATAGTTGGGGAATTATCCTGGTAAAGATTTTTTAGCGAAGGTTTTGCTTCTTATTTTTGCCTATAAAATTAACAAAGGATGAGTTAACAAGAGTTATGACCGGTTTTTTAATACTTTTAATATTTTGCTGCGCCGCTTTGCTAACAATGTCGGGAGTCGCCATTATCAGATATAGTGTGGATGAAAACGAGAGCAATAAATTAAACCGCAAAATTAAAGCGCTTCAGCAAAACATTGATGATATCTATGGACTTATTGAAATTGAAGCTTCCTTCAGTTTGTTGGTGGTGGCGTTCCTCGTCTTTTTTTATATCGATACTACGGTTGACGCTTCGTTTGTTTCTTTTGTAACATCGATAAAAATCAGTTTTATTCTTGCGAGTTTATTGCTGCTTGCTCTGTGTCATTGGATATTTGTTGTTCTTGTTCCAAAAGCGATCGGGGCAAAATATGCAGAGGCCATCGCTCCGAAAATTGTTTCGTTATTCACCCTCATCTTAAAGCTATTTAAAATTCCCATAAAAATTCTACTTTTTCTTACAGATTCAATTCTTCTTCCGTTAAAGACAAAAGGAAGGTTTTCGCACGGTCACGCGTCGGAAGATGAAATTCGAGTACTCATTTCCGAGGGCGTAAAATCTGGTGCAATTGATGAAGCCGAACATCAGATAATTGAAAATGTATTTGAGTTTACGGATCTTAAAGCCAATGAAGTGATGGTTCCCAGAACAGAAATGGTTGCGATAGAATTAACTGACGATAACGATGCGATGGTAAAAGAAATTTTTCAAACGGGACACACCCTTGTTCCAATTTTTCAGGATTCTTTAGACAACATCATTGGCATCATTCATACCAAAGATTTGATGCGGTCTTTTGTCGAAAAGAAAAATATTGTAATTAAGAGTTTGATCCGTCCGGTTTATTTCGTTCCCGAAACAAAGTTGATTTCTGAGATTATGAAAGAGATGCAAAAAAGGAGTGAGCGAATATCAATTGTAACAGACGAATACGGAGGTACCGAAGGAGTTTTAACGATTGAAGATATTTTGAGTGAGATCGTGGGTGAGCTTTCCAGTGAAGGGAAAAATGTTTCAGATGAATATTCGAAATTGCCCGACGGTAACTTCTTGGTTTTGGGTTCTATTGATGTTGAAGATTTCAACGAAATTTTCAATCAGTCTTTGGCTTATTCTGATGAATACACAACAATTGCCGGATTCGTTGCCTTCCACACTGGAAAAATCCTAAATACGGGAGAAGTTTTTCAATACCGAAACATCACGTTTGAATTGATAAAAAAAGTAAAACAAAAGATGGTGCAGTTTAAAATTTCGATTATTCCGCAAGAAGAAGAGGGCGATAGGTAAAAATATTTGGAAGACAGGCGAAATACCCTTAATTTTGTGTACTAAAAAATTATTGCTGGAATAGCTCAATTGGCAGAGCAGCTGATTTGTAATCAGCAGGTTGCGGGTTCGAGTCCCATTTCCAGCTCGAAAAAGCCTCGAAAATTAAACGTTTTCGGGGTTTTTTGTTTTAAACCTTTCCGAGAATCCCGATTATTTCGAGGTTTAAAGTAGGGACTAGGTAGGGACTTTTCAGAAACTCCTTCAATTCTACCAAACATTATTTTAATGAACACTCCAACAAGTAAAGTTTCTGGATGCCGTACCGTTAAACTTGATGGACTTTGTAATTAAGTTTTTTATCGGCTTTGAACTTTTAATATATGAAACCTATGAAAAATATTTATCAAAATAAAGCAAGGATGACTTTTAAATAGGTTCAATATTTTAGTTTTGATAATAAAACTTCCCTCAATTTAAGAGGGAAGCGAAATGATATTAAATAATTAAGCAGCTTCTTTAAGTTCTTTAGCCTCGAAATAATTTTTCGTTAAGAACTCAACCGCTTTAGAAGCTGAGGTAATTGCCCCCGGAATGAACGTCTTATCAAGTTTCGCATACTCGATCCAGTCTTGGATGTACGCTACGGAATTCTCCAACGTATTTTCAATTCCGCAAAGAGCGCAAAGAAAACTTGATCCGAACTCTGCGATCAGTTCCTCTTTTGCGTAAGCGATGGTTTTATTATCTGCATTCAGTTCTCTATTCATTTCCTTTCCACTCCAATGAATTATTTCATGGAAGAAAGTTGAATAATATTCCTCCGGTGAAGTGAACTGTTTCATATCCGGCATGATAATATCATGCAGACTTGGGCGGTACGAAGCTTTAACCGGATGGAATGAAGTTATGATATTCTTTTCAATGATGATCGAATCAAGTAAAGACTGAGCAGCTTCATGGATTGGCACTTCCGGTTCACCGGTGTAATCCGTTTGAGAGATATTGAAAACATAATAGAACTTCGCTATCATCCGTCTTCTTGATTCAATTTCTTCAGTATTAACATTTACTTCCGAAACTTGATCCGTTTTCCAAAAGATGACTTGACTTCCTTTGCTTCCCTTGTTGATCTTCAATCCTTTTTGAGAAGCTTGTAAGAAGGTTAAAAATCCGGGATTCGTGAAGTTGTTGTCAATCATTTTCCCAAACAAGCTGAAAAGGTTCATACCACCGTATCGGCGCTTACTGACAAAATTATGAGGAAGCGAAACCTTCCAAGATTGTCTCCAGGAAAGCTTTCCGGTCTCTAAAATTGAAATGATCTTATTTGAAATGTTTTGAGAGAATTCTGAGTAGTTCATGATATTGTTCCTTTGTAATTAATTGAAGTTAGATTTGTGTTAAAATGAAAGTGATTGAAATTAAACCGGAAGTGATAAAACTTCCGGCTTAATTATTTTTTGCGATTACATCAATCGTTTTTCAACAAAAGAGGTGTAACCCGAATTTGTAAAAATGATATGGTCGAAGACATTGATCTCGATGATCTTTCCGGTTTCAACTAATTTCTTAGTGATTGAAATATCTTCGTTGCTTGGTTCAAGGTTTCCCGAAGGGTGATTGTGGGCAATGATGATATTTCTGCAGGTTGCGACTATTGCTCCTCTGAAAACTTCTCTTGGATGCACTACGGAAGAATCAAGCGTTCCCTCAGAGACTACTTCAAACCCGATCACTCTGTTCTGAGAGTTGAGCCAAAAGACTACAAACTTCTCCTTGACTTCATTTCTAAAAAGAAAAGAGAATTGGGCGTAAACGTCTTCCGGTGAAGTAATTTTCTTCTGGCAGTCTGCCAGTTCGGGATAACTTTCTTGAATGTCTCTAAACTTCCAAGAGATGGTTTTAATTGATTTAGGATTAGTCATTGTATTTGCCTTTTAAGTTTAAAAATTGTATTCGTATTCATTTTCTTCATCTGGGTTGAAAGTGAACATTGAGTAATTGATCGTTGGTCTTTCCGGTTCAAGTTCTTTCATTTGTTCCGGTGTTAATTCAATTCCTCCAAGTTGATTCTTGATGAAATCAAAAAGAGGGGCTCTTTCGATTTCAAGAGTATCGTTGTTTAATGTTTTAGTCTTTGATTCGCCCCGGCGAATTGTTTTATCGATCAATGCAGTTTGATTTTTAAGTGACTTTTTCATTGCTGTTCCTTGTATTCAGAATTTTATTGTGATTACTTTTTAATTATTGTTTGAGATTGTATTTATGTCCGAATGAGGAACCGGTTTTGAGGAGTACATTTTTCAAGGAGGATTAAAATTTCAACTGCGTTGCCGTTCGTTCTACTGATTCGCTTTTGCTATTGTAAAATTCGGAATAGAGAAAAATGAGGGAGGTTTTCAGGTCAAAGAATGTAATGAAGATTCCTTATGTCTTGTTGCGTTGGATGTACCGTAAACACCAACAAATGAATGGTATCGAAGCGGTTGAGGGTTAAACTGCGATTCACTTTCGATTTTTTCAAGTCAGTCAATAAATTTAGAACACTTTTTGTAGGGACTGTGCTTGATTTTCAGTCGTGAAGTAAATGCGATAAAAAGTGCCGGGGAAGTGATTAGCAGTTGGTAATTTTTATTGTGTTTACGAATGTGCGGTTGAGTGAAAATTTGATTTTCTCCCACAAAAAGAGTTCGTAGAATTTGAAGACAGAACTTGATCGAAAGAGATATGATTATTAACCCTCTTCGGGAAAACAGAGTTGGTGCAGGAACGTCTGTATTACAAGACATTAAAGGAATGAAGGGCAATGACCCTTAGAAACCCCATTCATCTCTATTACGCAATAGCTCTAAGGAAGTAGATAAGCAGCAGTTGAAATTTCTGTGCAAGAAAAAGTCTCAAAACATTAGAATCAGTAGATTGGATTTTATCAATGGAGTGAAGCAGAATTGATTTTTATAAAACGATTTCGAGATACGAATTAATAGAAGATCAAAGCTTGATGCAGTGATAGAACAAGGGCTAGAAAAAATCAGTTGAGGAAGTTGTAAACCAATTGTTAAGCGAAGTAGAAATTGAAGGACAAAAAGAAGTCCCGAAAACAAAAATCGTACTCATGAAAAAAGTTAAAATAAGAATTGTGCAGAAAAACCCTAATTATGTTACTGGGGTGTGAAAATTAAACTATTAGTCATTATTTACGAGAACTCACTTTAGCCACTCCTTTATTAAATTTAAACACTTAGTCCCTTTTTCAGCGAAAGAAATTCCAGTCCTTTGGATATAAGCTCCGGGCATTGTTTCATTAAAGCGAACTATTTCATTAGTACTGAAATCAACATTCGTTGAATAAATATGTTTTAAATCAAGTTTGGGGCGGAAGAAATCTAACATAGCATTATTTTCTTTACCGAATCCATATCCCATAAAAAATATATTTTTAGCAGTTTGCAATTCTGTTTTAATGTTAGAATTATCTTGAGCCTCTTTTCGCTCATAAATCGTCTTAATATTTTTCGAAATCCGATTCAAAACATACAAACTGTCAATTCCACCAAGTTTATTTGCCCCATTCCTTCCTTTTATAACATCGTCGTAGTCCCCCAAATCACCATATATATGGAATATTTTAAATTTTTTATAAAGTTTAAATTTATCCTCATAAGACAAAAGTGAGAAATGATTCGAAAGAGTAGTCCACAGGAAATATTCAAGTGACCGCTCATAATTAAAAGTAATAAAAGTTATATTCGGTTCGTAATCATTCAAGTGCTCTAAATTTGTAATCCCATTTATAATAAAGTTATTAAATAAATATTCTAACCAGTCTGTCATATCGACATTTTTGAAGATCGAATTTGAGCCCTCATTCCCATATGCTAATTCAGCTTTGTTCAAACAAACAGCTATAGCCATTTTCCCAAAATCTGCCAAGTGAGGGTTAATGTTTAGATATAAGTCTATTGAAATTGTTTTTGCTTTATTATATCCTTCAATAAAATCCTCATAATAAATCGGCTTTTTGTCTAAGTATCGTACAAAGATTTTATTTCCAGCATCATTAAATGATGATAGAAGGGAGCTCGATTCATTTATTATTTGTTTTTTAAGTCCATCTGCTGTGGGGAATTTATATGGTGCACTTGCTCCTGCTCCTAAAATGAATACTGTTTTTTTCCTTAACATCTCTACCTCAATTTTACGTTTTAGAAATTGAATTAACCCAAAATAAATAAAACTTATCTCCTAACCTCGAAAAACCTCGTTTTTCCTCGTTTACTTTGCTTCACCAAATCTTCAAGTTTGCTCGTGAAAGAACAACCAATTAACGAGCAAAAAGAAAATGAGTGTAGAGACAGATTACTGGGCAACCATTGCAACCAACTTGAAAGCAGCAATCACGCGCCTTTCATTGAAGGAGCTGCATGAAATTTCTTTAGACGGTCGCATGTTCAAATATCGTGACCTTCCTAACTTGAACCATGAACTTCGCATCACAGAAATAAAAGCCGGAACCAAAACAACTCCTCAAAGAATCGTAGAAACAAAATGGTATTGAAAATTTACAATTCAATGTTATACAACAAGGCAAAAACACTCAAAAGATTTTTTGAAAAGTAGTTCAAAGTTTTAAGCAGACAACTATTAACACCCGTCTATAATCTTAGTACTTTTTACGGAGATAGAAATAAAACTGTGGAAGAGGGAGTATAAACGATAAGGTATAAAAATTCATGTATTTAATTTCTGTTTAAGTTTTTCTATCGTCAGTCGGGCACTGCCTTCACAATGGTTATTGTCATTGAGATGGAGATCAACGTTTTTCTGGTTCAAGGAAAGAAGCGAGAGGAGGAAAAGAAGAAATTTTCTGAGTTTGTTCCGTTTTCGGAACAAAAAGAACTGAATGCTATTTAAGAGCCTTATATGCTTTTAAAAAGAGAAAGCAAAATAAAAAAAACTCAGCCTTTATTCCGTATTTGAGCTAAAAACAGAATAAAGGAAGAATTTTTTCTCGTTTCGCTTTCCGCGAAAGAGGACAAAAAGCGAAACATTCAGAGGCTTGGCGTGGTTTTTCAGCGATTAGCAAAAGAAAAACCATGTACAAGCCTCATTTGTTTTCAGTACCTTGCACACTATTTCCACCATCATCAAAAGCAAAGTAGGGAATAAGAGGGGGAAAAAGTTGTGCATGGTACATTCTGCGATTACTGACTGAAAAATGAAGAAGCGAAGTATGAGCGCAATTCTGTTTTGAAGGAACTGGAATCCTTTATGTGATTCTACTTGGGTTCGGAGTTTGGCGGGATTTTGGGGACAAAAATCATGAAAAAATCATTTGTATTTGCAGCTAAGGGAGGGGCAAAAATAGGTAGTTTGCATAATGTCGATTTATTTTGTGGACACTTCAACTACCACTATTAAGTCCGCAAAATAATACCGCATTATGTAAAGGGAATAAGGTAAAATTTCTTTGTACTCCAGCATTTATCCAACATAAAAATTATACCGTTTCCCGTACTACCGTTAAGTTTTTGCCCCCTCCCGCAGTGTTTTGTGCTTAAGAAAAACTTTCAACTCTTCCAATTGATTTCCGGCGATAAAAAGTAATGGCTTAAACCGTGATTAGCGGATTAAGGAGGAATTACTTTTTAGCCTAAGTGTAGCCGGTGTATTGGCGAACCGAGCGAAGCGAGGTGAAGCCTTGTCTTTACGGTCCGGCCACGATTAGCGCTTAGCAAAAAATCGTGTCTGGATCATTTGTCTTTACAGCAGGAAACGACGGAGTTATGCCAACGGTGTGGATAGAACAAAACAAAATGGATCGGGGTTAATTGAAATTAGAAGTCTTTCGATTTAACTCAACTAAAAAATTGTTTCAATAAAAAACTCTAAATAAAATATGAATTGTAGGAATGATCAACTATATAATTACATTTCTTTACATGGATAAAATCATTAATTAATATTATAAAAAAACAGATATTGTTCTATAAATTATAAAATGTGAAAGGTTTAAAAATTATGTCAAAAAGAAAGTATAATTCACAGTTGAATAAAGAACTAGTTGATAAAATAGAAAATGAAAAGGATAACCATTCATTAGAAACGTTAAAGATATTACACTTTTTAATAATACAATTAGAGAAAAACTATGCCTCATCGTCGAAAAAACTTTCTTGGGAAAAAGTAGAACAATCAATTCATATGATGAAAAAAATTTTAATTGATGAGAGCGTAAATATTAATTATGAAAAAATAAATCATGAGTTTTTTGAACAACATCATTTTAAACAGTTCATAGAGTTTGTGTATGATGAGCGGAATTGGGAACCCCATAATTATTACATTCTCTGTAGAATAATGTCTGAGATGTTGTTATATGTTTTTCCAGAAGAAATAGCAAAAAAAATTGAGTTGCCAATGAAGCTATTGCTTGAAGTCAATATGAAAATGTCAATACGAGTAGGGTGGAAAGTGAGCGATTCAATAAAAGAAATGATCGAAATGAAGTTTAAGGATACTGACTTTATAGATGACGCAAATACATTCGATATTATTCGATTTTCACTGAAAGATGAGCAGAAGGTAGAAAACTTCACGGTTGAAAAAAAACGAATACTAACATATAACGAAATAATTGAAATGATGAAAAATGAGATAAAGTTTTGGGAAAAACTATTGAGTAGGAGTAATCTAAAGATTCCATCGAACAAAAGATACATTCCAGAAATGTTTGAATTTACTACAGAGAAAATAAAAGAGGGATTTAGACGTGATGTTGCTTATGAACTAACCTTGACAGAATTTGATGAAGATCCTCTGAAATATGAATCCTACGGCAAACGCTACCTTGAAGACTTAAAAGGAGGAAATAAACTTCCGAAAAAAAGGAAGTAGACTTCCCTTTAAAAGGAAACAACGTTCCTTCCAATACGTTCTTTTGTTTTGTTATTTGGTGTCAGATTTTTTTAAAATAATTTGAGACAAATAATGAAAGAAGAACTATTGCTCGAAAAGCTTAACAAGCTTGAGAACATATTAAAGAAAAATGACGACAAACCTCTGTGCTTCAAAGAGGCGGCGGCATATCTTGGTTTTCGACCAAGCTACCTTTACAAACTAACCCACAAAAAACTAATAAGCTTCTATAAACCTTCCGGAAAGATGTTATTCTTTTCCAAATCAGAATTGGATGAGTGGATATTCTGCAAGTCTAAAGTCCCCCCTAGAGGGGTAGCAAAATCCGATGGCTCGTCAGTTGAGATTCCCAAAAGTGAAAATGAAGAGGAAGACGACGAAGCAGATAACCATTTCGAATAAACCAACCGTTCAAATATAAAAGCAAAATTAATTCGTAAACATTTAAAGATTTATCTGGAATAATAGAGTTTATAGAATGATAGATGGAATTCAAAACATATTAAGCAAAATCTCCCTTAAGGAGATGGAAAAGTTTAAGATACTTTATTCAATGATGCCACAAGTTGAGCAAAAAGGAATAGTGACGCTAAGGGTTTTTGCCAATGAATGTAGTCACCATATCAAAGAAAACAGATCAAGTTCTTATTGGAGGTCTGTTAAAATTGCGTTGAGATATTTCGTTGAGTATTTCGGAGAGCAGAGATCAATCTCATCAATCCAGCTCAGAGAGATTGAAGATTTTGTTATTCACTTACGGCACATCGTTAAAAAGGGGTACGTTGTTTATTTCCGCAATTTGAAAGCAGCTTTCAATAAGGCGATTGATTGGAAATATATTTCGGAGAATCACTTCTTAAAAATTAAGCTTCCCAAAAGACAGAAGGCGAGCCCAGCATACATATCAAGTGAACAGTTCCCCAAGATACTATGTCATGTAACTATTGCTGTTATTCGATTTATTATCCTTACTGCATATTATACCGGAATGAGATTAAATGAATTAGTGAATATGACTTGGAAGAATGTGGATTTGGTTGCAAGAATAATTACGGTTGGTGATGATGAATTCACTACTAAGGGAAGGAACCAAAGGTATATTCCAATTTGCGATGAGTTGTATGAGGTACTTGTGAGAATAAGTCCATCAAAGACAGAGAAAACATCCCCTATCGTTCTTTCCATTAATAAGGCAGATAACGGCAAAAGATATGTTTTTAGCAAATCGAACGGGATGCGATGGACGGGAGATTACATCTCTAAAAAATTTAAAAACGCTTGCAAGGCTGCGGGTATTGATAATTCAATTCACTTTCATTCATTGAGACATTCGTTCGCCTCAAACTTAGTGCAGAAAGGGGTTTCACTTTATGCAATTAAAGAATTGCTGGGACATTCTTCGATAACTACAACAGAAATTTATAGCCATTTGAACATGGATTCCTTGAGAGAAGCCATAAAAACTTTTGATGGACCTCGCTCAAATTCACTAACTTTATTTAAGAGTGAAGCATTTGAGAATGTGGTTAATGATAATTTGAAAGCTGGAGGGTAATATGACTTACTTGTGGCAAGAAGAAAGAGGGAGGAAGTTTTATAGAGTGCAGACGGATCAGAAAAGTATTTCGCAAAAACTAAAGCGAAGAAATAAATTCCGTTTATCAACATGTGCCGTGAATGCAAACCTATGGATTTACAGTTGCGAATTTTCTCGTCCGGATATTGCAAAACAAACACTAAAATCCATAACGGGTAAAACTGCGAAAATGGATTCCGAGGGGGTTTTAACTTATGAGTAGGGACTTAGTATCAAAAGAACAAAAATTGTATGTCACAAACGAAAAAGAGGTGCAAAACCTACGCTATTTCGTATGGTTTGAAGCCACTGAGATGGACAAAAATTTAGCAGTTAGAGCATATCAATTCTCTTTGAGTGTTTATGGAGATTACAATGGATTTTAGAAACAGCGCTAAAGACTTTTTTGAAGTATTTGAGTTCAACGTAATACCTCTCGTAAATAAGACATCGAAGGTGAGTTGGCAAAGATGGCAAAATGAAGAAATGACAATTGAAGATATTGAAAAAGCAAATTGGAATTCTGATACTAATGGAATAGGAGCTATTTCAGGAATAAAAAAATTAAGGTGTCTGGATTTTGATAAAGTCACAAATGTTGAAATTATTGAGCAATTCGTGAGAAGTCTTGGATTACCGATTAATTATCAGTGGATTGTAAAAAGCGGAAGTCATAAAGGGTATCATATTTGGTTTTATTGTGATGACGATATATACCTCAATGGATTTTTGGGAGGTGAAAAATCAGTTTATACTTTCAAACTAAAAGAAGAAGGATTATGTGATCATATAGAGTTGCGTTGGAGAAGGTGTTACACGGTTCTACCATCCTCGCTTCACGAGAGCGGTTACAGATATAAATTTAAAAATCTGCAGGAAGGCTTACCTTCCACAAAACCTCAAGAAGTTAGAGTTGGGAAATTAATAGAGACTCTTACCGAGTTTTGTGTTTTGAAAAATGAGAAAGGAGAAGTTAAAACAGAAGCAAAAACGAAGATTCAAAACCGATCTGTACCAATGGATGGGAGATATGTTCGAGAAGCTGCAGAATTTCTTAAAGGTAAAATTGATAATTATGAAGATTACTATAGACTGAGCTTTGCTCTTGCTTCTTTGGGTGAAGAAGGAAGAGCCTATTTTTTATTGATCGGGAAAGATAATCCACGGTATCCTCAAGAGACCGAGGCTGAATTGAATAAAAAGTTTGATGTTAATTTAAAAGACTATAGAGGGGACGTAACGCTGGGAACGTTCTTTGAAATTGCCAAGAGATATGGCTTTGAATTTCCAAAACTAAATTTTTGGAAAATAGAAAACGGAAAGGTAGATATTAGTCGAAATCACTTCATTGAATATTTAGAGGCAGAAGGTTTCGGGAAGACGTACTTGGGAAAGGATTATATTTTTCTTCAAGTTAACAATAATATCGTAAATGAGACAACACCCGGAAGAATCAAAGATTATGTTTTCGACTATATCGATAAAATCAACGCAAATGTGCCCGTTAAACAGATAAAAGAAATCTTGATAAGAAATGCTAAGACTTTATTCAGTGAGTCGACACTTGAATGTATGAAAGTTGTTAATCTAAATATCATTGAAGAAACAAAGGACCAAGCGACGTTCTATTTTAATAATTGTTTTGTTGAAGTAACCAGAACAGAAATAATAATCAAGAATTATGAAAAGTTGGATGGATTTGTCTGGGAAAAACAATTAATCAAAAGGGATTTCAGTCTAACAAATGAAAACTCGGTTTTTGAGAAGTTTGTTAAAAATGTATGTAGGAATAATCAGAGTCGGATAAATGCGTTAATCTCGGCAATCGGTTATTCACTGCATAGCTATAAAGACCCTACACGCACAAAAGCAATAATATTTATTGATGAAAAACTTAGTGAGAATGCATTCGGGAGATCGGGAAAGGGATTAGTTACAAATGCGATTAAGCAACTAAGTAATGTCTTAAGGATAGACGGTAAGAATTTCAGATTTGACAAAAGCTTTCCGTTCCAATCCGTAAATCTGGATACTAATATCATGTGGTTTGATGATGTCCAGAAGAAATTTGATTTTTACAAACTCTTTTCAATTCTTACCGAAGGAATAACTATTGAGAAGAAAAACTTAAATGAATATACAATTCCGTTTGAACGATCACCCAAAATATTGATTACTACGAATCATTCGATTACCGGAAATGATGATTCATCAAAAGCGAGACAGTTTGTAATAGAATTTTCCGATTATTATAATGCGGCATATGAACCGATCCATGAGTTCGGTAAAATGTTTTTCAAGGAATGGGATGAAGCAGAATGGAATGCCTTTGATAATTTTATGATTGGCTGCTGCCGATATTATCTCCAAAATGGTTTAATGGAATATGAACATGTGAACTTAGTAAGGAAAAAATTTATTGATGGGACAACTGTAGAGTTTGAGGAATTTATAAAAGAAATACCCTTGAACGAGGAACAGAACAAGAAAGAATTGTTCGAAAGGTTTAAAAAAGAGTACGAAGATTTTGGACAAATTAAACAAAATACTTTCTCCAAATGGACAAAAGTTTATGCTAACCTTTACAATTTGGACATTGATGAGAGGAAATCGGGCTTGGAAAGGTACATTGCTTTTAGGGAAAAAGAGAAAAAGTACCCAAAGATGGACGAATGGACAAAAGTAGGGCGAAATTAAATGGTGAGTTTGTCCATGAAAATGGCTGAAAATAATTCATATTAATCGTTTGGACAAAAGGACAAAATATTTTCTAAAATATCAATGAAAAGAAAAAAAAGTGTTTAAAGAGGCAGTAAGTAGAAAATAGAGTTTGAATTTGGACTTTTGTCCAAACCCACAGAAAGTTTAACAGAGATTTAGCTATAATTGATCTATAAAAGGTTTACTGCATCCCTTAAATTTTGTTGCTGTAGATGAGCGTAAATTTGAGTAGTCGATAAATCTTCATGCCCTAAAAGTTCTTTTACTACGTAAAGTGAAACTCCCTTTTGAACCAGTTGCGAAGCGAAGGAATGGCGTAAAGTGTGGAAATAAATTTTATCACTGAGATTTGATTTACTAAGTATTTTTCTGAACTGCTTATTCATAAACTGGACGAACAGAAGCAAATAATTTGTAATCACCGAATGAATGATTGCATTCTTAAATGACTGAATGAAAAACATTCAACGACAAGTAAATTGAATTAAAAACAAGTATCCAGTTGTTTTCATTAATTCATGCTATTAAGTTTTTTCTTTTCGGAAAATATTCCATCATTTTGCGCAAAATATTATTACTAACAATATAACTTCTTCTTGATAGAACATTTGTAGGGGCGAGAATTGAATTTAAGACTTCGATTTAACTGTTTTTGCGTATTCGAGATGTTCTACTATAAATTCTGAAGGTGTTAATTTATACTTAATGCTAATTTTTAAATTATTAATGTTGTTATGACCGAATAATGGATAAAATTTTTTATCTTCGAGAGACTGGTTAGCAAAATGAGTTAAGAAGTGAACAAAAAAGCAGTTAATTTTGAAAGTAAATGAATTGTTTTTTTCATGAGAAAATGGTGAAGAACAATAGAGAATTTTTAGAGAAAACTATGTCACATAATCATAACAAAGCGGAAGAAACTTCCGAGAAAAATTTGTTCATCACCATGGCGTTGAACTTTTTTATAACGGTAGCGGAAGTTATCGGCGGGTTAATTTCGGGAAGCTTGTCTCTCATCTCAGATGCTCTGCATAACTTTAGCGATGGTATTGCAATTATCATCACCTACATTGCGATGCGATTGAGCAAAAAACCTAGAACATTTAAATACACCTTCGGTTTAAAAAGAGCTGAGATAATTGCGGCAATAATAAATGCAAGCACCTTGATCATCATCAGTTTCTTTTTAATAAAAGAAGCCATCTTACGATTTTATACTCCATCACCCATCGCGGGCAGTTTAATGTTGATAGTAGCTTCGTTGGGATTGATTGCAAATATAGCCGGGACTCTTCTTCTTAAAAAAGGTTCTCAAAATAATCTCAATATCCGCGCAGCTTACTTTCATTTGTTAAGCGATGCCGTCTCAAGCGTGGCGGTAATCCTTGGGGCGTTATGTATAATTTATTTCAAAATTTACTGGATAGACCCTGTCTTAACCATTCTTATTTCAATTTACATCTTAAAAATGACATATGAGATTGTAAAAGAATCTCTAAACGTGATTATGATGTCGTCTCCGGCGGGAATAAATTTGGATGAATTAAAAATTTTGGTGGAAAGAATTCCCGGTATTATTAATATTCATCATGTGCATCTCTGGAAATTAAACGACAACGATACTCACTTTGAAGCGCATATTGAAGTTGAAGATATGGCGGTAAGTAAAACGATAGACATACAAAAACTCATTGAGCTTGAACTCCACGACCGGTACGAAATAAACCATACGACGCTTCAGTTTGAATGTGATAAGTGTGAAACCAAGAAGTTAGTTTGATAATCTCAAACGGGTAACTGTCTTAGTTGTATTAATTGATCGCTAAATTTTAATGTCAAGTTTCTTCATTTTTCTCCAAAGAGTTGAGGGATTGATTTTCAGCTCTTTTGCAGCCTCAGTTCGGTTATAATTATTCTTTTTTAAAACAGAAATGATCAATTCTTTTTCTGTCTCTTTAAAACCTTTTTGTACATCGGGATTATTCAATACTATAGTTTTTTTACTAGGTTCTCTCAATCTTTTGGGAAGACACTCAACCTGGATGATATCTCCGCTACATAAAACGAAGCAATGCTCAATAACATTTTCCAGTTCTCTAATGTTCCCGGGCCAGCTATAATCCATTACCAAATCATAAGCCGATGATGAAAAATGTTTGATATGTTTATTGAATTTCTTGTTGAAACTTTCAATAAAATGATTTACCAGTAATGGAAAATCATCCATTCTTTCCCTTAGCGGAGGCAGATGAATATTGATTACATTGATTCTATAAAATAAATCTTCTCTAAATCTTCCGGCTGATATTTCTTCGGCGAGATTTTTATTAGTAGCTGCAATTATTCTTGTAGCCATTTTAATTGATTTATTTCCGCCGACTCTCTCAAACTCACGCGTTTCCAAAACTCTAAGCAATTTTGTTTGCACAGCAGTAGAAAGGTCTCCGATTTCATCCAGGAACAACGTCCCTCCTTGAGCAAGTTCGAATCTTCCAATCTTTGTTTTAATTGCCCCGGTAAAAGCTCCTTTTTCATGTCCGAACAATTCACTTTCGATTAGCGATTCCACAAACGCACTGCAGTTAACCGCTATAAATGGTCCATTTTTTCTTGAACTATTTAAATGAATTGCACGCGCCGCCAATTCTTTTCCTGTTCCGCTTTCCCCGGTTATTAAAACAGAACTATCCGTTTGCGATACACTTTCGAGTACGGAAATAATTTGTTTAATCTCTTTATTTCTGCCAACAATATTTTCATATTTAAAAAACTCACGTAGATGAGCGGATAAATTCCTGATCTCCGAGATATCCATAAATGTTTCAACGGCGCCGATGTTTTCATTTTTGTTATTTAGAAGGATAGCGGAATTTACACGGATCGGGATTATTTTTCCTCCTTTCTGCAATATCTCCAATTCATTGCCGATCATCGGTTTTCCTTTTTGAACCGTTTCTTCCATGTGACATCCGTTGCGGCAAAGCGATGAATTAAAAATATCCCAGCATTTTTTCCCGATTGCTTCAAATTTTTTATACCCGGTTATTTTTTCTGCCGATGTATTGAATGAAGTTACATTCCAATCGTTATCAATCGTAAAAGTTCCTTCGATGTTACTGTTAAAGATTGCATCAAGTTTATTTTTTTGATTGATGAGCTCAGAAGTTTTCTGCTGAATTTCTTCCGCCAAAGAAAGCATTTCCTTTGTATCTCTGAAAACAAAGACCACACTTAAAACATTTTCATCTCTTTTAATTGGAGTAATTGAGGCGAGAACGTTTTTGATATGCCCTTTACTGTCTGTTAAGTTAATAGCAAGGTTACTAAATGCAATATTTTGCTCTAACGATTCAAGAATAGATTTCCGTTCATCAATTTTCCTCCCAAAAAGAAATTCAAACTTTCTTCCGATCACTTCATCTTCAGAATAGCCGGTGATCCGGGAAGCAGCTTCGTTGAACACGATGATGTTTTGATCTTTACCTATTACCGCAATTCCATCGGGAATAATTAAGGATTCTTTATTCTTATCAATTATCTGTTGAACATCTACCATTTTTTTCTCCAAATTGTTGCAAAATATAAGCACTATTATGCAGAAATGCAATGGCGCTGCAATACTCATTGCGATAATGCAATGTTATCCATTTCAGAATGCTCAAAATCGAACGAATAAAACATTATTTGTTTGGAACACAATTAGCATAACAGAATTAATCTTAATACGAGAGGAACAAAATGAATAGTCAAATAGTTAATTGGTTTAAAAACGCAATCAAAACACTTTGCGCAAAATTGGAAAGGAGTATCCTCTCTAATAAATCACTTAAAAGTAAAGTAGTCTATGGACCGGTACGATCAAGAAGGCTTGGTTTGGTATTGGGGATTAACAATGCAAAGTCAAAAACATGTTCGTATAACTGTATTTATTGCCCAAGTGGAAAAACCTCGAGTTGTTCCGTCTGCTCAGATAATTGTTTATCACCTTACGAGCTTTACATCTCAGTCAAAAATAAACTTGAAGAAATTAAAAAGAGCGGGAAACAGATTGACTATATTCTTTTTGCCGGAAGCGGAGCCCCAACACTTGATGCGAATCTTTCAAAAGAAATTTCTTTACTGCGTGAATTTGGTTATAAAATAGCAGTCTTCACAAACTCAGCTTTAATATGGAATGAAAACATACAAGAAAATTTAATGTTTGCGGATTACGTCTCACTTAAAATTGATACGGTTAAAGAAGACACCTGGTTGAAAATAAACCGCCCTCATCAAAGATTACAGTACGATAAAATTTTAGACGGAATAAAACAATTCTCAAAAAGATTTCAAGGCACGCTTACTACTGAAACAACACTTATACAAAACATGAATGATAACGCTGAAGAGATTGAACAGCTTTCTATCTATTTGAATACAGTTGAGAGTAAAACCTCTTATTTTATGACTCCGATGTTCCCTCCGGCAGAAAGTTACGCGGTAAGTCCGGAGGCAGACACACTCAACCTATTATCCAAACTGATCAAAGAGAAAGTTACTAATTCGGTTCTGCTTTGCTACCCTGAAACAGAAGAATTTTTTGCAACCGATGATTTTGAAAATGAATTTATGGGATTGCTTTCGCTCCATCCAATAGGAGTAGATGCGGTAAAACATTTTATTAAGGGAAATGGGGAATTAAAAAAACTAAATGAACTAATTGAAAATCAAATCATCAAGGAAGTAGGCTTCCACGGTAAAAATTATTTTATGATGGTTGATGCGCCTCAAGTAGAAATGGTTAATTAGCATTATTGTAAAAATTGTTCCAATAACTATCAAAAGATTTATCAATGAATCAACAAGACAAACAAAAAACATTTGACGAAGAAGAAAAAAGAATTTCCGAAACCGTTTCAAAAATAACACACCGCATTGCGGTCTTCAGTGGAAAAGGGGGAGTTGGCAAAACTACCGTAAGTGTTAATCTTGCTCACGCTTTTCAATTGGAAGGATTTTCAACGGGCATTCTTGATGCTGACATCACCGGTCCAAACGTAGCTAAAATGTTAAATGTAGATAGTGAATTAATTTTTTTGGATGAAAAGATTATTCCTTTTGAAAAGTACGGCGCTAAAATGATTTCGATGGCAAGTTTAATAAAAAGCGGGCAGCCGATAATCTGGCGCGGACCAATGCGTTCTAAAGTACTGAATCAATTTCTTGCGGATGTTGAGTGGGGTGAACTCGATTATTTAATTGCCGATCTTCCTCCCGGAACCGGGGACGAAATATTAACCATCTCCCAACAAATGAAACCCGATTACGCTGTAATTGTAACAACTCCGCAGGAGATTTCCGTGATGGACGCTGAGCGCGCAATCAATATGGCAAAACAATTAAAAATTCCATTCATAGGTGTTGTTGAAAATATGGCGGGATTTGTTTGTCCTCATTGCAGCGCAGTGCTCAACATTTTTGGCGAGGGTGGCGGCAGAAAATTAGCTGATGACAATGGCATTCCTTTTCTCGGCTCAATACCTATTGATATTGACGCGCGCATTCTCGGCGATAAGGGGAAACCGATCGTGCTGGAAAAACCAAATTGTGAAGTAACGCAAACTTTTAAATCAATAGTGAATTTGATAGTAGAACACTATCAAAAAGAATTACAAGAAAAGTAAATGGAATAATTAAAACAATGGAAACCAAAATAACAGAGAGGTTCACATGCTAAAAAAAACAACTCTTGCACTCTTCTTTTGGAGCATACTATTACTCGGTCAATCTCATAAAGATTTGATACAAGGACCTTTTACAAATCCTCAAGATGTAACAAAAACGTGTTTGACCTGCCATGAATCAGCAGCAAAAGAAATTATGAAAACCAGCCATTGGACATGGATGGACGAAAAATTTGAGAATTCCGGACATCAAGTAAAACAATTCGGCAAAAAGAATTTTATAAATAACTTCTGCCTTGGCATTACATCCAACTATCCAAGATGTACAAGTTGCCACATTGGTTATGGATGGAAAGATGCAACATTTGATTTTAGTAAAGAAGAAAATGTTGATTGTTTAGTTTGCCATGATCAATCCGGCACATACAAAAAAACTCCAACGGGCGCCGGAATGCCTGACCCGAAAGTTGATCTTTTAGTTTCAGCACAAAGTGTTGGAAAGGCTACTCGAAACAATTGCGGTATTTGCCATTTTGACGGCGGCGGCGGAACCGGTGTTAAACATGGAGACATGGATAACAGTTTATACAAGCCCAAACCCGAAACAGATGTCCACATGGGTAACCTTGGATTCCAATGCAACGAATGCCATAAAACAAACGGACACAAAATTTTGGGCGCAAGCCATGGCTCTATGGCTGCCGGACAAAATCATATTTATTGCACAGACTGCCATAAAAATGAAATCCATAAAAACAAAACCCTTAATAAACACATCACTTCAGTTGCATGCGAATCTTGTCATATCCCTGAATTTGCTCGCGTTGAACCAACAAAGGTTTGGTGGGATTGGTCAAAAGCCGGTGAAGATAGACCTGAATCTAAAGATGAACTTGGAAAAGAAACTTACAATAAAATGAAGGGAGAATTTAAGTGGGCAAAAGATGTTATTCCAACTTACAAATGGTACAACGGCAGCGCTTCCTATTACGAAATGGGCGATAAAGTTCAACCGGACAAAATCGTAATGCTAAATAAACTCAACGGCGATATTAAAGATTCAAGAGCGATGATTGCGCCATTCAAAGTAATGCGCGGCAAACAAATTTATGATACTCAGAATAACTATTTAGTTGTTCCAAAACTTTTTGGCGAAGGGGGTTACTGGAAAGTTTATGATTGGAATTTAGCTTCTCAGCTTGGTATGAAAGAAGTGAATTTACCTTATTCGGGGAGTTATGCATTTATCGAAACAGAAATGTACTGGCCTATTAATCACATGGTAGCGCCCAAAGACAAAGCCTTAAAGTGCAATTCATGCCATAGTAAAGAAGGACGATTAGATTGGAAAGCTTTGGGTTATTCCGGTGATCCGATGAAAGTAAAAGGAAGAAAATTTTAAGAAGACATTAAGATGACTGACAAAATAAAAATTGGAATTATTATCTGCGACAGATATAGAACCTGCGCCGGCGGAAAATGCTTCAGGTCAATTAAAGAAAGAGCCGGAGCTTTTGATATTTACAAAGATAGAGAAGTTGAGCTTGTCGGTTACACATCGTGCGGAGGATGCCCCGGCGGAAACATTGAATACGCACCGGAAGAGTTAAAGAAAAACGGAGCGGAAGTAGTTCATTTTGCAACCGGAATGGTAGTTGGTTATCCGCCTTGTCCTTATATCGGTCATTTCAAAAAATTTATAGAAGCTAAATATGATATGAGGGTTGTTGTTGGCACTCATCCGATTCCGGAGAAATATTATTTAACGCACTCCAAATTGAATACGTGGAATACAAAGGAGTGGAAAGAAATAATAAACCCAACACTGAAAGAAAAAGAAACAAGGTTGGCTTATGATTGAAAATTATAATTACTGCTTAGTTATTAAGGGAATTGATTAAGTGACAAAATTGAGTCCTCCAATTCCTATTTATCAATTAGCTTTATTACTAGCATATTTATATGAAATCTTTACTGCTGAAAAAAGTTGTGAGCAAAACTTCAGGCATTCCAGATGGTACCTTACAAAAAATTTCTCCGAGGAGAAAATAGAAGAGATTATTAAATTCTTTAATAACAAAGGCATTAAATGTGACTGTGATGTTATCAAGAAATTTGATTTAAAAGATTTTTCAGTTGGCACTCTAAATTTTCACGAATGAATTTTAAGAAAAGAGATTAAAAGAAAAAATAAGATGGCAGTATTACCCGAGTTAGTAATGAAAGCATGGAGAAAGCGCGAAGGTCCCATTGTCTTTTCTACTGTAGATACAAAAGGAATTCCAAATGCAATTTATGCCACCAGCGTCTCCATATACAATCCGGGAACAATAGTTATTGCCGATAATTATTTTGATAAAACACGCAAAAATATTATGGATGGAAGCAAGGGTTCCATTCTTTTTATAACCGACGAGAAAAAATCCTTTCAAGTAAAAGGAAGTATCAAATATTACAAAAAGGGTGAAATATTTAATGATATGAAAAAGTGGAATTCGACTAAATTACCCGGTCATGCCGCTGCTGCGCTTAAAGTTGAAGAAGTTTATTCCGGTTCGGAAAAATTAGAAATCGCGACTAAGGTTTAATGATGAAAATATTCGGTCCCATACCATCACGCAGATTAGGCAGATCGCTTGGAATAAATAACATACCTCCGAAGGTTTGCAGCTATTCTTGCGTCTATTGCCAAATTGGATCGACCGATTCTATGTCAATTACAAGAAAAGAGTTTTTCACTACGGATGAAATTTTTAATGCAGTAGCCGAAAAAGTTTCGCAATTACAAAAGGCAGGAGAGAAGATTGATTATTTGACCTTTGTTCCGGACGGCGAACCAACCCTTGATATCAATCTTGGAAAGACTATCGAAAGATTAAGATCATTTGGAATCAAAATAGCGGTAATTACAAATGCGTCTTTGCTTTGGGCTAAAGAAGTTCAAAACGATTTAATGAATGCAGATTGGGTTTCGGTAAAAATTGATTCTGCTTACGAAAACATTTGGAAAATGATAAACAGACCGTACGGCTCGCTTATCCTTCAAAATATAATTCGAGGGATAAAGGAATTTGCTTCTTCTTTCAACGGAATACTGGTAACCGAGACAATGCTTGTTAAAGATTTTAACGCTTATCTGAAAACACTTAATAAAACAGCTCAACTAATAAGCGAAATAAATCCACACAAGGCATACATCCTGGTGCCAACGCGTCCCCCGGCTGAAAAATCAGTGAGTGCACCATCGGAAGAAAATTTAAATATGGCTTATCAAATATTCAGCGGTTTATTGAACAGTGTAGAACTTATTGCTTACAACGAAGGTACGGACTTCAGTTTTTCTTCCGCTGCCGAAAAAGAATTGTTGAGCATTCTTGCAGTTCATCCAATGCGAAAAGATGCTGTTGATAATTTTTTGTCCCGGTCAAATTCCACATGGGATTTTATTGATAATTTAATTAAAGAAAAACAATTGAAAGAAGTTATCTATTCGGACAATACTTTTTTAATTAAAAAACATTACGAGGTGAGTTATGGCTATTAATAAAAAATATTCAAAAGACGGAAGCATTTGTCATGTTACCTTTATTCTTCCAAAAGAAGTAAGTGAAAATTTTACACATGTCAATCTCGTTGGCAATTTTAACAATTGGGATATTCATAAAGATAAATTCTCGCATAATAGTCCCGATGGTTCTTTTAGTGCAGAATATAATTTGAATGCCGGAAAAGAATATCAATTTAGATATTTAGGTGACGGACAAGTCTGGTTGAACGAACCCGATGCAGACAGGCAAGTGTTAACTCATTTTGGTGATTCTAAAAATTCGATTTTAGTAATTTGACACATTTAAACAAACAAAAAGAAGGAGGCATTTATGCCAAACTTTAATGGAACAGGTCCGCAAGGAGAAGGTGCAAGGACCGGAATAAAAAGAGGTCGCTGCAAAGATACTAAAACAATACAAACTGAAAAGACCACCGACCAATCTGCAGAGAATAAGGCAGTTGTTTACGGACTCGGACGCGGCGGAAAACCACGCGGCGGTCGTGGATTAGGAAATCACCATGGCGGTGGAAAAGGTAAAGGACAAGGATTCAGAAACAGATAAAATGATGTCACTCTAATGTTAATTGCAATTACATCCGAGAGCATGGATCTGAATTCTTTTGTTGCGGAGAAATTCGGAAGGACTCCGTTCGTAATTTTTTATGATACGGAGAAAAACACATTCGAATTTCTTCGCAATCCTTATGCAAACATATTTGGTGGAGCCGGAATCCAAACAGCGCAGTTTATGATTGAAAAAAATGCCGGGGCGGTAATTACTATTGAAATAGGTGTCCATCCACTCCGACTGTTGGAATCTGCCAATGTAAAAGTATACTCTTGTGCCAAAAAGCAGGTTGAAGAAATTGTGAATCAATTTGTAAAAGGGAAATTGCTGATAATTAAACATGAATCTTCTAAAGAGATCGGTAGAAAAGAAGGAACTGGGATAAAAATTTTTAGGTAAATAAATTCTCAAGTAATATAAATATGTGGAGTTAATATGAATCAACGGTTAGCGGTAGCAATTGAAGAAAACGGTGATCAGCAAATAGTGGCTGAACATTTTGGAAGATGCACGAAATTCAATGTGTGCGAGTTCGACGAACAGAATAAAATAATAAAGAAAGAAACCTATTTTAATCCTTTAGCCGGTGAACATGGCGGCGTGTGCCAGCTTCCCGGATATGTAAAACAATATAATGTTGGAACCATCATTGCCGGCGGGATGGGGCAAAAAGCCGTCTCTAATTTTCTTGGATTTGGCATTAATGTCATTACAGCACCGGGTCTTCTCTATGAAGATGCGTTGAACCTTTTTATAGCAGGTAAACTGAGTGGCTATGAAGTGTGTGCACACGGAAACGAACATCATCATCACTAATACTTGAGTCGCGAATTGATAATATCAATTGCCTCTGGTAAAGGTGGAACCGGTAAAACAACAGTAGCTTGCGGGCTTGCATCCGTTATTGAAGATTCCGTTTATATAGATTGCGATGTAGAAGAACCAAACGGGCATATTCTGCTTCACCCTAAATTTCATGAAGAAAATCCAACGGTAAAGATGCTTCCCGTAATTGACTTTTCCCTATGCACATTTTGTGGAAAATGTTCACAGGTTTGTGAGTTTAATGCTTTGATAAAGATGGGTTCAGATATTTTCCTTATAGATGAATTATGTCATGGATGTGGAGCCTGTACATACTTTTGTCCTGAGAAAGCGATTACCGAAAAGGGAAAAACTATTGGTTTTGTTCGTGAAGGAATATCTGAGGAGAGCAATGTTCTTTTTTTTGATGGAATTTTAAATGTTGGTGAAGCTTCCACCTCGCCGTTAATTAAAGAAGTTAAAAAGAAAATTCAAACCGATAAGCTGAATATTATAGATTCTCCTCCGGGAACTTCATGCTCAATGGTTGAGGCAGTGCGCGATTCCGATTATTGCATCCTCGTTACCGAGTCCAACCCGTTTGGATTGCATGATCTGAAACTCGCAGTTGAAGTTTTACGCATTCTTAATATTCCCTTTGGTGTTGTGATAAATAAATATGAGGAATCATACACTAATCTGGAGGATTATTTGAACACCGGGCAAATAACTATTTTGATGAAAATTCCATTTGATAAGGAAATTGCAAAAGATTATTCTAATGGAAAAATACCGGTACTGTTTTTAATAAATCTGAAGGAAGAAATTAAAAACATTGTAAAAAAAATAACCGCATTGATTGAAGTGGAAAAAAGTAACATCACTATTAACTAAAAAAGGAGTTCCTTATGGAAAGTAACAGCGTGTCTCAAGTAGTTTCAATGCCGCGGATCGGTGATAAGGCGCCGATGTTTAAGGCGGTTACAACCCAAGGAGATATTAATTTCCCGGAAGAATATGCAGGTAACTGGGTAATTCTTTTCAGTCATCCGGCAGATTTTACTCCGGTATGTACATCAGAATTTATAACCTTCGCATTTTTAGAAGAAAAATTTCTGAAAGCAAATTGTAAGTTGGTTGGTTTATCAATTGACGGAATATACAGCCACATTGCCTGGTTAAGAACCATTAAAGAAAAAATTGAATACAGAGGTATGAAAAATGTTGAAGTTAATTTCCCGTTGATCGAAGACATCACAATGGAAATAGCCAACAAATATGGAATGATCCAACCGGGAGAAAGTTCTACCAAAGCGGTGAGAGCGGTATTTGTTATCGACCCGAAAGGAATCATACGGACAATCATTTATTATCCCTTAAGCTTAGGCAGAAACTTTGACGAACTTTATCGTGTAGTGGTAGCGCTTCAAACCGCGGATATTTTTTCAGTCGCAACTCCGGCGGATTGGCAGCCCGGTGATGATGTTATTGTTCCGACGGCTGGATCTTGCGGTACAGCAAAGGAACGCATGGAAGATAAGAAAAATCTAAATTGTCAAGATTGGTTCTTCTGCACTAAGAAGTTGGATAAAGAAAAAGTCTTAAAGTCCATCATCAAAGAATAGAAAAAAGAACAGGTGAACAAAATTCAAAATCATTCTCAAATAGTTGTTTTAAGCGGTAAAGGGGGTACGGGGAAAACCTCCTTTGCCGCTTCTCTTTCTAAATTAATTCAAAATAAAATTGTTATCGATTGCGATGTAGATGCGGCTAATTTATATCTTTTGTTAAAACCCAAAATTGCGACAGAAAAAGAATTCTACGGCGGGAACAAAGCAGAAATAGATTCCAACAAATGCAGCGGCTGCGGATTGTGCGAAGAAGTTTGCAGATTTGATGCAATAGAAAATTTTAAAGTTGATTTAATTAGCTGCGAGGGATGCGGGTTTTGTGTTAAGGTTTGTCCCGAACAAGCTATTTCCTTTGAAACAAAAAAAACGGGCGAATTTTACTCCGGCGAACTTGAAGACAGTTCTAAGTTTTTTTATGCAAAACTTCTTCCGGGCGAGGGGAACTCAGGGAAACTTGTGAGTGAAATAAAAAAAGCGGCAGTTGAAAATATTACGGAAGAAACGGAGTGGATAATAATTGATGGACCACCGGGAATTGGCTGCCCGGTAAATGCCAGCCTCGCCGGTACTGATTTCGTTGTGATAATCACCGAACCGACTCTCTCCGGATTGCACGATTTGAAAAGACTTCTCGAATTATTAAAAACATTCAAATACGCGCATGGCATCATCATCAATAAATATGATTTAAATCTTGAAATCACTGAACTGATTGCCGGTATGGCTCAGACAAATAATGTTGCTGTTTTGGGATTGCTTCCTTTTCATCAGGACTTTGTTCGGTCGCTGCAACTGGGGAAAACGATAGTAGAATTTAATATTGAAATAAAAGAACGTATAGAAAAGATATGGTCGGGAATTAAGCATCAAATAAAAAACAATAAAAGGAATTGAAAAAATGAAAATTGCAGTAACCTCAACCGGCGGATCAATGGATGCACTTCTTAGTGAACAATTCGGACGGTGCCAATATTTATTAATTGTGGATTCAGATACGTTGAAATTTGAAGCCGTCTCAAATCTCGGTGAGCAGATGCAAAGCGGCGCGGGTCCCAACGCCGCTGAATTAATTATCAACAAAGCCGCTGAAGTTTTACTTACCGGTCACGTTGGAGATAAAGCGGAAGAAACTCTCAAAAAAGGGGGAGTTAAAATAGTTGACGGTTACAAAGGGACAATAAAAGTTAAAGATGCCGTTAACAATTATTTATCCAAATAAAAAGGAGTAGAAAATTGTACGTTCCGACTAAAATATTTTTTACAAAGGGGGTTGGAAGACACAGAGACTATCTCAGCTCATTTGAAGCGGCTTTACGAAGTGCCGGAATAGAGATTTGCAACTTGGTAACCGTCAGCAGTATTTATCCGCCGGGATGCAAAATGATTTCTAGGCAGCAAGGATTAAAAGAAATCAGCGCAGGTCAAATTACATTTGCCGTTATGGCCCGGAATTCAACGAACGAACCGAATAGGCTAATTGCGTCCTCTATCGGTGTTGCAATTCCGGCAAACGGCAATCAATATGGTTATTTATCAGAGCATCATCCTTTTGGAGTAAAAGAAAAAATTGCCGGAGATTATGCTGAAGACTTAGCCGCTCAAATGCTTGCCACAACTCTCGGGGTTGAATTTGATTCGGATTCGGACTGGAATGAACGTGAGCAGGTTTTTAAAATGTCAGGAAAGATTGTAAAATCTTTTAATATTACCCAAACTGCCGAAGGAGACAAAAATGGATTGTGGACAACGGTATTGGCAGTGGCGGTTCTTCTGCCGTAGTATCTAAAAATTAAAATTCAGGTATCAATTGGCAGAATATTGCTATGAAAAAGTATGAGTTAAAAATTTATCCGGATCCCGTTCTAAGAAAAATAGCATTACCGGTAAACAAGATTGACCACGTTACCCGTCATTTGCTAAAAAACATGTCCGAGATCATGTACGCTCATCGCGCAATAGGATTGGCGGCACCTCAGGTTGGAGCATCAAAAAGGGTGGTGATTACAGATATAGGCGAAGGATTGATCTTGATGATAAATCCTGAGATACTCTCAGGATTTGGTGAAGAACAAATGGAAGAAGGATGTTTAAGTTTGCCGGATACAACGGTTAAAGTTAGTAGAATAGAAACGCTCTTTGTTAGATATCTCGATCAGAACGAAAAAGGAAAAGAGAGGGAATTTAAAGGTCTGGCCGCACGAGTAATTCAGCACGAAGTTGATCATTTAAACGGGGTGCTGATTATAGACCACGGTCGATTAATAGATTGATTAATACGGAATGAAAGTAACGCTACTAAGTAGAATAATCATACTCACTAAATTGTAAGGAAAAATATGCTTCTGTTAATAGGCGCTGACTGCAATAATTTGGAAAGTTCAATTGCAAAAAGATTTGGACATGCACATTACTTTATTATGTTCAACACAGAGACAAATATTTTCGAAGCGTTTGAAAATATAGATGAAGGACACAATCACTATAGCCTTCATGATTTTTTGGATAAAGGAGTAGAAGCAGTTATTGTTGGTAATGTTGGACCGCATGCATTTGAAATTTTAAATACACCAAAGAGTAAAGTATATCTTGCAAGAAAGATGTCGGTTCAAGAAGCGATAGATAAATTTGTAAAAGGTGAAATAAAGCAATTGACCGAACCAACAGCAAAAAAAAGCATTGGTCATGGACACAGTGACGACCAAAAACATTGAAAATATTAATGAAAATGATTAACCTTAAAGTAATTTTAGTTGCTAAATGCTCAATTCAATAAATAAAATATCCGTATTAAAAGCTAAGTCTTCTTTAGTTCTTTTTTTACTCTTATTGATCTTCGCATTTAATTCCGGAAGAGAACTTCTTCATAATCACAAACCTAATGAACCCGAACGCGACGATTGCCCGGCTTTTATTATATCCCAGACTTTTAGCAACGGCATTACTATTCACTTTGAATTACCAAATGAATTCATAGTTGAATCCAACATCGATACGCCTCAAATATTACTAACCTTTCAAAATAAACCTAGTGTAAGCTACTTAAGAGGTCCTCCGCTTGTTTGGCAAATACCCGATTTATAAAAAAGTATTGTCACTCAAATAACGGAGATATTAATGCATTCAATTAAAATAAACCGGCTATTGCCGGTTGTTATTATATTTTTTCTTTTTAGTATAAACATCCTTTCTGCCGAAAAATATGGTGGAACAATTAAAGGGAAAGTTTTATCAAATGAGGGTATTGCACTTTACGGAGCTCATATTGCATTGCCTTCACTTAGCCGCGGAACGGTCACCAATGATAAAGGTGAATTTATCATCACAAATATTCCAAAAGGTAAACACCGGCTTGTTATTAGTTACATCGGTTTTGAATCTGAAATAAAGATGATTGATTCAGAGATAGAAAATATAGTTGAACTAATGATTAAATTAAAACCAACTACAATCCAGACTGAAACCGTTATTGTGACGGGGAATCCCTATGCTACTGATCCTTTAAACAGTCCGCAAGATGTAAGTTCTTTAAGCGGCAGAGAGAAAATGAAATCGGAATCGTCATCGCTCGGAAAAACTTTGGAAAATATGCCCGGTATTTACAATCTTTCTGCCGGTTCTGTCGCCGGAAAGCCGGTAGTGCGCGGACACACGGGGGAACGTGTTTTAATTCTAAGTGACGGTGTTACTCAAGAATACCAGCAATACGGTGAACGTCACTCTCCCAATATCGAAGCTTCAAACTACGACCGAATAGAAGTAATAAAAGGGGCTGCAAGTTTGCTTTATGGTTCCGACGCAATGGGCGGCGCTGTAAATTTAATACCTCATCCTTTTCATTTTTCACAAAAAAGCGATTTGGATTTTGGCGGTTCTCTATCCGGAGGTTATTTTTCAAATAATAACGAATATATGAGTGGGCTTACATTAAACGGTTCTACGGAATTATTTTCAGTTAATGCAAATTTTGTTAGAAGAAAAGCCGATAATTTTAATACGCCTAATGCAGATACTTATTCCAAAACTCTCAAAAGAGGAGATCCAAAATTCACCGGTGAAATACCAAACACAAACTTCGAGCAACTAAACGGTTCGTTTGGTGTTGGTTATTTATCTCCCGTCGGAATATTTTCGATCGATTATGATCAATATTTAAATAAGAATAATTTCCTTTTACCCGACGGCGGTCCAATAGGACTTCGACTTGAAAACCAAATAGTGAATGTTAAAGGAAATTTACCTTTGGATAAATTCATTATTAAGCCAAAATTCAGTTATCAAAGGAATCACAGGCAAGCAACGCAAGCCGGTTTAAGTTATTCAACATTACCCGATTCTGCTGCCGTGGATTTGATACTTGATGTTTACACTTGCCGTGTTGAGGTTGAAAATGTTGATGTAATCAATCTGTCCGGGACGATAGGGGCAGAAGTAAAATATTATGATCATGAAAACATCGGGAAAGTGCCTTTACAACCGACCGGCAATTTTACTAACTACGGCTTATTTCTTTTTGAAGAATGGCAGAGGAATAGATTAATACTAAACTTTGGAGCCCGTTTTGATTATAGGGATCAAATATTTTATGGAACAATTACAAATCCTCTTTTGCCTAATGACGACAAGCGGAGTTATTCCAATCTTTCCGGTTCGTTCGGTGCAGCTTACAAATTAACGGATCAATTAACTGTAACCGGAAATGTAAGCCGCGGATTCAGAACACCGAGCTTTTATAATCTTTATGTTTACGGCGAACACGGAGGCGTGTTTGCTTTTCAAATAGGGAATCCAAATTTGAAGAATGAAACGTCGCTAGATTTAAGCTCATCAATAAGATTGAGAAATGAGATGTTGAATGCAAACATTTCAGTTTTCCATAATACAATAAACAATTACATTTTTCTTTACAACGCGCCGGATCATCCGCTTGCACCGGCAAATGCAACATTCGTATTCGCACACGATCAAGCAGATGCATTAATAACCGGTTTGGAATTGTCGGTTGATGCCGGTGTGTTTAATTGGCTTTTGCTTTCCGGAAGTTATTCATTGATTAAAAGTGAATTTACATCCGGTTCTTGGAAGGATGACGAATTACCATTAATGCCTCCTAAAAGATTTACGCTTGGGGCTAAATTTTCATTGCCAAGTTATACTGTGATTAAATCGCCTTACATTTCGATAAATGCAAAATTTGTATCAAGTAAAAATGCTGCCGGTATTTATGAACCGTTTGGTCAGTTCGATGATGGAATTGGTCCCGATATACCGTTCGGCGTCTGTTCAACAGGGAAATATAATTTGGTCGATTTAGGTTTGGGATTTGATCTTTGTTTATACGATCAACCAATAAATATTGACCTAAATGTTACTAATCTTTTGAACGAAGTTTACCGCGATTTTCTTGATACTTATAAGGGATACGCGTTATCTCCGGGAAGAAGTATTAATTTGAAAATGAATGTACCTGTTGGTTCTTTTTGATATTGACAAAGGGTATGTAAATTAAAATGAACATTAAAAACTAAACCATAAAAGGCATTTAAAGTCAGCTACTTGTTTTGATGATGATTGTCGTTGGTTTCATAAACAATAAAACAAAGCGGACGTTAGAATAAAATTATTTAGCTTATTTTTGAATGGATGTTTGGACATATTATATACTTATTAGTAGTTAACAAAAATATTCTGCGCAAAATGGCATGCCCGCCGCAGGCAGGCAGGAATATTTTCAGTGCATTGAAAATTGAATCACTTAATTAAGAAATCGTGCCTCCGTGACTTTGTAGCGAGCAAGTTTTGCCACAAAGATACAAGACACGAAAAAGAAAACTTTTTTGTTCTGGCTCGTCCATGTTAGTGTATTGATGATTAATTATAAAACTATTCCAAAATCCGAAAGCGATCTATTGCTTTTTGATTGGGGATACGATCTAATAGAAGAATATTTCCGGATGATTTCTGCTGCAAATTTTCAGCCCAATTCTTTAATTCTTGATGTTGCCACCGGAACCGGAAGAGCCGCCTCAACATTAACGAGATTGGGGCACTCCGTCATTACAGGCGATTACAATCTTGATTCTAAGATTGAAAGTGAAAGAAGAATTACGGAAGCATATTTGGATAAAGTAAAGTATATCCGGTTAAATCTGGAAAAAATCCCATTTGCGGATAGTACAGTTGATAATATTGTCTGCATAAATACGATGCACGAACTTAATAATCCTCTCTTATGTCTCAGCGAAATTATCCGTGTTCATTCCCCTAAAGGGAAGCTATTAATGGCGGATTTTAATTCCTTAGGTTTTGATGCAATGGATAAACTTCACACAGTTAGAAAAGGTGAACTGCATGCGAGGGGCAAAATCTCTTCCGAGGAGATAAAAAATATTCTTGTTGATAATTACTCTGCTATAAAAGAAATCAACACAAAACTAAATAGAGGATTTATTGCCGGTGGAAACAGAAATGAGAGTTGACGAAGTGTTGCTATCAAGTAAAACAAACCAGCTGTTTATCGAAGTTCCCTTGTTGGTAAATACTTATGATATCGATGTTGCAGGGCATGTTAATAATATAGTATACGTCCGCTGGCTTGAAGATATGCGCAACATATTATTCATGCAAATCTATCCAATGGAAAAATTACTTGAGAGCAATCATCATCTTGTTGTCGTATCAAGCGAAATAAAATATCGAAAACAGATTAAACTTTTCGATAAGCCGATTGGGAAAATGTTCGTACAGAGCTATTCGCATGGCATGTTTGTTCTTAAAGCTGAAATCAAAATCGAAGATCATCTTGCTTTTATCGCAATACAAAAATGTGTGCTCTTGAATTTGAATGAAAATAAAATGTTCACCGGGAATATTCATAACCTTGTCGAACGAGATTAAAAATTTAATTACAAGAATCTTTTTTTTTACAATAACTTAATAACGAAAAGAGTAAAATATGAATACCAAGAATCTGGGATTTAACACTAAAGTGATTCACAGCGGAAATTTTGAAGATCAATTCGGGAGCGCTACCGTTCCCATTTATCAAACTTCAACATTTAAATTCAAGGATGCACAGGAAGGTGCAGATTGTTTCTCCGGCGCAAGTGACGGCTACATATATACAAGAATTGGTAACCCAACAATCCGCGTTCTTGAGAAAAATGTGGCAGAGTTGGAAAATGGTTTTGATGGAGTTGCCACGAGTTCCGGCATGTCTGCAATAACAAGTGTTTACATGGCATTATTGGGTGCGGGCAGTCACATTGTAAGTACAGCGTCTGTTTATGGTCCGGCGAGAGGTGTATTGGAAAAAGATTTCTCGCGATTTGGTGTTGAAGCTGATTTTGTAAGTACGTCCGATGTTAACAACATTACAGTAGCAATAAAGAAAAACACAAAAGTACTTTATATCGAAACACCCGCTAATCCCACAATGGAAATAACCGATCTTAAAGCTTGTGCCGAAATAGCCAGGAAACACAATCTTATTTTGGTAGTTGACAATACCTTTGCAACACCATACTTACAAAAGCCTCTTGATCTTGGCGCCGATGTTGTTCTTCATTCCGTTACAAAATTTATTAACGGTCATGCTGATATCGTCGGTGGAATTGTAGTTACAAAAGAAAAAAGTTTATATGAAAAAATTCGTCATTCAATGGTTTATATGGGATGCAATATGGATCCGCATCAAGCATATTTGGTTATTCGTGGATTGAAAACATTGGCACTTCGCGTAGAACGAAATCAAGAAAATGCCATTAAGGTCGCTCACTTTTTGGAGAGTCATCCAAAGATTGCATGGATAAAATATCCGGGACTCAAATCCCATCCACAATTTGAGTTAGCAAAGCAACAAATGAACGGCACCGGTTCAATGATCAGTTTTGGTGTTAAGGGAGGATTAGAAGCCGGTAGAAAATTGATGGACAACGTTTACCTGGCAACCTTGGCTGTTTCGTTGGGGGGAGTTGAAACACTTATTCAGCATCCTGCCTCTATGACTCATGCAGCCGTAAGTAAAGAAGATAAACTCAAAGCCGGAATTAGTGATGATCTTGTTCGTTTATCTGTTGGGATAGAAGATGTTAATGATATTATTGCAGATTTAAATCAAGCATTAGAGATGTCTTAAAGATTGTAAAATGAACAACGGCTTATTTAAGATTAAGTTTCGAGTTGCCAATCTCTCCGCAGGACAAGTCTTTTCAGTTTGTTGAAGGAATCTCATCGCCCTATTCTGTATCTAATACAACAGAAAAGATGAATTTATTTATGGTGAGAAATTGTTTGACATAATATTGAGACTTGTAAAAGAGTCGATTGAGATTTCCTTACTCGTTGCAGTGATGATGATCTCAGTCGATTTGCTGAATGTACTTACCAAACAAAAGATCGAAAAATTTTTTATTAATGCCAGAAAATTTAAACAATATATTTTAGCCTCTTTAATTGGTACGGTTCCCGGATGTATTGGGGGATTTACAAATGTTTCTCTTTACATGCATGGACTAATAAGCTTTGGTGCACTTGCCGGTTCAATGATCGCAGTCTCCGGTGATGAGGCATTTGTAATGCTCGCAATGTTTCCAAAGCAAGCCGTTATTCTTTTCGCTATTCTTTTTGTGATTGGAATCTTTAGCGGTTTGTTGATAGATACCATTGTAAAAAAATATAAAATATCCACCTGCACCAATTGTAAAGAGATGGTCACACATCCTCATGAAAGAAGTTTCACACATTATGTTACGGAACATATTTACGGACATATTATTAAAAAACATCTTTGGAAAACTTTTCTTTGGACGTTTGGAGCATTACTCGTAGTTGAATTAGCTCTTAAATATTTACATCTCGAACAGTTCACATCACAATACAAAATTGTTTTTTTATTTGTTGGCGCTTTGGTAGGATTGATCCCGGAGTCCGGTCCGCATTTAATTTTTGTTACGTTATTTGCTCAAGGGCTTATCCCTTTTTCCGTATTGTTAACAAGTTCAATGGTTCAAGACGGGCACGGAATGTTACCGATGCTTTCTTATTCACTTAAAGATTCAATCAAACTAAAAGTCTTCAATTTTGTTATCGGCTTAATAGTTGGATTGATATTTTATACGTTAGGGTTTTAACGTTATAATGGAAAACAAAGATCATTGGTATGATGGCTGGTTTTATGATACTTTTATCGCACCGAATCAGGATAGGTTATTCGGGCAAATAAAAAATCTTATAGAACCAAACTCCAGCATAATTGATGTTGGCTGCGGAACCGGTCGGTTCTCTTTTTCCGTTTCGGATAAGTGTAAATCGGTGTTGGGGATTGATCTATCAACACGGAATATAGAAAGAGCAAACTCAATTCTTTCTGAAAATCCAAATGATAAAATTTCATTTCAACATAAAAATATAAGTGAGATTAGCTCCGGCGGGAAAGAATACTTTGATTACGCGGTAATGACGTATGTTATTCATGAAGTGGATGAAGAAAAAAGAGTGAATCTTTTAAAGGAAATAGCACAAGTTGCCGATAAAATTATTATTGGCGATTATCTTGTCCCTAAACCAAAAGGCTTTTGGAGTGGATTAAATGAGATTGTAGAATTTGCTGCCGGTTCTGAACATTATAGGAATTACAAAAACTATATTGCAAACGGCGGTATCAAATACCTGGCAAATAAAGCGGGGCTCAAGGTCATCACTGAAATCAAAAATCATCCTTCAACCAGTCATTTAGTACTTCTCATGAAATAATTTTGTCGAATAGATGTATCTGGGGTTACAAACAATTCGAGAATCCAACATGTACAATTTGCATTTCACTCAATAATAAAACTTTTTACAAGAAATAATTAATAGAGTAAATATATTATTTGTTAAATATGATAAAAATTGTCATATTTAGATTGAAAAGAGAAAAAATTATGCAACTTACTTTAGCCGGCGAATACGCAATAAGAACAATGATTCATTTAGCGGAAAATGAATCCGAGGAAACGATAACGATTTTTGATATTTCAAAGACCCAAGAAATTCCCGAAATGTTCCTACGAAAAATTATTCCTCTACTTTCTTCAGCCGGATTAATTAAAACAAAAAAGGGAAAACAGGGTGGGGTTTCCCTTGCAAAAAATCCAGATACCATTACTCCTTTAGAAATTATCCAAGCGGTTGAAGGACCAATAGCATTAAATAAGTGTTTGATAGATAAAGAGTTTTGTACTGATATTCGGTGGTGTTCCGTACATACAATATGGTGCGAATTGCTCGGCGAAATGAAAAAAAAATTATCAAGCAAATCAATAAAGCAAATAGCTGTAGAGTCAAATATAAGACGTAGTTCACTTAAATAACTAATAATTAACTAATTATTCGGAGATTCCTATGGATCAAGTTCTTTTAGCCCGAATTCAATTTGCAATGACAGTCGGTTTTCATTTTATTTTCCCTCCGCTTACAATTGGACTAGCATGGATGCTGGTTATTTTTGAAGCAATAGGATGGAAAAAGAAAGATGAAGTTTATGCTGCCATCGGAAAATTTTTTGGGAAAATATTAGGTTTAATTTTTGCGGTTGGTGTTGCATCGGGAATTGTAATGGAATTTCAGTTTGGCACTAACTGGGCGGAGTATTCCAAATTTGTCGGTGATATTTTTGGAGCACCTCTTGCCGCAGAAGGTGTTTTTGCTTTCTTTCTTGAATCAACTTTTCTCGGGTTGTATATTTTTGGACGAGAAAAAGTTTCTAAAGGAACTCACTGGTTTTCAATCTTTATGGTTGCAGTTGGTTCAACAATTTCCGGCTTCTGGATTTTAGTTGCAAATTCCTGGCAGCAAACTCCTGCCGGATATGTTGTTCGAAATGGTCGTGCCGAATTAACCGATTTTTGGGCCTCAGTTTTTAATCCTTCTACTATGCCGCGATTTTATCATACAATTGACGCAGCACTTATTTCCGCCGCATTTTTTGTTGCCGGGGTATCGGCATATTATTTAATAAAAAATAAACATACTGAATTTGCGAAAACCTCACTTCGCTTTGCAATTGTTTTTGGACTGATCGTATCTGTTTTAGAGGTATTTCCTTTTGGTCATGAACATGCAAAACAAGTTGCCGAAACACAACCGGAAAAATTTGCAGCTACGCAAGGATTGTATACATCACAAGAAGGGGCTCCGATAGCAATATTCGCTTTTCCAACAGACCATCCGCCGACGTTAAAAGTTCCCATCGAAATTCCCGGATTACTAAGCTGGATGGCTTTCGGAGATTTCAAAGCAAAAATAAAAGGGATAAACGAATTCCCGCGGGAAAATATTCCGCCATTATTTTTAACATTTGTTTCCTACCACAATATGGTTGTGCTCGGGATGTACTTCATTTTAATTATGGCGATTGCAGGTTATCTCTTGTACAAGAAAAAATTATTTGAGAATAAAAAAATTCTTACGGTTCTCAAGTGGTCGGTTCCTCTTCCACTAATCGCAATTCAACTCGGTTGGATTGCAGCAGAAGTTGGTCGCCAGCCATGGATTGTTTATCACTTAATGAAAACCAAAGACGCAGTTTCATTTACCGTAGGAACCGGCGAACTTATCTTCTCCATCATTCTCTTTGCACTTATATATATTCTTTTAGGCTCTATCTTTCTTACCTTACTTTTTAAGAAAATTAAACATGGTCCCGAACCAATAACGAAAGAGGCAAAACAATGATTGACTTAAATATAACTTGGTTTCTATTGGTTGGGGTGTTGATAATTGGTTACGCAATACTTGACGGTTTTGATCTTGGTGTCGGAGTAATTCAACTTTTCACCAGAGATGAAAATGAACGGAAAGTGAATATCAATTCGATTGGACCGGTTTGGGACGGCAACGAAGTATGGCTTTTAACCGGTGGTGGAGCTTTATTTGCTGCGTTCCCAATTGTTTATGCAACGGTATTCAGCGGATTCTATATAGCATTTATGCTTCTCCTTTATTTTTTGGTTTTCCGCGCTGTTTCATTTGAGTTCAGAAAGTTTTCCGAATCTCCGGAAGCAAAAAAAAGATGGGATTTAGCGTTTGCGATCGGAAGCTTTGGCCCGGCGTTACTCTTTGGGGTTGCTATCGGAAACATAATGCGTGGTTTGCCCATTGAAATTATTGATGGTAAAATTGTATCCAACATTACCTTCCTCGGAATATTGAATCCTTACTCTCTGTTAATTGGCATCTTAGGCTTGGTGATGTTCACCATGCACGGGGCAATTTATTTAACGATGAAGATAGAAGGCAACCATCAACAAAAAATGATTAATTGGGCAAACAAGACGTGGATGGGATTTATTGTCCTTTATGTTATTTCAACTCTATCGACGTTTTTTGTCGCTCCGTATTTATTTAACGGAATGTTAAAGAATCCGTTATTCTGGACGTTATTCATCTTGTTACTCCTTTCAATAGTTTATATCCCGGTGGGTTTAAAAGCGAAGAGATTTGGTTATACTTTTCTTGCTTCGGCAATTAACATTGCATCAATCGTTGGATTATTCGCCGTTAGTCTATTCCCAAGACTTGTTCCGTCCAGCATCGATTTAGCAAATTATAGTTTAACTATTTACAACGCGTCATCAACACAAAGAACGCTTGAGACGATGCTGATCATTGCATTGATAGGTGTCCCGATTGTTTTAGCTTATACAATTGTCATTTATCGCATTTTCAGAGGTAAAGTTATTCTTACAAAAGATAGTTATTAAACTTTTGACAATGGATTTTTCACAATGGGTCTAACGAAGAAATGATTTGAGGATTATATCTATGTTTTTGTTAATAAAATAATTGCTGAGTTCTGGGTATATTTGACAGCGTTTATTTAAATACTATTCAAACTTGATTTAATGCCTATAGCATGAAAAATGATTTTCAAAACGAAATTCTTCATTCTCTAGCTGAGGGAGTTTTCTCAGTTGATGAAGAATTTAGAATTAAATTCTTCAATGAGGCGGCTGAAAGAATAACCGGATTCAACAGAGATGAAGTGCTTGGAGAATTATGTAAAAATGTTTTTAAATCTAAATTCTGCGATAACCGGTGTCCTATTGTCCGGGTTTTAGAATCCGGGAAAACGATCTATGATTTTGATACGAAAATACAGTGCAAAAGTCATAATAAATCAATAAGATTAAACGCTGTTCTCTTAAAAAATGATTCTCCCAAAACCGTAGGCGGGGTTATCACCTTTAGAGAAATCGAGCAACAGCAAAATGTTGAAAAATATCTTATAAAAAACACCCACTTCTACGGAATAGTTGGTTTTAGCCGCGAGATGGCAGATATCTTTGATCTTATCCTTGAAATCTCAAGTTGTAATGCAAGCATCCTTATTACCGGAGAAACAGGAACGGGAAAAGAATTGATCGCAGACGCAATTCAGGCAACAAGTTTACGAAAAGATAGACCCTATGTAAAAGTAAACTGTGCTGTTTTGCCTCCTAATCTTTTGGCAAGCGAACTCTTTGGGCATGTAAAAGGAGCATTTACAGATGCATTAAAAGATAGGACCGGCAGATTTGAACTTGCAAATAACGGAACAATTTTTCTTGATGAGATTGGTGAAATGCCGCCTCAAATGCAAATGCAATTACTTCGCGTTATCCAGGATGGCACTTTTGAAAAAGTTGGCGAGTCCGTTACACGCAAAGTTGATGTGAGAATAATAGCAGCAACTAATGTGAATATTGGAAAAGCCATACAAGAAGGAAAATTTAGAGAAGATCTCTTTTTCAGGTTAAATGTTATTCCCATCCATTTGCCTCCCCTTAGAAACCGGAAGGAAGATGTTCTTTTCCTGGCAAACCATTTCTTGAAAAAGTTTTCGATGATTTATGAGAAAGAGATTTCGGAATTTGGTGATGAAGCGCTCGACGCTCTTTCAAATTATTCATGGCCTGGAAACATCAGAGAGTTGGAAAATGCGATCGAATATGCTTTTATCAGATCAAAAGTCGGAATTCCGATTGATGTTTGTAAACTTCCACAAACCATTAAATCAAATAGAATTTGTCCTGAAAAAGTTAAAGAAATCAATAGGCAAAAATTACAAGCAAGCGATCTCGTCAAAATGCTCGAGAAACATAAATGGAACCGAAGCAACGCCGCTAAAGAATTAGAAATGAACAGATCTACTCTTTGGAGATACCTAAAAGCATTTGGTATTGAAGAATAAACTGTTGCAACGCAACAAAATGTTGCAACAGTTTTTGATTTTTTGAAACACTCCCCCCATCCAAAACCCCTAAGAAGACCTTTTTACACAAAATAAATCTGGCATTCCAATTGAGCTGATAAGCATTATGGAAGAAATGCTCGCAAATCAATATTTTATGATGCGGAAATACAATCTTGCTGCTAAGGAATTAGAGCAAATTCTAAATTTCACTGCTAATAAAAAATTGGCGAAGAAGTTAATTATTTGTTACACGCAGATCAACAAACCACGCGAAGCGCTCGATTTATTCTTATCCTTAATTTCCACCGACATTGAAGTTATTACCAATACGGATCCCCAAGCAGATGACTGTCCGTGTCCGGTACTTGTCACAAATATCAAAAACGACCTGGTTACTTATGAAAATGAGTACACTAAATTTTATGTGCTGGGAATGTTATTGCTTTATTGCAATAGAGATGCGTCAATAATATATTTTGAAAAAGCGAAACAGACTAATCCCTCCGAAACTAAAATTGATAGAATACTTGAGCTACTGACTAAGAACGAATTCCCTACAATAAATAAATCAAAACAAAAGGAGTTAACATGAAAGAGAATCTAACCAGAAAAGATTTCCTGGTAAGCGCTTCAAAAGCGGCAGTTGGAGCTACAGCAATTGCAAGCATCGCTAGCTTAGTTACAACAGCGACTGCAAAAGCCGGCACTAAATCCACCCCTTATCCTTGGCCTTATACAACACTTGATCCTGAAGTGGTAAGATTAAAAGCTCACCATTTGTATTATGCCGGACAGGCGTGTTGTGCCGGAGTATTTGGGGCATTTACGGAGGCTTTAACAGAAAAAATGCCTGACCCGTGGGCTGGATTGCCAATGGAAATAATGTTATTCGGCGGTGGCGGCGGTAATGGTTGGGGAACGTTATGCGGAACGCTTAATGGCGCTGCGGCATTAATTAGTCTTGTTGTTCCCAAAGCGGATTACGGTAAAATCATAAATGAAGTTTGGGGGTGGGCAATTTCGGAGAAGTCACCTTCTGACGCGGCGAATCAAGCTTCAATTGACGGTAAATATGTTGACGCAAAATATGTAGGAGCGCTTCCCCAAAATATTTCCGGTAGTACTTTATGCCATGTTGCTGTTACCCAATGGTGTATTGCCGCAAAGAAAAAAGTTGGTGACACTGAAAGAAAAGAAAGGTGCGCTCGCGTTGCAGGTGATCTTGCCGCAAAAACCGCTGAGGTTCTTAACGCATATTTCGCACAGACATTTGTTTCAACTTTTGTAACCGATCCGACAGTTGCTCAATGCCAGACTTGCCACGGAGCAACATTGTTGAATAATGTAATGACGCAAATGAATTGTACTCCGTGCCATGGCACCCCGCATGGAGCAAGTGAAGTTGTTAAACAAGTTTCAACTACACCTAAAGAATATCAACTCGTACAGAATTACCCAAATCCGTTTAATCCAAATACAACCATCCGTTTCTCAATTCCACAATCGGAGAAAGTACATCTTGCAGTTTATGATCTTCAAGGGACGCTTGTTAAAACGTTAGTAAACCACGAAGACTATAACGCAGGTTCATTCCAAACTTCGTGGGATACGGTAAATGAATTCGGTAATAAGGTATCAAGCGGAATTTATTTCGTTCGAATCAAAGCCGGAAATTTTGTACAATCGGTAAAAATGAATCTTATAAAATAATTTTCATTTATTATTGATCCTCTATGTACGAAGCCGCTTTCGGGCGGCTTTTTTTCTCGGATTAGTTTTACTGTTGTTGACGTTTCTTCATACTGATTCGGTTTGAGTTTTTATATGTAAGCGTAAAAATAAATTATATTCTTGCGATAATTTATTTACCAGCTTTCGGGATAGTCCATTATCCAATAATTATGGGTTCTGAACACTAGACAACAAAATTCAGAAATATTGAATTGGAATGAAGGATCCAAAACAATTCTTTGAATAAATAGGATTTACTGCATTCCCATCATTTTAGATGAGGATATTTACAATTAAATTTGTAATCAATGCTTTACAAAAGGTTTACCGCATCTCTCAAATTTTGCTGCTGTAGGTGAGCATAAATTTGAGTTGTAGTAAGCGATTCGTGTCCAAGTAATTCTTTAACTACATATAACGATACTCCACGTTGAACCAAGAGAGAAGCAAAGGAATGGCGCAAAGTGTGGAAGTGAATTTTATCATCTAAACCGGCAACTCGAACGGACTTCTTGAATTGTTTACTGATAAAATCTTCATTGAGCTTAACTCCGTTTATCCGTGTAAAGACAAAAGTGTTTTTTTCTACATCAATGACCTTGGGTAATTGGTTTGATAACTGAGTTCTGAGGTTGGCACTGATCGGAATAATTCTTTCTTTTTTACTTTTGGTTGTGAAAGTAGCCGAACATTGAACAGTGATAATATTTTGTTTAAAGTCTATCCAATTCCATTTCATATTTAGTAACTCTCCTAAGCGCATCCCGGTGTAATAAGCAGTAGTGAATAAAACTTTTAGATAATCTTTTTGTGCGTGTTCAATGATGATCTTCAACTCAATTTCAGAAATGAAAAATGGAAATGGCTTTGCAATTTTTGGAGATTTTAGTTTCTTGAAAGGATTATCAGAGAGATAATTCCAAATTACTGCTTTACTAAAAGCTGCTTTAAGCGTGCGATAATAAAGTCCGGCTCCTCTTTGTGTACGTGCGAAAGTGGAAGTTACAAATTTATCGAGCGTAAGAATGTTTAAACGGTTTAACGAATTGTCTCCAGCATAAGATATTAATTGTTTAAAAGAGAGTTCGACTGATCGCAAGTAACTTTTTGATTTTGTTTGCTTAATATATTCTTTGTATTCGTCCCGGAATTTGGAAAGCGAAATGAAATGAATTTGTTCTTTTGATTCAACGCTATCTCGTGAAAAGTTTGCCATGAACTTGTAAGCTATTTTCTGATTGGTGGTTTTTGTAGAAACGGTTGTGCGTTTACCATTGAGATCGTAAGTCAATTGATAGAACGGCGATTTTTTTGTTTTAGAAATAAACATAAGATTTAACTCCTTATGTTAGGTAGGGACTGAGTAGGGAGTGAGCGAAAAAATGGCGATTACGAGCTAATTACTATGAAAATCCCGATTATTTGTAATCAGCAGGTTGCGGGTTCGAGTCCCATTTCCAGCTCGAAAACAAGCGAAAAACAAAGAAAACCGTCTGACCAAAGGCGGTTTTTCTTGTTTTAAACGTATTCAACTGTACAGTAACTGTACAGGAATTATACAGGTTTCAATGAACTCTCCTTAATCATAATTTGGTAAAGGAGTTCGTTATGTACCTGCTCAATCGTGGAGGAATTTATTATGTGGAATATTTTGATGTCACAAAAAACAAGACAAGGAGGATAACAACAAAGAAAAGAACACA
>Ga0172379_10001593_pt1 | contig 44517 bp, 40 predicted proteins | sample GrowelOW334metaG_FD_119756 | JGI IMG/M metagenome (GOLD analysis project Ga0172379, IMG submission 119756) | Groundwater microbial communities from an aquifer near a municipal landfill in Southern Ontario, Canada - Groundwater well OW334 metaG | ecosystem: Environmental > Aquatic > Deep... | reverse complement strand
TCCTGATTCACTGGAGCAACTCGCGCCCGGTATTCTGAAAGCAATTCCGGTAGATCCGGTCAGCGGCAAGCCGTTTGAATACCGGAAGACAGACGGTACGTTCAAGCTCTCCGGCGTCTGGCTGAAGGAGAAACAGGAGCAAGACAGAAAGCGGCAGGAGCAGTACAGGAATAAGGCCGGGAAATAATCAGGACTGCCATGTTGAATAGGGGCGCTGGGCGAGGTTGGAATTGCAGTATCTGACATCTGCGGTTACTTCCTGGCCGGCCCAGGGGGGCAGGTCGAACTGTTCGGTTTCGCTGCCGAGTTCGATTTCGGCCATGACCAGGCCGGCGTTGCCGCCTTCGAAGACGTCCACCACCCAGAACTTGTCGTGGTATTTGACTTCGTAACGGGTTTTTTCGACGGCGGCGGAGTCGCACAGGTTTTCCAGCATCTGCCGGGCGTCGGCGAGCGGGATTGGATATTCAAATTCCGGACGGGTGAAGTTGACCGGTTTGCCTTTCAGGGTAATGTACGCCTGCTCACCGGCGATCCTGATTCTGACCACGCTTTTGCCGCTGCGGGAATAAATGAACGACTGCCGGAAGTGTTCGCCGCTGTCGGCATGTTTCTTCCAGCTCTCGCTCTTAACCAGAAACTTTCTTTCTATTTCCTGAGGCATATTTCTCTATGGGGTGTAGTTAAAAAAGACCATGAACGGCAGCCAGCCGCCTTCGTTGAAATTCACCAGTCCAATCTGGAAAGCCGCTTTCCTGCTGACATTCACCAGCCCGACCTGAATGCCTTTTTTATGCGCCACATTCACCAGCCCGGCCTGGGTTCCGTAAGCCGCGGCCTGCGCGATATTGACCATGGACAGTTGAAGACCGCTGAAGTCTTCGCAGAGGGTGTTGCCGATGGAGCACTGCAAGCCTTTGACATGATCGGTGGCGCTGCAGAAAAACGAGGCCTCAACTCCGATGACATTGCCGCTGCCGGAACAGACGGGGAGACCAACTTTCAGGCCGTATACGTCCTCATATTCCGTCGCGGGCGGCACCCCGAACCAGAAACCGGCCTGAAGCGATTCCCAGCGTTCGGTCCTGGAATATTTATTGTGTTTGGGCGAGGCCCAGACATCCTCTTTCTCTTTGGGTTTGTCCGCCGCCGAAACAGTGATGCCGGTGAACAGCAAAAACAAAATGATGAAGAAATTTTTCATGGTTGACAACTCCTTGCTGATGTTAATTTAGCCTGTGACATGGTTAAAATCACGCGATAATTTTTGAAATCTCATTAAATACTTTCCACGGTCTTTTTCTGGGAGAAATACATCTCTTTGTAAATGCCCTCCTGCGCAAGCAGTTCGTCGTGTTTGCCCTGCTGGACAATGCGGCCTTCGTTCAATACCACAATCAGGTCGGCGTTCTTGATCGTCGAAAGCCGGTGGGCGATAATAACGGTGGTCTTGTCCTGCATCAGCCGGTCCAGCGCCTGCTGGACCAGGTGTTCGGAGACCGTGTCCAGCGCGGAAGTGGCTTCGTCCAGCACCAGGATGGAGGGGTTTTTCAGCACCGCGCGGGCAATCGCCAGCCGCTGTTTCTGGCCGCCGGAAAGACTGGCGCCGTTCTCTCCGATTATGGTTTCATAGCGCTGATCCAGATGGGTGACAAACTCTTCCACATTGGCCATGACGGCGGCATTCTTGACCTCTTCATCCGATGCCCCTTTTTTGGCATAGGCAATGTTATCCTTGATGCTTCCGCTGAACAGGAACGGCTCCTGGAGCACCACGCCGATGCTGTTGCGGTAGGACTCAATCCCCAGTTTTTTGATATTGATGCCGTCAACCCTGATCTCGCCGGTGCTGATGTCATAAAAACGCAGCAGCAGACTGGAGACCGTGGATTTGCCGGAACCGCTGGGGCCGACCAGCGCGACTTTCTGGCCGGGTTCTATCTTCAGCGAGAAATCCTTCAGCACCGGCCGCTGCTCATCATAACCGAAAGTTACATTCTTAAATTCAATGTTGCCGTTCAGATGTTCGACTCTGACGGGATGGGGGTCCTCTTTAATTTCCGATGTCGTATTAAGCAGTTTCGTGATGCGCTCCGCGCTGACCAGTCCGGTCGTGATATTGGCGGAGACCGCGGACAAGGCATTGATCGGGCCCAGCAGCATGCCCATGTAAGTGTAATACGCGGCAAAGTCGCCGATGGTCATCGAGCCTTTCTGCGCCATGATCGTTCCAATCCCGATGATTGCCAGATAGGCGCACATGCTTATCACGTCGGCGATATTCCAGCACAGCGTCCACTGGGTATGGGCCCGCAGATGGATATCCAGTGTCGGGCGCAGGCTGATAAAGAAATCCCTGCACTCGGTGCGCTCCTTGGAAAACGACTTGACCACTTTCACGCCGTTGAGCGTCTCCGCCAGGTTGGCGGAAATCTCCGACATCTTTTCCTGCATGGCTTTCGTATCAACCCGGGCGATTTTGTGACTGTGGCGCAGGTTTATAAAATGCAGCGGGATTATGATAAGCGCCACAAGCGACATCTGGAAGTTCATTACAATAAGAATAATTACAATCACCAGAATCAGGAACATCTGGTCGCACAACTGGGCGGTGATACCGATCAACTGCTGCAACTGCCCGACATCGCTGATTACGTTGGAGATCAGCTTGCCGGTGCGGTATTCCTGGTAGAACCGCAGCGAGAGGGTCTGCAGATGTTTGAACAGTTTATGGCGCACATCAATCAGGACGCGCATTTGCACGTAGTTAATCAAATAGCTCCATAAATAGCGCAGCATGCATCTGGACAGCGCAATCAGAATCATGCCGCCGCACAAGATCATATAAAGCTGGAAATCCTGATTCGGCAGAACTTTATCTATTGCGATCTTCAGCATGAACGGCAGCGCCAGCCCGAGATTGGAAAACATCATGACGCTCAATATTGCGCCGACAAGCAGTTTCCGGTAAGGTTTTATCAGTGTCCAGCAATCGCTGACCTTGGTGTTCAAAACTGAATCTCCTTAAAAAATTAAACTATATGATTATAGTATAATACATGAAAATCAACATTCTTCACGGGGTCTGCGAAAAAACGGCAAAACTTTCCGGTTCCGGAAAACAAAGCCGGGCGGCATCAGCTCCGGTAAAGGAACTGATGCATAAGATTATAGATTTATATGACTGCCGGTTCCGGGGCGCTGGCGGCGGCATCGGTTTTTCTGGAGATTGGCAGCAGCACTTTGAAGGTGGCGCCTTCGCCGACCCTGGAGTCCACTTCGATCAGTCCGCTATATTTATTGACGGAATCCAGACAGAAATGCAGGCCGATGCCGCGGGCGTTGACGTTGCTCTTCATTTTAGTGGTAAAGCCGAATTCAAAGATCTTGCTTCTGATCTCTTCCGGAATACCCGGTCCGTTGTCCCTGATTTCAACCAGGGCGTAGTCTCTGGATGCTCTGGTTTCGCCTTTCAGCGTGATTTTGAGCTGGTATTTTTTGTCCGGATTGTTTTCCGAATCCATTGCTTCAACGGCATTTTTGATCATATTGATGAAGACCTGGGTCATAATTGAAGAGTCAATCAGGGTTTCCGGCAGCTTGCGGTCAAGCTCGGTGGTGATTTTGAATCCGCGCTTATTGAATGATTCATCAAAAATCGTGACGGCAGATTCCACCACGCCGGCCAGTTGAACCATGTTTTCGGTTCCGAGCTCCCCGACAAACCGCTGCTGCAGCTCGATGATTTCGCTGATATGGAAAAGTTTGTCGGAGACCGACTGAACCATTTTGGTCGCTTCGCAATTGTTGTTGCGGGCATGATCCAGCAGCTCATGCATAATGTCTAAATACTGCTTGCCGGCTTTGTCTGTTTTGAGAAATTTCTCCAGAGTGCCGCTTTTCAACTGTTCCTGCATTTTCGGCAGCATGTCATCCAGGATCAGGGACTCGGGGCGCTCTTCTTTCTTGAAGTTGACTTTTTCCATCAGGCCGCTGACGGCGAGCTTGGCAATCGTAACGGCGTTGCCGATATTGTGAATGATGCCGGTGGAGACCTGGAGCATGCCTTCCTCGCGGGCTGCCTGGAGCTGCTTTTCGTAATCCTGACGCTTCTTGAAATCCTTCATTACTTCGATGCACAGCGAGGCGATTTCAGCCAGGCGGAGGAGGAAAAATCCGTCATTCGCAGTAATTTTATACGAATCAAAATCCTCTCTGGAGGTAATAATGATGCAGCCGTAATTTTCATTGCGGTATTTGATCGGGGCAATCAGGCAGCGCGGACCTTCCAGCACGAAACGGTCCGGGAAAAACGGCGGGTTTTTGCCCTGGTAAAAGGCATAGCCGTCACTGCCGCAGGCCTTGTCAATGTCGTCTGAAGTGAATCTGGTTTTGTAGCCCTTGATGAATTCGGTATGCCGTTTGTCATGGGCAATCAGTTGTGATTCGATCTGCTGGGTCACGTCTTTCAGCACCGGGAATGTTCCGGAAACCGCGCAGCCGTAAAAATGCTTGTCTTCGCCGCAGAGAAGCAGTGCGCCGCCGGTCGCTTTCATTGAGCGGACGGTGTATTTGATGAAATTCGGCAGAAATTCCTTTTCCTTGTCCTGCGAAGCGATCACTTCCTTGGACAGGCGGAGAATGTCTGCCGTGGCATTCCGCTCTTTGGAAATACCTTTTTTCAAGCTGTAGCTGGTCCGGTTGGTGATAATAATCCTGGACCGCTGAAGCACTATCACTACGCAAAGCGCAACTATAACTACAGATAAAATCAGTATTGGCATAATTTTTCTCCGCTATGGTTATATAATGTTATCTTATCCATAAAATTAACTTTTTTTAATCAGTTCGCCCGCATTATATGAACTGCGGACCAGCGGGGCGCTGGCAACAAAAGAAAACCCGAGTTCACGGGCCAGCCTGCCCCATTCGTCAAATTTTTCAGGCTCCACATAACGCGCCAGCGGCCAGTGTGCGGCGGAAGGCGGCAGATACTGGCCGATGGTCAGAATCGACACTCCGGCAGCCCGGAGGTCCTTCAGCGTCTGCACTACCTCGTCATCCGTTTCGCCAAGTCCGGCCATGATGCCGGATTTCACCGGGATTCTGCCGCCGCCGATCTCGACGGCCGACTTCAGCACCGCCAGCGAGCGGGAATAATCCGCCTTGCTCCGGATCATTCCGGACAAACGTCTCACGGTCTCAACATTATGATTGAAAACTGTCGGCCCCGCGGCCAGAACGGTTTTAAGCGCTTCGGCATCGCCATTGAAATCCGGCGTCAGCACTTCGACCCCGGCTTCCGGGATTGTGCGGTGCAGCGCATTGATCACCGCCGCGAAATGTCCGGCGCCGCCATCCGGCAGGTCGTCCCGCGTAACGCTGGTGACCACCACATATTTCAGGTCCATTTTCGCCGCCGCCGCCGCCAGCCTTTCCGGTTCATCCGGGTCCGGCGGCTCGGGCGCGGCGTTATGCCCGACGGCGCAGAACCGGCAGTTCCTGGTGCAATATTCACCCAGGATCATGAATGTCGCCGTCCGCCGGTGCCAGCATTCGTTAAGATTCGGACATCTGGCGCTTGAACATACTGTATTTAAACGCAATCCGGTCAGGATTGAGTTTACTTCCTCCCGTGCATTTCCGCCGTTCACTTTTACTCTGATCCACGGCGGCAGTTTCGGGCGGTGCGGTGTTCCTGTGCTGTCCATTTCAATGAACCCGGGAGACAATGGCCATTAATCCCGGCAGCGGGAAATGACCAGGCTCACATTGGTACCTCCGAATGCAAAACTGTTGCTTAGTACATGACGCAAATCAACCCCTTCGCGAAGTTCGCGGACAAAATCAGCCCAGCCGAACTGCGGCTCCGGGTTGTCCAGATTGATTGAGGGGCAGATAAAGCCTTTTTCGATCATCTGGGTGCAGAAAATCGCCTCGACCGCGCCGGCGGCGCCAATCATGTGCCCGGTCATGGACTTGGTGCTGTTGACCGCCACTTTTGAGCCGAACACCTGATTGATGGCATCCATTTCCACCGGGTCGCCGATCGGAGTGCCGGTGCCGTGAGTATTGACATATTGAATATCTTCTATTTTCAGTCCCGCCGCCGCGACGGCTTCCCGCATTACCGCCGCATTCGACGGCGCGTCCGGAACCACCATGTCGGTGCCGTTGCTGTTGGCGGCGCTGCCGGAAAGCTCACAGATGGCGCGCACGCCGCGCCGTTTTACGCTCGCTTCAGATTCCAGCACTAAAAATCCCGCGCCGCAGGCAATCACAAAACCGTCTCTGGCGGAATCGAACGGACGGCTGGCTTTTTCAGGCGTTTCGTTATAGTCTTTGGACAGCGCCCGGATGGCGATAAAGCCCAGGGCCTGAGCCCAGCTCAACTCTTCCGCTCCGCCGCATACCACCATATCATAGAGTCCGAACTGGATCAGCCGCATGCCGGCCAGAATGGCGTGGGCGCTGCTGGCGCAAGCCGAACTTATATCGTAACTTTCGCCGGAAAAGCCGAAGATCAGCGACAGATTGGCGACCGCGGAAGACGGCATCACTCTGGGAACGATGCACGGATTGACATTGCGCAGTCTTCTGGTCTTATCATAAGCGAGGGCGGCTTCATAGGTTTCCTGGTAATTGCTGCCGGCGACCCCGCTGATGACCGCAATCCGGTGACTTCTTACGTCCTCCAGTGGAATTGCCGCTTCTTTCAGGGCCTGCTGCACCGCGACAATTGACATCCTGGCATTGGCCGGCGCGAAACGCAGCCGTTTCTTGTCCAGCAGCTCGCACGCCGGGTTCTGGTCGGCAAATCCGCCGACCTGACAGTCCATCCCGCGATCTTTCCAGTCCTGAACAAACGTAGTTCCGGAACGGCCTGCCCGCAGGGCTTCTTCATTTATTGGTAAACCATTACCTAAAGGCGTCAGCAAACCCCTGCCGGTAACTAAAACTTTTCTCATGGATGAAACTTCCCTTGTCTCCAAAACATTTTTTGTCTCTGCATTTATACCCCACACGAATATAATCATTTTTATATTAATTTCTATTGCGGAAACGAATATTTTTGCAGTAAATGACGTTACAACTGCAAAAAAGCGTCCAAAACAGGCTGCCGCAACACAGATGCCTGATTAACAGAAGTTTCCGTACTGGCGGCAGTCTGGCGGGACTCACAGGATACCGGCACAACCGACATTCCGGAGAGTTTGGAGAGCTCCCGAGCCGGGAGATTGTCGGTTTTCCCGGCAATCCCGGCAGAATGGACAGCATGGACGACATGGACAGCATGGACGACATGGACAGCATGGAGGTCCGCTGTCGCGGAGATTCCGGAGAGTTTAGAGAGCTTCTGAGCAGAAGATGATTCCGGACAACCGTCCGATCCGGAGAGTTTGGAGAGCTCCTGAGCAGAAGATGATTCCGGACAACCGTCCAATCCGGAGAGTTTGGAGACATCCTGAGCAGAAGATGATTCCGGACAACCGTCCGATCCGGAGAGTTTGGAGAGCTCCTGAGCAGGGGGTGTTTCGGTTGTATTGATTCTCCCATTATTCCCATCAGACTCGCCCGTTCCGGAGAGTCTGGAGTCCCGTTGAGCTAACCAGTAGACGATTGCCTTCAGATTTGGCGGAAGCTGACGCACGGTGGTTTTACGGAGTCTGCCGTCATGGTAGAGTTCAGTCCTGACGGTGCAATCGCCCGTCGCGATTGCCAGCAACTGACTCCGCAGAAGACCGTAACACTGCCTTCTGCCGCTGTCCAGCGCGGCGGCGAATTCCGGAAACTGTTTCTTATAATTATAGAATGAGGCCGGCGAGATGCCCAGCCGTTTGGCGATTTGGGAATCAGTATCGCCGGAACTGGCGCAGATTTCGGCTCTCGCCGGAAAAAGTTCGTCATCATACTTTAAACTTGTCGCGGCATTGCCGCTTACAGGTTTGGGATTTGGCAACCCGTCGGGTTTTTCATCGGTGTACTGTTTGTTCCGGTCCAGCCAGTAAATGACGGCTTTCAGATCCGGCGCCCGCTGCCGCACGGTTTTGATTTCGCGTCCGCTGTCACTGTTTCTGACGGCGGTGACAAAGCAATTGCCCGTTGCCAGGTCCAGCACTCCGGTTTCCATGTCGTCGTCAACCGCCTGCCGTCCGAGAGCGATTGCTTCGGCGAATTCCGGGAACTGCCGCTGATAAGCGTAAAACGTTTCCGACCCGATTTCCAGTTTCGCCGCGATTTGACTGTTGTTCATTCCCGCAGCCGCATATTCCCCGGCTCTTGCCGGAAAGCTTTCATCATACTTCAATTTCGCCATTTTTCAGTCTCCATTTTTTATATTTTGCCAGGCGTCGTGCATCTACATATAGTAAATTTGTCAACTGAAACCGCCAATGTACGTTCAATAAGGCCATTTTTTCCGTTTTTTTTATCTCAAATAAAAACACGGAAAAATAAAAATTCCAAGATTAAGTGTTTAAAATACTTGAAATAAGAATTATTAACACTTATTTTATCGTATGAAAAAAGAATTTGACAATCGTAATCTCAACGAAGCTCTGGAACTGCTTGGCGCAATGCTTGAGCGACAGAGCTCAAGGCATTATACGCTGGTAGTTTGCGGCGGGTCGGCGCTAATTACTATGGGTCTGGTCAGTCGAACGACTAAAGATGTTGACGTCGTAGCCATGCAGGATGAATATTGTAATATTCTTCCGATTCGCGAAATTCCTGCTGAATTACAGGAAATTGCCGGAGCCGTGGCGGAGCAATTGCAATTGCCGGACAACTGGCTCAATGCCGGACCGGGGCCGATTATAAATAGAAATCTGCCGCATATGGGATTGCCGGAAGGGTTCTCCGGACGATTAACGCAATTTAAATATGGCGGCAATTTAACTGTATCATTCATCAGCCGGCTGGATCAGGTGTTTTTCAAGACTTTCGCTGCCGCTGATAAGGGGGGACCGAGTTACCATCTTGACGACTTGCTGAAACTCAAGCCGGCGGCACAGGAACTTCTCGAAGCTGCCCGGTGGTCCATGATTCAAGATCCATCCCCGGCGTTCCGGACAACGCTGGAGCAAATGTTTAACAGCATAGGATTTCCGGATGCCGCAAGCAAAATATAACGCTTCGCAATTAAGCAATAAAATACATGACGTCATGCTGCGCCTGCTGTGGCGGCAATGGTGCGATCTGGGCGTTAAGGGGCATGGCGGCGAATCAGGCGGAATTGTTATTGACCCGGAAGCGCTGATTGTCGCAACCTGTATCTGGGGGCGTTACGAAATGCGGCTCTTTGAAGAGATGCTGGACTGGCTGATTGAATTTCACCCTGCAATCAATATTAACCGTTTAAAAGCATTCCATGCGCGGCAAAGCGCGGAAACACAAAGCATTTTGTCCGCGGTTGCCGATTTTACCGGAAACACGACCGGAAACCGGCAATGGAAAAGCTTTGAAGACGAAAGCAGCAAGGTCCAAATTGAGCCGCGAGCGCTGTTTATGCGCGACAAGCATACCCCCATGCCGCCTTTCGGCAGCAATTTTGACGAAGTATTTAAAGCTCACGGCTGGATTACTGGAAAATTTGAACCGCGCGGGCTTGCGGGAAAGTATATTGATGGAATTTCCGCTCTCCGGCTGAAAATGCGGTATCTGTTCGGCTGCAATGCCAGGGCTGAAACAATTGCATTTCTGCTGACCAATCCCGACGGCGCTCATCCGCCGTTTATCGGAAAACAGATCGGCTATACCCAGAAAACCGTAAATGACGCGCTGTCAGCAATGGCCAGGTCAAATTATATTTGCCCGGAGACCAGCGGCAATAAAAGAATATATTATCTGTCGCCGGACTTTGCCGCGTTTTTAAGCGGACAGAGAAAATCATCCGGAATATGGTTTAACTGGATGCCTGCCTGCTGTTTCCTGGAACTGCTGGAAAACAAACTCAACGATCCCGGCTTTACGGAGCTGTCTGAACAGGCGCAGGCAGTTGAACTGCGGTTGATGCTGAAAAAACTGCCTTATCCGCCGGCGCTTTGTATTTCACGAGACGGCTTCAGCCGGAGACTGGCAACTGACGGCGATATCACGCAGAGCATGTTCGCCTGGACGGAAGAGTTGCTTGAATTTATGCAGCAATAGTTTATAAAGTCATCGCTGACAGGCCTACCGGCATTGCAGTGCCTTAGTGACTTATGGCAACATTACGGAATGAAGAGAATTGCCGCTTGCCGCACTTTGCAACTGACGGCTAAGATTTCTGCTGCCGGCGGAAATCGCGGGGGCTGATGCCGAAATAGGCGTGAAACTGGCGGTTGAAATTGGACAAGGTCGGATAACCGGATTTCAGCGCAATGGACAGGATATCTTCAGTGGTGTGGCGCAGCATCGCCGCTACCGCCTCCAGCCGCAGCCGTTTGATGTATTCCTGTGGAGAATATCCGGTGGCGGCATGAAATACCTTGCGGAAATTGGACACGCTGTAGCCGCATTTCCGGGCCAGCAGATCCATCCCGATATTTTCATGGTAGCGCTGAGTGATCAACCTGATTGCCGGAGTGACCATTTCCAGCTTCCGCCGCGAAACCGGGCCCGGAGCAAAGGAGTCGCGCCTCTCCGACGGCAGGATCCGGTGCAGCCGCACCATCATCGCCCAGACTAGCGCCCGCACCAGCGAACGGTATCCGTCTTTGCGCTGCTGCAGTTCTTCGATCACGGTGCGGATAATGCCGCAAAGCTCCGGATGTTCCGCCGCCGCCAGGACATTATTGAAATCGGGACCGCTGAGCAGTTCGGTCTCCAATACCGCCGCATCCTCCCGGACAAACCCGGCCAGCAGCGCCGCCGGGGCGAGATTGACAAAATACCAGTCGGTCACGCTGCCGGGCGACCCCTTCATCGTATGGAGTTCGCGATGGTTGATGACCACGGCGTCACCGGCCCGGAAGGTCCGTATCTTGTTTTCCACAATGAAGATACCCGATCCGCTGCAGCAGCAGCCGATCTCAAGGCAGTCATGCACATGCGCCTCAATCGGCACATCCGCGCGGAGGGTGTGATCCGGCGCCGCCACCGGAAAGGCATCGTCCAGCCGGATCGGGGCAAAAACCGCGTCAAGTAACTCTTTTGATTGATTAAGCATAGTATTTTTATCGTTTTAAGGGAGAATATACCTTTTAGATTAACTATAGTATATACAGGCAATAAAATCAACTGTTATTAATTCAATACAGGAGCAAATCATATGAAAGCAGCCGTTCTTACCGCCACCGGGTTTCAGATCAACGAAGAAAAAATACCGGAATACGGTCCGGACCAGATACTGGTGAAATCATCCGGCTGCGGCGTCTGCGAAGGCGATGTGTTCCAGTACATCACCCGCATGAACAACCCGGAATCCAGGCAGGAATTTATCCGCATGGGTCACGAAGGTTCGGGCATCGTCGCTGAAACCGGCCGGAATGTGACCGGATTCAAACCGGGGGATAAAGTCACCGCGCTTGGCGGCGACTACGCTGAATACTTTGTCACCACTCCGGACAGGCTGGCCATAGTTCCCGGCAGCATCGAGTCAAGCATGGCCCTGGGCGAACCGATTGCCTGCTGCATGTCCGGCGCGCGCCGCTTCGGAGTGGAGATGGGTGACCGCGTCGCCATTATCGGCGCCGGCTACATGGGGCTGACCTGTATGCAACTGGTTAAACTGCAAGGCGCTGCGGAAACAGTGGTTTTCGACCTGCTCGACTGGCGGCTTGAGAAGGCCGGAAGCCTCGGCGCCGACGTTGTCATCAATTCAAAGGGCAAAACTCCCGCCGAACTGTTCGCGCGACTGGGAGAGTTTGATGTGGTTATCGAAGCCACCGGCGTACAGGCCGCAATCGACCTCGGCACCGAATTGCTGCGGCATCACGGCACCCTGAATCTGGTCGGCTACCATCAGTCCGGCGGCGGCATCCGTCAGATCGATATGAAAACCTGGAACTTCAAGGCGCTCACCGTGATCAACAGCCATGTCCGCAACGAGGCGGAAAAGCTGGACGCCATGAAAGCGGCGCTGAAGTTAATGGCTCACGGCAAACTTGACACCAACGCGTTAATCACCAATTACCGGTTTGCCGACATCAATCAGGCGTTTCAGGACCTTAAAGCCCGCAAGGAAGGCCTGTACAAAGCCAATCTGATATTCTAAACAAAACGATGAACCGCGGCGTGAAATCAGATCGCGGTCAGTTGCCAGAGGGTTTTGGCGGAAGATGCTGATGAATCAGGAGTATTTGTATGCAGAGTTCATTGCCGGAAGCGCCGGCGGCTCCCAAAGCTGCCGGTGAAGTTAAAACTTTTCATTGCGGAACCCTGGTTTACACCCAGGCCGGACTTGTTGCGCTTTTCGGCTTCCTGCTCTGGGGTGACTTCTGCTGCATGATGATGCAGACGGTCATCCCGAGCATTCTGCCGCTGAAACTCAAGGCGCTCGGCGCTTCGAACGTCCTGATCGGGGTACTCCTCACCAGCATCTTCCCGATCTTCGGCGTGTTCATCTCGCCCTATCTCAGTTTTAAAAGCGATTATCTTAGAACCAGATGGGGGCGGCGCATTCCGTTTTTCGCCTTATCCATTCCTTTTGTCTTCATAAGCATAATGCTGCTGGCTTTTTCAGACGACATCTCCGCGTTCCTGTATCGCAACTCCAGCCTCATGGCGATGCTCTCGCCGGCGTCAGCGGCGATTCTGGTCATTGCGGTGTTTGTCGTGTCCTTTCAATTCGCCGATGTCATGATCATGTCCGTCTTCCAGTACATCTTCAATGATACTGTTCCGGTTATGTTTATCGGGCGTTTCATGGGTCTGATGCGGATCGTCGGCGGGGTTATAGGCTTCCTTTACAACTACTTCATTTTCAAATACGCCGAAAGCAACAGCAAGGAGATCTTCATCTGCACGGCATTCATATATCTGATAGGAATAGGCATGATGTGTCTTTTCGTGAAAGAGGGGAAATATCCGCCTGTCACCGAAAAGGAGAAGAACAATACCCGCGGCTGGGCTGGTTTTAAGACTTATTTCCGCGAGACTTACTCCTGCAAATTCTACTGGACGAAATTCATCTACAGCACCACCAGCGCCATGGCCTGGGCGGTCGGCCCCTTCTATGTCTTCTATTACAAAGACCTGGGACTGTCGCTGGAATACATCGGGAAGGCGGCGGCCGTGGGCTCCGCCGCCGCCATCGCGGCGGCATATTTCTCCTCCATCTTCATTGACCGCTGGCATCCGTTGCGCATAATGACCTATTCTTCCATTTTCGCCGTTGTTTTTTCGGCGGCCGGCTGGGTGTGGCTTTTTGTTACGCTTTCGCCTGAGGCGTTCTTCTGGCTGTCCATGATGTTCGGCGGACTGATCGGCGCTTTTCATACCACCCTTGCCGCGCTTGCCAGCATGCCCTTCAACATCCGCCTGCAACCCAAATCCCGTTACGGACAGTTCTGCTCCGCCGAGTCCATTTTGCGGAACGGCTGCACGATTGCCGCCGGTTTTCTGGTCGGCCTTTTCTTCGACTCCCTGATGTGGCTTTTCCATGGTTCCGGTTACGCGTACCGTTTCATTTTTGTCTGGGCGCTTTTCTGGCTGATTGTCTCGGCGGCAGTCATCGGCAGTCTATACCGCCAGTGGCATGCGCTGGGCGGCGACTTTCACTTTCATCCCCCGGCCCCCTGGTCTGAGACCGGGTTCGAGGAGATGGAGCAGGCTCCTTACGTCAGCATTCAGACCCGCTGGCTGAGCTACGCGCTTGTCGTATTCCGTCTGCTGATGCTGCTTTCGATAGTTTATCTGATTCCGCTTACTTACTGGCTGTGGCACATTGGCTGGAGTTTTGATTTCAAGTGGCATCTTTTCGCAATAATCCCGGTTTCGATGGTGATTTACGGCGTCTGGTCATTTATTGAGCGCGCGATAAGAGCTGACGTCGCGCGCTGTCTGGCCGGGGAAAAGCCGCTTGACGGCATTCCGCATCACGGAGTATTCCTGCTGAAAGCCTGTGCGCTTCTCCTTATTTTCTTTGCCTGGACCGGCATGACGATTATGGCGGTCCGCGGCGGACTTCAAGGCGGCGTGATGGTTTTCGGCATCGGCAACCTGATCACGAATGCGCTGGTGATCGGCGCGGTGCTTGTTCTGCGCCGCCTGGAGCGGGGATATGACCCGATGCTCAATTACGACGGGCGCAAGGAAGAGTACGCCGCCGTGGTGATTAGTAAACCGCCGCCGGCAAACAATGAAGACGGAGCAGGGAACGACGATGACGGGGAATTGCCGGTGACGGCATAATTCGCGGCCCGGAGTTAAAATATAAAAGCCTTTTATTTTACGATAATGCATTATCTTAAAATAGGCAGGCATTGCAAATAACCGCAATCTGACTATTTCAAAACAGTTCGCCGTCCGCCGGGGCGGCTTTTTTTGACGCCTTTTTCAACGGCCCCGGCTTTGCTTCCCGCAGGCTGTAGAGCCAGGCGATCTCTTCCGGCCAGAGTGACGGGTCAATCGTTTCCAGTACCAGGGGAATGCCGTCAAACCGCGGATCCCGCATGATCCGGCGGAAAACATTTTCGCCGAGATTGCCTTTGCCAAGGTTCTCATGACGGTCAACATGGCTGCCGAGCGTGGATTTTGCATCATTTATGTGCATGCCGCGCAAGTATTTAAATCCGACATGGCGTTCAAACTGCGAAAACGTCCAGTCAAAACCGTCATCCGTCGAAATGTCGTACCCGGCGGCGAAAGTGTGACAGGTGTCAATACAGACGCCGACCCGGCTTTTGTCCTTGACCCCGGCAATGATGGCGGCGACCTGTTCAAAGCTGTAGCCGACATTCGTACCCTGTCCGGCGGTGTTTTCAATGACGGCGGTCACGGAATCGGTTTCCGTCAGCGCCCGGTTGATCGCGGCCGCAATCCGTTCCAGACACTCCGCTTCGCTGATTTCGCCTAAATGACTGCCGGGATGAAAGTTAAGCAGAATCAGGCCGAGTTGCTGACAGCGGACCATTTCGTCAATGAAAGCATCCGTCGCCGCCCGGTGCTTGGCGTCGTCAGGCTGTCCGAGATTGATCAAGTAGCTGTCATGCGGCAGAATATGTTCCGGCAGATAGCCAAATTTGACGCAGTTGTCTTTGAACGCCTTGATCTCGTCCGCGGCCAGCGGCGGAGCTTTCCACTGGCGCTGGTTTTTGGTAAACAGGGCAAAACCTTTTGCGCCGATTTCTGCGGCGTTCTCCGGGGCTTTATGCACCCCGCCGGCAGTGCTGACATGCGCTCCGACAAATTTCATAAAATCCCTCCGTCATTTATCCGTCATTTATGTAAGTTTTTTATTTGTAAACGATTAAACAATTTTGCTACACATGATACTTTAGCTGGAGTTCTTCAGCAGACGGATTCAAATAATACTGCTGAAGCAGGAATTCGCTGTTATATTTGCGGGTGTAATGGCGGAGCAGCGTTAACGGGGACAGCATCGGAAACAGGCCGTCAACATAGCCGTTGATCAGATCCAGCAGTTCCTGTTTTTCATAAGCGGAAAGATTCTTTTTAAAGTAACCCATGATGTGCATCATCACATTGCGGTTTTTCTTCGGGGTGACCTTATAATCCAGCGCTTTCATCAAGGCTTCCAGATACCGTTTTTTCGTTTCCGTCAGATTTTTGCGGTTCTGCGCGGCGACAATCCGGCCCAGTTCTTTAACGCTGTCCGACGAATGCGCCATCAGCATATATTTATGGCGGCTGTGAAATTCCACCAGCCCCTGTGCGGAGCCGTCGTTTTCTTCGTATTCCCGCCAGCGGCTGAAAACCATGATTTTGTCAATAAAATTTTCCCGCAGCGCGTTGTCGTTCAGCCTTCCCTCCTCTTCAACCGGAATCAGCGGAAAGCGCTCCGTGAAGCCTCTGGCGAAAAGCCCGACGCCCTGTTTTACCGGAATGCCGTTGCCGCCGAATACTTTTACGTTAAATCTGCCGGAACTGGGGGACTTGCTTTTGAAAATGAAGCCGCAGAGTTTCTCCTTTTCCAGTTCATCGAGTTTCTTTGTCATCCAGGCGTTCATCATTCCGGTGTGATCGATCCCGGTATGGATGGTGACCAGACGGGGGGCGTCGATATCTCCGGCCAGGTGCATGGCTTCCCGCGGAACGGGCAGGCCGCATTCCACCTCCGGACAGACCGGCACGAATTCGGCAAACTGGCCGAGGATGTCAACAATATAATGATCTAATTTATGCTGACCGTCATAACGGACTTTCTGACCCAGCAGACAGGCACTTGCACCAAGGCGGATTTTACGCATGAACATTTTCTCCTATCTGAGGTGTTCTTTAAATTCCTGCGAGGTTTGGCCGGCGCTCTGCCGGAGTATGCCGGCGACTTCCGGTTCGATCACCAGCGCGGCGCCGGGCAGCAGCCGGATTTTATTGGTCACCGTCTCCAGATTTAAATTTAGAATCGACGAACAGAACACGCAGGCCGTCAGGTAGCTGCCCAGCACCGAGGGATGGCTCTGATCGGGATCGTATAACTCAATGTCAGGATTTTTCGCGATGACCGCCTGCCAGGCGGGGCCTGCGGGAAATATCAGCGCATTGATCCGCCGGGCCAGTTCAATATATGCGCCGGTGATGCACTGCTGGGTTTCCGGAAGGAATTTTCTGGACCAGGTAAGATACAGCGCCGCCCGGGCTTTCTTTGATCTGACCTTGTTGAACAGCGCCGCGGCCGATGCATACATCTTGTCCGGGTCTTCGAGCGGCCGGGTGCTGAATTCCTGGAGCGCGACATAATCCCACTCCTCCCGCTGCAGCGCCTGGAGCGTTTCGGGATTGTAGTAGTGCCATTCCAGCGATTTGCCGCCGGAGGTTACGGCGGACACTTCCAGTTTCATGCCCGCGGATTCCGCCATCTGGCGGATCATATCCGGCAGATTACTGTAAAAAGTATAGCTGTTGCCGATGAAAAGAATTTTTTTTGCACTCATCCGCTTCCTCCTGATAAAAAGATCCCTGATTAATATTCCCTTATTGAATGTTTTTTTCCATGAAATCCCGAATGTTATCACGAATATAATTCAAAAATGCATTTTTATCGGAAATCAAAGCCCCGGTTTTGTCGAGATTCCGCCATACAGCAGGCTGGCCGCCGGCGCTTGCGGCCATAACCACCGCCGGCGGGGATACTGCAAGAGGCGGTTTTTCCGCGGAACCGGCATCAATCACTTTAATCACTATAACGCCGCTTTTGAGTCCGTCGGTAAAATCGCGCTCAACCGCCTCTCTGACAAACGATTCGTAACTTTTGCCGTTCTGATTATCGGTAAAACAATACACCGTCAGGATTTTTTTGTTTTGCGCGGGTTCCGGCGCGGCGGCTTTCAATTCCGGCCCGTCCGCGGGCGGGGCGACCTCAGTTGTGTTTGCCGCTCCGGCCCCTCCTGTTTTATTGGAAGTAAAATGGATAATCCCGGCAATGGAGATTACGATCAGGAAAGTTATGACAATTCTGCGGATTCTATTCATTTTCTGCGTCCTTTGCGAATTTTATGATTTCTTATTCTGCCCGATGTTTTTACTTTTCCGTCAATATAAATTGTTGCTGCATGTCAAATTTAAAATCCATCCGCATAAAGTGAAGAAAATCAGCAGATAGATAAAGAAATAGATCAGCATTCTGGTTTTCATAACCTGTTTGAGCATAACGAATTCAGGAATGCTTACCGCAACCGTGCTCATCATGAAGGCCAGCGCAGTGCCGACCGGCAGGCCTTTCCGGATCAGGACATCAATGACAGGGATCATGCCGGTGGCGTTGGAATAGAGCGGAATCCCCAGACAAACCGCGGCAGGCACGCTCCACCATTGCCCGCCGCCGAGATGCTCCGTGATATAAGCCTGGGGAACAAAGCCGTGAATAAAAGCTCCGATTCCAACGCCGGTAAGAATCCACAGCCAGACCCGCTTCATGATATCTTTGAGCTCATTAACCGCAAAACGGTGGTGGTCGCGAAGCGATAATTTGCGGGATGCGGCATCTGTTCCGCCGCCGGCTGCCGCCTGAACCGGCTCAACTTTAAACGTCAGGAATCTCTCCGCCCTGATCATGTCAAAAAAGATTCCGCCGAGAATTCCGGCAAGCATGCCGAAAGTGACATATATCAAGGTCAGCCTGAGCCCCAGCAGTCCGCCCAGCATGACCACCGCCGCCTCGTTGATCATCGGCGAGGTTATCAGAAATGCCATGGAAATGCCAACCGGTATCCGGGCCGAAGTGAAGCCGAGAAAAAGCGGAATGCCGGAACAGGAGCAGAACGGCGTAATTGCGCCGAAACCGGATGCCGCCACATAGCCGAAAAAGCGGTTTTTGCCTTGCAGATAATCGCGCACTTTTTCAACATTAAGCGACGCGCGCAGCCAGGAGATTATGTAAATCATTATCGCCAGCAGCAGAAATATCTTAACCGTTTCCTCAATGAAAAATTGCAGTCCGCCGGAGCAATTACAGCCGGACGGCAGGCGCAGAATGGAATTGACGACCATCCCGGCAAATTGTTTTAATATGTCAAACATGATTTCTTATTCTTAAAATTAATGATTCTTCAAATCAACAGGCGCGGCATAAGCCGGATTGTTTTTGTAAAATAACCAGAATATATGCAAAAAACAATTTTTAAAAGAACAAAATACGCGTTTACTTTTCAGTTCGCGGCGCGGGATTAACCGGTAAAAAGCAGTATTTTTACTTGATTTTCCGGCATTTGCTGGCATTATTATAGCTCGCTGATTTTTGTTTAACAAACTTTTTTATAGAAAGGTGGAAATAATGGCAGTCAGTTTTAAAGATCTGGGCCTGGTCAACTCCAGAGAGTTGTTTGCCAAGGCAGTAAAGGGCGGATATGCTATTCCCGCTTATAATTTTAATGACATGGAACAGTTGCAGGCGATTATCATGGCCTGTACCGAAACTCAGTCCCCGCTGATTCTCCAGGTATCCAAAGGCGCACGCAGCTATGCCAACCAGACGCTGCTGCGTTACATGGCGCAGGGTGCGGTTGAATATGCCAAGGAACTCGGCAAAGGCAAGTCCATTCCGATCGTTCTGCATCTCGATCACGGCCCGGATTTCGAAACCTGCAAAAGCTGCATCGATTACGGCTTCTCATCGGTTATGATTGACGGTTCACATCTTTCTTTCGATGAAAATTGTGCTGAAACCAAAAAAGTTGTTGAATACGCTCACGCCCACGACGTCACCGTTGAAGGCGAACTCGGCGTCCTCGCCGGCGTTGAAGACGATGTTCATGCCGCGGAGCATGTTTATACCCAGCCGGAAGAAGTTGAAGAATTTGTCAAGCGCACCGGCGTTGACAGCCTGGCGATCGCCATCGGCACTTCTCACGGCGCGTTCAAGTTCAAGCCGGGTTCCGATCCGAAGATCAGACTCGACATTCTGCGCGAAATCGAAAAGCGCATTCCCGGATTCCCGATCGTGCTTCACGGTTCATCTTCCGTTCCGCAGGAACTGGTCAAGATTATCAATGAAAACGGCGGAAATCTCAAAGATGCTATCGGCATCGGCGAAGATCAGCTCCGCGAAGCCGCCAAATCCGCAGTCTGCAAGATCAATATTGACTCAGACGGCCGCCTGGCGATGACTGCAGCCATCCGTAAAGTCTTCCATGATCATCCGGAAGAATTCGACCCGAGAAAGTATCTCGGACCGGCGCGCGACGCCCTCAAACAGCTCTATATCAACAAAAACAAAAATGTTCTCGGCTCTGCCGGACATGCGTTTGATTGATCCGGGCATCCCAAAGTTGATTCAGAGAGCGGGTCTTAGGGCCCGCTCTTTTTTTTCCGGCGCGCGGATACAGACCGGGTTCAGTTGCAAACGCAATGGATTCCCGTATATTAAGTTGTGTTTAAAATTCCAGCTTGGGAGAATAGAGGCAGATGTTAAATCCGGGAATTAATGCCGTGCGGCCGGTATGGCATGAGTCGTTCGAGGCAAGGCACAGCGAAGTTGACGCGGATGGCCGGTTGAAATTACGCGCCCTGGCGGATTATCTCCAGGAAGCGGCCGCCAGGCATGCCGCACATATTGGCGTGGGATGCGACGCTTTGGCCAGGCAGAATCTGCTTTGGGTGTTGTCACGGATCGCTATTGTCATTGAGAATCAGCCCGGCCCCGGTGACAGGCTGGAGGTTGAAACCTGGCCGCGGACTCCAGAAAAACTTTTTGCCATGCGCGAGTTTTCGGTTTACGGTGAAAACGGGTTGCCGGTCTGCCGGGCCTCCAGCGCCTGGCTGCTGCTTGATGCGAAAAGTTTCCGCCCGAAAAAAATAGAAACGCTGGATTCGGCGATTCCGCGAAATGAAGAAAAGCCTTTTCTCACAAAGACCCTGCCAAAGATTGAGCAGGCGGAATGTACAGAGGTGTTTACGCAGCAAATCAGGCCCTCCGCCATTGATATCAACGGACACCTGAACAATGCCGAGTATTTCGCGCTGGCGCAGGATGCGCTTGCCATGTATACCGGCAGCCGGAGCGCGGTTCACGAGATTCGAGTAAACTTTGTCGCTGATTTGAAGTCCGGCGAAACAGTAACAGTTTTTGCAGGAAACGGACCCGCCGCCGGCAAGTATTATGCAGAAGGCAGAAATGATTCCGGACGCATAGCATTTCAGGCGGAAATAGTTTTGCGGTAAACGTTTGTCTGAAATTCCGGACAAAGGCGGGAAAGTGTTTTTTTATTTTATAATGCTATATTATAAGCATAAGTTTCTCTTCTAAAATTATAAATCGGGGAGTGAATCATGAAAATGCTTGATAGATTGTTTATCATGACAGGAGTATTTTTCTTGCTTTCCGGCACGGCGGAAGCCGCCAGTAATTACGGCAGGAGTTCTGCTGACATGGTTTATCAAAGCAGGGTGGGGCCGAACAGCCAGAGCGCAAAGGAAGACAGAGCGCTACTGAAAGACTTGACCCGCTACGATCCCTACATGAAAGACCAGTTTATTCCCAACTACAGCGGCCTTACAGGCGGTGATTCCGGGCGCGCCCGCACCCGGACAGGCTATCAGATGGAGAAGCTCGAAGGACTTAACAGCGGGGAATTGACGCCGGAACAGTACAGGACAACCCTGCAGGACTTTATCCATTCCAGGGAAAGCACTCCTCAGATTAAGAAAAATGAATTCAAGTACGGTCCGGCCATTCAGGCGGTGCCGGTCACTACGCCGAAACCGGCCGATGCCGCAGTAAAAAAAACGCCGGCCAAAGAGACAAAGAAGAGCGAGCTCAAAAACCCCATAGACGAGTACCTGGACAAATTAGCGGCAAAACAAGATAAAGAGAAAGAGGCTGAATTAAAGAATTCTGCCGGAGCGGCGAAAGAGGAAATCAAAAAAAGCGATGTTTCCGCAGAAAAAAAGGCGGATGTCGACAATAAAACAGTTCCGGACGAAAAAGTCAAGGACCAGTCCGCTAAATCAGGAAATGCAGACGGCAAAAGTTCTGCCGCCAAACCCTGATGCTGATTCTGAGCCCATGCGGGCGGCACAGTTCACGGGAAAAAGGAATTTGAATTTTTAAATCAATTTGATGTTTGATTTATAATTATTGAAATCTATTATTATGCAATTGAGCCGAATGTTTATCTATTTTGCAGATTTTGACTGAAAGTTTTTATAAATCACTTGGCAATGATTTGAAAATAGGTTTTCCGGTGCTAATTTTTAGAGTTTTATTGTAATTTTTGGCTGTGCTGGATTTGTTTATAATTTACAGGAGTTTGGCAATGAAAATAATTAATATTATTTTGAGTATCTTGATTCTTCTGCTTGCTGTGGCTTCCGCGGTGTTCTCATATTTCTTATTTGAGAAGCGCGAACAGATGGTAAAAGGCTGGGAAAAGATGGCCGTAACCGTCAATCAGGCGTCCGCCGAACTGGACAAGGGCAGCGGCACCAATATTGCGAAATTGCTCTCTCCGGAACTGTTAAGTCATGAAAAATACGCCGAACTGGACAAGAATCTTACTCAACTGACCCAGCAGGCGCAGAAAGTAGTTCAGCAGCGCGATGATCTGGGATCGACCATCAGAAAGATCGCGACTGTAACCGAAATGAAGAATATTCCCAATGCGGATGATTTCATGAAGCTTGATGCTTATGCCGGAGCCAAAAAGAACGTTCTCGACTGGATTGGAGAATCTAAAGAGCGTCAGGACGGCACCATTAAGATGATTTGTGAGACCGGGGCCAGACTCGGAGTTTCCATGACCCCCGATGCGCTTAGAACGCCGGAATATTCCAGCGAGATGCGTAAACTAGACACCAAAATTATGGCTGTGCAGTCAAGAATCACCAGTTATAATGACAGCTTCACGCAGCTTGCCCAGACTCTCGGCAGCAGCAGCACCGATTTCAGCGACAGCGGTTATTCAAATTCTATCAAAAGCATCGCCGATGCCGCCCAGAAAGTAAAAGATGATTTGAGTTCCGCTCAATCTTCTCTGCAGAGCACCAAAAATCAATTAGCCTCCTTGCAGTCAACTGTAAAGGGTAAAGAGTCCAGCATCCAGAATCTCCAGAAAGACCTCAAGGGTAAAGAAGATCAAATTGCCAAATTGAAATTGATCATCAACCCGACCGGTACCTTGAAAGATGATTTCAAACTTTGGACCGAAGGCAGTCCGGAAGCCAGAATGGCAGTTCAGGGCAAAATCATCGATATCAACAAGAAATACGGTTTCGTCGTGGTTGACCTGGGTTCAAATACGAAAGTTGAACAGCCCATCGGCAATAAGATCAATCCGGTAAATCCAAAAATCACCAGCAACCTTGACATGGTCGTTGCCCGCGGACTTGAAGGCGACAATACTCAGTATGTCGGCAGAATCAAAATCATAAAGGTGCATGACAACTGCTCAATCGCTAATGTTATTCCCGGGTCCACCGGAGATCGCGAAGTTAAAATCGGCGATACCGTTTATTTATCCAGCGATGCAGTCGCGGCAATGAGCAAATAAGGCAGGTTCCTAATGTTTAATTCAAAATATTACTTAATTGTAATTGTTGTCGCATTTGTGTTTCTGGCCGGATCTGTAGGGATTCAGGTGCTGGAAATGAAGGAATATAATCTTTTCCATTCCCTGTCTGGCAGATTTTTGAAAAAGGGTGAAGCCGCGGCAACTGCTGAAGCGCCCGCTGCGAAGAAAACAGAAGCGACACCCGCGGCAAAGAAAGCGGAAGCCGCGCCCGCTGCACCGGCAGATAAAAAATAATCAAAGGTTATTAAAGATGCCGCTACAGATGCAAAGCCTGAAAACGAATAATTCATTCTTTGTATATTGTCTCCCCTGCTTGCTATTGCTTCTTATTGTTGTCACTGCCGGAGGGTGTATTACTGAACAGGAAAGGCGCGGATACAGCAGTCTTCCGCAAAACCGTCCGACAGACTGGGAAGACCGTCCATACGGCGATCTGCGTAATTAAGCCTTTTTTTGTATTCTCTCCTTGCGATAACAGAAATAGTGGTTATTTTATTCAGACTTTAATCGGGGTATAGCGCAGCCTGGCTAGCGCGTCTGCCTTGGGAGCAGAAGGTCGAGAGTTCGAATCTCTCTGCCCCGACCATTTTTATCTCCCTTGAATTTCGTATGGCTGTCACATACTGAATTTCACTTCAGTTCTTTACGCTTTATTTTCCTCTGAAGGTGCGCCGGTATTCGGATGGAGGGATTCCGCGATATTTGCGGTAAAGACGGGAAAAGTAGAACTGATCCTGGAATCCGACTTTTTCCGCGACTTCCTCGATCGACATTTCCGGATTCTGGTGGAAATATTCTTCCGCTTTTTCAAGCTTTCTTTCCAGCATATGATGTTTAAATGACTTATTAAGCTTCTGCCGGAAGAGATGGGAAATCGTGGAGCAGCTTTTGCCGGCATGTTTTGCAACTTCTGCCAGCGTAATGCCGCGGTGCTGGTTGGCATCAAGAAATACATTTATCCGGCTGATGATGCGGTCTCCGTGGACGGCTACCAGCTCTTTGGAGACAATGTAGTCCACCAGCATGGAGAACATGCCAAGCACGTCCCGCAGCTTGCCCGGCGGATAATACGGCAGTTTATTGAATGCCGCCTCCAGTTTTTCGTAAACGGCCGGAGTCGGGCAGGCTTTTTTCACGCGGGCATTGATTTTGCGGGATGTTCTGAACTGGCCGATCATCGCAAATCCCGCGAGCTGATTTTCAACATAAATCGGCGTTACCGCTTCCTGGATTCCGGCATGGCAGCGATAGCAAACCATGCCCTTTTTCCTGGCGCTTTCATTTCTTCCGGCAATATCTGTCATGGAACAGCGTTCGGGGCCGAATATTTTTGTCTGGATTATCCGGCAGAATTCCAGGTTCCGGCAGTTGAGTCCGCGCATAAGTATCTGACCGTCGGGAGCGAAGAACATTATTTTTTTATTGACCGTCGCCGCAAAATTATCGAATATTTTTTGAATGTCCGCCCGTAAAATCAGTTCCAGCGTATTATCCATGATAAATAATTCCTTGAAAGCTTATCTTAATATTGACAAATAATACATCGCAATTGCGGAAAAGTCCATGTCTTTGCCGTTTATTCCATTCAATAATTTAGTTTTAACAGTATTGTTAATGATATAACATTAAAAGGAATATTGTCATGGCCGGAAAAGTAAAAGTCGGAATTATCGGCCTGGGGTTCATGGGAACCACTCACTTTGACATCTATGAGTCAAGCGGCAAAGCGGAAGTCGCGGCCGTGGCCGATACGAATGCGGCGAAACAGCGCGGCGACATCAGTGCTGTCGCTGGAAATATCAGCGGCAAAAACTGCAAATCGCTGGATTTCACCGGTGTTGCCGTTTATGCCGACGGCATGGAGCTGATTAATGATCCGGCGGTGGAGCTGGTCGATATCTGCCTGCCGGTGTTTCTCCACAAGAAATTTGCGCTTGCCGCCATCAATGCCGGCAAACATGTGCTTTGCGAAAAACCGCTGGCGATGAATTCCGCGGACACCGCTGAAATCGTTGCCGCCGCCCAATCCTCAAATAAATGTTTCCTGACCGGAATGTGCGTTCGTTTCTGGCCGGAATACCGTTATGTCCGTGAACAGTATAAAGCAGGCAGATACGGCAGGATGCGCAATGCGTTTTTCAAGCGTTTCTCGCCCGCAGTCAGCGGAAACGGCTGGGAGAACTGGTTTGCCGATGATGCCAAAAGCGGTGGCGCGCTGCTGGAAATGCACCTCCACGACACCGACCAGGTGCTTTATTTCTTTGGCCGCCCGAATTCAGTGACGACAACCGGCTGCAGGGGCATGCGCTCGAAAGACTGCTGGGACCATGTTTTCAGTTTCTATGATTTTGGCGACGGTTCGATGGTTGTGGCCGAAGGCGGCTGGACCGCCGCGAGAAAAACGCCGTTTGAAATGAGCTTTCAATTAATCTGTGAACAGGCGACGGTAATCTTCAACCACGCCGGATTGAACATTTATTACGAAGACGGAAGCATTGAAAAACCCGACCTCTCAGGATTCGCGCAGCCGACAGGCTGGCATGAGGAAATCCACTATCTGCTCGATTCGATTATCGCCGGCGTTCCGGCAGATAAATATATTCTGCCGGATGAACTGACGGACGGCATCAGTATTATTGAAGCGGAACGGAAATCGGCAGAAACCGGAGTTACGGTTGCCGTTGAATATAGATCTTAAAATCAAAAGCGGGGAAAAAAATGGCTAAAAAAGTAAAAGTCGGGATTATCGGGCTGGGGTTCATGGGTACAACCCATTACGGCATCCATAAATCGAACCCGAAAGCGGAAATCACCGCGATCGCGGACGTCGATGCCGCTAAACGCAAAGGCGACATCCGCAGGGTTATCGGCAACATCGGCGGCGGGGATAACAGCAGGCCGCTGGATTTGACCGGAATAAAAACTTATGCCGACGGCATGGACCTGATCAATGATCCGGACGTGGACGTCGTCGATATCTGCGTGCCGACGTTTCTGCATTGTCAATATGTGTTAGCCGCCCTTAAAGCAGGGAAGCACGTTTTTTGTGAGAAGCCGCTGGCCCGTAATGTAAAAGAAGCCAGAGCGATCATCGCCGAAGCCGGAAAAAGCGACAAGTTCTTCTCGGCAGGCATGTGCATCAGATATTGGCCGGAATACACTTATGCCAGGGAGCTTTACAAGTCCGGCAAGCTCGGCAAACTGCGCAGCGCCACTTTTACCCGCCTTTCACCCAATATCGCGGGCAATGCCTGGAAGAACTGGTTTATGGACGGCAAACTCAGCGGCGGCGCGCTGCTGGACCTGCATCTCCACGATACCGACGCGGTCAGATTCTTTTTCGGACGTCCGCTGGCGGTTACTGCGTTCGGGGTCAATTCGATAAGCAGCGACGGCACGATGGACCATGTCATTACCAATTACGATTTCGGCAATGGAACGCTGGTTGCGGCTGAAGGCGGCTGGCTGGCGACTAAAGGCGTGCCGTTCGAAATGAGCTTTCAGATCATTTGCGAAAAAGCCACTGTGCTGTTTAATTCCGCCGGGTTCAGAATTTATTATGAAAACGGCAAAGTCGAAGAGCCGAAACCGGCCAATCCTCAACTGCCCACCGGCTGGCATGAAGAACTTGACTATTTCCTCGGCTGCGTTCAAAAGAACAAGCGTCCGGACAAATTCATCACGCTGGATGAAATGCTGGATTCCATGATAATCATCACGGCTGAACAGCAGTCAGCGGATAAGCGCAAAACCGTAAAAATCAAATATTAAGGGGTCAGATGAAATATTACAAAGCTATAAATTATTGGGTTCTAGGCGGATTTGCCGGAGATAAAAATGCATTTGCCGCAATTGATGACGCCGGATCAATGGGGCTTGACGGCATCGAACTGACTTTTGACGGCTGCATTAAGACTGACATCTCCGAGCAGGAATGCCGGAAAATTGCAGACTATGCAAAAGCACAAAATATCGGACTGCGCTCAATGGCTACCGGCACTTACTGGGGTTTATCACTCGGGTCGCCGGATGCCGCTGAACGCGGCAGGGCAATCGAGTTCACCCGGAAATACCTTCAGGCGGCGAACTGGCTGGGCGTGGAAAACATTCTGGTCGTACCCGGAGCGGTACAGGTTGCCTGGGACCCGTCGCGCCCCGTCGTGCCGTACCAGACCGTCTGGGATAATTCCACGGAGTCTTTGAAGCAGCTTCTGCCGCTGGCCGAAAAATTGAAAGTGAACATCTGTATTGAAAACGTCTGGAATAAATTTCTGTTGTCGCCGATTGAAATGAAATGTTATATCGACCAGTTCAAATCGGATTTCATCGGCAGCTATTTTGATGTCGGCAATGTATTGCCGTCCGGTTTTCCCGAACACTGGATTGCGATTCTCGGCAGGCGCATCAAGGCGGTACACTTCAAAAATTTCCGGGGACAGGACTGCGGCGGCGGACTTCACGGCTTCGGCGACGATCTGACTGACGGCGAAGTCAATTTCAAAGAGGTGATCGCCGAACTGGATAAAATTGGCTTTACCGGCCCGGTTACCGCGGAAATGATTCCGTTCTGCCGCCTGCCGGATTTGGTGCTGCCCGATATGGAGCTGGCACGGAATACCGCCAGAAAGCTGAAAGAGATCGCTTAATTTGGCAAAGTGACGGCGTGCCGTTGAAATTATCCGGCTCTAATCGGTGATTTTTGACACCCCATCCGGCTCCGGACTTTTGGTTTTGGCGGTGACCGCCAGGAAGATATCTTCCAGCGGCATCGCATTGACCGTGAAAAATCTTAATCCGGCCTGATGAAGCGCCGCCGTCATTTCGCTTTCCACCCCTTTGACGATGATTATCTTGTCTTCGCCGGTGTCCCGGATGCTGACAATATTCGGCAGTGACGGAATATTCTCCGCATCTGCCGGGAGTCGTATTTCACGAAATGACGACTTGATTTCGTCAACCGGAGCTTCCAGTACCAGCCGTCCGTCAACCATGATTCCGGCATAATCCGAAAGCGCCTCGATTTCCGGAATGATATGAGTGGAAAAAATTACCGTCCGTTCGAATTCATGGATTGCGTCAACCACGCCGCGCATGAATTCGCGCCGCGCAGCCGTATCCAGTCCCAGCATCGGGTCGTCCAGAATCAGCAGATCCGGATCGCGGCACAGCGCCGCCAGCAGCGCCGCCTTGGTGTACATCCCCCGCGAATAGTCTTTCAATTTGACGCCTTGCGGCAGTTCGAACATTTTCAGCAGATGTGCGCAAATCTTATCATCCCACTCCGGGTAAAAGGATTTGACGAACCGGATCAGGTCGTCAATATTCATCCAGTCGTAAAGTTTCTGCCCTTCCGCCACATACGCCATTTTCCGCCGCAGTTTGACGGCGTCCTTCACCGGGTCCAGGCCGAGAACGGAAATTTCGCCGGCGTCCGGCGTCAGTTGACCGGTAATCATCCGGATGGAAGTCGTCTTGCCGACGCCGTTGCAGCCGAGCAGCGCATACACCGCGCCGCGCTTAACCGTCAGATCCAGCCCTTTGACGACTTCTTTTTTCCGCACATAAGCCTTCCGCACTCCCCGCGCCACTATCGCATTGCTGTTTTCACTCATTTTGTTTTCTCCTTGCTATTGGTCAACACGGGAGCCGGAGCTTCCCGTCTTTTATTTCGCGGCAAAGGCGGTGTTTCCGCTTCAGATGCGGTTTTATCCCAGGTATGATATGAATATGTGACAGGTTCAGCTTTTTTGGATGTCAACAGAAAAGATTCTGTTTGCAGCGAGAAGCCATTGTCCTCAGTATGGTATCCAAAATTCTTTCCAGTTATCGGTTCGAGCGGAATCTCCGGCAGAATTTCCGGCGCAAGCTGCGCCAGAGTTTCCGGGAAATGTCCATATTTCGCTTTGTATATTTTCAGCGCCAGATACAGTTGCATGTTTGCAATATCACCCCGCTGACCGTAGCATTGCTGGATTTGATATGGAGACACCGAAATGATAAGGGGGGCAAGCTTGTTCAAATTCAACATGCGGGGATAGACCTCCGCGTATTTCGCCGTTGCCGCCTGCTCGAACAATTGTTTATAAGCAATTTGCCAGCGGAGAAGATTGACAAGGCTCTCCTGATAGCGCGGTTTCAGCAGAAAAGCTCCAAATTCAAGGAAAGGACGCAGCGGTCCTCGTGATATCGTAAACGTGTCGGCGGTGTATTTCAGCCATGTAACGGTATCGTCATAAAATTCCGGACGTATGGAGGCAAGTTCATGGAGTAATTTTTCATAATATTTTACTCCCTCCATGGTATCCGGCCCGATATTTACAGCGATTCTTAATTTAGAAAGCGTAAGCCAGCCCATACTGTTGTGGCGGTAGCCAACGGCAACGGCAAGTTTATCAAGCAAATCCAGACATGCAAATGCTTCTGGGGTATGGCCGCCCAGTTCCAGCGCATAGGCGCGGTCATGCAAAAAGTTCCGAATTGGCTCAACCGCCGATAAATTCGTGCCTGGAATCTTCTGCATTTTAAACCAGCAGGACGGTTTGTCAAGTATCTGAGACAAATCAGCATACAATTTTACAGCACTGGAATCGCTGAGAATAAAATCTGCTGCCTGCCGCATCGCTTTCATATCGCCGGGAACGGGACGCCAGGTATAACCGCCATTGCTGTTTCTGCCTGACAGCGACGGCAGTTCAGGTTTGACGGCCTCAAGCCGTCCCTGGTATTGTTGCAGAGAATCCAATATCTGCAATGCGTCATTTTTTGCCTCCGGCGTCGCTTCCGCCGGCTTCCTCTCCAGCTCCAGCCCGGCGGCCAGCGCAGCGCGTTTAGACGCCGCCAAATTCCAGCCGGAATAAACATATGCCGCCGTGAATAATATTGTGGAGAAGATGATCAATGTTCCGGCGGCGGCAAGCAGCAGCCGCAGAACGTTTCGCTTGAGCGCGAGGTAACTTCCCCATAGATAATGCCCCATGCCGAGAACGAAAAACCAAAGAAGGAGGGAAGTTATGGAGATGGAGATTCCTGTCCAGCGCAGTTCATTGCACGGATACAGCGCCACAATGGCCTGTATCCCGATGAACAGCGCCGGAAAGGCAAACGCGAACGCCCAGCCGCCGGCTTTGCCGCCGGGGCTGTTCTGCATTAGCGGATTAACGACCGCCATGACGTGTATGGCCGGCCACATTATTGCAATAACTATCGTGAAACCGCCAACGATTGGCATCGCAAGCGGAAAAAACAATGCGCAGGAAAGCGCAGCCAGCACTGCATACAGACTAAGATTGAATAAATATTTGCACCAGAAAATCTTGCCCCGGCTGATTGGCAGCGACAACAGGAAGCTGTCCGTCCGGCTTTTTAATTCGCCTTGAAATGCCACGAACCCGATTAAGGCCAGCAAGTCCGGCAACAGGTATGAAATCAGCAGGGCGGCCGTATCAATGTCGCGGACGCTTAACATGATGCCTAAGCCAAGTAGAGCCAAGTACAGCAGAATCGTCGCTCCCGCCGTTGCCAGGAACATCCCGCGCATCCGCCGCCATTCGTTCCAGATTAATGCCTGATACGGTTTCATTTCGCTCCCTCCGGTTTTATATCCCAGGTTTGATATTTGATGCTGTATGAACCGGATAAACAAAATCCGTTCGTTTCCGGCTGGTACCTGTAATCTCTTCCAGTTTGCGGATCGACGGGGATTTCAGACAGTATTTCCGGAACAAGCCGTTGCAGCGAATCCGGAAATCTGCCGTATTTGATGTGATAAATTTTCAGCGCCAGACACAGTTTGCATGATTCAAATTGAGCACGATAATAAAAGTATTGCCAGATGCCTGGAAAAGCCATTGATTTAAAGAAACCAGGAATTTCGCGCAGGTCTTTTTGCAAAGAATTGACCGCAGATTCTATTGCTCTATAGTTTGTACTGGCTGACATCTGTTTAAATAATTTATCTTCCTGAATTTTCCAGCGAACCCATGCGGCGGCGCTTTGCAATAGTCTTGGAAGATGGAAATTGCATTTCAGTAAAAAACTATCCAGCTTGTCGGCTTTTGAAAGGCTGTTGAAGTTTTCCAGATAATCGTAAATCCGGAAAGTTTCAAGCGGGAGCGCCGGGTTAATTGAATCAATATCACGGATAGTCTCATTATAGAATTTTACTGAACCGGCAGTATCCGGCCCGGCGGCAATCGCGGTCTGGCATTCAATTATTTTACATCTTAACCCCCATATTCTCGTGGTCAAAAACGGTTGTTCCGCCAAGGCATCGGCCACTTTGTCAATACCGGCAAGACATGCAAAAAAATCATCATCCCGCCCGGTTGCGCGGAGCGCATAAGCCCTGTCGGCTAAAAAGTTGACCGCCATGTTTGCCCTGAGAAATTCCGCATTATCGCTTGTGCTGAATCTGCAATACGGTTTTTTTAATGCTTCCGCAAGGATGATATAACATTGATTCATGCACGGATCATTCATGATAAAGTCTGCTATCTCAAAAATGGTCTGGCGCGGAAGAGTTTCGCGCGGTCTTTTGCCGGAGTAGAAATCGGTTCCAGTCCATAGCGGACCGGAGTAATTGCAATGTGACGGCAACGGGCCCGGCCTCTTTTTGCCGTATTTCTCATTTTTGTCAGAATAGAGCCTGGCAATGGGCTTGTATTCATTATTGAATTTTATTATTCCGGCAGCCGCATTTTGTTCCACCGGAACCGGCGGCAAAACCAGCTTCCTGATATCCGTCTCGATTCCGGCGGCGCCGGCTTCGCGGATGGCCGCATTAAAACTCATGTTTGCGACAAAATATGCCATGCCGTACAATATAGACGAAGTTATCAGCATGGCGGCCAGCGCGGCGATAACCGGTTTCAGGGTTTTTCTACCGCGGGCAATCCGGCATGTCCACAAATACCAGCCGAATCCGACGCAAAAAAAGAACAGGATAATGAGTGGAATGAGCAGGCACGAAATTCCCCAGGCGCGATCATCATTTACAAAAAACATGGTTGCCGACATAGTACCGGGAAGCATCAGCATCCATATTAGCGGAATTGTGATTATTGCGGCAATGCCGTTACCGGGTTTTCTGCCGAGAAGAGAGGTCAGGAAGACCATGCCATGGAAAAGCAGCCATAACAAAATAATCAAACTGAACCAAAGCGTCTGAACATAAAATGGAATGTCATAAATGAAATATCTGCTCAAAGCAAGGCTAATCGTTCGAGACATTATTATTGGCAGCATTATCAATGCGGAGACAGTCGACAGAGCTAGAAAAATCATCAGATTAGTACAGTACTTGCAGAAAAATATTTTAGACGGACTTGCCGGCAGTTCCAGCAGAAAGCTGTCGGTTTTCTGTCCGAATTCACGCGCAAACGAATCTGCCAGCACAATGCTGTATAAAAGCGGCAGGCCGACCGCCAGCGCGGTTGCGATCATTTCGATGTATTCAACCAGCATTTTATTGAAACTGCCGAGCAGCAACAGCAGCCATAACAGAGCGGTCACGCCAGCTAAAGCCATGACATTGCCGCGCATCTGCCGCCATTCGTTCCAGATTAATGCCTGATACGGTTTCACTTTGTTTTCTCCATGGTTTTCAATGGATGGTACTCAAAGAATGAACCGCGAGTTTCATTTGGATTCATGAAAAGAATGAACCCGTCTTTATCTGTCCGATAGCCGAAATCTGTTCCGGTAAATGGATTAATTGGAACTTTCGGTAATATTCCAGGCACAAGCTGTTGCATGGAATCCGGGAATTTACCATGTCTGGCGCGGTAGATTTTCAGGGCAAGACAAATTTTAAAATGTTCAAAACGTGATTTATGGTAAAAATATTCAATAACGGCATAATTCCGAGGGTATCCGGACCCGTAAAAAAGTTTTAAAAGCCCCGGGATTTTTGCGCTAAGCTGGTCGAGCCGGTAAGCATCGGCTTTAATCTCCGGATAGGAGGCGGCCTGCCGGGTGCATTCGATCAATTCTTTTTTCCGGATTTCAAGTTTAAGCCATGCAGCCTGGCTCTGCTGAAGTCTGGGCAGATACAGACAGCGGCCCAGGGTATTGTGCGTGACTTCGTACACGGTTCCCCGGAGGGGCATTAATCTGGGAATGAAGTCGGAACTTTTCATGCATTCAAGCACAAAAAGCGCGGTATCCGGTCCCAAAAAAGCTATGCCATCAATGTCTTTCAGATATTGTTCATAGTATTTGGCGGCTTCCGGCGTATCCGGCCCGATAGCGGCAAGGCTGAGTTTCTTTTCCAGCATATTGATTTCATGGGCCTTCCAACTGCCAATGGTATCTTTTCTCAGGGCGGACAGCAGCGGATCAAACTCGCCCAGGCATTCAAAAAAAACCTTTTCATCGCCTTTCAACAACAGGGCTGTCGCTTTATGGCTTAAAAGATGATTCCAGTTAATGCAAATTATTTCCAGCTCAAGATATGCGTTCCAATCAATTTGCGCAGGATCGAGCTGATAATACGGCATGAACCTGAAATCAGTCGATTTCTGAATGTTTCCCATAATATTGCTGAAATGACACATTTCCGGCGTGTTGAGAATAGTGTCCGCCGTTTTAGAGAGCTTTGCCTGTTCGGCCTGGCTGAAGGAGAATTTTCTGGTTCTTTCGTATCTTTCGAACAATCCCATTTCCAGAGATTTGTCATGTAAAATTCTTTTTTCATATTCTCTGCTCAGTTTATTAATTACGGCGACAGCGGCCTGGCTGGAGGCAGAGGGCGGAACTGGCGGCTCAAAGACTTGTTTCATTCCGGCGTCTTTTGCTGCGCGAATTGCTGAGTTTAATTCCAGCGCGGTATAGCAATAGGCCATTCCGTACAACACCCATGGCAGCACAAGCAGGAGACAGAATGCAGTTGCAATGGGTTTAAATATTTTCCGGCCGCGGGATATCCGGCATGTCCACAGATACCAGCTTAATCCAATGCAGGAACCGTACAGAGCCAGCAGTGTAAGCAATGTAACAGTAGCATACCACGTTGTCTCATCGACGGCGAAAAACATGGTTGCCGCCATGGTTCCGGGCAGCAGCAGCATGACCGGCAGCGGCAATATGATGATCGCGACAATGCCGTTCCCGGTCTTTTTGCCGAGCACCGATGTCAGAAAGACCATGGCGTGCGCCAGAATCCAGATCAGAACGAGGGTCACGGACGCCATTATCCCGTCTTCGAAATGCAGTCCGTCGAAATGTCTGCCCGGAGTCAGGCGCATTAATTCAACCTCCAGCGCAACCAATACCAGAAAAACCGCCAGATTGGCGAAGTACTTGCAGAAGAATATTTTAGACGGACTGACCGGCAGTTCCAGCAGAAAGCTGTCGGTTTTCTGGTCGAATTCCCGGGCGAATGAATCCGCCAGCACGATGCAGTATAAAAACGGCAGGCCGATAGCCAGCGCGAAAGCGCCCATCTCAATATACTCGACGAAAGCTTTGTCACTGCATCCGGCCAGCATCAGCAGCCACAGCAGAACAGTGACGCCGCCCAGCGTCATAGCGCTGTTCCGCATCTGCCGCCATTCGTTCCAGATTAATGCCTGATACGGTTTCATTACTGCATCTCCTCTGACAGTTGCTTGAATATTTCGGCCAGGCGTTCGCGGGTAATGCCCAGCGCATCAGCTTTATCAATGATGTTTTTCAGTTCACCGGAGAGCATGGTTTCGCGCATGGCGCCGGAATTCTGCTGTTGCAGCGAGATGAAATTGCCGCCGCCGGGGCGGCTGTCAATGATGCCTTCGTCTTTGAGGATCTGATACGCTTTGGCGACGGTATTCGGATTGATGCGCAGTTCCATGGCCAGTTCGCGCACCGGCGGCAGGCGGTCGCCGTTGCGATACCGCCCGAACAGCGCGGATGTTTTCACCTGTTCCACGATCTGCATATAGATCGGAACGCCGCTTTTCAGATCAATTTTCATTGCAACTTCCAGTATTGTATGATGACAATACTACAATTGTACTACTTGAATAATACAGTTGCAAGTGTCCAAGCAATTTTTTTTGAAAGATTTTTTTGAGGAAATTCTATTATAGGTTGTCTGGCATCTGCCAATTCTTCATTTAGCAATAGCCGCAGGAGTTGCCGGTTTCGCCGCACCTTTTTTAAATACAAAAAATTGATGCCCCTGATATAATTTAAACCAGATCAAGCCGTATTCCCGGCTGTTCAACATGGCATTATGGAACCGCGCCGAATCGTTCAGCGAGTCGCTTAAATCGTAGGCGCGGTACTCTTTTTCAAAGCTAAGCGGAAACACCTGATTTCTAATCATAAGCTGAGCGCCGAGCCGTTCGGATGCGGCCACTGCCGCATCCGGAGGAACTATTTTCTTCATTTCATTCATTACCGAAGTGCAATCCGGCATATTCCCGATCGGCCTGAATGAATAGCAGCCATAATAACTCAAAGAACAAAAATAGTTTGCCAGCACTGAAGTTATGATCAGCCCGGCAACCATTGCACAGGCAATATTGCTCTTCTCCGGGAATGTTTCTCTTTTCAACAGGCCGGCAAAGAGAATTCTGGTCCAGCAAGTCGTTTTTTCATTTTTTAGTACTGCGGCAAGGCCGATGACGGCGGTGACATTGATCATGGCGACAGTTTCCGATTGATATTGCAGGCACAAATTTATGACTTCCTGGTTATTCTGAATGAAAACAAACAACAGTTGAGGAGCACTGCATAACAGAAGCAGCGGACGGTTGAAAGCGACCATGAACGATGGCAGCAGCAGCAGCAGAATCGCAAGATTTTTCGCGGTGAAAAGACTGCCCCAGAATGCTGCCGGATGAAGTACTGGAGAAGTCATAATTCCCCAAATGCCTGTTCCAAGATGACTGTATCGTTCCTGAAAATAAATATAGTTGTCAGTTCCGCATGCCGGGATAAGCAGTTTAACGCAGATGATAAAAAATGCCGCCCCGATTACGGCATAGATCACTCCATCTCTTTTTCTTCCGGCTAAAAACTGAATTATACCCCAGCCGACCCAGAATGTTCCCACGGTTTCCTGAATAGTCAGGGAGTAAAGAAAAATCAGAAAAGCGATGAAGTATTTTTCCCGTTCGTAAAAAACATAGAAAAGGATAAAAACCGGAATGAAAAGGTAAATAATATGAAATCCGTAAAAAATCGAAATATTCAAATTTGATAATGACGGATACAGCAGATATGCCAGCGCCAGGCAAAAGGCGTATGGCGGATCAAGCTGCCGGGTTCGTGCAAACCAGTAAATCAGCATTGCGCTTCCCCACAATGTCAATGCTCCGAAAACAATGGTTGTATAAGGTGAATTGAACAGCCAGATCAGCGGAGTGAACAACAGAAAAAAGCCGGGCGTAAAGTGGTGGGAAAAGAAATTAATTCCACCATGCCAGTTGGTCAGCAGAAATTTGCCGGCCAGCGTATTTGCCGCCACTTCAGTGAAAATGCCCCAGTCTCCGAAGCAGAGAAATTGCACCTTCAGCGCAACATGCGACATATAGATGCCTATAGCGGTAAACCCCGCCGTGACTGTTGCGGTCAATAAAAGCCATGTCCGGTCTTTACCGGCAGTTAAAGTCTTTGCGGCCAACGACAAACCAGGTAAAACGATTGCCAGCCGGCATATTGAAATGCCGCTCAGAGCAACAAATGTGATTATAGAGAAAATATTTAAATCGAAAAAAAGCAGCGGGGTATAAAGCAACCACGGCAGCAGTGCCAGCAAAACCAGTCGCGGCGATTCCACGTATCTGGCAATTAAAAAGAAAGCAACAAGCACAAAAAGAACTGGATAAAGCGGTTCAAACAATGCCTTTTCCGGGGAAATTACTTTAAGAAAAACCATATCCGTGCTAAGACATTCGCCAACAACTTGTGAGATTGCCAGTCCGACAGTTAAACCCAGCAAGCCTATGATAAAATAGCAGGGAAAGGCTTTATATAATAAAACGTTCTGCCTGCCGGAGTTTTCTTCATCCATAATATCTAGCACCTGTAACATTTGTCAATTCAGGGAAAAACTGTTTTTCCCGTATGAGAAAAGACGCATTTTTCATAATTTATAAGAACAAGGCAAAAACTTGTCTTGTGAGCTCACTCACTATAACCGTATTAAGCTAAGTTTTCAAGCTTGATCCGGGGGAAATATCTGCGGGGGGAGAAGGTATAAATCCAGGCATCCGATGTCCGCCATTATCATGCCAGATGAACAGACCAGGATTAAAACAATAATTTTTGAAAGAGTTATGCAGTTGAAATAGGAGTCAGGTAAAGGCATATTAAGCAATTCTGGATAAGAGCAGGCAAGTGAGGTTGTTTCATGCTGTTTAAGATTATCGCGGTGGGAAAACTGAAAGACAAGGCGCTGGCGGCAAAGACTGCGGAGTTTGAAAAGCGCATTCAGGCCTTCGGCAAACTGGAAGTCGTCGAATTGAAAGACGGCGTCAAAGAAAAAGAGTGCGCCCGGATACTGGAAGCGCTGGAGAAGGAGCGCGGCCTGATTATTGTCCTGAGCGAAGACGGCATGGAACTGACATCGCAGGCGTTTTCCGGCATGATTTCATCGGCGGACCGCAAAATTATTTTTGTGATTGGCGGGCCTTACGGTTTATCGGATGAGGTAAAAAAGCGTGCGGAAAGGGTGCTTTCGCTATCCAAAATGACGTTTACACACGAAATGTGCAGATTTTTTCTGACGGAACAGATTTACCGGGCGATTGCGATCGCCAAAGGCATAAAATATCACAATGATTAGGGTGCGGCTTTATGAGTTTATCATCGGCTGAGAAAGAAAACCTGCTTTATTCAGCGTTTTCGCTGTTTGCGGGGGCAATCCTGGGCTATGCGGTTTACCTGAACACTTATCTGCTGGACGGACTCGGGATCATCACTTACGAGTATATGCTGAAAACCGATACGCCTTCCCCGGTCACCGGCTGGTACTTCGGCGTCCTGGGGGTTTTATTTGTGGCCGCGCTGTACTGGTTCTGCCGGAAAGTGTCGCCGGTGGTCTTTGACTGGAAAGTCCTCGGCGGCGCCCTGCTTCCGCTGTTAATCCTTTTTCCGACGTTTTTCTTTCCGATGGGCTTTTATTCCCCGATGATTTTTACCATTGTCGCCGGGTTGACGGTATTCCGCCTGGCTCTGGTGATTCCGTTCAAGCAGAAGTTTAAGCCTGAGATCAGCAGCCGGACCGGACTGCTGACGGTGCTGGTATTCACGGTGCTGCAGGTCTGCTGGTTTGCGTTTATTCAGGCGAAGGCGGTAAAAATTCTGTTCATGGGTTATAATGACTGGGGCCTGTATTTCAACATCATAGATAATACTTTAAAAGGCAAATGGTTTTATGCGGATCTTGCGGAGGGCAGTTTTCTGCCGACCCATTTTGAACCGGGCATGGTATTGCTGCTGGCGCCGTATGTCTGGCTGTTCAGGACGCCGGGTGCGTTTTTTGTGCTGACTTCCGCGCTGCTGTTCTGCGGCGGCATTTTTGTTTACCTGTTTGCCCGGCAGTTAAAAGTATCGCCGCTGGCGGCGCTGGCGCTGGCGTTCTGCGCACTGCTGTTTCCGTCGCTTTCCAACATGAATATTGCGATTTTCTATGGTTTTCATTCGCTGTATGTAACAATTCCGCTGATTTTCCTGTACTTTTATTTCTTTGAGAAGAAAAATTATATTCCGGCATTCTGCATGTTCCTGATTTCGCTGACGGTCAAGGAGACGGTAGCGATCTTCTGGGTCGGCCTGGGGCTGGTGTATCTGATCAGGGGTAACCGTAAATTCGGACTGCTGCTGATTGTCGTGGCCTGTACGTATTTTTTTACGATAGTCAAAATCGTGGTTCCGGCGATATCGCCGCAGGGGACATATGATTACAGCAACCGTTATTCCGAATACGGCGGGATGGTGGATATGCTGCTGGCGCCTTTCCTCAAACCGGGCTTGTTCTGGGGAACCTTGTTCCGCCCTCACTGCATTGCGTTTATGCTGCTGCTGATAATTCCGCTGTATACGCTGCTGCTGAGCCGTCCGCTGCTGCTGCTGGCCGGGGGCATTACCATCGGCTTCGTATGCCTTCAGACCAATGATCAGCTTCAGAACATCAGCATCTGGTATCAGTCGGAATATGTGGCGCTGCTGCTGGCCTGCCTGGTATTGAACTACAGGTCGCTGCTGGATACTTACCGTCAGCGGACCAGCCCGTGGTTCCGGGCGCTGGCCTGGAAAATGGACCTGGATTCCTGCCGGGAGAAACTGCCTTCGGCGGTGATTCTTTCACTCCTGACAACGGCATGTTTTTCATATTATTTCTTCGGGTTGAGCGTTACCGGCAAAAATTCCGTAATGCCGATCCTGGGCGCGGAGAGTTGCGATGAAGACGTCCGGCAGCTTCTGCAAGTCATTCCGCCGGGAATTGAAGTAACCTCATCCACCAGGATCGGCGCGCATCTGATTTTGAGGAATCCTGTTTCAAGCGGATATCTTGGCGAAAGAAAATTAAAAGATTATGTCGTTTTTGATGTCAATGATCCGCTGGAAGTCAGGTTTATCGATCCGGCGCGGTTCAAACTTTTGAAAGACAAAGAGTATAACCTGATTGTAAATCATAAATTCAAAGGGCATCAGGTGCTGGTTTTTCACCGCGAACCGCGGAAGCCGTCCAAGCCGCCGGTAGTTCAGATTCCGCAGGATAAATGGGCTTCGTCCGGAATAAACATTCCAGTTCAAAATCCGAATTTTGCCGTGCGCGGCGGCATCGCCGGCGACAAAGCCGGACAGCGTTCCGCAGTTTTCTTCATCCGGCTGCTTAATAAAGTTGATTTGGATGTGGAATCCGACATTCAGCTATATGACGGCAAAAAGCTGATTAACGAAAGATTCCTTTTCGGCGACGCCGTTTATCCGGCGTGTTTCGCTCAGCCCGGCGAATGTTTTCCGGTAAGAATTCCACTGCCGGATGATTTTGGCGATGTCAAATCCTTTTCGGTGGAGATCAGAGAGCGGGTCCCGGTATTGCGCTGGAGCCCTTCGGATACGGCAGCCGGCAATCAGTAATGGCTGCGGTTGAGTTTATGCCGTACTGGCATTATATTAAAGGTGAAATATTATTGTTTGGAATATAAGGAGTTTTAAGAATGGTTCTTCCCCGCGGCAGTTCAAAAAAGCGGAAAGCAATGCTCATGGGAGTCGGGCTGGACAATAAGGACGGCCATACCCGCGTCACCAAAGGCGATAACTTTGTGATGATGGGCGGTTCCGAAGAAACCCACGAGCGCATGACTGAAACCGCCATTAAAGTGAATGAAAAACTGTCCGCCAGGGGTAAAGCGCTGGAGGAGGTTTCGCCTAAGGAACTGATCGATATCATCCATGACGTCCACAAGTAACGTGCTGACAGCGCCGGGAGGTCCTAGTGGAGAATGCTCTTACAGTCGGAACTTTGCTCGAAGTCATCAAACTCCGGCTTGATGCCGTCGGCATTGAAAATGCCGGCAATGACGCTGAACTTATTCTTATGGAGGAGCTCAACCTCTCCCGCGGACAGCTTGCGGCCGATAATGACAAAATTATTTCTGACGAAAAAGCGGAGCTCCTTGAAAGAATTGTCGAGCGCCGCCTGAAACATGAACCGCTGCAATATATCTTCGGCAAAGCATATTTTATGAACATGTGGTTTCATGTCGCCCCCGGAGTCCTGATTCCCCGTCCCGAAACCGAACTGCTGGTGGAGAAAGTCTGCCGCGAAGCTCCGCAGGGAGCGGAAATCTGCGATCTGGGCGTCGGCTGCGGCACCATTGCGCTGGCGGTTGCCTGCGAGCGCCGGGATTTGCATGTAATTGGCGTTGACGTCAGCCGGCCGGCGCTGAAAATCGCCGAAGCAAACCGGCGGGAATGGAAACTGGAGAATGTGCAGCTTCTTCGCAGCGATCTGTTTTCCGCGCTGTCCGGCCGCCGTTTTGATTACATCACGGCCAATCTGCCGTATATAAGCCCCGCCGAATACCAGTTGCTGGTCGCGGAGGTCAAAGATTATGAACCGGAACTGGCCCTGCAGGCGGAGGATGACGGACTTGCTGTAATCCGCCGCGCCGTCATTTCCGCGCCGGACTTCATGAAGCCGGATGCCGGGATAATCTTTGAAATCGGCGTAACCCAGGGGGGGGCGGTAAAAGAATTTATGTCCGCGACCGGCAGATACGCCGATATCAGTATAATTCAGGACTACAACCGGCATGACCGTTTTGTCGCCGGCAAACTGGCCTCGGCTCATTCCTGAAAACGGCGCATAAATTCGCGGTGAATGTCTTTGTCGGCGTAAGGGTCCGGCGCGGTCATGGCGAGTTCCTCAGCCACATAGCCGGATTTGATCCCGGTAATTTCTATGCGCTTTCCCGGCTCATCCGGCGTGAACAATATCCGCCAGGTGCGGCAGGCGATGATGTATTCGCCGGCGGCTCCGCCGGCGGAAATCCTTTTCCTCGATTCATTCAATGGTTCATGGGCCAGTTGCACCTCGCAGAACTTTTTCAAATTCAGTCCGCCGGCATTTAAAATCCAGGCTGCTTTTGCTGACGCCGGGCTGGAAAGGACGACTTCGTAGTGTTCTGCAACAGCGTTTTCCAGCCAGCCGGTTCCGGCTTCAGGAAAGGCGTCCGCCGCCGGAATATAAGGTTTCAGATCAAGCACCGGAGTATTATCCAGCATGTCGAAATTGCGGATGTGCACGTCCAGCCCGTCGATCTTCACCAGCTCGACGCAGCTCAGCCCGACCGGGTTCGGACGGTGCGGCGAGCGGGTTGCAAACACGCTGATTTTCTCTTTACTGCCTGCCACCGGAGGCCGCACCAGCGGTTTCCAGTCGCGGTTCAAGTGAAAGCAATAAATGACCCAAAGCCGGTCAAACCCGGATAAATCGCGCAGCGCCTGTTCAAAGTTGTTATCCGGATTCAGCCGGATAATGCCTTCATTATCGGCGAATACCGCCTGGCGCGGCGCTTCATAGCGGTATTTCTGTGCGCATCGCACATAACCGATCGGTTTGAACACGAATGTTCCGTCATTTTCCGCCGTCTGCAAAGTTGTCTTTATATCAATATTCATAGCCCCAATATAATAAGACGCGCAGCGCATTTCAAATTATGCTGTATTATAATCGAATTTTTATTGAACGTTGCCGGTTTTGATTTAGTTTAATGATGCGTTGTAATGGTTCTACTACGAAACAACCGTTAAAATTAAGGAGAAACATCATGCCGGAATTTGGAACCCCCTTTGCCGTGCTGGCCGAAAACCGCAAACTCACCAAGGCCGAACTTGTCCGGGCAATCCGCTTTATGGTTGCCGCCGAATATGAAGCGATTCAAATGTATATGCAACTGGCCGAATCCATCGACAACAAGCTGGCAATTGAAGTGCTCAAAGATATTGCCGATGAAGAAAGAGTTCATGCCGGCGAATTTCTGCGTCTGTTGAAAGAACTCGCTCCGGATGAAGAGAAGTTCTACAAAGCAGGCGCAAAAGAGGTTGAAGAGGAAATCAAAAAGAAGAAATAGCCGTGCTGTTATCTTTGAGAATAGATTTCACCCAGCCCCCGTTTTACGGGGGCTTTTTTGTAATATTCCATTGCTTTCGGGTAGAAGTCCTTGAGTTCCTGAATCCGCTTTTCGCCGACCGGATGGGTTGACAGCAGTTCTTTTAACCGGCTGTTGCCGCCCAGTTTGCCGAACTTGTCCCAGAAAGTCAAAGCGGCGGCCGGGTCATAACCGGCTTTGGCCATAAAAATCATGCCGAGCCGGTCGGCCTCATATTCCTGAGTACGGCTGTACGGCAGCATCAGTCCGACTTGTGTAACCGCGCCATAAGCCTCCTGCGCTCCCGTGGTTTTGGTAAAAATGGATAACGCGGTGCCGCCGCCGCTCTGAACCATCCCCTGGGACATTCTTTCGCCCGCATGGCGCGCTATCGCATGGCCGACTTCATGGCCGACCACCGCGGCCATTTCCGCGTCATTGGCGAAATATGGAAAGATGGCGGTTGTGGCGGCCACTTTTCCGCCGGGCAGACAAAAAGCGTTAGGATCTTTTACTTCAAAAACCTTGAATTCCCAGTTATACTCCGGCTTTTCAGCCGCATTCGCGATGTTCTTTCCAACACGGTTAAGCGCACCGGTCATCGCCGGGTCTCTGGTTACTTTGGTGGTCCTGCACATTTCCTGCCAGGCCTCTTCGCCCATCTGGTTTTCGGTGGATTCGCTGGACATCATCAACTGGCTGCGGCCGGTGTAAGGCACACTGCGGCAGCCGGTCACGGAAGCCGCGACCGCCGTCAGCAAAAGAAGATTATATAAAATACGTTTAAACATAACACCCGCTCTATTTAAAAAAATCATTGTAAGAATATAATTTTAAAAGAGCAAAATTCAACATGCATTAATCCTGGACAAGAAAAATCCGGCGGAACCAGTTCGGGTTCAGCCGGATGATGTTGCTTGTTTAACGCCGAAAATGAAGATTATGAGAATATTATTAGATATTCAATTTCATATTTGACTTTCAAATCCCGCTTATCTATCTTAACGATCTAACGAAAAATAGGGGGTGTTCGATGAAAAAAGTGTTAACTTTCGCTTTAACCATGCTGGCAGTTTGTTGTCTGGCCGAAAAAGCCGGGGTAAGAATCGACATTGATGGCAGAGCAAATCAGGTTGAAATAAAACCGGATGTCTGTCAGAACGTTATAATGAACAATCCTGAATGGATGGGCGACAAAAAACAGTTCTACCTCTGTGCAGTCAGCAGCGCAAGCGTCGGCAGCTACTGGAAGGAGTTTTTTATAAGTTTCATCCCGCGGCAGGACGGCAAGGTGAAGCTGATTCTCAAAGGACCATGGTTCAAGCCGGAAAACGCGGAAAAGAATTTACCGATATGGGTTGCTTATGACAATCTTGAAATCATGGGAGCCGAAGCACAAAATCTTGACTTCGAACTCGAAAGTGTAAATGGTGTTTTCGACGGCTGGAGCGGCGACCAATCCAATATGGTTAAAGGTGCATCCGATGCCAAATCCGGCAAAAACTATATTAAAGCCTGGCATGATTCTCCGTTCACACAGGAAATCACCGTGCATAAAGGCAAACTTGTATCCATTAAATTCAGCGTAAAAGCCATCGGAGCCGATGGAGTAGCAGTGCCGAACAATCTGTAACCGGCAACCGGATATTTGAAATTGTTGTAATATTAAGCGGCGGTAATCAAATACTGCCGCTTTTTTATTTTGTCCACCTTCAGGGCAAAAATACCACCGGCTCTGCCGGTGCGTTCCCAAAAATCTTCAGATTCAAGTGATTTAGAAAAACCTCCTGTGCTATAGTAACGCATGGTTCGCCAACCACGTT
>Ga0172379_10001592_pt1 | contig 44548 bp, 73 predicted proteins | sample GrowelOW334metaG_FD_119756 | JGI IMG/M metagenome (GOLD analysis project Ga0172379, IMG submission 119756) | Groundwater microbial communities from an aquifer near a municipal landfill in Southern Ontario, Canada - Groundwater well OW334 metaG | ecosystem: Environmental > Aquatic > Deep... | reverse complement strand
TCTATCTCGTTGCTCTATAGCAAGTTTTAATCTTTCTTTGTCGCCAGATTCTTTATGTCGTTTAATTTGTCCAATTGCATTATTATACGAAAGAGTTTGAATTCTTATTTCTTCTTCTGAGATCGATTTTAGAGTTTCTGAATTTAATATTTCTTTTTCTTGTCTTTCTATACTTTCGATATCTAATTGTGATATTTGTTCCTCTTCTTTTTCTATATATTTAAAACTCGCTTTTTTTATTTCATACCCCCACTCAAAACTTCCTCCTATCTCATCACCATTTTTTCCTGCAGGTGCTAATATTCCATATGTGTCATATACATCAATCATAATTGATGTCATGTTTTTGATTATAGAATCTGTTGCTGTAAGTATCCAATCTGTTCTATAACTATGAAATGGAGCTTTTTCTTTTGTTGTGTATGGATTTGTCGATACTCTTTTTCTTTCTTCTTTATTTTTTTTATAACGAATCCATGTTTCGATTGTTAATGTTAGAGTTCTTTCTTTGTCTAAAAGTTCATTTCTATCATTCATAAATCTCCTTGTGTTTTTAACATTTCAAGGACATTATTTCCATCTTTAGTCGTGTTAATTTCACCTAAGTATGTTTTTTCACCAATGATAACATTAATTTCAGCACCATAACATAATGGGTTTGTATGATACGAACCTTCATTTATAGCATTTTCTTTTTTATCTATTCTTTTGTGTAGTTTCTTTTTCTGTGATTCAGTTGTTGCTATTTTTTCTCTTCTTTGTATATCGTCTCTGGTTGTGTTAGCTTTAAATTTCATTGTTGAACCACCAGTTATTGTTATTCCATTTACTTTTTTCTATAACTTCAATTGTATTATTTTTTTCATTTCTTAAAAAATCATCTATATCACTAATTTTCATTATAAATTCTCTATCAACATCTCCATCCGAAACTGGTAATGTTATTCTATTCCATTTAGCATGATAAGTAAATGGCATTTTTTTATACATTGACCAATCTGGTATTTTATCGTCAATTTTTACACCGTTTATATATGGTTTAAGCAAGGAATTTATATTTTTATACATTTCATATATTTCTTTAGAACATTCAAAGAATGTATCTTTTTCTATATCAAACCAGTATGGTTGAGTTGTTATATTAAAACCATTTCCTGTCGTTGAACTTTTGTGTTTAAGTTTTCTTATATCTAATTCTTTTTCGATAGTATTTTTTAATATCATACACTTATTCCATGTATTTTTGTTGAATATATCTGAATCACAATCTAAATCGAAAACTATAGATAACCCTATTATATGATTATTGAATACCATCCAAGGTTTAAAATTTTCTATTTTATTACCAAGTTTTATAAATTCTTCTTTTTTATTTTCAAATTCTTTATCTATGTACGTGGAATCATTTACATTTTCATCGAAGAAACACTCATAAAAATGCATTTCACCTTTCATATTTTTTAAATCGTTGATTCCTATATCATTTATTGTGTAAAGTCTATTAGAATTGTATGGAATGTATCTTATGGGATTATTATATCCAAGTCTGTAATCTAAACCTGGATAACGTGGTTGTATTGATATAGGTTTAATCGATCTTATATCTTTTCTATTGGAACTTAAAAAATTCTTTATTAAATTTCTTACATTTTTGTTTCTTTCTAAAAATCCCATCATTTTTGGATGAATTATAGGAATTAATCTTTTTTCATCTTTAAATAATTCTTTCATTCTTCCATATAATCTATTTTTTTTATCTTGTGTTACTAATTCATCTATCAATTCTTCTGAATCATGTATAGTATTTATTCGATTGAGTTTATTTTCAAAATCTAATTCATAAACTTTCTTTTTTACGCTTAAAGCATACAAAGCTTCAGGTTTTACTCCTTTTGATAGTTCTCCTTTATCACCCATTTTACTACCATCTTTAGCTAGATCATACCATATCGGTAGCATTATAAAAATTTCACATCTATCTATTAAAGGAAAGAAAAATTCTATTTCTTTTTCCATTAAACCTTCACCATATTTAATACTTTTATTACTTTTATCTTGTAATTCTTCTAAATTTGGAAGTGGTATTATTTTATAATCAGGAAATGTTTTATTTATAAATTCTAACTTTTCTTTTTCGTAGTCAGAACCATAATCTCGTTTTGCTCGTGCAACAAAAATTTCTTTTATCATAAATTTTCCTTAAAAATAACAACTTGAAGTTGTTATTTAAAATTCTTTAGGGATTTCGATTTCTTCATCTACAGTTTCAGTTTCTTTTATTTTCATTCTCCACATATTAATATCTGAATTTCCTGTTAGATTTTCTAATTCTTTAGTTATTTCTTCATCTTCCTTTATCAATTTTTGTAAGCTATCTTTATCTATATTAATTCTTGAACTTAATTCATCTGTTTTAAGTTTAAGTTGATTGATTTTTTCATTATTTATTTTAAGATCTTGTTTTAATAATTCTATATTATTTTTTAATTTATCTTCTTCTAATAAGGATATTTCTTTTTTATTAACAACTTTTTGAATTTGTTCTTTGAAAGTTTCATCGAATTCGAATGAATGTGTTGTGCTATCTAAACATTTACCAAACATATTGTTTAATAAATTTATATAGCCAGATTTATCCATTTCATATTCTTTGACCGCACTTGATACAAAGTTAAATGTTTTCTCGTTCAGTTCTTCTTTTCTTCCACAATTTATGCATTCTATTTTCATATTTAATCACTTCTATTTACATATATTATTTTCTTACAGTCTGGACATTTTGTATAGTCTATATATTGTTCTCCATCTTTCTTAGTGTATTTTGTATCAAACCATTTCTTTTTACAGTTTGAACATGTAAATAATATTAAATTACATTTTTCTATTATTTGTTTTGATTCTTCTTCATTTAATTCATATGGTTTTCTCTTTTTTATAAGAACAATTCTTATACATTTATCGTTTAGAGGTTCGAGATAGCTTACGACTTCGTGTGGAAAGTTGTTGTTTATATAACCATTTATTATATCTTCTCTCAATTTATTTCTCATTAATGTTGTTTTTAGAGCAATGCACATTTTATAACACCTTCAATCTTTATTTTTATAAATTTCACCATTGACAAACTTATAAATTTCTCCATTTATAATTTTGTGTTCTTTTCCTGTAATGTTTATTTCTCCGAAATTAAAACATTTCATAAAAACATCTTTTTCAAACTCATCCAATTTTCCGTGTTCAGATTCGATCACAAGTTCATTCTCTTTTCTAACCACCTTAAAATTTACTTCGTTAAATATGTACATATTTTATTCCTCTTTATATTCCTGAACATTTTTCACAATATAATCTACATCCATTATCAATTCCTATTATGTCAAATTTTTCAATAATATCTTCATTTTTCATTGCTTGATGACTCAATCCTTGGTATGCTTCTTTTGATGAACCTTTCTCTGGAACATTTAAATTTTCGCCACAACCACATTTTCCATCTTGATATTTTATCAATTGCATCACAGGAAATCCATAATGAAAATCTATTAATGCATCCTCTTTTGTAAATCCTTTTTGAATATAAAGTTCGATTTTCTGATTTCTATCTTTTTCGATTCTTTGTAAGTCATCTCTTGTTAATTCCGCTCTTATTTTTGGTTTCTTTTCGATATTAGTTTCGACAGGTGTAACATTTACATTAACTTTCGTTAATTTTATAGTATTTTCATCGATCTTTTCTGCTGCTACATAGCAACCAGTTTCAAAAGCTATATCTTGTGGTATAGCAATCACTGGTGTATTTCCCATTCTAAACATCTTTCTTACATTCTTTTCTTTTAGTGTTGACATAATTTCCTCATATAAAAAGATAGGGTATAATAATGCCCTATACCACCTATAAGACGTTAAAGTATATAAATCTTTTCCTTAACCTTTAAAAAATAAAAATAAAAAGATAAAAGATGTTATTTCTGCTTAACATCTTTCTCAATATCTAATATCGGTATCCATCCAGAAGGTTTATTCTTAATGAGACCTTTCAAAATATTAGAATACATCTCAACATGAGCCTTCTCAATCTCTTCAATAATCAATTTCTGATTAACTCTCAAAGCTTTCTTAATTTCTGGAACAATTTCTTTTTCTAAAAATTCCTTAATTTCTTTATCAAGAATATCTTTAGCATTATATTGTACTATATAGTTTGTTCTAGAACTTAATTCCTTAGTAATATTTTTTACAATTTCTTTTCGTGAATCATCTAAAGTTTTCTTTATTTCTTCTTCTAAATTATTCATATTTTATTTCTCCTCAATTTACATGTGTAATCTCATCATATCTCATCTTTACCAATTCTAAATTATAATGATAATCTTTAGTCTTATAATATTCTTTCGATATACAAGCAGGATACATCTTTATAATAAATTCGTCGTCAAATTTCTGAAGTGCTAATTTAAGTTCTTCTGATGGTAATTCGATTAAAAATCTTATACCTCTCACAACTATATGATGTCCATATTCTTTTGTCAATCTGATATATTGATCAACTGTTCTAATTCCTGATTTATTTAATCTTGATTCTATTGATGCATCTTCACCTGTATATCTAACATAGTAACAGAATATTCTATGATTAGTGATACCAGATTCTCTTAGGAAATCTTCCATCTTTCTTTGATGTGCTCCTGAAATTGTTGAATCGTCTACAAATATAAGAACTTTATCCTTTATATAATCTTTATTTATATAGAATGTATCTCCTTTTAACATTTTATCTCTAACATCAGCACTCTTTGTGCAATAATCAGAGAAGTAACTCATATCTCTACTCATTGTAGTCCATTGAATAGTATCATGACCATTCTGAACTAGTAAATAGTTGAGTCTATTCATAAAATGTTGTGCAAGAATTGTCGATGCGAGTTCTACAATATTATATACTGATGGAATTATAATACATTTATTATGTATCAATAAATCATAATATTCTTCATAAAACTTATCTGCCATCTCAGTTCCAAATAATCTTGCAACTCTATCTGAACCAAATTTTAGTTCAGAGTAATTTCTTATATCAAGTGATGCTGAATTCAGCTTTTTAAAATTGTGTACTGTAAATTGATCATTCATAGTTTAAGTTCTCCAGTGTATCAACTAAAGTGTTAGGATTTTTATTATATTGAAATTTTATTCCATATTTTACGCACGAACCATCTGTTATTTTATTGTCACCGATGTGAAGAATATCTTTAGGTTCTGTATCGTTTATCAAATATGCTCTATTTGCAACAGAATTCCAGAACAGTTTATTAGGCTTTGAATTATTAATTTGATCAGAATACACTTTAAATGACCAATCAATTCCCCAGTGATCAAACATAACTCTATTTAACACTTCTCCTCTTGTAAATACAGTGTTTGATGCAATTGATAACTTTATTTCTTTATTTTGAAGTTTATTTAGACTTTTACTTATTTTTGATGATGTCAATGGAGAATATTCTTCAAATATAAGTTCTACATCATCTCTAAGATATTTCCAATTATACTCCTGTTTACCAAGATCTGTAAGAAACAAGTTATATGCAAGTTTATCTGAAACATGATAGTTTTTTTCTATCATATCATCTGCCATTTTTTTGACTTTGTAGTATGAGTTTTCTATTGTGTCATATGGTAGATTGAGTTCTTCGGATAGATATTTAGTTCTATAAAATGCATACTCTGGATTTGGACTTATCAGAGTATTCCAAACATCGAATGAGATTATTTTAATCATCGTCTCTCCACACGAACGCTTCCACCAGCATCTATATCACCTTTTATATTTAACGCTTTCACACTCCCTCCAGCATCTACATTTCCTCCGACATTGCCACATTCTACTGAACCACCAGCATCTATGTTTCCACTTACATTACCATTGACAGTAACTCTTCCAGAACATTTAATGTCTCTAACATTTCCTTCTATTGTAACGTCATGTGTATTTTTTCCAATATTTATTTCATTTCCATCAACGATAACTTTACCGTTGCTAATACATATATTTCCACCACTCACTTCAATCGAAATTCCATTTATTTTAATTTGACTCATATATTTAGTTCTCCTATTTAAGTGTTGTATTAGTATATTTATGACCATAAGCTGGAATAGAATTATCTTCTATCATTTCTTTTAGTTGATTCTTAAATTCTTCAGTTTTTACTGGAATAATACCACCTTTTTCAATTGATATAACTTCATTGATATGTTTTTCGTATATTTCAGAATCTTTTGAAATTACGTCTGTCTGTTCAAATCTTAAATTTTTATCATTATCTATACTAATGTTATTTATCGTAGATTTTATAACAAGGTCTGTAATATCAGTCATTTGAATATATTTTCTAGATTTTTCTATCAATTCAGCTTGTTTCTTTTTTATCATCAAATATGTTTCATTGTTTACTGATAACGATTTTAGTTCATTTGCCATTTAAATACTTCCTGCGTTTTATAAATTTTAACGCTATACACTAATAGTTTTTAAAGTATATATAGTTTTGGTTAGTTTTATCTTTTTAAATATATTTTAAACGAGACCGAAAGCTTTATATACTTTAACATCTATATAGTATTATAAGTATCTTTAGAGGTAATTCAATGGATATAAAGAAAATAGGTTATTCTAACAGAAAAGATAAAGTAAAACATATAGGAATTCCAAAAGAATGGGGAACAGAAGGAGATAAAGTGCTAATAGAAATAGTAAACGAAAAAGAATTAAAAATGACCATAGTAAATTAGGAGTAAACAATGAGCAGACTACATGATCATAAAACTGGAAAAATAGAACCTAAAGAAAAGAAACCTGAAAAAACAATGGAAGAAGTATTTAGAGATATTGCTAAGAAAGCTGGAATTAAGATATAAGGAGATTAAGTCATGAGTCAAGACAGCGTAAAAATATTAGATTCACTTCTCAAAAGTGATAAAATCAATGATGAAGAAAAGGAAGCAATTAGAGATTCTATATTAGATATGAAGATTTGGTACGATTGGATCAAAATAGAAGAAAATCTTGAAATTAGATTAGTAAAGAATGTTAAAACAGATGCAGAAGTATTAGAATATAGAAATTCTGAGGAATATTAAAATGGTTACAAAAGACACATTGAATGTTGAAGTGCGAGTTATCAAATTAGGTGAATCAAAATATGGAATGGTTTATTCAATATTAGAAGAATTCGAAGAATACGAAGAATTGAAAAAGATAGAGGTATAAGTATGGATATAAATATATCAAACATAACATCTGTAACAGTTTTTGTTCTTTCTATAACAATTTTTATAACTATAATTGCAGGAATAATTACTTTAAATCATATAAAAGAAATTAGACAAGACATTAAAACATTAGAAAAAAGAATATATTATCTTGAGAAAGAAGTTTGTCATAAGTAGAGGTATAAATTATGATAACACAAGAATTTATAGATAAATGTAAAAGAATATATCCAACATGGTTAGATTTACATAAACATTTAGACAGGAAAGATGAAGTTGTAGGTCGTTATCTTTGTGATTCATCATATAATGGAATTGATTTTGATATTATATTAGAATCAAGATCGTTAGAAGAACTCAAAGAATTAGCAAAAATTGGAAAAGAAAGACAGAATTTATATTCTGAATGGCTTAAAATGTAATCAGTTCAAGGCTGAACTAAAGGATCATTTCCTTTTTTACATATTAGTAATGAGAAGGTGAATAAAATATGAAATGTAACAAAGACCATAATTGTGAATCTTGTAAAAATTCAAGAAAGATGAAACTATATAAACCTTGTGAAAATTGTATGCATAATCAGGTATTTGTAGTAGATGTAGGAAAAGAAAAATGTTGTTATAAAGAAAGAATATCGAGGAACAATAATGATTAATAAATGTAGAAATTGTAGAAACTTTACTAAACAAAGAATAAAACTTCCAAGTGGAAGTAATTATTTCAATTATTATTCTTGCTATGGAGAAACTCGTACAATTGATTCTACAGAACCAAGAAATAAAAATTGTTATGTTAGTAATGAAGTTTGAGGAATTTATATGATAAAATGTGTATTAATTGGTGAGATGGATTCTGGAGCAGTTGATGGTCAAATATTATATCGTGAAGAACAATATGGAAGTTTTGACGATGAGAAAGGATTTCTGTATTTATACGATTCAAACAGAAAGTTGAAGGAAGTTATTAATATGACATCAAGAAATTTTCATTGTGTTAAGTTTATAGAGGAATAACAATGGCATACGTAAAAATAACGCAAAAAGAATTCGAAGATGTCCTAAACAACTTAGGAAAATCAGGATTCTCTTGGATAGAATGGGAAGAACCAAAGGCTAGAGAAAAAATATATATGGTTAAGATAAATGACAAGTATGTTAAAGTCTTTAGTTCTTTAGTTGATGGAGTATCAAGAGAGGTAGGTACTGATGCAATCAGAGTCGTGGCATGGGATAAACCATCGAAGAGACCTATAATGTCAAGTGAAAAGAGAGTAAATAGGACTGATAACTGGGCTGAAAATCTAAAGAAAAAGATAAATGAAGTTATAAGTAAGCAAGTAGATTTTCCAACATGTACAATTCCAGGTTGTGGAGGAAAGATTGTACCAATTAAATATAAAGGAAAAGAATTCAATGGATGTATAAACTACAAAAATCATGGAAATCTTAATAAGAAGTTAACAGAAAAAGATTTAGAATTCTGGGAGTAAATTATGGATGGTATAGATAAAATGATGTTAATCGGTTCTGTTATTTTATTAATAGGTTCTATAATTCAATCTAAAACAATAATTTTAATAGGAGCGACAATTAATATATGTTGTTTTTTAAGTAGGTTGATTAAGTAAGGAGTAAATTATGAATAAAGACGAAGCAGAATCTGTTGATTATATGATTAAAATATATAAAACGAAGGTAAATGAACTAATATCTGAAGTAAATAAATTGAAAAAAGAAAATGAGGAATTGAGAAAAGATAAAATATGACATTAAAAGAATCATACTTATCAAACTTAAAGAATCTTCCGAAAGAAGCAACTAAGTTGAATGTAACAAGAACAGCAGGACATTTATTAAGTCCATCTACAAAATTACGTATGATGTACAAGGATAATGTAATAACTTGGAATACATTTACAAAATTGTATAAGCAAGAGATGAACAATGATAAATGTAAAGCTATGATGTTAGAAATAAAAAACTTAGCTGAATCTAAGGATGTGTATCTGTTATGTTTTGAAAAAACAGGAAATTGTCATCGACACATATTACTGGAATTGATAGAACATATGTGTCGATGGTGTGGAAATAAAAAAGAAGTTTCTACAGGTCTCTGTGAGAGATGTTGTAGATTTTAGTTTCTTTATTTACTTAAATTGTATAAATAATAGATCTTCATCTTTTTCTTTTACTAATTTTCCTATTCCTTTTTCTTGTTTTATTGCTCCTTTCTCAGTGGAAATTTCGATACTATCTACATTTGCAAATATTTCATAATTTTTCATATATCTTTTAGCTTCTTTCATTTTTTCAGGTGTGTCTCTCTGAATGCATACTAACACATCTTTTTCATATAAGCGTTCTGCTTTAACTATTCCACATTCAAATTTTCTTTTCATATTATATCCTCTTATTTTTAGTTTCTTATTTTTATAAGTAAATTGTATAGTGTCGAGAGTTTTGAATCATATTTTTTTATTAATTCATTTGTATTAACTCCAGATTCTATTAATTCTTCTTCATTGTTGTTAATGTTTATTATTTCATCCCTTATTTTATCAATCTTTTCTGATATAAGTTTATCTAATTCATCTATGTCTTCTTTTTTAAATGTGTTCATTTTAATTCTCCATTCTGTTTATATACAAGGATCAAGACTATCTATCTGAAGTATATTTCCTGAACCTTTCTTCTTTGCTTCTTTTCTTACTTCTTTTAAGTTACAAGCTTCAACTGTTACGTTCTTTTTTGTTCCATATACTTTGTATTTTGGCATATTTATCATCCTACAATGTACATTTTATTCTTTCCTCTTGTATAAGCAACATATATTAAATTATGTTCTTGTTTTATTTGTTTAGGAGTTGTTGCGTAAGGACTTGGCATTAAAGACTTTCCTTTGTGAGATTTTATTACAAATATACTATTCTCTTTAGTTTCTGCTTCTAGACCTTTTGCTTTGTGAATTGTACTTAATGTGATTGCAGATTCTTTGTTTGAGAATATTTTTTGTATCTTATAAACCATACACTTTATATCTTCACAATCTTCAGCTATAACTTGTAATGTTTCATACTGATCTGTTATTTTATCAATGGATTTATTCTTTTTCTCAAGTTTTTCTTTCTTAGATTCATACCATTTTGTTAAACGGAACATGAAATCATCTAAATTGTCTCCTTTTATAGTTTCCATTAATTTTATTAGACCTTCACCAATGTCACTACCCATTATTGTTGCTTGTTTTCCTTTTCTTATTAAGTCAAAGCATACTGGTACAAGAGGAGCATTATTTCGACATATTATTCTATCTTTTTCTTTTGCAAAGTCTGAAACTTTGTCAGATGTCGTATATATAACTTCTCCTTCTATTGCATTATAACCAGCATTTGATATTGTTGCCCATTCAATCTCAGGAACATATTGCTGTGCGAGTTTAACGTGACTAATTGGACATCTGTATGTAATTGATAATGGAAACACTTTAGCATTTAGAGTAGATATTATTCTTGGGATGGCTTCACTGTCTGCACCTCTAAATTGATATATAGATTGATTTCTATCTCCGACTGCGATGATAGAGCCTCCTTTCTTGCACATTTTCATTACAAGTTCTAATTGTATATAACTCAAGTCTTGAGTTTCATCCACGAATACATAATCATATGGTACGATTGGAAGATTTCTTGTTACAGTTACCCATATCTGATCATCGAAGTCTATTCCATACCAGCTGTTTGTTAGTATGTTTCTGTTTATGTTTAGAACATCAGAACAAAGCATTGTTATGTCAGATGTATCTGATTCTGAAGCAAGACCATGCTCATCCATTAAACTTTCAGTTGAACTATTATTTACTTCCATTCCTGTTGCTTTATACAATGACACTAATCTAATCACAGGTTGTTTTAGATTGTCTATTTCTTGTAATGTGAAGTTTGTATATTTATCTCTAAATAATGTATTGAGTATTTTCATTACGTTTGACGAATCTACTGTGCTTATATTTTTTCCATGTGTTTTTAATGCTTCTCTTAATGCACTATAACCTGCACCATTTAATGTCATCGCTTTTACATAATAAGGTGCTCTCTTTTTAAGTTCGTCTCTTATGGAAGTATTAAATGCTAAGAAACATACAGATTTACTTGGTGGAATTAATTTTGTTGCTTGTTCTATTGTCCATGTTTTTCCTGAACCAGCAACTGCTTCAACAACCATATGTTTTTGAGTTGCTCTTGGATCATTGTTTACAAGTAATTTAATATAATCAAATATAGCTTTCTGATATTTAGAAGGTTCTCTTCCTTTCTCTACTGGTTGAATAGTTGGAACTTGGATAGTCGGTTTTACTTCTAGTGTGATGTGTGATATTTCTGATCTTGTTAAATATTCAATGCCTAATATAGAGTTGGATTCTTCTTTATGCAGAATATTATTTATTTTACCTTGCTTTTCTAAATTTCTAAGTTCTGATTCGGTAACTTCTATTTGAACACTTTTACTTGGAGCTATTGTGTTATCTTTCCATGTTATAGAACCTGTTGATAAATTTAATCCTACATGGTAAAAGTGTATATCATTCTCACTCTTTGGTTTAAGAGTTTCTATGAGATTTGATAATTTATCATCAGTCTTTTTAAAACTTTCTGATACTACTTTAGTCAACTCTCTTGGTGTTCTTTGTATCGATCTTTTCTGTACCACAATGTTCATCAACCTTATAATATATTTATATAACTATATTATTTTAATTTTATACCGATAAATCTTAGATGATGAACTATACGCAGGCATAGTATTTAACAGTTTTGTTTTTAAAAATAAAAATAATAAAAAAGTTATAAAGATTCAGTTTCTAATACGCATCTAAAGGAAGTCTATAGTTTGTATCTGATACACTCTTATTGCCTAAGATTCTCGCTTTAATTAGTTTAACTGAATCTTCTGATTTATCACAAGTGATCCAATTACGACCTAATAATTGTGCAGATTCAGCTGTTACTCCTGAACCACCAAAGAAATCTGCTACGGTATCTCCTACATTAGAAGATGCTTTTATTATTCTATTTAAAAGAGTTATAGGTTTTTCTGTTGGATAATCATGTCGTTCGTTGAGTGGATTGTGGTTAATGTTAGGAATATCGATCCAATAGTCTTCTAATAGTTTGCCATCTCTTTCTACATAATATCTTGTTCCGCCTTTTAGGTAATATGTTTTTCCATCATCATCTTTTTTAAATTCTGTGCCTGGCTTGCAGGGAATTGTTACTTCGTTTGCATTGAAAGTGTAATCTTGTGATTTTGCATATGATAATATACTGTCGTGCTTTCTAGCAAATGCTTTTTTACAACTTCCTCCACCAGAATAACACCACGATATGTCATTTATAAAGTTATCATAACCAAAGATTGAGTCCATCATCACTTTAATATAATGACTTGCGTGCCAATCTACATGAATGTAGATTGAACCAGTTGGTTTGAGAAGTCTTTTCATTTCCACGAGTCTAACTTGTAAAAATTGAAGATATTCAGATAATGTTTCAAATGTATCTGTAAAAGAACGTTTGACATTATCAGTTTTAGAAGTTGTTGAGTAATTTCTTTGACTAAAATAGGGTGGGTCATTATACATTAAGTCGATTGATTCTGATGGTAGTTGTTGCATCACTTCTAAATTCTCTCCATGATACAAGTAGTTATTTTTAAAGTATTCAGGGAGTTCTATTCTTTTAATTGTCATGTTAGTTATTTAATTTGTATTTTTTTCTGTCTATAAATTCTTGTTTTTTTGCTGCGTTCCAGCTTCCTAAGTTTGACATGTATCCTGTTATTCTTGATATATAATCTACATTAGTGCTATTGCATTGTGTACAAGATTTGAGTTCACCTTGTTCTACACGATAACAATCTTTACATGCGGTTAGAATTTTTGTGAACGAAAAATAACCTATTTTTGTATTTTTTATTACATTCATTGTGAATTCTTTGAGACCTCTATAATCAGGATATTGTTCTTCTAAGAATATATGATGTATGTTTCCACCGTCTAATATATCAAAGAAATCTTCTTCTATTCTAAGTCTGTCTAACAAAGAACAATTTGCTGATACAGGAACATGAGTTCCATTTGTATAGTATATTGGAAGATTCTTTGTTTGATGTATAATTTCTAATGCTTTATTTAAGTCACCACTTATAATGTTAGTTGCACTATCTGTATATAAAGGATTAATTAAATCAGCGACAGCAAATCTTTGTGCTGTTGTTTCAGCAGGTGTTCTTGCTAAAACTAAATTCATATTATGTTCTTTTGATTTTTCATTTACCACATTCTTCATCTCAAGACATAAATATTGTGCAAGTTCAAATGAATCTATAGATTCATGCATAGATTTTCCAGTATAATGTCTTACAACATCATCTATTCCAATTAATCCAATTTCCCAAACAAGTTTATCAAAATCTACAAGTGAATATTTTGATGACGTTTCATGATTTTTTGGTTTTTGTTGTGCAAATGGTATTCTTCCAGCTTTTAACTGAATGTCCATAAATTTCTTTTTTTCTTTAAACACATCAACAGTTAAATTTACCATTTCTTTCCAATTTTCTATAAATTGATCGGTTGTTTCTGATTTATACGCAATTCTTGGGCAATTTATAGTAACAACTTGCCATGCGCCCATCGAAAATCCAATGTTGTTTCTAAAATACATTTTATCATTAAATGTATCATCTTTTGTTTGATTTGTCGAAAAGTTATATGCACAGCATTGATAACAGGCGATTGTATCTTCATCATTATTACGATATGTTGGAATCATATTATCAAAATATGGTGTTCCGAATTTAGCAGTTAATTTAAATACTAAATCATATAATTCATCATAAGTTGGAACATTGTGTGGATTATTATAATATGAATCTTTTTCTTTTGGAATTAAAAATTCTTTCATGAATCCAATTTCAGGTTTTGGAAAGTTAAAAGGTCTTCCATTATAATCTCCTTCTATCATAATTTCCATTAATGTTTTAAAAGCAATACGTACTTCTCTTTCAAACATAGAGTATGGTTCATTTTTATGAACTTTACCAGCATATACAGATGGTTTATCTTTCCATAAGTTTGGAACTCCAGGTGTTAGTTGTACACTTGCAAATACAGTTTGACCTCCTCTCGCAACCATTGTCTGACTTATTTCATATACAAACATTTGCATTAATTGGTAGATTTCTTTTTCAGATAAACCTTTTAAATATGGAGCTATAAAAGTTAAAAAATTGTAAAATCCTTGCCCTCCAGCATAATTAGTTTGAGCTGATCCTAACACTTTTGCTACATGTAAAATTGCAACAGTTGCATTCTTTGCTGGGCCAGCTACATTTGTTTTATTCAAACCACTTGAATCTAATCCATATAAGAAAAAGTTTCTTAAATCCCAATCCATACAAAATGAACGTGTCATAAAATATTCTAAATCGTGAATATGTATATCCCCAGATAAATGTGCTTCTGATACATGTCTTGGTAAAAGTGTTATAGTTGCTTCTTTTAAAACTTTATCCGCAACATATTTATGAGCAGTTTCTGCGTTGTCGACTAAGTTCGCATTTTCAATTTCAGGGTTTGTTATAATTCTAAATAAATCATAAACAGGTAATCCTACACGTGTATAGGTTCGTCTAATTTCTTCCATATCACCATTATAGTTTTTTAATATAGAAGCACATACAATTTCTCTTATCAATGGTGCTGATAAATATTTAACATTGTGTTCATCTATAATCTTCTCTACATCATCAGCTATAATATTTGCTTGTTTTGTAGTTAGTTTTTTGTTTACACCAAGTTTTTTTGTTAATTTTGATTCTTTTAATAGAGAACTTACTATTTTCTTTCTGTCAAAGTTGTCTATATGTCCAGATGATTCACGAACTTTAGTTATCATTTTATATCCTTTATTGTTTTTGATTTTTGTTCATATACTGATCGAATGTAAAGAATCCATCATTCATCTCTATAATAGGTAATTGTAAAGATGATTTTCTTGCTCTTAGATATGCAACAGATTTAGTCGTTGTTCCGTCAATTTCTTCAAATTTTATATTATTTTTTATTAAGATTTGTTTCAGTGCTATACAATTTAGACAATTTTTTGATGTGTATATTTTCATTTAGTTTCTCCTATGATTATAATAATTATGATTTGAAAATTGAAAAAAAGAATCCCCACTCTTTATTTTAGTTATTTATTTTGTGCAAGTTCTGTTTTTGTGTTCTTTATGTTTTTTGATATTATAGTTGCATATCTCATTAACGATTCCTTGAACCAAGCAAGAGAAAAGAATGTTAGTGCTACTATAACAAATCCAAATATAAGTATTGGTGTAGATATTCCTTTCTCTTTATTTTCAGTCGATGGAATTACAACGGAGCTATCTTCCTTACTTTCAGATGGTGTAACAACAGGAGTTTGAACAGGTTCAGATTCTGTCGTTGATTTAGACAACGATTCAAGTGGTTGTGATATATAAGACACTGAATCTGGTTTTACAATAACTTTTCCTGTAAAGTTTTTGTAACCTTCTTTGTATATTACAATATCATTATTTCCTATGTCGGCTTTTACTTGTTTAGGAGTTTCACCGAGATATCTTCCGTTTAAAGAAAAGCTTGCGTTTGATGGCTCAGACGACACATTTACTTGTCCTCCAGACCATCCACTTGTCATTCTTTGAAGTTCTTCTGTTGTTTTTATTGGTTCAGGAGTTGGTGCAGGTGTTGGTGTTGGGGTTATTGTTGGTGCTGGTGTAGGAGTGGGTGTTGATGTAGGTGTTATTGCTGGCGTTGGAATAGGTGTTTGTTTAGGAGTTGGTTCTATTACTGGTTCAAGTTCAATATTAACTTTTAAAGTGTTATAATTTAACATTATATTTTTTTCTTTATAACCAGATAAACTTATTCTTACTCTTGCAGTTACACTTTCTTTTATCTTTATATTTACTGGAGTTTCACCGACCCATGTACCATCAACTTCTACATTTGCACCTGATGGTGTTGTTAGTATTTCTATATCATACTCTTTTTCACTTGGAGCAGGCGTTGTTGCATCTTGTTCAAATATAACAACAATGTTTTTATCTGATGTCAAAGCTGAGATTTGTCTATCTGGACTTGTCGTCAATTTTCCATCTATATCAAATGATACAAAATGGTATCCTGGTCCAGCATATGCTGTATATCGTATTTCATCAAACTGTGAATATGTATTTGATGTTCTTCCAGATAAAGTTTCTGTTCCTCTTCCGCTTACAACAGTTACTGTTCCAATTCCTTGAACATCCATATTTATCGCAAACTGTTTTGGTGTTGGAATTTCTTCAGCATAGACTGGTATTATATTAAATAACAGTAATGCTATTACAATTGTAGTTTTAATTGTTTTATATATTTTGTTCATTTCTTCTCCTATTTATTATTTATGGTATATTTTGCAATTTTTATTATGTTTTGTAGATTTGTAGATGAACCAATTCGTGTAACAGTATTATCTTTTGTTGACAAGATCAAATAATACTTTGGTATTTGATTTCCGTTTTCTATGGTATAGTATTTGAATTGTGTTACATTAACATTATTTATAGTATAATATTCAAATGGTTCATAATTTGTATCTTTATATCGAGTTTTTTCTTCATTTATAATTTTTGAATTGTTTGTATAAATGTTTGTATGAAGAGTGTTGACATATATATCTTCATTATCAATTCTATAGATTATTTCATCTGATAGATATGTCGAATTGCCGATTGAAATACTAGTTGTGTGATTTCCAAGACAAGTAAATTCTATAGGTAAGGTTGAATATTCAGTATTCGATTTATTTTCTGTATATATATTAAATAATATTATTGATGTTGCAAACAATAGTATTATAATATATATAAATGGTAATTGTAATCGTTTATTCATTTTTGTTTCCTGATATTGTTTGTATTATCTGACGTTACAACCTCTCAATTTTTCGATTTCGTTACTCAATTGTTTATTTTCTTTTATTAGATTTTCTAGTTTTTCTTCATATTGTATTCCTATATTTATATACTTTTCTACAATTTCACTAATTGAAGGTTTCTTTCCATTTTTTATATACAATTCTGATTGTTTTTCTATTATATTTTTGTGTGTATTGTTTGATATATTTGCTATTGGCATTTCTTCTCCTTGGTTATTAATTATTTAAAAATTTTATATTTTAAAAATATTAAACTTATATTATTTTCAAACTATATAAAGATTGTGCTGTCTTATTAAAAATATTAAAAAAGATATGGAATGGTTATTTCAACCATTCTGGTAGGTAATCTGTTATAGTCCATTCTTTACAAGTATCAAATAGTTTACTTGCTAACCATCTCGTTGACCAACTATCACAAGCGGTTTCTTTTATTCCAATTGCTATATTTGATAGGATTATAAACAATATTATACTTGCTGTTATAATATATATTTTTGGTATGTTCATGTGATATATTACTTTTAAATATACATTAATAAGTCCTATTATTACTACAGCCATTATAAATATCAACCAGATTATACTACCTAGTGTTTCTATCAGATAAGTAAATTGTATTAACAAATAGAGTGTTCCTATTATTAGTCCAGATAGAATTACTGATTTTTGTATATTTTCAGAAGTTATCGTTTCATCTTTATTTTTGTATTTTCTTATATATGCTATATATATATTAAGTATAACAAATCCAACTAGCCAGTATATTAAACTCGGTGTTTCTTCTTTAGGTTCTTCTGGTTTTGTTTTGTTTTGTACTTCGACTATTTTGATTGGTGTTTCAGCATTTGTTATAACCAAATCTTTATTGTATTCTATTTGTGTACAATCATAAGTATTGTTATTATAGTCTATAATTCCATTTGAACAATCTAATGTTAGATATTCTCTCATACCATCATTAGAACATGTATACACCTTTTTGTTATCTAATCTTTGTGAATCAGGTTGACATATTTTTGGTGTTGTTACTGATACAGTAAAGTCTTTCGATGTTAAATTATTCGGATTATTTATGTCATAAACTTCTATCTTTGCAGTTTTTGTAATATCGCTTGATATTATACCACTTGATATATACATTGTGATTATTGTTTCTTTTCCAGGTTCGAGTGATGTTTCGAGCGATTTTGAATTCGATATTTGTTTAAATGTGTTAGTCTCATCTATTAAAGTTAATGAGAATGTTCCTCTATAGTTTCCAATGTTTCTTACTTTTACATCAACCTTTCCATTATTATCTCCTGAACTGAATGTTGGTGATGTTATATCGATTATTTGAAATTCACCGACAGGGATGTATGCTCCTACACTTTTAGCAGTTGTTATTATTGTAAATTCAGGAATGTTTATTCTTCTGTTTAAGACAACTAAAACATTTCCATCTTTATATGAATTTTGTACGGATGATATAGATGATTCATAACCAATTTTTTCTCTTGAATCTAACAATTTTGTTAATTTTGCATTATGTTCATTTACAATGTTTACAATTGGTGAACATTCGTTATCTTTACATATAGAGTATTTATCTACATATTTTTCTGCAGCATATTCATAGAATTTATTATCAAACTTTCTCTTTTGTTCTTTTTTGTTGTTTAATTCTATTTCTGTTTTAAGAAGTGAATCATCATATTCTTTATATAAAGATAATGTTGACAGAGTCCATTCTCCGCTATCTTTTTTATTCACTGGAACGTAATTATGTTGATCTGGTAATCCTTGCCCTGTTACAGAAGAACCATCCCATTTTATTAAAGCAACAAATTCTCCTGTTATTGAATTGAACTGAATGCTACTTATTATATTTGAAATTTCTTTTGTATAAGGAACACCATTTATTGTTACTGTTGCTTTTCCTTTAAAATTTAAATTTGGCGTGTCGAGTGAACCATATCTTCCAACGTCAACGTATCTTACTTCAATTATTTTTCCAGAACCGACATCAAAACAATATGGTATATCTGGATTGCATTTAGCAGAATAGAACCAGTTTCCTCTTATAGTATATTCAAGTTTCTTTAAGTCTCCTTGATTTCTGATTTGATAATCTGCAGTTTCTTTTATCGAATCAAGTTCAAACACAAGTGGATATTTAAACAATAGATTTGGAATCCATTGTGTAAATTGTTCATTTCCAAATTTTCCATATAAAGATTGTCCTCCGCCAGATCCAACAAGAAGTGTCATGTTTGCATCTTCTAAATCTTTATTGTTTGATACTGGATGTGATATTGTTGCAGCTTTTAATGTAAATCCGTCTGTTTCTGCACTAACAGTTGGTATTGTTAGTGTGAATATCAATAAAAAAAATATTGATATTTTTATCGTGCTTCTCATTTTGTTCATCATAGTTTATCTTCTCATGTTATTATAATTGTAGTTTCTTTACAAATCCGCATTTTATAGGATATTCGCAATAATCTATACAATGTTTATCATTTTCTTTTGTGTGAGGTTCATATATACACCAATTACAAAAATGTGCCGAATGACCTTTATGTTTTAAATTATCATGTAATCCGCATGACATCTTAGTGCCTCATTGTTTGTGGATTCATTTGAACTGGTTTTACTTTATCAGCATCATCCCAGTCTCCTTCATATATATGAAAACTATTGCAGAAATCTATAACTCTGATAAGTTCTAAGTTGTTAGGTTCAAATATTTCTTTGTTTAACATTTTTGTTAAACCTATCATATTACTATTCCAAGCAGCATAACCATCTCTTGATCTCCAGGATACATGAAATTCTGCTTTGCCCATTTTACATAGTTCATATTTTTCACAATTTTTAGAAGAAGTTATCACTTTTTTCCATTCAGGATATTCATAAATAAAAAATTGTATTCTTTGCATACAAGGCTGATCTTCAGATACAAACATATCACGATCAGGTATCCAAGTTATGACTTGATCTCTATTTGATACTAAACACTCTCCTCCTTTTTCTATTCGTTTAGTTATATTTTCACTTATTATTTTAAGTTGGTCTATAAATTCATCATCGTCAATTTCAAGAACTTCTGATGCTTTATTATAATATTCCCAGTCTAAAGCATATGATGTTGATGCTTGAGGATAATTTACCAATCTATCCATATAGTTGTACTCAAAACCTTGTTTCTTCCAATCATAATCTCTTTCCCATTGTTTTTCATACTCTTTTAAATGAAGTTCTTTTGTTGGAAAATTTGGATGTAACATAGGTTCTAACATTGGTTTATTTATCTCTGTTAGAGATACAATGTCATAAGTGTTTACAGGTTTTCCATAAAATCTTTTCTTTACAGCACCTTCTTTTAAGCAAGTCGACACTAATTTGTAGTATGCGTCAGCAAATCCGGTTGCTGTTATATGTTTTGTTGGTGGATATTTTGGTCTGTTCATAATTCCTCTTTAATCATGAGATTGAGATATAAGTTCTTGTTCGTTTACATCTTTTAGATTTTCTTCTTTTAATTTATATCTTATCAGAGCTAACATTATTCCTTCGTGTAACAATTCTTCGTTTATATGTTCATCGATTTTCCATTTACCTTCATTTTCTACTGTTAGACACTCATCTACTTCTTCTCTTTCTTCGAATAATTTATCTATAAGAAATTCTATTGATTTATCTTTATGTGTATATCCTTCTTTATCCTTCTTTTGCATTTCTTTTTCCATCTCAAATGCAAATTGATATATTTCAGGTCTTAATGTTATTAGATTTGGATCTACAAATTTTACATTCATTTTTGAGTTCCTCCAATTTCTGACCAACCTTTTATTTTAAAATCTTCGTGTCGTTCCTTTAGATGTTGTACACCAAGTAATCTCGTTTCACTTATGTCAAATCCATAAGTTTCACATAATAGTTGTAATTGAGTAAAACAATCACCAAGCTCTAATTGTGCATTTTTTAGATGAGATTTTCTTGATTTTTCATCATTTTTGAAACGTTCTGCGCACACAATTGAGTGTTCTAATGATCCAAAGGCTTTTTGAATTTCATATCCTATTATTGCTAATCTAAAGAACTCATTATCTGATGTTGGCTCTAATCTCTTTAGTTCCTTTAGTTTATTGTCTATGGAATCTTTTTCTGTTTCTTGTTTTACTTTCATATCTTCTATAAGTTTATAAGCTTGACATTTAAACTTTGAACTTATACATAGAGTATGATTTTTACATCTGTTAAATGTGCAATTATTCATATTTGATTGACCTCTTATTGTATAGTAAGTAATATTCCTAATATCAGTGCTGTAATGGCATAAATAAAACATGCATATATTAATACATTTTTAATTTCTTTTTTGACTTCGTCTAAGGTTAGACCGTACATATTAGTCTCTCGTTTTTATTACCGGTTCTCTTGCTAGCAATAATCTAAATTTTTTAATGTCATCCTCTGTTAAAGTGTTATTTCTTTCTTTTTCTGTAAGAATTGTTATGTCGTTACTTATTAGATTATTTTGATGCAATCCTTTCTTATTCATGTGTTTAGATTTTTGTGATTGTGAGAACATTTTGTTACTCCTTATATTTAAAGGTAAATCTTCGAGACGATGATTCTGTTTTTGAATATTTCTTATACAAGTCTGGATGTTCGTGTTTAAATGTTTCTAGATCGAATTTTAGTTTATCTTTTGGAGCTTTCCATGTTATCGAGAAGTTTATTCCTATTGCTTTTTCAGCTTCTTTCATTCTGTCCACAAAATAAACTTTACATTCTGTTTCTAACAAATCTAGTTCTTTATATTTTTCCTTTATTTCATGAAGTTTGATCGCATATGCAGTTGCAACTGCATTATCACTTATATCAATTGTAACAGGTTTAGATATTTTAAATTGTTTTTCTAAGAAAGATTCACATGTTTTTGTAGGTTCTGATTCAGGTGGAGTTTTTGATTGTACCAAATCCCAGAACTTTATTTCTTCTTCTATAATATGATTGATAAAGTCGTCATCGCGTTCTATATCTGTATAAGTTACTTTTCTAGTCTTCAAATCGAGGACTGCGAAGCTTCCCCATTGATAGTTGTAAACTGCTAAGTATTGTTGCAATTGAGCTTGATAATATAATGGAATGTCATCTCTGTGCCAATTCGTAAGTGCACCTTTAGTCTTGATTTCTAATATTCCAGGATCAGATCGTTCGGATTTTACAATTTCTCTATCTACATTTCCATTTATAAATGGATATTTTGGATGTATTTTTTGAGGTCTGACTTCGAGTTGTCGCTTAGTCGTTTTTTGATAATGATTTGCGATAATTGGCTCAAGAGCATGACCAATTTCAAATATAAGATTATCTTCTTCAGATTCTTTTATTATTCTATTTACTTTAGTGTTCCATAGTTCCAATCTGCTTTGCCAAGGATTTAGTCCTAATACAATTGAAGCTTCACTTCCACCTATTCCATTAAGACGTTGTTCGTGCCATTCTTTATCGTTTGTCATTTATTCTCCTCTTTAATTATAAACTATTTACTATATTTTTCACAACCTTCGAAATGAGGTTCTTCCTTATTTAATTCTTTTATTTCATCATTAATTGATTTTAAACAATCTGGACATGTTACATGTTTTCTTACAATTGTAGATTTTAATATTTCATCTACATCTATACCACATTGAGTGGATGAATCATCATACATTTTTGTCCAATGAGTTATTACATTATAATCTTTTGTCATTTTATCATAAGTTTCTATTATAGTATTTGATCCTACAATCATCATTCCTAATTTTATCATATTGTCAAAACTTAATGGACAAGGTTGTTCTATAGATATTAAAGTCATAAGTTCGTTCTTTTCTTTTTCATCTAAAATTAGATGTTGAGACTTTCCTAATAAGAAAGCCATTCTGTTCAGTTCTTCTTTTGTTAGATTCATATTAAGCTTCCTAATTGTGCTATGTTTGCAATCATGTGATGCAATCCAATCGCATCATCTTCACCTTCGGATATTCTCCAATGAGCTTCACCTATGATGCATATTAATTCGATTTTTGTTTTGTCGTCTATTGACATGTCTTCTACTCTGTCCATTGTTTGTTTTATGATGTCTAATGATGATAATCCATCTATTAATAAATCGTCGATCATTATTCTTGCCGAAACAAAGTTTCCTGATAATGCAGTTTTTATTATATCTATAATTGTTTTTTTGTCTATTAGACTTGCTACTTGATAAATGTCATCTATTGTTATTATGTTACTTTCGGATGTTAATCTTGCTGTTTCTATTATTCCTATTGCTCGTCTTGCATCACCATCACTTACATAAGCAATTGATTCAAGAACTTCTTGTTGAACCTGAATAGATTCTTTATCACACACATTCTTACATATTTTCATTATGTTTTGAGGTGAAAGTTTCTTGAAACGATATATGGCACATCTTGATTGTAAGGGTTCTATGATCTTTGATGAATAATTACAAGTCAGGATAAATCTACAAGAGTTTGTGTAAATTTCTAATGTACGTTTTAATGCATTTTGAGCATCAGATGTTAATGATTCGGCTTCATCGAGCAGAATGATTTTAAATTTGACATCTCCTATAGATTTTACATTAGCATAATCTTTTATTTTATCTCTTACAGTATTAATTCCTCTTTCGTCTGATGCATTAAATTCTTTGAAATTTAAAGAGAAATCATCTTTGAATAATTCTCTTGCTATACAATGTGCAGATGCTGTTTTTGCAGATCCTCTCGGACCAGTTAATAAAAGATTTGGTACATTCTTTCTTTCTACATATTTCTTAAGTCTTTTTATTATTTCATATTGACCTATAACTTCGTCAAGCTTCTTTGGTCGATATTTTTCTATAAGAACTTCATAATCAATCATTTTACACTCCACAATTTTACAATAAAAAAGATAAATAGAAGAATTATAATAATGTCTTCTATCATAAGACAATTTATAACTTTAGTTTTCAGTAATTTCTTCATTTTCTTTTCTTATTTCATCTCTTACTTGCATTAGTAATTTTCCTAACATATCTTTTCCTTTCTTACCCCAAAACATATCTGTTGGTGAATCTTCGTGTAATATATCATTACCAGTTTGTAATAATTTTATTCTTAAAATTGTATTTTTGAATTTTGCTTTTAATCCTTTCTTCATTATATCAACTTTTTTAGATTCCCAATCATTAACCATATCTTCTTTTTTAACACTTCTTCCAGCTATCATAGCTAAATATGGTGAAGGAGAATTTTTAATCCAAGCTTGAATGTGTGGAATTTGAGTTTTCATCGATTGATAATAATGTTCGTTTGTATCATAATCTAATCCGTCTACAGTTTGTACACATCTCCAAAAGTTAGATAACCATCCATAATCTTCTTTTCTCGAATAAAAATTTATTTCTTCTATTTCTTCTTTTTCAATCATTCTTATTCACTCTTTGTATGTTCTTTTTAGATTTCTTATTTTTACTGGTAACTTTGAATTCTGAACCTTTAAATTTGATTAGTATGTTCATTAAATCTTCGAAATTTACATGTCCATAATTCTTTGATGTTATTCCGTTGTATATTATTTCGACATTTAGATGAGTTTTAAAGAAGTTTTTATATTTTAATTCTATTGAATTTATTAACGTTCTTTTTTCTTCATCTATTACTTTGTTTGATTCTTTGCTTGATTCTATTGAATCTCTTAAAGATATATATTGATACATATCTTCTTTAATTTCTGTGATTTTCATTTAAGCTCCATTCCACATGGTGTCAAATCCTGCGAATTTATATCCACATATACAATTATATATAAACAAAACACTATATTTATAACTATTTCTTCTTAATTTTAATTTGTTTTTACACATTGGACATTTAGCAAGTGATAATATATGCAAATTTAATGGAAATATAGGTTCTTTATATGAAAGATTTAACTTTTGTTGTATTTCTCGTTGATTATCATATTCTTTTTTAAATTCATTTACAATCTCTTGTTCTTTATAATTTTCTTGTTTTATCAATTCAACATCAAATTTTTTAATGTTATTTTTTGAGGTGTTCATTGTGTTACCTGTGGATTTTCTTCATCGCCAGTTTTAAATTTTAGTTTCTTTAAAGTTTCTTCTACTGGCATGTTAAACTTTTTGGCGAAATATGCCAACAAAGGTCTTGCACTTGCTAATGTATTTTCTTTGTCTGGATTTTCTCTTCCTCTATTCTTTTCTGTTACTCCTGACCATCTTGGATGACCTAAGTCTGTGAGATTCTTATTGAATTCTACAACTGTATCGAATTTTCCATAAATAGATTGCTCTAACATTTGTTGAGCACCAGTTTCTTTAAATGGATGAGTTGTACATATTATATCATACTCATATTCCATCATCGTAGATATAACATCTCTTAATTGTTCGTATAATTTATTGTATAACTGATATGGTAGTGTAAACAAGTTTGGATTTGATATTTTAAATTGTTTTTCCCCTATAATATAGAATCCTTCTTTTATAAAACCTTTAATCATCGCAAATTTGTACATATCCATTTCTGTGATCAAACCATCACAGATTTTTAAGTCGTAATCATGACCACGCTGTATTATATTTTTCTGAGAACCGATTGATAAATCTTCCTCCCAACCTTTTGCATATTTTAAATAGTCATGAATATTATTTGCATGAACAAGTTCAATGTTAGCAAGTTGCTCGTCTGTTAATATATCAAATATACCAGCATCAATGTCTCGTTGTGTTCCATCTTCAGGATCAATGTATAGAACTTTCTTTCCATTCATTGCATACAACAACGTTATCCATAAAGATACACGTGTTTTTCCAGCAGATATTTTTCCAACAAAAAGGAATTTTTCTCTAACTTTCTTATGTAAGTCACTTCTTAGCATACTTATACCTTAAATGCATTTAAGTCATTTTTCTTTAATAATGATAACCTTTTCATTTTCTTAAATTCAGAGTTTACTTGTGAGTTTGATTCGACTCTTGCAAGTTCTCTGTCTATATCTGTTCCACTGGTGGATGAGTCTGTTAAAACTCCTGAATCGCTTAGTTCATCAATTGCCGATGAACGAGCAATCATATCATTTGTTTTGTCTTTTGCTTTTTTTGTGGCATCATTGATGTTTACTCCACCATTAATACCAGTCAAAGATTCTTTGATTTTTAATGTTGATTGTGCTGCTTCAAACTGTGCTTTTATTACTTCTTTATCTGAATTTAGCTGTTCGATTTTTGCTTTAAGTTCTTTTGAAGACTTTACTAATTTATCTTGTTCAATTTCTAGTGAATCTATTTGTTCAGATAAAGATTTGATATTATTTAGTGCATTATTTTTTCTTGAAATTGCACTTTTTGCAAGTTCTTCATTTCCCTGAATCATGCATTGTCTTGCTTGATTTTCAAGTGTTGGTATAGTTTTTTCCAAATTAGATTTTTGAATTTTAAGTTTGTTTTTTGAACCTGTGATATTTGTTATTCCTTTATTAACATTTACTAACAATTCTTCTTGTTTTTTGACACTGTAATCTAATTCTTCACAAGGATTTTCTGCTGCACCTAACAATTTGTTTATCTTTGACTTTACTATGATTGATGCTCTGTCTAATGATATTCCCATATTCTTACCTCTTAATATTTTTTATGACATTTAGGACATTTTGTCTTTCCATTTCCACATTTACTACATGCAAATGCACTACAGTGTGGACAGATTTTTGTACCTGTCCATCCGACATCTCTGTCTCCTGTTCCACACATATCACATTTTCTTTTTTCCACGTTTACATCTCTTTTGGATTGTATCTATTTTTTATAATCGATGCTAATATTGATATGAACAAGCAACCTGCTACTATACTAAGTGACATTATGATTGGTATTTCTATATCAATTATGGTTATTAACATCTTTGCGCCTATAAATGCTAAGATAATGGCTATTCCATATTTTAAATAGTCAAATTTAGGCATCATCGCAGCAATTACAAAGTACAGTGCTCGCAATCCAAGAATTGCGAAAATGTTTGATGTATAAACGATAAATGGGTCTTGGGTAATACTCAAAACAGCAGGCACACTGTCAGTTGCAAACATCACATCTGTTGTTTCTATAACAAGTAATACTATAAATAACGGTGTAACATAACACATTTTAAAGTTCAGTTTAGATAATATGTTATTATTCCATGTAACTGTTAGTGTCCCATTTTCCCACAATAAAAATTTGTTTCCTACATAATCTTTCTTAACTGGAAGATATTTTGCTAACTTTGTCAGAACAAAGTTTTTGCTTGGATCTGGTTCTCCACCATCTTTAAATACTATTTTATATGCAGTGTATATTAACAATAAACCTAAACCATACAATAGGAAATGGAATCTGTTTATAAACTCAATTCCTGCGAATATAAAAATACCACGTGTGATTAATGCACCAAGTATTCCTAAGAATAGAACTTTGTGTTGATATTTTACATCTAAATTAAAGTATGTAAATATTGTTAAGAATACAAATAAATTATCTACAGACAATGCTTTTTCTACTATATATCCTGTAAGAAATAGTGTTGCGCTGTCTATTCCACGTGTGTAATATACATAAACATTAAATGCTAATGATATTACAATATACATTATTGTTAATATTGATGATTCTTTTAAAGATGGTGAGTGTGATTTTCTTTGGAATACTCCTAAATCGAGTATTAATAAAGTTGTGATGATAATAATGAATGGTATGTATGGTATTAATGATTCTAACATTTGTTTGCCTCTTATAATTGAAAAAAATAAACAGAATAATCTGTCGATTAATCTGTCCTTAGAATGAAACTCCGAACATTGATAGAATCTGTTCAATGTCAGTATCTTTCATTCCCTTATCTAATGCTACGAACTTCCATTCGCCTTTGTTTCGATACATCTCAGCAACAACTACAGCTGTATCTGCGCTATGATCTTCTGTCAAGTCATATTTTAACATTTCTGAATTATCTGCTGTGTTTATAACTCTTGCATACGCATCTTTGATTCCACCAAATTTTTGATTTTTCTTTTTGGCACGATAAATGTACACAACAAAAGTCATTTTTTCGATGTTTGCTGGAATTTTTGTTAGATCGATTAAGGCCGATTCATCATCACCATCTCCTGCTCCATCTCGATTGTCACCAGAATGTGTAACTGAACCAGATTTATGCATAAGTTTATTATTTGTTCTTTCCATTCCAAAGTATATAACATCGTAATCAGTTGGACATTTTCCTGTTGAATCCTGAAGAGCTATCAATAGGTCGACATCTATCTTTTTATCAGGTGGTGTATTTGGATCTGCTGGACTCCATCCAAGACCGACTGTTACACTTGTTATTCCTGTTCCTTTCGTTATGTCGACTCTCTCATCCTTTTCTATTTTTATACTCATATTTATCTTCTCAATTTTGTTGTTTGTTGTTTTCCTAATTTATGCTACGTTTACACCATACAGTTTCATAAATCCTAAAAGTCCATCATCAAAGGCTTTTGTATCTGCAGCGAACTTCCATTCTCCCTTGTTTCTGTAGATTTCGCCAGCTTTTACAGCAGTTGCTGTACTGTAGTCTTCAGTTAAGTCATATCTCATTAATTCTGAATTTGTGTCTGCATCAATAATTCTAATGAATGCATTTTTTACCGAACCAAATTTCTGTTTGAGAGGGGGAACTTCATATATAGATGCTACAAACACAATCTTATTACTGTATGAAGGAATTTTATCCAATTCTAATGTAACAATTTCTTTGTCATCTGAATGAGTAATGCTGCCTGAACCTTTTCTATCATCGCCACTGTGTTTTATTGCATTAGATGGGTGTATCATTTGATTATAGAATACAACGTCTTCATCTTTTTCAACTTTATCCTGTAAATTTAATACAAATGCACTTGTATCGAGGTCTATATCATTTCCATTCAAATCTTTTTCTTTCCATCCGAGACATACTTTAATTTTCTTTATGTTTGTTCCTTTTGTAAGGTCTACTCTCTGATCTTTAACAAGTTTTATACTCATATTTTTGTCACTCTTTATTTTAGTGTTTGTGTTTTATTTCTTTTCAATTCTGTCATTTATTATGAATAATGACTATGATTAAACAACAAAGTGTTTTCCACCTGTTGCATTTGCTAATTCTTCCATGAATTTTTCGCTGTAAGTTCCAGATGTTCCAATGAATATAATATCAATTGGAATTTCAAGTTCTTTTGCAATAAGCAATGCTTTTGGTTTACTGTCTGGTTGTCCATCAGATATTAGTACAATTTTCTTAGGTTCAGGACTTATATTACGACCTACATATATTAATGCTTCTGCTAAATCTGTTGAACCTGACGGATCTGGAATATCAGAAGCTTTGTTTATAGACTTTACATTGGTTGAAAAGCATATCATTTTAGCATCTTGATATTTTTCCATTATGTCACGAAGAGAATCTATCTTTTCTTTTCCATATATTCTATCACCCATGCTTCCACTTACATCTAATACGAATACTGTTTCATTAAGATTTAAATTCATCTTTTCTAAATTTAGACCTATCTTCTTTTCTAGTGTAAGTTTAGATTTTGGTTTTGGTGTTTCAGTTGGCAATTCTATTGGTTGAACGATTGGTTGTTCAACTTTTGGTTTTCTTCCTAGTATTTTGTCTAAAAATCCCATATTTCCTCTTGTTAATGTTTATTTAAAAATATAAAAGTTTTATATTTTTATTATACTAATAAGTGGATTTAATAGTATATAAAGGTTTCGGTTAGTATATAAATATAATTAAAAAAAGATAAATAGTTTATTCGTTAAGTTTCATTTCAGAAATTATATAATACAATTTAAATGTATATAACAATGAAATAAAAGATGGTATTGATACAAGAAAACCAACTATAAAATATCCAAATCCTGGAAGAGTTTGATTTTTCATATAATATCCATAAAAAGTAAATAATATTCCGATAGATGAACATGCAAAAAGCAAAAGTTTCATATATTCTAAATTTTCAATTATTGTGTTGTATGTTTCAGGTTTATTATCTACATCAATATCATCTATTTTAATAGAACATGTTGGTGGTGGACATTTATTTTCATTCATTATTTATCAATCCAGTTTATTTTTGAGACTTTGATTGAGAATTTTCCTATTTTTTCTACTTCGAATCCTTTTATTAAATCGCCTGTTTTTCCAGCGATTTCTTTTATGACATCTACAGTTGCTCGGTGGGTTTCTGTTCCAATTTGTTCTTTTGTAGATATGTTAGTATGAGTTTCAGTGTTTATCAAAGACATGTTTCTTGAGATTTCATATTTTATAAATTTTACAGTTTCTATGTTTATTTCTGCGATTTTAAAAAGGAAATTAAAGTCAACTTTATCTTTTTTGATTTCCATGTTGTTCTCCGTAATGTTGATCATTCACCAGTTCTGACAATTGGTGATATTATGTAAAAATGTTTTATTTGTCCTGCGCCTAGTTTGGTTTCTAATATACAAGGAAAATTTTCTTTTGCGTGCATAATAACATTATTTTCTAGATTCAGTGCTTTGTACATTACGACAAAGTCAACATTTAGGTATAAAGTTACATCGTGTTTTGGTCGAATTGATATGTCATCTCCATATAATTGAATTGATGAATGAGATGTTTCTTTTTCTGTTATAAAATCGATATCGGAAGGTGTGAATACTATCTTTACTTCAGCTTTACTTTTTTGATCTTTCTTAGTTTTCTTTTTTTCAAGATGACTTAGAACTGTTTTTAGGGATTCTTTTCTTATATGGACAGGAAAGATGTCATCAGATTTTAGCCATCTCTGTATCTTTTGTTCATAAAACGTTGGATATAGTGTTAGTTGTTTGTCGCCATTTGCAGGATCGTTAAGTCGTCTTGCTTCTAACGACTTTCCATTTATTATGTACATATGATTTTTTTCTTTAGTATCAAAGTATAAATCAACTGGATATTTTTCGTTTATAACCATATCATCTAAAATATCCATTTCTACGTATATTATAGTGTCTGGTTTTTCAGGTGTTTCACCGTTTCCAGCAATTCCAGAAATATCTGTTTCGTCAATATTTATATATTCTGATACTTCATTTTTACTTATAATGATATATGACATAACATTTGTCGACGGATCTACTTTAAATAAAGTAATCGTTTTTTTATTGAGTCCAATTACAGTGTTATATCCAAATTGTTTTAAGAATGCAAATGTATTGATAAAGAATTTTGAACTAAATTGTATTTTAACATTCCATTTTTCATCAAGAACTCTGTTAGATGTTTTTCCTAACATATCGTCATTTTTTTCAGATTTTTCGACTTTGTTTTCTTCACTGTATGTTTTTAAATCTTCGAAAAATGGATTTATTTTTCCTAAATCTCCTACTTGTGTACTCATATTTTGATTTTACTCCTTGATTGTTTGATTAGTTGATTGTTTGATTAGTTGATTGTTTGATTAGTTGATTGTTATTTTTGATTTGATATCCGTCATTATTTACGAATATTTGTTCTTTGACAAATCCCTGTTCTTCATATTCTATGAAATTTGTATTACTCCACTGTAATTCCTTTGGAACATTTAATAAAATTTCATAAATATAGCAATTCTTTTTTCCTTTGAATAATCTCATTCCTCGACCAACTCTTTGTGGAAATTTTATAGGTGATGCTGTAGAATTGCATGTAATTACAGCATCAATTGCTGGTATAGAAATTCCTTCATTTCCCAAAGCACCAAAAATTATTCCATCTAATTCTCCATTTCCTATTTTTTTGAATATGGTTTGTCTTTGTACACCAGACATTTCTGATGATATTCCTATAACTCTTAGACCAAGTCTTCTTAATTCATAAACATAATCATCTCTTGTGTATATATTATCTTGGCTTGTATTAAATTCTAAAAGTTTTCCATTCTCATCTGTGTCTGATTTATTTACAAAGTCAGTATACAGCATGAACTTTCGACCTTTGGATTTCAATGACTCGCATAAACCTAATATGTAATTAAATTTTAATTTTGAACTTGCACTTACTTTCTTTACATACCTACTGTATTCTAATAATTTGTATTTACAAGTCCTTATTTTATTACAAGCAATATCATCATCCACTATAATAGAATAGAATATCGGTTCAACTATAAGTCCTTTCTTTATTAAGTCTCTTATTCCAATTTTATATCTTACATCACCTATTAGTGCATGAAATATTGGCGAAAGGTTATCCGGTCTTCTGAGAGTGGCGGTGAGACCGCAGCGGTATGCAGCTCTTATAGCACCAGCAACTCTTTTGAATTGATCACTGGAGTAGTGATGGATTTCATCAACTATCATTAATCCAAACTTTTCTTCGCCAACCATTACAAGTTTATTTTTTGCTAATAAACTTTGGCTTGTGCAGATTACTATATCTTTTCTAAGATTTGCCATAAAATTGTCATCTTCTAATCTCATTAATTTTCTATCTTTTTTTGACAAACCTCCACCTATTATTCCTATTCTGTTTCGTATTTCGTCCCCAAACTGTTCTAAAAGATAATTGTACCAAACATTTATTAAAAGATCTGATGTATGACACAGTATTATTGTTCTGGTGTTCATTTTCTTGATGATAGAACAACCAATAATGCTTTTCCCTGCACTTGTTGGACATTGTAAGATTCCATAACAACCTGATTTTATCCATGCTTCAACTGCATCTCTTTGGAAATCCCAAAGTTTGTATTTCATGTCTGGAAGTTTTTCTATTTCTCTTGCTCTATATAATTCCTTTCCGTTTATTAAATAACCATATTTATTTTGTAATAATCTTATAAGTATCGGACTAAAACCTGAATAACACCATATAACTTTTGAATCTTTTCTAATTCCACAATTAAATACAAAATATTCTGTCACCTTTCCTTTTTTCCACGAAGTATGTGTAAAAGATCTAAATTTTAGAATTTCTTCTAATTCATCGTCTCTTAAACCATGCAAATTAAAAAATACTAAAGTATCTATAGATACCATAGATACACCGATACCAGTAGAATTTGCGTTGTTGTTGTTAACAAATTCAATGTCTGCTACTCTTTGCAAGAAATTACCTCAATAGTCGAATAAAGTTGAAGAATTTTTATACATACCCTTACACATGTCAAAGAAGGTTTTGTAACAAAAATCGTTTCCTTTATATGTTAGCCAATGTTTTTCTCTTCTAACATATCCTGGAAAGTATTTGCATATGTCAAATTTATCAACAAATTTCATGCTAGAATTTTCGAAAATTTCAAATATTCCAGAATTTATCATTAATATTTTATGGTGCTGTTTTTCATCATAATAATCCATATCTAAAGATTTATTTATTATATTTAGACTTCCTATACATTTTAACACATTTCCGTACAATTTACATCTTCCATCATTATTTTTTCTAAAAAAGTCATAACAATTATTTTCGTTGCTATTATAAAAATTGTTATAGAAATTATCTATTTCTTTTTGATTGAAATTATATCCGTTTATTATATTATGGAAAATTTTTAATTTGTTTCTATTCAATATTCTTTCATCATTATCATATCCAATAATGCATGTGTGTGAAATATTTTTTAGAAAATCAAAATCTTTAGTTGTTAATTCTCTTACCAATCCATCATATCTAACAACAAAAACTTTTAATGTATTTTCTTTCATCAATTTAATTAACCATGTCATATTAATACTTGTTTTGATTCCTATATTTTTGGATTGCAAGTACATCAGATATTCTGAATCAAAGAAAAACCAACATTTACCATAGTTTTCTATATTGTCATCGATCTGTTTTCTTATAGAGTTTTCGAATTGTGAATTTCCAAATTTCATAGCTCCAGACTTTTTTGTGGTCGGTGACTTTTGTATCTCAACTGGAATTATTTCATTTGAATTGTTATCAAATATAGTAATGTCGATTACATTAATTTCTGGAACTATTATACTATTTGGATATTTTTCTTTCAGAAAATTTGTTATTAATGGTCTTATCGATTTAACTGTCCATGTTTTATATGTATCATTTTTATATTTTACTTCTACTATTTTATTTATATTATTTGTAGATGAGTTGTTTGATTTGTGATCATCCCACCAATCATCCATAACTTGTTCACTAAATCCAGAAAATTCACTTAATTCTATTCCATCACAATATGCTTGTAATTCAAGTTGTTCTCTCGATTCTTTTTCTAATTCTTCATCTGTTTGTATTTCAAATTCATTTTCTATCATATTTTCACTACCATATTTTAATGATATCCACACCTTTATGGTATAAGTTCCAATCCTTAGCTATCGGATTGGAACAAAGGTAGTGAAATACCATCTTATACTATGTATAAGTTCAATTCAAAAATCTGTTTCGTCTCTCATATTAAATTTTTCTGGATCAATACCTAAACTTGTCAATTCTTCTTTTGCTTCATCAAATGAAATATCTTTATTGAAATTTATATCATACAATGTTCCATATCTACTCCAGTTATTAGATTCTAATTTAGTTATAAGAGTTGCAATTTTATTCAATCTTTCATTTAATTCTTTTCCATGTTCTTTTAATTCTTCTGATGTTATTTTATCTATGTCCATTTCCCATTCCGGTTTTCCATACAAATATATTGATATTTCTATCATTTAGTTCACCTCAAAATTCTAACAGAGATTTCTGATCCTTATTCTTATATAACAAATTCTTATCTTCCCCTATAGCAGTTAATATTCTTACTATAGGAGGATATAATTGTTTATTTATATAATAATCATAATCGATTTTATGTTTACAATTTCCAGCTTTAACATACTCAAACTCTTCGGCTTTTTCACCGATCAATGCTTTTGGATTTCCTATATCCATTATCAGATAAGGTATTCTGTCACCTACATTACTAGGCTTACCACGTTCTTTCATCTTTATTGCAACTTGAACGTGAACAGCTTTGTTATCATATTCAGTTATCAATTTGGTTAAACTTTTTGATAGCGACAATTTTTCAATTTCAATTTTTCCATCTTTAAGTTTTTCTGCCTCATTTCTAATAAAATCGACCATTTTATTAGTTCCAGTTACAATATCTGATTCGTATAAAATTATTTTATATGCTTCATTGAGGTTTTCTGTTGCAAAATTACACCAATCCCTTCGCTGGGTCTCAATGCCTTTACTTGATAAAGATTTCTTTCCTTTCCCATCAACAATAATTTTACTATATCTCTTTTTAGCAGTTACTAATACTCTTTCAGCATAATCTTCAAATGCTAATTTCATAGGTTTTTCGAGAGTTACATTTATAGCATCTAATTCTTTTGTAACAACCCTAACACATATTTCTCTGTTCTTTAAAGTTTCTGTTGGATTAAATTGATGTTCGGGAAGTACAGGAATTACGTTTACATATATGGAATCGGTATCACCCATGATGATTACCAGTTTATATTGTCTTCCGTCTATATCAGTAATAATTTTACCATCAATTTGTTTCATGGTATATTTAATCTGTTTCTGACCAGAACCTGTTACAGATGCAGCAATATCATGATAATATAGTTTTGCGCCTTGTTCACCAGTAAATCCATAGAATGAATTCATTAATATTTTAACAGCATTCTGTATAGAATCCCACATTAAATAATCAATCGAACCTTTTTCATGTTTTTTCATTTCAGCTTTTGCTGTCTTTCTTTCAGACATCAAATTTTCTAAAATTGTTGGAACAATTCCTTTCAAAATGTGTGGTTTAACGAATCTTCCTAACAATATACCATCTTCATTTCTAATAATATTCATTGTTTCTGGATCATCAGGAATCGATTTATCCAGTATAACTGTTGTATAACAGATGTTATTTTTTATAATTAAAGATGGGTATAATGATGCATAATCGGCTATGACTACACAGTTACTTATTCCAACTTTTGGTGGAAGAACAAACGCTCCTTCAAGTTCATCTTCAATCTCACCAAGACCACTGTGACTTTTTCCTCTACATGGAACAACTCTATCAAGTTTCTTAAATTCTTTAAGTAATAAGTTTTCTACAAGACTCCCAAATCCTTGACTATCTATTATGTCTTGTGTTATTTTTCCTGCTCTTCTAGATAGACCAATAAACTTATCTAATAATCTAAACTTTGTGATAAACTCTAAAGCTAATTCGGAATCGACAGAACAATATTCTATAAACTTCTCTTCACCTACACCTTTCTCCCAATAATCTGTCATTTCTTTTATAGAAAATTCTTTCTTCTCATGACCTAGAACTTCTTTGGATGTAACTTCTAGTTTGAGATTTTTTAATGTGTAGTCAGCTTTTATTGTATTTGATGCATCTCCTCTTCTCAGAACGTATAATACATCTTCTACTATTTTACCTTTAGCATTACCAATAGTGTTAACAGTCATCCCTTTACTTATATGATTTTTAGGAACAAAAACAACATCTTCCGTGTTTCCAATTACTAATTTTCCAGAGCCTATAACTTTTCCTCTGTCAATTATATATGGAATATCAAAACCAGAACTGTTATATCCAGTTGCAACGTCACAACCTCTTACTAACTTTGCCCATGCCTGTGGAATCATTCTTTCATCATTAAATCTTACTCTGACATGATCTTCTCTGACATCAATTCCATCAGGCATATTTCTATCTCTATTTAAAATAAAGATAACTTTCTTTTTTCCATTCAAAATTTCATAATTACCAGCAAATGACAATAATGTAATTGGCGATTTATCTGCAGTTGGAAATTTCCCATTTGCTAATGGAAGCATTTCTCCATCAAACGCAAGAACTTTAAGTTTCATTATTCATGTCCTCGTATCAAAATGACTGTATCATGAATATCAACAACCTTAACTTTCGTTATAACTCCAGAAAAATTAAGTTGCCAAGGAATTTCATCTTGATTAAGATGAGCATTTTCAGCTCTTGTTCTTATATCATAATCATCTGGAACATTTTTCAATAATTTTTTTAATTCTTTAACTTTCATCGAATTTCTCATTTATTTCTTCTCCTCAATTATAATTTTAATAGTGCTAACAGGATTCGAACCTGTGTCTTCAGAGTCAAAGTCTGAAATGATTGACCTCTACACTATAGTACTAATTTGTTTATTTTGTCAAAAATCTAATAAATTATATTGTTTCTTCTCAGGTTTATAGTTTGTAATAACAACTTCATCTACAGGAACTCTATCCTCTGATTTTCCTGCGCACATTCTTTTAGCTTTTACAATCTCGATATTATAGTCTTTAAATTGTGATTGAATCCAAGGTGTTGATGCATTTGTCATCATTACTTTACAATTCATTTCATCTAATTTCTTAAATGTTGAAAATAAGTAGTTTCTTTTTATTTTAAATCCATCAGAGCTGTATCCGACAAAATTATTGTTTCCTATGTCATCGTATGGTGGGTCAAGAAAACAGAAGAAGTTGTTTAAGTTTGGAATCTTGATTACATTTTCATAACTCATAACACCTATATTTGCACATTGTAGTGCAATACTATCTTTCTTTAGTTGATTGTAATTATATAGATTAACTTTTTCTTTATGTCCTATAGATTGATTATTAACACCATCACTATTTACTCGCCACATTCCATTAAATCCTGTCTTATTAAGATAAATAAATTGACAAGCTTTCTCTATATTGTTACAATTATTTAAATGATAATTATCTCTTATCTTATAATATAATTCTTCATTGTGTTCATTCTGATACTTATCTAAAAATGGAATTAATTCATCAAAATTATTTCTTATAACTTTATAAGTATTAATCAAGTTTTCATTGGTGTCTGAAATATAAACATATTTATCATTTAATTGACCTGTTCTTTCAAGATAAAAGAATACACTTCCACCACCAATAAAGGGTTCAGAATAACCGTCTATCTTTTTCATGTCAGGAAATAGAGTTGACAATTTTTCCAGTAACTGATTTTTAGAGCCCATCCATTTTAAGAATGTCATACTTTATTTTGTTATTTTTGTTAAAGATTTTGTCAGAAAATAACCTATAATTAAACCCAATGATAAACCGATTAATGTTAGCATAGGAATATAAAAATCTGACATTTGTTTTGCTTCTTCACTTGCATATTGTGATGTTTTTATTAAATATGCTATTATATTAATAATCAACATAAATAATGTTATTGATATAATCCTACGATTTCTTGTTTTGGTTATTATATTAGTCATAATATGCAGGATATTTAAACTTAACATCTTCCATAATTTTACTGTGATCAAATGCTAACTCTGGAACTTTGTCGATTTCAAATAGGTCTACATCTTTAGCATCAGAACCTGCTTTCAGTTCTCCGTAACCTAATACAATATAACATATGGTTACGACATGTCCTCTTGGATCTCTTGATGGATCTGAATATACACCGACTAAATCTACAATTTCTATGTCTAATCCAGTTTCTTCTTTTGCTTCTCTTATAACAGCATGTTCTACAGTTTCACCAATGTCTACAAATCCACCTGGAAGTGCAAACATATCTTTGAATGGATTATTCTTACGTCTAACAAGAACAATCTTTTCTTCGTAACGTATTACAGCATCAACTGTTAATAGTGGACAAATTGGTTTCATATTACCTTCACAAATTTTGCTTTGTTTTTATATCGTTTGATTATAAATTCATTAGATTCGCCAGTGTAGATAAAGTTTGGATTATTATCTGCAACCATAAGTCCTGAACCACGAAGAACTTTTATTTTAATTTCAGAATCAGGTTTTATTGTGATATGTTCTCTTCCAAAATTATATGGATTATTTAGTGCGATACCTATGGCATATTTAAATTCTAATCCTCCAACTGATTTATAGTATCCTCCAGAACCAAAAGGAGTGGAAATTATCACTCCATCTCCAATTATACTATTAAATAAAACTTCATCGTTTACATATATTGAAAATCTTACTGCTGATGTTGGTAGTCTATTGTGAAGTTGAATTTCATTCAATGCTACAAATTCATCATCGTATATTTGAGTTTTACTTGTAGATGAAAAATCTTTCATTTGTAGTTTATCATATTCTACTATTTCATATTTACCATCTATGACTTTATCCATTACCATTTGAAAATCTTTTAGTTCATACATGCACATCGAACCAACTGAACTTTTTCTAAATGTTATTTTAGGAATTTCAGGATACATTCTTTCTGCATAAAGAATTGATCCATCACCTCCTGTAACAATCATAAAGTCTGGATCAGAATGAGGTGTTACCAGATTATAATCTGATAACATCTTAGTCAATTCTTGATAGTCTTTTGGTTTTGATGATATTGCAAATTTTAACATAGTTTTGCTCGTTCTCTTACTCGATCAAATGTTGATTTGTTAAACAATTCTCCATTTTTGTACACAATTTGTAATACTTCTTTAGCATTCTTAGATTCTTCACTATCTATTCTGAGTGTTACAAATTTAGAACTGCAACCATGTCCATCTCTTATTCTGTAAAGAGATATTCTGCCTCTTATAGAGTTCTTAGATGGATCACCAATTGGTGTCTTAAATGCATCTATCCAAATACCATTTACCTTAGTTGCACTGCTTTTCATAGCAAATTTAAAGGTGTCTCGATTTAAATCCTGTAGCAATCCTCCACCCATGCCGAAGTTTACATTATCCATAGAGAAACCTGCATCTATTACAGCTTTGCATATTCCATCTATAGAATTTACATTAATTCCATCGCCCTGAATGATTCTTACATTATTTAGAACTTTGTATCCTTTTTTATTTGTGACACTTCCAAATTTTCTATCTAAAATTTGTAAACACTTTACTACAGTTTCGGCAGGATTTCCACTATCAGGTCGTATTACAACAATTGCTCCAGAATCTATTACAGCTTGTCTTAAAACTCCACCCCATATATTTTCACAAGCATTAAATATATCATAGGAGTCTGATACACATGCAAATACTTTTCCTTTCTGTCCGTAGAGTTTTAACATATTTGCATATGCTTTTACTTCACATTCTTTAGTCCATGTTGTAATAGTTCCATGTTCAGCTGCAGGTATAGAAAATCCTGCCATTGGAATATTATAGTTTCTGTTTGCACATCTAACACCAACGACTGTATCAGAACCCATAAAATTTACAAGATGTGCAGCACCACCATGTTCAGCTGATTGTCTTGAACTTGTTCCTCGTCTTCCAAAATCGTGAAGTTTAAATAGAATTTCTTGAACTGGATTATCAGATGACATTTTGAGATAATGGTATATTTTCTGCTTACAAACTCTTGAATTTGTTGCAACTGTGCTCATATACCATACATCAGATAATAACATTGCTTCAATCCATCCAGCTATCCAGAAACATTCAGGATCATCAACACTTTCTATTGTAACTATAACATTTCCTTCGGGAACAACAGTTCCTTCTGGTACTGCTTTAATAGTTACTGGAATATACCCATTATACTTTTTGAGTATGTGTTCAAATCCTTTTCTTGGAAAAGGTTCACCATGTGCAAGGAAATCTTCTTCAGCATCAATAATATCTTCCATTGTAAATGGTTTAGACAATACTTCCTGTAAGAATATTTGAAGTCCAAAAAATACAATCTCATTCACTGGTATTGTAGTTTTAGAATCCATTCTTGGTGAAACGTATCTAAAATCTTGTGTTGTTCCTTCTTGATATTGCCACGGATGCGATGCTTTATATGAATCCGTATCTACAATTATGTTTGTTGGATTTTTATATACCATATTTTATTCCTTCTCATTTATTTTATCGAATAATTATTCAAAACTTTAGCAATATCTTCAATTGATTTGATGAATATTCCACCATTTCTAACAACCATTTTTCCAACAGCATCTAAGTGTTTTACTTGACTTTTAGAATATTCTTTTCCATTGTACTTTTCTAATATGCATAATATAGTTTTATTAGGTCTCTTATTTGAGTCATCGATAACTTCTGCTATTGAATATACACTATCAGATTCGGGAGTTATTGTATATAAACAAAAATCACAATTTTGTCTTTGTTTAATTTCTTCTTCCTGACATTCTGGAGTCCAATTCTCAACGACAGGATTAAAATAGTTTATTTTTAACATTTTAATCAAATCATTTCTCCAAGTACTGTTGTTACAAGTACCTCCTAAAAATACTTTTGTTTTATTCATATTTTATTCCTTCTTAATATTCAATATTAACTATCTTATCTGTCACATAAATTTCATTATAATCAACCATATACAATTCTTCTACGTTAAGACCATAATTATTAATCTGTTTGTCAATTTCATCAAATTGTATAACAGACATTCCTGACATTCCTATGTCTAACATGAATCTATTTTTAAATGGAATATCTGCTTCCATTACCTGAATATCCATCTCCTCTAATATTTTTCTAACTTCAGGTGTAGACTTTGGATCAAATAAAACAATCTTTAACATTTCAGATGGTTTAAGTTGATAACCAATAGGTTGATATTTTTCAACTTTCTCAATTGTTTCAAAATATCCTTTTAAAGCAGTCTTAACTTCCTCTTCAGCAATCCACGCAACATTTGCATAACAATAAGGTTTGAATCCTCTTGCGTGAAGAACTATATCTTTACCTTCGTCTGAAGTTCCTACTTTTTTTCCAAATATTCTAATTATAGGTTCTCCTTTTTTATTTTGCTTATAATCACAATCGATTACTAATAAGTCCATTATTTACTCCTTCTCAATGTTATTTTATCTTCCATTTTTTAATTCAATATAATAACGACTCTTTACTTCACATTTATGTGATAATACTTCTGTTAAAATATAACTTATCACAAACAATAAAGATAATTTGATATCAATTAAAACTGAAATCATCATTAGAATCAATGATAAAAATCCTATGAACTTATAAACTCTTTCTGATGATTTATAATTTTCTATCAATAAGTCAATTTTATTCATAATTTAATTCCTTCTCAATTATTTTCATAATTACATTTGTGAGTACATAGAAAGGTTGTGTGGTTAAATGGGGATCTCGAAAAATTAGTTCTATGTACTTTTCACAGTAATATAAAAATTTGATTTATATTTATTTTAGTGAGTGTGTAGTTTATAAATAGTTTCGGATAGGATAGTTGACTTCTACAAACACTATTCACAATAAACATAAATCGTTTTATTATAGTTGCTATTTATATAAACGAGTAAATTGTAATGGGATTATGGTGGTGTGGGGAGTTTCTAAAAATTTACAATCTACTATTCGTCATAAATATCAACTATTTTCTATAAGTTTAATCCATTTTTTCTTAAATTCGGTACTTAGAAACATAGATTCAGCTTTCAATTCAAAATTTCTTATTCTTATTTCTCTTTCTTTATTAATATCCTTTAAAGCATAGAGTAATTTTATATTTTTTCTTTTTCTGTATACGACTTCATCTTCTACAATTTTTTGTATGAGAACATCGATATCTCTACAGAATCTTAGAAATTCGATATAAAGTTTATCTTCAATTCCTTTGTGAATTAATACAGCATCATTTTTATTTTCTACTCTAATAATCTTAATTGCTTGTTCTGAATCTTTCCATACACCAGATTTTCCCACATCTTCGTTGTTTACGATAAAATCTTTGGAAATTTTGAATTTCTCTAATGTTTCTTTCAATTCTTCATTGTTCATAGATAGAACTTTTGAAGAATCCCATGTTAGATGATTATTTATTATTTTCTTTATATCATCTCCATATACATTCCATTCATATATTATACATACTGTGTATATATCACTCATTTGGATGGTAATTTGACTTCAACTTTTCTGTTGAACTTGTCTACAGATGTTCCTTTACATTTTGGACATGTACAATCTTCTTTTTGAGCAAGTGTCATTCCTTGGTGTGCTTTAATCATTTCGTGTAGTTTTGATGGCATGATTATCAATAAAAAATAGTTTAATTTGTATCTGTTGAATCAGATACAAATTGTTCACACTTTAGAAGTCGTCCTGGCTTGCTTTTGCAGCTGCAGTTGGTGCATTCTTCTTATTCAAGTCTTCCATGAATCTGAGCTTGTATGAGATAGTTTCTCCGTGTTTTTCGTGATTATATTTTTCAGCGGACAATCTGAACCACTTTCCAAAAGCTTCTTCTCTCTTTAGATTTCTTGAACCAGCAAATCTAATGAGTTCCTGGAAGATACTTGTACTAAAGTTCATGTCATAATCAACACCCTGATCTTCATAGTCTTCGACCGTGAACAGTTTCATCGTTCCATCAGCAGATGTAACCTTTGGTGAATCGGTTTTTACGATCTTGATAGGAACAAGTTTATTGTTACCATCTCTTGAATATTTAAATCTTATAGTTTTATCTGTCTTATGATCTCCTGGAATTGGCATTGTTAACTTTGGATTTCCATTAAAATCTGAAATCTTCTTCTTCTTTTCCTCAGTCATATTCAATACTGCGTCCATCTCTTCAAAAGACATTCCTTTTACTTCACTAGCCATAATATTTTCCTCACTTTATTTTTGTTTGTTTTTAATTCTATACGTTAGTTTTATTCGTAATCTGTACAATTATTTTATCGATTCTTTGTTTTGTGTTTCTTCGGTTTGTGTTTATTTTACCTCTCTAAATTTTCTAATATGTGCCTAAGAGAGTTTCTCACACTTATTCTCTACTGGCATTCCATTTTAAAAAAATTAAAGTTCTGATTCTTTTGATACAAGAGAACCCCATACTTCAAAGTGTGATTCTTGTGTATCAAATATAAAACCACTTGAACCAATTTCTTTGTAGTTTGAAACATCTTTATAATGATGTATTCCATTAGCCAAGTTTAATGTTAGATTTTTTATTTTATGATTCTGTCGTTTCCGTTCCTCTTCTATTAATTGATATACTGTTTTCATGTTTACTCCTTAATACCACATATCAACTTTATCTATATAAGTAAGCTTTTGAATTTCTGATGATAGTTCATTATGTTCATTTCTTAAACTTACAATTCTGTCTCTGTTAATTTCATATTTTGTTTCAGTTTCTTTTAGTTTTTCTTTTAACAACATAATTTCTTTTACTATAATATCAGATTCCTTTTTAGCATTTTCAGATTTTGTTTCAGTTTCTTTTA